>ERZ1026854.154-NODE-154-length-51555-cov-4.921961_pt1 | contig 51555 bp, 42 predicted proteins | sample MGYA00380157_ERZ1026854 | MGnify/ENA primary metagenome ERZ1026854 (study PRJEB33269, sample SAMEA4719793) | human gut metagenome | biome: human-associated habitat; feature: organic feature; material: feces | place: Cameroon | collected 2013-10 ... | reverse complement strand
CCACTATGGACGGAATCAGACGAAGATCCGTGGATTCGCCGTTCTGCAGGCGTTCCACTGCACTCCAGCTTAAAAAGGCGGAATTTACATCAATATGAAAGATAATGGGCTCCATCGCCGCAGCTTCCTCCGTTTCCTGTTTTTTCCTTCGATTTCTATTATATCCTTTTTAATAATCCCTTTACAACCCAAAAGAATGCTGATAGAATGGTAATTGTTACAAAATTGTGAACTATGGGAAAGAACATGTTGAAGAAGATAACAAAACATTATAAAAGATTACATTATACATATATGAAACTTGCAGGGGGCATCCTTTTCGTAGCTGCTCTCTTTTTTCCGTCCTACACCAAGTGGGAGGATGCGGGCAACAACACCTTTACCATTTTCCTGAACGGACAGGAGGTCGGGATGGTGGCGGAGTACGCCAGAGCGGAGGAACTGCTTCAGGAAACAAGGCGCGAGCTGGTGTCCCAGTCGAACGAGCTGGTGTTTATCGATGTGGACATGACCATGGAGGGCAAGAGTGTTCTCTGGGGCAAGGTGGATGATGAAAAAGAAGTGAAAGCGCGCATGCGAAGTGTACTTGAGGGTAACATCAAGGAGACCATGCACCGCTCCTATGTGCTTAAAGTGAATAATTATATGGTGAATCTGGGAAGCAGGCAGGATGTGGAGACCCTGCTCCAGACGGCGGTGGACAAGTATGACACATCGGGACGGTATCAGGTGGAGCTGGTTCATGCCGAAAACCGGGAGTTCAACGTGCTTACTGCACAGATCGCGGATATGGGAACACAGGAGGAACTGCAAGTTGCGGCGCAGAGCCTGATTCCCGAGGCGAACGGCGGAATCCAGCAGGTGTTTGACAGCGCCCTTGACGATGTGGAGCCCGCGGGCGAAAAGGGATTTGAAGATTACGAGCTTGGCCTGATCGGCATGAACTTTGCCGAGGAAGTGGAGATTGTGGAAGCGTATCTCGATACGGATGAACTGACCGGCGTGGAGCAGGCTGTGGAGGAAGTGATCAAGGAGCAGGAGGTTAATTCTGTCTACGAGGTCGTATCGGGCGATACTCTGTCTGAGATTGCCATCAAGGTGAATATTCCCATGGATCAGCTGGTTGCCATGAACGACGCCCTGACGGATGTTAATTCTACGATCCGCGTGGGACAGGAGCTGATCATTACGATTCCCGAACCGGAGCTTTCCGTGGAACGGCAGGAGGAAATGTATTACGAAGAGATTTATGATGCGGATGTGATCTATATTGATAATGACAGCTGGTATACCACACAGCAGGTGACAAGGCAGGAGCCCTCCGCAGGCTTCCGTAAGGTGGTTGCCATCGTATCCTATCACAATGACAAGGAGACAAACAGAGAGATCCTGAAGGAAGAACTGGTTATGGAGGCAGTGCCTAAGATTGTAGAGCGCGGCACCAAGATTCCGCCAACCTACATCCGACCGATTTCGGGAGGCAGACAGACCTCCGGCTTCGGCAAGAGAAAAGCACCTACCAAGGGAGCCAGCACATACCATAAGGGTGTGGACTGGGCAACTCCTACCGGAACCACGGTGGTCGCATCCTGCGGCGGTACGGTAACCAAGGCAGGATGGGGCAAGGGAACCGGATATACGGTATTCATTGACCACGAGGGAGGATACCAGACCCGGTACGCCCACCTGAGCAAGATCTATGTTTCGGTGGGACAGAAGGTGTCCCAGGGACAGAAGATCGCACTTTCCGGCAACACCGGCGTGAGCACGGGACCTCATCTGCATTTCGAGATCCGTATCAACGGCAATCCGGTCAACCCGCTGAAGTACCTGAAGTAAGACTGTACGAACATGCATTCGTGTTTACAAAATGTTTACAACGGTATATAATGTTTAAAATAAAAAGGAAAGTAGCCGGTTGGCTTGAAATGTGATGCCCGTGGGCTCACGAATAGAGGAAAATGAGATGGAACAATACGCAATCAAAGGCGGTAATCCATTAGTCGGTGAAGTTGAGATAGGAGGCGCTAAGAACGCAGCGCTTCCTATTATTGCGGCATCCGTTATGACGGATGAGACGGTGCACATTGATAATTTGCCGGATGTGCGCGATACCAATGTCCTGTTGGATGCAATGCAGGAGATCGGTGTGATCGTAAAACGTGAGGAACGGCACAGAGTGACCATCAATGCAGCGCAGATCAACAGTCTGCAGGTAGATGGCGACAACATCAGGAGAATCAGGGCTTCCTATTACTTTATCGGAGCTCTGCTTGCAAAGTACGGACATGTGGAGGTGGCGCTTCCCGGTGGATGCGATATCGGCTGCCGCGCCATTGACCAGCATATAAAAGGTTTCCGCGCGCTGGGTGCGGATGTGAAGATCGAGTATGGACTGATCAAGGCGCATGCGGATCATCTGAAGGGCAGCCACATTTATATGGATCAGGTTTCGGTGGGCGCTACCATCAACGTGATGATGGGGGCTTCCATGGCGGAAGGACAGACCATTATTGAGAACGCGGCGAAGGAGCCCCATGTGGTGGATCTTGCCAACTTCTTAAACAGCATGGGCGCCAACATCAAGGGTGCGGGTACGGATGTGATCCGCATCAAGGGTGTACAGAAGCTCCATGGTACGGATTATGCCATTATCCCGGATCAGATCGAGGCGGGCACTTTTATGTTTGCCGCTGCGATCACCAAGGGAGATATTACGGTAAAGAATGTGATTCCCAAGCACTTGGAATCCATTACGGCGAAGCTTTTGGAGATCGGCTGTGAGATAGAGGAATCAGATGACGCTGTCAGGGTTGTTGCGGCGAAACCGCTTCGACACACCCATGTAAAGACCCTTCCCTATCCCGGTTTTCCCACAGATATGCAGCCCCAGATCACGGTGGCGCTTGCCCTGTCCCAGGGTACCAGCATCGTGACCGAGAGCATTTTTGAGAATCGTTTCCGATATGTGGATGAGCTCACCCGTATGGGTGCCAATATCAAGGTGGAGGGCAACACCGCCATTGTGGACGGCGTGGAGCAGTACACGGGAGCCTGCATTACGGCTCCGGACTTGAGAGCCGGCGCGGCACTTGTGCTGGCGGCACTGGCAGCGGACGGGTATTCCGTTGTGGAAAAGATTTATTATATTGAGCGCGGTTACGAGGATTTCGAGATCAAGCTTCAGGCACTGGGCGCACAGATCGAGCGCATCAGCACTGACAGAGATTTACAGAAATTTAAGCTGAAAATCGGTTGACAAACCGGGACGCGCATAGTATCGTGTTGATAGGAAAGATAACTTCATAACATCTCTCTTATTCAGAGTGGCGGAGATACATAGGATCTGTGAAACCACGGCAACCCCGCATCCTGCGGAAGGTGCCTCCCTGAGCGAGAAATCCTGCACATGCAGGTCGAACAATAAGAGGATTTGATAACATTCGCAATGTCGGATCCGCTTAGTGTGTGAAGCGGATCTTTTTTATCTCATAAAAATGATTGCAGAATGCAAAGGATTGTCCCCGCGGACGCAAGGCGAAGTGCGATGGCATGCGGGTGACGGAAAGGTATGGTGTGAAATGGAAAAAGAGAAATTGTTGTTTACATCCGAGTCCGTGACGGAAGGGCATCCGGACAAAGTGTGTGATGCCATCTCAGATGCGATTCTGGATGCTATGGTGGAGCAGGATCCCATGAGCCGTGTGGCTTGTGAGACGGCAACCTGTACCGGCTTTGTGCTGGTTACGGGCGAGGTGACCACCAAGGCGCAGGTGGACATCCCCAAGATCGTGCGTGACACGGTCAAGGAGATCGGCTACGACAGATCCGAATACGGCTTTGACGGCAATACCTGTGCGGTATTTGTGGCGCTGGACAAGCAGTCCCCCGACATTGCCATGGGCGTTGACAAGGCGCTTGAGGCAAGAGAGCACGGCATGACGGATGAGGAGCTTGAGGCGATCGGAGCCGGCGATCAGGGTATGATGTTCGGCTATGCGACCAACGAGACGAAGGAGTACATGCCGTACCCCATCTATCTTGCACATCAGCTCACCAGACAGCTTGCGAAGGTGCGCAAGGACGGAACGCTCCCCTATTTAAGACCCGACGGAAAGAGCCAGGTTTCCGTACAGTATGACGAGAACGGAAAGCCCATCCGCCTCGAGGCAGTGGTACTGTCCACGCAGCATGACGAGGATGTGGAGCAGGAGCAGATTCACGCGGACATCAAGAAGTATGTGTTCGATCCGGTTCTGCCCGCAGAACTTCTGGATGCGGATACGAAATATTTCATCAATCCTACGGGAAGATTTGTGATCGGCGGCCCTCACGGCGATGCCGGACTGACGGGACGCAAGATCATTGTTGACACCTACGGCGGCTATGCGCGTCACGGCGGCGGTGCTTTCTCAGGAAAGGACTGCACCAAGGTGGATCGCTCCGCAGCGTACGCAGCCCGCTATGTGGCAAAGAACATTGTGGCAGCAGGTCTGGCGGACAAGTGTGAGATCCAGCTTTCCTACGCAATCGGTGTGGCACAGCCCACCTCCGTGCGGATTGACACCTTCGGTACCGGAAAAATCAGTGAAACAAAGCTGGTCGATATTGTGCGCGAGAACTTTGACCTGCGTCCCGCAGGCATTATCAAGATGCTGGATCTTCGCCGTCCCATCTACAAGCAGACGGCGGCTTACGGTCATTTCGGCCGCGACGATCTGGATCTGCCTTGGGAGAAGTTAGATAAGGTTGAATTGTTAAAGAAGTACCTGTAAAGCAGGCTATACACCGGGCTCCGTGACCCGGCGGATGCGTGGCGGTGGTTTTCCACCGCCGCATCCGCCGCCGCGGAGCCCGGTGCTGTTTTTGCACTGACATATTCTCTGGATGAGCATAATCCGACAAGCGACATCAAGCATCTCACGGGTACAGGAAGCAGTTTTTGCGCTGCTGTACCCGGTTTTTGTCCAATTTCCCGCTCAAATCGGGTACAGACAGCCACTTTCCTCCTCCTGTACCCGGTTTTCGTCAGATTCCCCGCTTAGATCGGGTACAGGAAGCGCTTTTTGTGCTGCTGTACCCGGTTTTTGTCCAATTTCCCGCTCAAACCGGGTACAGACAGCCACTTTCCTCTTCCTGTACCCGGTCTTCGTCCAATTCCCTGCTCAAATCGGGTACAGATCACACTTTTCCTCCTCCTGTACCCGCCATACCAAAAAGATAAAGTTCCTTTCTGAATCGGACAAAAAGTATTAGACTTGCTTTATGAGGGGTGCTACAATAATAATATCGGTGAAACCACAAACAAAAGCTTATGAGGAAAGGAAAAGAAAAAAATGAGATTAGGTTTGTATGATGTAGACTCCCTGCTGAGTCAGGGCATTGGAATTGCAATTGTAGTGATTGTGGCAGGATTGCTTGTGTCGATCGGTTTGTTCCTTCTGGTTCGTCTGATTGTCCTGTGGTATTTCAAGATCAACAAGATGCTGAAAGAATTAACGAAAATGAACTACTACCTTGAGAGACTGGTGGCACAGGGGGAGGTTCCCCACGTTACCGTACAGCAGGCAGCGCCGCAGCCCATCGTGCAGCCGCTTGATCCCGCGCCGCAGCCCGTGGCACAGCCTATGAATCCGGCACCGCAGCCCATGGTACAGCCGCTGGATCCTACGCCGCAGCCTATGGTGCAGCCGCTTGATCCTACACCGCAGCCCATGATTCAGCCGATGCCGCAGGAAACCGCAGCGATTCCCGCGATGGCAGCACCGGTTGCGGCAGAACCTGTAAAACGTACCTGTGTGAAGTGCGGTGCAGTGCTGCAGGACGGAGCATCCTTCTGCATGCAGTGCGGAACAAAGAACTAAAGAAGAAACAGGGAGAAAACAAAAGATGTATTGTCCGAAATGTGGAAAACAGAATGTTGATGACGCGCGGTTCTGCGCGGGATGTGGTGCAGTGCTGAACGAGGTGCAGGCGCAAGCTGCACCTGCGCAGCCCGTGCAGCCTCAGCCCATGACGCAGGCAGCACCTGCGCAACCTGTGGTGCAAGCAGTGCCCATGCAGCAGCCCCAGCCTGTGGCGCAACCTGCGCCTGTGAAGAAAAAGAAAACCGGCTTCAAGGTATTTTTGGCGATCCTTGTGGTACTTTTACTGGTAGGAGTGGGAGTAGTGTCTTTTATGTTCATCAGCAAAGCGTCCCATGACAGAAAAGTGAAGGATCAGCTGGCACTGGCGGAGCAGTATCTGGACGAGCTGCAATACGAGGAAGCCATTGCCGCATACATGGCGGTGCTGGATCTGGAGCCTGCCAGCGAGGACGCAACGGACGGCTTGACGGATACCTACATAAAGTGGGCAGAGAGCTGCGCGGCGGACGGCGATTACGACAAGGCACTGGAAATTTTGCAGAATGCCGACGACAGGGCATCCTCTAAAAAGATCAAGAAGCAGGTTTCGGAGATCGAGGCACAGCAGGAAGCGTATCAGGAGCAGCTCCGCATTGAGCAGGAACAGCGTGAGGAAGAAGAACGGCAGCGCCTTGCGGAGGAAGCCCGGGAAAAAGCGGGCGAGACCCTGCAAAATTATCTGGACGCTACCCTGATTCCCACATACGGCTTGCTGGATTGTAATGCAATCTATATGGCAGATTATCAAAGAGATGAAGAGTACGATTGGAGTGCATGGTCCAAGAGATTAGAGGAAACAAGGACGATTCTGATGTACGACATCCGGGACTATGACGGAGACGGACAGGCGGAGATGCTGGTAGCCGTCGGAAAGCTCTCAGATAGTTATCTGGGGGAAGAGCGGGGAAATGTAGATATGTGGCTTCAGATGTATGAGGTGGAGGAATATACCGTCTATATGTCTGCGGAGCAGAATTTGGGACTTTGGGTGTCCGGAGACCCGGATGCCATGGATCTCAATGCCTACCTGATGTATGACGGTACCTACAACCATATTGCACTGGATAGTCAGGCATATTACGGTCTGGTTGCGGATGGCGTCAGCTACGATGCTATGTTATGGAGATACGACGGCGACAGATTTGTGCAGGAAATCAATTACGCGACAGGCGGATCTGATTTTGACAGCGGCGAGTTTGAGCCGCTTGCAGACTCGTTTGAAGGCTATGGTCTTTATGCCAGCGCAGAAAAAGCCAGAGGCAACGGCGACTGGTGGGGCATGCCTGCCTATGATGAAGAGGGCGACCATCTGGAGCGTCTGTTCCGGGTCTGCGCACGAAATCCGTATCTCTACGACTATACAGCATTTGAAAACGAGGGAGGCTCTCTCTGGTGGGAAGACGGAGATCCGGCAGGACTTGGCTATGTCTATTACGGATTTGAGAATAAAGATGGTGGATCCGCAGACGAGGTGGATGCAGCGTACGGTCCCCGGTAGTCAGAAATGACAGCGGAAACAAAGCAGTGACGGTGATATGAACAACAAAGAATATTCTACGGGGGAGCTGATCAAACGATTTGCTCCCTACTATAAAAAGCATAAGGCGGTTATGATAACGGATCTGGCGTGCGCCTCGCTCACTACGGTATGTGAGCTGGTACTGCCCATGATCATCCGCTACATTACCAATACAGGCATGCGCGATCTGGCGTCTCTGTCGGTCGGCGTGATCGGGAAATTGTCCCTTTTGTATCTGGCGCTGCGCATTGTGGACTGTTTGGCAAACTATTACATGGCGGATATGGGACATGTGATGGGAGCACGGATTGAGACGGATATGCGCAGGGACGCGTACAGCCATTTGCAGATGCTTTCCAACACCTACTACAACAATACGAAGGTGGGACAGATCATGGGGCGTATCACCAATGATCTGTTTGATGTAACGGAATTTGCCCACCATTGCCCCGAAGAGTTCTTCATTGCCGGGATCAAGGCGCTCGTCTCCTTTATCATTCTGGGAACGGTGAACCTCCCGCTTACGGTGATGATCTTTGTGATCGTGCCTATTATGGCATATGTCTGCATCAAGCTAAACCGCAGGAGCAGAAGGGCGTTTGCAAAGCAGCGTATGCAGATCGGAGAGCTGAACGCCGCCATAGAGGACAGCCTGCTTGGACAAAAGGTGGTAAAGGCGTTCACCAATGAGGCGGTGGAGGTCGAGAAGTTTGAGAAGGGAAACCGGAAATTCTTCGACATCAAAAAGGAGACCTACCGTTATATGGCAACATTCCAGACCGCAACCAGAGCGTTTGACGGTCTGATGTATTTGACGGTGATTCTCGGCGGCGGCATCTTCCTGATCAAGGGGCTGATTACCCCGGGAGATCTGGTTGCCTACATTATGTATGTCTCCACTCTGATCGCAACCATAAGAAGAATCATTGAATTTGCGGAGCAGTTTCAGAGGGGACTGACCGGCATCGAGCGTTTTTTACAGATCGTGGATGCGGATATTGAGATTTTCGACGATGCGGATGCGGTGGAAATGCCGAAACCGAAGGGCGAAATCACCTTTGAAAATGTATCCTTTGAGTACCCGGACGATCACAATATCGTCTTTACGGGGCTGAATCTGCATGTGAATGCAGGGGAGAAGCTTGCCATTGTAGGGCCTTCCGGCGGCGGAAAGACGACGCTCTGTAATCTGATTCCAAGATTTTATGATGTGACGGCGGGAAAAATTCTGATAGACGGAACGGATATCAGGCATTTTACCTTGAAGAGTCTGCGCGGCAATATTGGGATTGTGCAGCAGGATGTGTACCTGTTTTCGGGAACTGTGCTGGAAAATATCCTGTACGGCTGTCCGCAGGCAACCAGGGAAGCGGCGATGGAAGCCGCCAGACAGGCGGGCGCCCATGAGTTTATCATGGAGCTGAAGGATGGGTACGATACCTATGTGGGAGAGCGGGGCATGAAGCTTTCGGGAGGACAGAAGCAGCGAATCAGCATTGCCCGTGTGTTCCTGAAAAATCCGTCCATTATGATTCTGGATGAGGCGACATCCGCACTTGACAATGAGAGCGAGTTTGCCGTGGCAAATTCCCTGAACAGGCTGTCCGAGGGACGCACGACCATCACCATTGCCCACAGGCTTTCCAGCATCAAGAATTCGGATCGGATTCTGGTGCTCACGGACGAGGGCATTGTGGAGGAGGGAAACCATGCCTCCCTGATGGAACAAAAGGGGATGTATTACGACTTCTATACCATGGCAGACCGGCTGAAATAGAATTTAAAAGGAAAGCAAAGACAGAGATGAGGCACGACACAGAGCAGAACGTGAATCGAATTTTACCCTTTTTATTGGGAATATTGGCAGTTACCGCAGGGTATCTGCCGTATCTTGTTTTGAGGGAAAATTGTGTGATACCGGTGAGCGATCAGCTGGACGGAGAGATTGTGACATACTATCTTGGGGCAAAGCATCTCTTTGACGGACGAAGCGTGTTCCCGGAGGTTATGTGTGGCGTGTCCCGCAATGCACTGATTCCGCCGTCTTTCCTGACGGTACTGTTTTACGCCGTACTGCCGCCCTTTCCGGCATTTCTGTTCAATCAGTACTGTGTGCTTCTTGCCGCGTTTACAGGCATGTATCTTCTCCAAAAGGAATTGGGAATTGACGTAAAAATTGCGTTTTGTGTGGCGGTCCTTTTTGCCTATCTTCCCTTTTACTCCGTGTACGGTCTGGGTGTTGCCGGACTTCCGCTTTTGGCTTATGCGGTAATCAGGCTGTGCAGGGGCGAAAAAAAACTTCCGTGTTATGCGCTGATTGCGCTGTATTGCTTTTCCTCCTCTTTAGTTCTGATTGGGTATGCGGTGCTGGGGACGCTTGCACTTGCGGCAGTTTTTGCCATTGCAAAAAGAAAATACCGCAAGGAGCTGCTGACGGCTTTTTTACTTTCCCTGGCGTGCTATGTATTGCAAAATATGTCCTTGCTGCTGCAGGTGTTTGCCGGGGACGGCGAGCCCAGCCACAAGGAGGAAATTGTATTGCAGGGTGTCCGTTTTCTGGACGGTTTGAAGGGGATTCTCTGGGAGGGCAATGCCTATGCACCCACCTGTCAGAGGTACCTTGTGATACCCATTGCGGCGGTGCTTCTCTTCGGGGTGATTTTTTATAAAAGGTGCGGCACACAGAGCCGGAACCTGCTCAAATTGACCGGACTTCTGGCAGGACTGATCCTGTTGATCGGTCTTTTCTATGCGGCGGCAAACTGCAATGCGGTGGTACAGATCCGCAATCAGATCGGAGGGATTGTGAAGTATTTTCAGGCTGACCGTATTTACTGGTTTTATCCGCTGCTGTGGTATTTGGCATTCGGGTGCGCCCTGCAGATTATTTATGCGGAATTACCACGGGTATGTGCGTGGTGTGCAGGCATTGCGGTGCTTGGGTATGTGGGGATTGTGGTGCTGCTTGGCAGCAATTTTAAGTTAAATGTGCATCAGATGTTCAAACCGGAAACGCTTAAGATGGTTAGTTGGGAACAATATTTTGATGAATCGCTGTACGCTGAAATCATGGAGTATATTGAGGAAGAGACCGGCATGATCCAAAGCGAATACCGGGTGGCAAGCTTGGGAATCCAGCCGGCGGTTGCGGTAATGAACGGGTTTTATACTATTGATATGTATTCCAATAATTACAGTCTTGCTTACAAACATGCATTCCGAAGGATTATCGAGAGGGAACTCGACAGGAGCACTCTCAACATTTTATATTTTGACGACTGGGGAAACCGTTGCTATCTCTGCTCCGCAGAGTACGGATTCGCCTCCTATTTCGGCAAGCAGTATGGGATTGTGTATCACAGTCTGGAGCTGAACACCGAGGCTATGGCGGAGATGAATTGTAAGTATATTCTCTCGGCGGGAGAGATTCAGACGGCGGAAGAGATGAATTTGTGTCTCGAACGGATTTTTGAGGAAGAGGACAGCTATTACAGGGTGTACCTGTATCGGATAGAGTAAAGAACGGAAAGGATAGGAAGCGTCATGGCATTTACGCACCTGCATGTCCACACGGAATATTCCCTGCTGGACGGATCCAACAAAATAAAAGAATATGTGAAGCGTGTGAAAGAGTTGGGAATGGACAGTGCCGCCATCACGGATCACGGCGTTATGTACGGCGTAATCGACTTTTACCGGGCGGCGCGGGAAGCCGGAATCAAGCCGATCCTGGGCTGCGAGGTCTATGTGGCGCCCAATTCAAGGTTTGACAAGGAGCTGACGGGCGGGGAGGACAGATACTATCATTTGGTGCTTCTTGCCGAGAACAATACCGGCTATGCCAATCTGATGAAGATCGTCAGCCGGGGCTTCACCGAGGGCTATTACTACAAACCGCGGGTGGATATGGAGGTTCTGAACCGGTACCATGAGGGAATCATTGCCCTGTCTGCATGTCTTGCCGGGGAAGTGCAGCGCTATATCGTGAAGGGACTTGTGGACGAAGCGCGCAAGGCGGCAAAAAAGTACGAGGCATGCTTCGGAAAGGGAAATTACTTTTTGGAGATGCAGGATCACGGCATCCCCGAGCAGCGCACGGTGAATACGGAGCTGATGAAAATGAGCCGCGAGCTGGATATTCCGCTGGTGGTCACCAACGATGTGCATTACACCTACAAGGAGGATGTGGATTCCCATGATATCCTGCTCTGTCTGCAGACGGGAAAGAAGCTGGCGGACGAGGACAGAATGCGCTATGTGGGCGGACAGTATTACGTCAAGAGCGAGGAGGAGATGAAGGGGCTTTTTCCCTATGCATGGGAGGCGGTGGAGAACACCCAAAGGATCGCAGACCGTTGTAATGTGGAGATCGAATTTGGCGTGACAAAGCTGCCCAAATATGATGTGCCGGAGGGGTATGATTCCTGGAGTTACTTAAATAAGCTCTGTACGGACGGGCTGAAGGAGCGGTACGAGGATGAAAATATGCCCGCGGGAAATACCGGACAGACGCTGCGGGAGAGGCTGGATTATGAGCTGGGCGTCATCCGCACCATGGGCTATGTGGACTATTTCCTGATCGTATGGGATTTCATCAACTATGCCAAGGAGAACGGCATTCCGGTGGGACCGGGAAGAGGATCGGCGGCGGGCAGCATCGTGGCTTACTGTTTGAAAATCACCAATATTGACCCGATCCGCTACAATCTGCTGTTTGAGCGTTTCTTAAACCCGGAACGTGTGTCCATGCCCGATATTGACGTGGATTTCTGCTTTGAGAGAAGGCAGGAAGTGATCGATTATGTAGGGCGCAAGTACGGCGCCGACAAGGTGGTGCAGATTGTCACGTTTGGTACTATGGCGGCGAAGGGTGTGATCCGGGATGTGGGGCGCGTGATGGATCTGCCGTATGCGTTTGTGGATTCCATTGCGAAGATGATTCCCAATGAGCTCAATATCACCATTGACCGGGCACTGGAGATGAACCCTGAGTTCCGTAACCTTTACAACAGCGACGAGCAGGTAAAGCATTTGATCGACATGTGCAGGCGGCTGGAAGGTCTGCCCAGACATACCTCCATGCATGCGGCGGGCGTGGTGATCTGCCAGAAGTCGGCGGACGAGTTTGTGCCCCTGTCCCGGGGATCGGACGGCTCTATCACCACGCAGTTTACCATGACGACGCTGGAAGAGCTTGGTCTATTGAAAATGGACTTTCTGGGACTGCGCACCCTGACGGTGATCAAGGATGCCGTTGACATGATCGAGAAGGACACCGGGGTTCATATTGATGTGGATCATATCGACTATGACGACAAGAAGGTGCTCGACTCTATCGGCACGGGCAGAACGGACGGCGTGTTCCAGTTGGAGAGTGCGGGGATGAAGAGCTTTATGAAGGAGCTGCGCCCCCAGAATCTGGAGGACGTGATCGCGGGAATTTCCCTGTACCGTCCGGGTCCCATGGATTTCATACCCAAATATATCAAGGGCAAGAACAACAGTGCGGATATCACATATGCATGCCCGGAACTGGAGCATATTCTGGCACCCACCTACGGCTGTATCGTGTATCAGGAGCAGGTTATGCAGATCGTGCGGGATCTGGGCGGCTACACACTGGGACGAAGCGATCTTGTGCGCCGTGCCATGAGCAAGAAGAAACAGTATGTGATGGAGAAGGAGCGCGCCAACTTTATCTACGGCAACGCGGAGGAGGGCGTTCCGGGATGTATCTCCCGGGGAATCAGTGAGGATGTGGCAGGGCAGATCTACGATACCATGATGGATTTTGCCAAGTATGCGTTCAACAAATCCCATGCTGCCTGCTACGCCGTGGTTTCCTACCAGACAGCATATTTGAAATATTACTACCCGGTGGAATTTATGGCGGCGCTGCTGACCTCCGTGATCGACAATCCCAAGAAGGTTGCGGAATACATTCTGGTGTGCCGCAATATGGGCATTTCCATTCTGCCGCCCGACATCAACGAAGGAGAGAGCGGCTTTTCCGTTTCCGGCGGAAGCATCCGCTATGCCCTGACCGCCATCAAGGGCGTGGGCTGGCCGGTGATCGAGGCGGTGGTAAATGAGCGCAGGGAGAGAGGCACATTTACCAATCTGAAGGATTTTATCACCCGGATCGCGGACAAGGATGTGAACAAGCGGGCGATAGAGAACTTTATCAAGGCGGGGGCGCTGGACAGCCTGGGCGGAACCAGAAAACAGTTCATGAGCGTGTATGTGCAGATCATGGATCATGTGCAGCGTGATAAAAAGAACAATATGGCGGGGCAAACGTCCCTGTTTTAAATAGTGGGGGAGGAGGAGAAGGACAGCTTTGACGTGAAGCTTCCCAATGTGGGGGAGTATTCCAAGGAAATGATGCTGGGATTTGAAAAGGAAGTGCTGGGCGTGTATGTCAGCGGTCATCCCCTGCAGGAATACGAAGCTACATGGCGCAAGAGGATCAGCGCCACCACGGCAGATTTTGCGCTGGATGAGGAGACCAACACCGTGCGCATCAAGGACGGCGAGACCGTGGTCGTGGGAGGCATGATTGCGGAGAAAACCATCAAGTATACCAAGAATGACAAGGTGATGGCATTTCTGACCATTGAGGATCTGGTGGGAACGGTGGAAGTGGTGGTATTCCCGAGGGATTATGAGAAGAATGCGGCGCTGCTTACGGAGGATGCGAAAGTGTTCGTGAGAGGCAGGGCTTCCGTGGAGGAGGACAAGGACGGCAAGGTCATCTGCGAGAAGATCATGGCGTTTGACAAACCCACAAAGAAGCTTTGGATCCAGTTCCCCACCATGGAGGCGTACAAGGAGTCGGAGCAGAAGCTGTTCGACACCATCGCGCAGTCGGAGGGAGATGACAGTGTTGCCATCTATATCCAGAATCCCAAGGCGATGCGGGAGCTTTCCCGCAACCATAATGTCAAGGCAGACGAAGCCCTGATTCATGCGCTGCAGGAGCTTTTCGGAGAGCAGAATGTACGCGCGGTACAGCAAGCGTAAAACTTGTGAAAAAAATATCAAAAAATGATTGAAAATGCAGGGAAATAGGATTAAAATAGAATAAATTATTTAGGAGGACTGAATCATGGCAGATCATGTAAAGACAGTAGCCGTGTTGACAAGCGGCGGCGACGCCCCCGGTATGAATGCCGCAATCCGCGCAGTTGTGCGTACTGCAATTGCCAGAGGATTGAATGTTAAGGGTATAGAGCGAGGCTATATGGGCCTTTTGAATGAAGAGATTATAGATATGGAGGCAAAGGACGTCTCCGATATTATCCAGCGAGGCGGTACGATTCTGGGAACAGCCAGATGTCCGGAGTTCAAGAATCCGGAGGTACAGCAGCGCGGTGCGGATATCTGTAAGAAGCACGGAATTGACGGACTGGTGGTCATCGGCGGTGACGGCTCCTACCGCGGCGCACAGGCGCTTGCTAGACTGGGCATCAATGCCATCGGACTTCCGGGAACCATCGATCTGGACATTGCATGTACGGATTACACCATTGGTTTCGACACCGCAATCAATACGGCGATGGAAGCCATTGATAAGGTAAGAGATACTTCCTCCTCCCATGAGCGCTGCAGTATCATCGAGGTTATGGGACGGAATGCCGGATACATCGCACTGTGGTGCGGTATTGCAAACGGCGCGGAGGATATCCTCCTTCCCGAGAAGTACGATTACGATGAGCAGGCGATCATCAACAACATCATCGAAAAGCGTAAGATGGGAAAGAAACATCACATCATCATCAATGCAGAGGGAATTGGCCATTCCAATTCCATGGCAAAGAGAATTGAGGCGGCGACGGGCATTGAGACCCGTGCGACGATTCTGGGACATATGCAGCGCGGTGGTTCACCTACCTGCAAGGATCGTTATTATGCATCCATCATGGGCGCATATGCCGTAGATCTTCTGATTGCCGGAAAGACCAAGAGAGTGGTCGGCTACAAGCACGGTGAATTTGTGGACTTCGATATTGAGGAAGCACTGGCGATGACCAAGGGCATCCCCGAGTATCCCTATGAGATCAGCAGACTGCTGTCCAAATAAGCGGAAAGATGCACTCCTCACAGCGAAGCTGTGGGGAGTTTTCGTCTATATGCAAGGTAAGGAGTACAGACCATGATTACCAGTACCGCAAATGCAAAAATAAAGCAGCTTGTGCAGTGGCAGACCAAGGCAAAGGAACGCAGACGCGACGGTGTTTTCGTGGCGGAGGGAACCAAAATGTTTCTGGAGGCCCCGGACGCCCTGGTCCGGGAGGTTTATGTAACGGAGGAGCTGATTGACCGGCTGAAACAGGGAAAAACGGAAAAAGAGCAACTGTTATTGAATAAACTGGAGCGTTCCGGTTACGAAACCGTGACGCAAGAGGTCATGAAGAAAGCCGCGGATACGCAGACACCCCAAGGGATCCTGTCGGTACTGGATCAGCCACGCTATGAAGCGGAGGATATTCTTTTTGCGGACGGTCTTTACCTGATACTGGAAAATCTGCAGGATCCGGGAAATCTGGGAACCATGTTCCGCACGGGTGAGGGCGCGGGCGTAAGCGGCGTGATTATGACGAGGGAGACGGTGGATCTGTTCAACCCCAAGACAATCCGTTCCACCATGGGATCTGTTTTCAGAGTCCCTTTTATATATGTAGAAACTCTTTCGCCCATAATGGAAAAAATGCGGAAAAAGGGCATTGTTACCTACGCGGCGCACCTGAAGGGAACGGCTTCCTACGATGCCTTCGACTATCGGAAGGGCACTGCTTTTCTGATCGGAAACGAAGGAAACGGCCTGACAAAGGAGACAGCCGATGCGGCGGATTCCTATCTCCGCATCCCCATGGAAGGAAAATTGGAATCTTTGAATGCGGCGGTTTCTGCCGCGATTCTGATGTACGAAGCACACAGGCAAAGAAATTAAAACAAGATTTAACAGGAGGATGCTATGATTGGATTCATTGGACTGGGAAATATGGCAACTGCCATAATTGGGGGAATTCTCAAAAAAGAACTTGTGTTATCAAACGAGATTATCGGCTCTGCAAAAACGCAGGAAACCATGGAAAAATGCAGGGAAAAGTACGGGATTGAGGTGGCGGATAACGCCACGGTGGCAGCTCGTGCAGACATTCTGTTCCTGGCTGTAAAACCGGTCTTTTTCCCGGAGGTGATCGCCCAGATCAAGGATGTTGTCCGTGAAAATACGGTGATCGTCAGCATCGCGGCAGGAAAAACCCTGGCTTACATAGAGGAATTGTTCGGGAAAAAATGCAAGCTGGTCCGCTGTATGCCGAACACCCCCGCGCTGGTGCTGGAGGGCTGTACGGCAGTGACCTACGGTGAGCTTGTGACCGCAGAGGAGAAGGAGCGTGTGGGAAAAGTGCTTACGTCCTTCGGAACGGTGAGCGAGGTGCCGGAGCGCCTGATGGATGTGGTGGTGGGCGTCAGCGGAAGCTCTCCCGCCTATGTGTTCATGTTTATCGAGGCGATGGCGGATGAGGCGGTATGCGCCGGAATGCCGAGAAAGCAGGCATATGAGATGGCGGCGCAGTCGGTGCTCGGAAGCGCGAAGCTTATGTTGGAGACCGGCAGACACCCCGGAGAATTGAAGGATATGGTCTGCTCCCCCGGCGGAACAACCATCGAGGCGGTCAAGGTTTTGGAGGAAATGGGCATGCGCGCTGCAGTGATGGATGCCATGGAGGCCTGCATCGAAAAGTCAAAGAACCTTTGATACACCGCAAAAAAGTAAGCGCTTGACAAAAAAAATGTCTTCTGCTATGATATCTCCCATAACAAATTTAACAAATTTGTAATAAATGTAACAAAATCGGTATATATTATTGTTACGTGCAACAAACGGAGGTAAAGAAAATGGCAAGAGGCAGATGGCTGCTTGCGGGGATTGCCGGTATGATCCTTTCACTGGCAATGCTTTTTGAGGCAAGCATGGTTGCAGAAGCCGGCAGCGCGAGTAATTACCTGAGCGGAACGAACGGCGGTGTGTCGGCTGTGCTGGATGCGAGCGCGACGAGTACCGCGGATGTGCTGTATGAAACGGCAAGGGCACTTAATGTGGATCTGGATGCGATTCAGCCGGAAGAGAAGTCGACCCTTGTGATGGCAAATGTAACCCATACATTGAATGTGCGCGTGGAGCCCGATGCGGATGCCGAAAGGGCAGGAAAACTCTACAAGGACTGCGGCGGCACGATTCTGGAACGAAAGGACGGCTGGACCAAGATCCAGTCGGGCGACCTGATCGGCTGGGCAAGCGACGAGTACCTTCTCTTTGACGAGGAGGCGGAGGCGCTGGCGGCGGATGTGGGCGTCACGGTGGCGCATATCGACGATGGACTGAATGTGCGCAAGGAGCCCAACATGGATGCCGAGGTTTACGGTATCCTTCCGAAGGGCGATGAAGTGGAAGTGCTGGAAATCAGCGAGGACGGCTGGGCATGCATCGATTATGACGGTGCGGACGGCTATGTGTCCACGGATTATATCACCATCGAGTTCAAAATCGATGCAGGTGAGACCATGGAGGCAATCAAGGCGCGTGAGGCGGAGGAAGCCGAGAAGAAGCGCCATAAGAATTACGGTGCGTACACCACGGATGCAGATACCACCCTGCTGCTTGCGGCACTGATCCAGTGCGAGGCAGGCGGAGAGCCCTACGAGGGACAGCTGGCGGTAGGCGCGGTCGTGATGAACCGTGTGCGGAGCGCGGCTTACCCCGATACCATTCACGGCGTAATCTATGCGTCGGGACAGTTTACACCCGCCCAGAGCGGAAAGGTGAACCGGGTATTGGAATCCGGCAAGATCAAACAGAGCTGTATCGATGCCGCTACCGAGGCAATCTCCGGTGTTTCCAACGTGGGCGATCTGACCCACTTCAGGAGAAACAACGGCAGAAGCGGTTTGGTGATCGGAAATCATGTATTCTACTAAAAATGACGGGATGCTGCGCGGCGGCATCCCGTTTTCAACGTGCGCACCCTGCCGCTTTAAGAAGGCTTATCGTGCAGAAAAACAGTTGCCCGAATGCGCCCGGTGTAGTAAGATAAGAGAGTATAAAGGCAAAAGGAAAAGGGGGTAAGGAAGATGAATAGCATGTTGTTTGTATGGCTGGTTCTGCTGATCCTTTTTATCGTGGCGGAGCTGGCGACCATGGGACTTACCACAATCTGGTTTGCCGGCGGTGCCCTGATCGCAGCAATCGCGGCTGCGATGCATGCCCCGCTGGTGCTGCAGGTGGCGCTGTTTCTGGTGGTGTCCATCGTGCTCCTGTTCTTCACAAGACCGATTGCGGTGAAGTATTTCAACAAGGATCGCGTGCGGACGAATGTGGAGAGCATGATCGGAAGGCAGGCAATCGTGACCAGCGAGATCAACAATCTGGAAGGTGTCGGACAGGTTACGGTGAGCGGTCAGGAGTGGTCTGCGCGAAGCCGCAATGAGGCACAGAAAATTCCGGTGGGAACCGTCGTGGTGGTATGTGCGGTGAGCGGCGTGAAGCTGATCGTGGAACCGCAGCAGATGCAGTCTTAGAAAATGAAAAAAAGAAAATAAGAGCCGTTTTGCGCGGCGGAGGGAGAAGAAAATGGAATTTATTATTATTGCATTGATCGTACTGTTATTGTTGATACTGGTTTCCTGTATCAAGATCGTGCCCCAGGCACAGGCTTATGTGGTGGAGAGACTTGGCGCATACCAGGGTACCTGGTCGGTCGGCATGCACCTCAAGATGCCGTTTTTGGACAGGGTGGCAAGAAGAGTCAACCTGAAGGAGCAGGTAGCGGATTTCCCGCCCCAGCCCGTAATCACGAAGGATAACGTTACCATGAGAATTGATACGGTTGTGTTCTATCAGATCACGGATCCCAGACTGTTTACCTACGGTGTGGAGAATCCCATGATGGCAATCGAGAATCTGACGGCAACCACGCTCCGTAACATTATCGGTGATCTGGAGCTGGATGAGACCCTGACCTCCCGTGAGACCATCAATACGCAGATGCGTGCGGCACTGGATATTGCAACCGATCCCTGGGGTATCAAGGTAAATCGTGTGGAGCTTAAGAACATCATTCCTCCCGCAGAGATCCAGAACGCCATGGAGAGACAGATGAAGGCAGAGCGTGAGAGACGTGAGGCCGTGACCAGAGCAGAAGGTGAGAAGAAGGCAAGCATCCTTCAGGCAGAGGGTGAAAAGGAATCCGCAATTCTTCGCGCAGAGGCTGAGAAGCAGTCCGCAATCCTCCGTGCAGAGGCTGAGAAGGAGAAGATGATCCGCGAGGCAGAAGGTGAAGCGGAGGCAATCCTCAAGGTGCAGCAGGCAAATGCCGACGGTATCAAAATGCTGAAAGAGGCGGGCGCGGATGAGGCTGTGCTGAAGATCAAGAGTCTGGAGGCATTTGAGAAGGCAGCGGACGGCAAGGCAACCAAGATCCTGCTTCCTGCCGATCTGCAGGGAATTGCATCTCTGGCAACCGCATTCAGAGAGGTTTCCGACAACAAATAATTGTAAGATAAGACCCGGTTGAGAAGGAGAGTCTGCGGGCAGGCTCTCTTTTTCCCGTGAAAAGAATAAGGAGGCATTTCCATGGATCTGAAAGGACGTCATTTTTTAAAGCTGCTTGATTTTACACCGGAGGAGATCACTTATCTGCTGGATCTTGCCGCAGACCTGAAGGACAAGAAAAAGAAGGGAATCCCCGTGGACACTTTCCGGGGAAAGAATGTGGCGCTGATTTTTGAAAAGACCAGCACGCGCACCCGCTGCTCCTTTGAGGTTGCCGCCCATGATCTGGGACTCGGCACCACCTATCTGGATCCGCAGGGGTCCCAGATCGGTAAGAAGGAGAGCATTGCGGACACCGCAAGAGTGTTGGGACGCATGTACGAGGGAATCGAGTACCGGGGCTACGGTCAGGAGATCGTGGAGGAGCTGGCACGGTATGCCGGCGTTCCGGTCTGGAACGGTCTGACCAACGAGTTTCATCCCACTCAGATGCTGGCGGATCTGCTCACCATCCGGGAGCATTTCGGCTACCTGAAAGGAATCAAGCTGACCTACATGGGTGACGCCCGATACAATATGGGCAATTCGCTTATGGTGGCATGTGCCAAGATGGGCATGCATTTCACTGCCTGCACCACAAAGAAATATTTCCCCGCACCGGAGCTTGTGGCAGAGTGTGAGAAGATTGCGGCAGAGACCGGCGGAACCATCACACTGACAGAGGATGTGGACGCAGGAACCCGCAATGTGGATGTGGTGTGCACGGATGTGTGGGTGTCCATGGGAGAGCCTGATGAAGTGTGGGAGAGCCGGATCGAGGAGCTTTCTCCTTATCAGGTAAACAGAAAGGTGATGGAAAATGCGGGAAGCAAGGCAATCTTTATGCATTGTCTGCCGGCATTCCATGACCTCAGGACCAAGATCGGCGCCGAGATGGGAAAGAAGTTCGGCATCACGGAAATGGAAGTGACGGACGAGGTGTTTGAATCCCCGCAGTCCGTAGTTTTTGACGAGGCGGAAAACAGGATGCACACCATCAAGGCAGTGATGGCGGCAACCTTATGAAATCAGAAATATTGTCCCTGTTAAGGGAGTCCGGGGATTATGTTTCCGGTCAGGAGCTTTGCGAGCACTTCGGTGTCACAAGGGCGGCTGTCTGGAAGGCGATCAACCAACTGAAAAAAGAAGGCTACGACATCGACGCGGTGCAGAACAGAGGCTACCGCCTGGTCTCGGAGCGGGAGCTTTATGGCAAAAACGAGCTCGAGAGCAGAATCCGCACAAGGTGGGCGGGACGAAATGTGGTGTTCTATGAGATCACGGATTCCACCAACGTGCAGGCAAAACGGCTGGCGGAGCAGGGCGCTGCCCAAGGGACGCTGGTGGTTGCCGAGGAGCAGACCGCAGGACGGGGAAGACGGGGCAGGGACTGGCGGTCGCCTGCCGGAAGCAATATCTATTTTACGCTTCTTCTCAGACCGGAATATGCCACGGACTGCGCTTCCATGGTGACGCTGGTGATGGCGCTTGCGGTCAGGGAAGCGGTGCAGGAGATCTGCGGTACGGATGCCGGGATCAAGTGGCCGAATGATGTTGTGATGGGCGGAAAGAAAGTGACCGGGATCCTGACGGAGATGAGTCTTGAGGGAATGGAGATCCAGCATGTGGTCATCGGCGTGGGAATCAATGTGAAGGAACAGACCTTCCCTGCGGAGATCGCAGACAGGGCGACCAGTCTGGAGGAGGCAGCAGGAAAACCGGTGTCCAGAGCGGCGCTTTTGCAGAAGATCATGGAGCATTTTGAGGTTGACTACGAAAAGTTCCTGCAAACGAAGGATCTGTCCCTGCTAAAGCAGGGATACAACGGGGCGCTTGTGAACCTCGGCAGGGAGGTGCGGGTGCTGGATCCTGCGGGAGAATACAGCGGTACAGCATTGGGAATCAACGAAAAAGGAGAGCTGCTGGTACGGACGGCGGACGGTTCCGTGAAGGAAGTCTATGCCGGCGAGGTATCGGTGCGCGGGATATATGGGTATGTCTGAACAGGAAATGGATGGGAAGACCGTGCTCTGCGGAGCCAATTCCTACGAGATGAAATATTATTTCAACGAGACTTTTAAGGGGCTGCCGGATGCAATCAAGGACGAGCTGCACATTCTGTGTGTGCTTTTCACGGAGGAGGTTGGAGGTGTTTTCACCATTGCCTTCGATGCGGAGGGCGGCATTCTTTTAGAGACCAATGCCGACGATGATGATATCTATTACGATGAGATCAGCAGCGGGCTGATGGTTTCGGAGGTACAGAGAAAGCGCAGGGAATTGTTTGAGAGCCTGAGCCTCTATTACAGGATTTTTATTCTGCATGAGGATGTGAGCGCACTTTTGGAGGAAGACGATGATTCTGGCAATTGATGTGGGAAACACCAACATTACATGCGGCGTTTATGCGGAAAAGATATTGCAGGCCACCTTCCGCATTACCACCAAGCAGCCCCGCACTTCGGACGAGTACGGTATTCTGCTGGGGGAGCTTCTGCGGGTGAAGAAGATCGATCCCGGGCAGATTGAGGGGACGATCATTGCCAGCGTGGTTTCGGATGTGATGCATTCCCTGACCGGCGCCATCGTGCGCTATTTAGGACATGCGCCGCTCATCGTGGGCCCCGGCGTCAAGACCGGCATCAAGGTGTCTACGGAGAATCCCCGCGCTATCGGTGCAGACCGTATTGTGGATGCGGTGGCTGCATACGAAAAGTATGATGGACCGGTACTGGTTATCGATTTTGGCACCGCAACCACCTACGATCTGGTGGGACGGGAAGGAAATTTTCAGGCGGGCATCACGGCTCCGGGCGTGCGTATTTGTGCGGATGCGCTGGCAGACCAGACGGCGATGCTGCCGAAGGTTGAGCTGAAGAAGCCTCGTTCCATTCTGGCACAGGAAACCGTGACCAGCATGCAGGCGGGCATTTTCTTCGGGCAGATCGGCCAGACGGAGTACATCATAAAGAAGGTGCGGGAGGAAAGCGGCTATCAGGACATGAAGGTGGTAGCCACGGGCGGTCTCGGCCGTGTGATCTCCGAGGAGACCGAGAGCATCGATGTGTATGACAGCTTCCTCACACTGGACGGGCTGTACCTGATCTATGAGAAAAACCGGAGAAGCGAGCGGTAGGGAATGAAACTTCAGATTGGAAATGTGGAACTGGATAATCAGGTGATTCTTGCCCCTATGGCGGGCGTGACGGATCTGCCCTTCCGGCTTCTTTGCAAGGAGCAGGGGGCAGGTCTTTTGTGCATGGAGATGGTCAGCGCAAAAGCAATTTATTACCACAACCGGAATACGGAAGAGCTGATGGCAATCCGCCCGGAGGAGTGTCCGGTGTCCCTGCAATTATTCGGCTCGGATCCCGATATCATGGCGGAGATGGCGAAAAAAATCGAGGACAGACCGTTTGCCATTCTGGATATCAACATGGGATGTCCGGTTCCGAAGGTGGTCAATAACGGAGAGGGCTCCGCACTGATGAAGAATCCGAAGCTGGTGGAGCAGATTGTATACAAGGTGTCCCATGCCATAAAGAAACCGGTGACGGTGAAGATCCGCAAGGGCTTTGACGACGCGCATCTGAATGCTGTGGAGATTGCGAAGATCGCCGAGAGCGCAGGCGCGGCGGCGGTTGCGGTTCACGGAAGGACAAGGGAGCAGTATTACAGCGGAAAAGCAGATTGGGACTGCATCCGGGCGGTGAAGGAGGCGGTGCACATTCCCGTGATCGGAAACGGCGATGTGACGGACGCCCTGAGCGCAAAGCGCATGTTGGACGAAACTGGATGCGACGGTATTATGATCGGCAGGGGCGCACAGGGAAATCCCTGGATTTTCCGGGAGGTGACGGAATATCTGGATACGGGCGTGATTCCCCCCAGACCCGATCCGGTGCAGATACGCCGTGTTGTGGAGCGCCATGCGGCTCTGCAGCTTGCCGTTAAGGGAGAATACACCGGAGTGCGGGAGATGCGCAAGCACCTTGCGTGGTATACCACCGGGCTTCCCGGTTCCGCAAAATACCGCCAGATGATCAACTCCATGGAGACCATGGGGGAACTGCTGCAAAGTCTGGACGCGGTTTTTCAGGGCTAGTGGAGAGGCATGTTTGAAAAAAGCCGAAAGTCATGGCATACGTCATATTGGGACAGCATATTTTCAAAGGGAAAGGAGTGTACCCTTGGATCAATATGCTGTTATTTTTTTTACTGTGGATGAAGCGCGCTGCGGCAGGAGACGGCGCAGGGAAAACTGGCAATATTTCATAGAGGAGCATATATACGGTACGGAAAACGAGAAAGTATTATTGGTATCGGTGGTACTGCCCGGATTTGAGAGAAGGAAACGCCGTTGGAAACCGGAGGAAAAGACTGCGTATCTTTCCGGTATCGATGTTCCCGGGGAAGGGAGAACGGTCTGTTATCTGTACGGGGACGGCGCGGATACTTTTCTGGGGCGGAAGCGGGAGCCTCTTTCCATGGAGTGGAGCCTCTTTTTGCTGCAATGGTTCCGGATGACGCAGAGCCGGAAAGAACCTTGGTGGCAGACCTTCCCCGAGGCGCTGCTGCTTGCAGCCGATTACCGCATAAATACCGAGGAATGGGTGCGCCTGTTTGCACGGCGGACACGCTATATCGGGATTCTGACGGATGATCCGCAGGCGCTTGAGGAGCTGCAGGAGGACATCTATGAGGAATACGGTTTTCTGATCGAGACCGGCAGCGACATACGAAAGCTTCATCTGCCGGACGGAGACCGGGGGCTGCTGTTGGTATCGGGCGCGGATCTGCGGCTGATCAAACCCGCCGCCCTTCCCCATAACTGCGTATGGCTGTATACCATGACGGAGGGATCGGGAGCGGGACGCCTGTGTAGCGGACTGCATGACGCCTATTACCTTGACATCTATTCTGCGTGGAAAAAGATGTAGCCTGTGAGCAGGGTGGGGAACAGGCATACAACGCGCACCTTGACACCTGTGGGAAAATTCTGTATAATACCTACGTTAATCTAGGTGGGGTGTCGGCACTGTGACGAAATCACCGGAATTTAAAAAGGAAAATTTGACCAGGAAGGCGAATATCATGGAATCCAAAAAGAACATTTTGACCTATGAAGGCTTGAGAAAATATGAGGACGAGCTGCACGATCTGAAAGTCATCAAACGTAAGGAAGTTGCACAGAAGATCAAAGAGGCGAGAGAGCAGGGAGACCTGTCCGAGAACGCAGAGTATGATGCAGCCAAGGACGAGCAGAGAGACATCGAGGCTCGTATCGAGGAACTGGAGAAGATCCTGAAGAATGCCGAAGTGGTAGTCGAAGATGAGGTGGATCTTGACAAGATCAACATTGGATGTATGGTAAAAATCCTGGATCTGGAATACAACGAGGAGATGGAGTACAAGATCGTGGGTTCTACCGAGGCAAACAGCCTGAAGGGCAAGATCTCCAACGAGAGCCCGGTCGGCAAGGCGCTGATCGGAAGCAAGCTGGGTGATGTGGTAGAAGTCGAGACACAGGCGGGCGTACTGAAGTACAAGGTGCTTGAGATTCAGAGATCCAACTAGAGGAGCGGAAAAAGTGGCAGATACACAGAATAAGAACGAACAGAACGTGAACAATCAGGGCGGGCAGCAGGAGCAGGATATCCATCAGCTTCTCAAGGTGAGAAGAGAAAAGCTTGCTGCATTGCAGGAAGCCGGAAGAGATCCCTTCAAGGTTACGAAGTATGAGGTAACCTACCACAGTGCGGAGATCAAGGAGCACTTTGAGGAGCTGGAGGGAAAGACGGTCAGCATTGCCGGACGTATCATGCAGAAGCGCGTGATGGGAAAAGCGTCCTTCTGCAACGTGCAGGATTTGCAGGGAAATATTCAGTCATATGTGGCAAGGGACAGCATTGGAGAGGAATCCTACGCCGATTTCAAGAAATATGATGTGGGTGACATTGTAGGCATCAGGGGCGAGGTGTTCAAGACCAAGACCGGAGAGATCTCCGTTCATGCGGCAGAGGTGCTTCTGCTCAGCAAGAGCCTCCAGATTCTTCCCGAGAAGTTCCATGGCCTGACCAACACGGACATTCGTTACAGACAGAGATATACCGACCTGATTATGAATCAGGATGTGAAGGAAACCTTTGTAAAGCGCTCCAGAATCATCAGCGCAATCCGCAGATACCTTGAGGGTGAGGGATTCTTGGAGGTGGAGACCCCCATGCTGGTTGCAAATGCAGGCGGCGCTGCGGCAAGACCCTTTGAGACCCACTACAATGCGCTTGACGAGGATGTGAAGCTCCGCATTTCTTTGGAGCTTTATCTGAAGAGACTGATCGTCGGCGGCATGGAGCGCGTGTACGAGATCGGCCGTGTGTTCCGCAACGAGGGACTGGACACCAGACACAATCCCGAGTTTACTCTGATGGAGCTGTATCAGGCATATACGGATTACAACGGCATGATGGACCTGACGGAGAATATGTTCCGCTACGTGGCACAGGAGGTCTGCGGTACAACGCTGATTCCCTACGCCGAGGAAATGATTGATCTCGGAAAGCCTTTTGAGCGCCTGACCATGGTTGACGCAGTGAAGAAGTACGCAGGTGTCGACTTCGACCGGATTGCGGACACTGCCGCTGCGAAGAAGATCGCGGATGAAAAGAATGTGCATTACGAGGAGCGCCACACGAAGGGCGACATACTGAATCTGTTCTTTGAGGAATACGTGGAGGAGCACCTGATCCAGCCCGTGTTCATTATGGATCACCCGGTGGAGATTTCACCTCTTACCAAGAGAAAGCCGGACAAGCCGGATTATGTGGAGCGTTTTGAGCTGTTCATCTACGGCAGGGAAATGTGCAACGCATACTCCGAGCTGAACGACCCCATCGACCAGCGCGAGCGCTTCAAGGCGCAGGAGGCTGCACTGGCAGCCGGCGACGAGGAGGCCAACACCACCGATGAGGACTTCATGAACGCACTGGAGATCGGTATGCCGCCCACCGGCGGAATCGGCTACGGCATCGACCGTCTGGTAATGCTCCTGACCAACAGCCCCGCGATCCGTGATGTGCTGCTGTTCCCGACGATGAAGTCGTTGGATAAATAAATCCAGTGTTTATGCGGGTTTGCAGGGTTGAACAAACGTTCGACCACTTTTTGACCACAAAAAAACCCGTTTCAGTCAGTTTCAATCGGGAATAATTCTGTGAAAAAACAAAAAATGGCATTAATTTTGAAGGCCACTTTCTAAGAAATTAGAAAGTGGTCTTTTTTTTATGTGCGCCCGGCGGCGCACGTTTCTAACCGGTGAAAGTCCGGAATCCGCCCGGTAATGGGAAGGATATAGCCGAAAGCAAGGGTGTCCATCGTGAGGTGGGATCTGAAGGAAGCTGGATTTGGGGAAGATACTAACCCAAGGGCAAACCTTTGACCTGACGAACAGAAATCACATATAAGGCTGTGACTGAGGATAAGTCTGCATACCAAGATGAAGTCCAATAATTACACGGAATCAGTCACAGTAGATGTGGCAGGTAAATGAAGGGAAAGAAATGTGTGGTACCCGGGGAGGTCTGTGCGGTATGCCTTGAAAGAGGCAACCACTGCCCAAAGCAGTGCTGAACGCACAGAAGTCAGCAGAGGTCATAGTAGCCAGACGGAACAAGTTCCGTTCGAGGTGAAGGACTGAATCAATAGGAGTCTCAAGTATGACCCGGAAAGGAGGAATGAGCACATGAGTGCAGAAAACAACAAAGAAAGCTGCTTGCAAAGAGATAGCGCGGAACGTAAAGGGTATGTAAGAGCGCACCGCTCATTCAACCGGATATGGAAAGAAAGAGACAGTGCAGAGCCGGACATCTTAGGTAAGATACTGAATAAGGACAACCTGAACAGGGCTTACAAAAGAGTGAAGGCAAACAAGGGAGCGTCGGGAGTGGATGGAATGACCATTGAAGAGGCATCCCAGTGGTTAAAGGAACACAACCATGAACTGACAGAAAGGATACGAAAAGGGCACTATACCCCATCCCCGGTCAGAAGAGTGGAGATTCCAAAGCCGGACGGCGGAGTGCGAAAGCTTGGTATTCCGACCGTCACAGACCGCATCATCCAACAGGCAATATCACAACAACTGATACCGATTTATGAGCCGAAGTTTTCAGATGGGAGTTTTGGATACCGTCCGGGACGGAGTGCGAAAGATGCAGTACAGAAGATAAAGGAGTATGCAGAACAGGGATATACAAGGGCAGTTGTTCTTGACCTGTCAAAGTATTTCGATACGCTGAACCATGAATTACTCGTAAATATCCTGCGCAGAGACGTAAAGGATGAACGGGTGATCCAGATGATAAAGAGGTATCTGAGAAGTGGAGTGATGGAAAACGGTGTAGTTGTCAAGACGGAAGAAGGTTCACCCCAGGGAGGAAATCTCTCCCCGCTGTTAGCAAATGTCTATCTTAACGAGTTTGACCAGGAGTTCAACAGAAGGGGTGTACCATGCATCCGATACGCAGATGACATCGTGTTGCTGGCGAAAAGCGAACGGGCAGGCGAGAGACTGCTGGAAAGCAGTAGGAAATATCTGGAAGGGACACTGAAACTGAAAGTGAACCGGGAGAAAAGCCGTACGGTCAGCGTGTTAGCAATACGAAATTTTAAGTACCTTGGTTTCTGTTTTGGGAAGAACGGAAAAGGAATCTATGTCCGTGTCCATGAAAAGTCATGGGAGAAAGCCAAGGACAACCTGCGAAAGCTCACTTCCCGGAGCAAGTGCGGAAGTATAGTGAAAACCATGAAACGTATAAAAGAATATATGCGCGGATGGCTGAACTATTATAGTATGGCAGACATGAAGAAAAACATCGAAAACCTGAATGGATGGCTGTATCGAAGGATACGGATGTGTATCTGGAAACAATGGAAACTGCCCAGAACGAGGATGCGAAAGCTGACAGGACTGGGAGTAGACAGCCATTATGCGGCAACAATCGCCTATGACCGTAAAGGATACTGGTTTAATGCAGGAAATAAAGCGGTAAACTGGGCACTAAGCAAAGAGAGACTGATAAGCTGGGGCTACTATGATTTAGCGACAGCGTACCAGTCCATGCACGTCAACTATTGAAACCGCCGTGTACCGAACGGTATGCACGGTGGTGTGAGAGGACGGCGGCTAGTCACCGCCTCCTACTCGATTCGCTTCCGTCACAGAAAATTAGGAGGAATATCGTATGACAAATATTATGAACAGTACACTACCCACCCCAAATAACCATTCGGAGAAAAACAAACCGGATGGAGTTTTTGTGATTAAGCAAGGCAAAACAAATTATAAAGTCAAAGTGTTTTTTGACCATAGTAGCGGTTTGACTGCTGAGGACAGGCTGAAACGCATTATTCAGGCAGAAGCAGAGAGAGAATCTGCGTAAGTAATATGAAAAATATCCACGCACCCCCTTGACAAAAGCTTTCAGAAGATACTTTACTTTCCGCAATGGAGAATGCAGGCAGTGAAGAGATTCCGGATGAAGCCGAGCGCAAGGACCTTGGAATACCTGCCCCAGAGCAAGCATCATCGAGAAGCTTGTCCGCATCGGTTTCATCGAAAGAAAGGGCGACAAAAAAACAAAGTACCTGGTTCCCGCCCGTAAGGGAGAAGCACTGATCGGAATCGTGCCGACTTCCATTCAGTCCGCATCTATGACAGCGGAATGGGAGCGGAAGCTCCTGAAGATCGAGCGGGAACAGTATCAGGCAGATCAGTTTTTAGGAGAGATCACGGAATATATCCGGAGTCTCATCGAAGAGAATCGGAATATATCCGATTCGAAGAACATGATGCAGCCCATGTATGAGCCTGTGGGCATTTGTCCCTGCTGTGGGAAGAGCGTGATCGAAAAGAGCAAGGGCTTCTTTTGCGAGAGCAACGAGTGCAAGTTTGCTCTTTGGAAAGAGAATCATTTTTTTGAAAGCATGTCAAAGAAGATCACCAGGTCTGTGGCAGAGCAGCTTCTTTCGAAGAAAAAGGCGAAGCTCAAGGGATGCAAATCCGCTAAGACCGGCAAGACCTACGACTGCTTTGTGACGATGGAAGTAAATGACTCCGGTTACCCGCAGTTTGGTCTGGAGTTCGACAAGAAGCGCCATGTAGAGCGCTAGGAGGTAGAGTATGGCAGAAGAAAGAAAAGGACAACCCATCGAAAAGTGGGACGCTGTGAGAGGACATCCTCACAGCGTTTCTCCTATGAGAGATCAGACGATGGACGCAGAGGGAAGGAGCATCGGCAATCTTTTAAACCCGGGGAGATTACCCCGGAGGAAGCAAACGAGATCGGCTACGAACTGGCTATGAAGCTGACCAAGGGAAATCATGCTTTTATCGTGGCAACCCACACGGATAAAGCCCATATCCACAACCACATCATCTGGAATTCCACGGACCTGGACTGCACGAGGAAGTTCCGGAACTTCTGGGGTTCCTACTTTGTGGTGCAAAGGATCAATGACCAGCTCTGCTTAGAGCACGGCATGTCGGTTATCCAGCCCAGACCATATCATGAAAGAGAAAAATATACCGGATATGATAAGCGGAAGAGTTATCGGACTGAGCTTCGGGAGGCTATTGACGACGTACTGGAGCGAAAGCCTGCCAACTATGAAGAGTTCCTGATGTTTTTGGAAGAAGAGGAATACCCGATCAAGCGCGGGCGGCATACAGCGGCTCGCAGTAATGAGCATGAACGCTTCATCCGGTTTGATTCTGTGGGCGAGGGATATAACGAACGGGAACTGAGGCAGTACTTTGAAGCTGAGGATCCTACCTGAACCTACGGAAAGACCGAAAGAGATTTTGATATGCTGATCGATATTCAGAAGAAGATCTCTGAAGGAAAAGGCGCCGGGTATGAGAACTGGGCCGGGGTATTTAACGTAAAGCAGATGGCACAGACTCTGCTGAATCTGCATGAACACGGAATCCGCGATTATGATACTTTGGCTGAAAGGACCAAGTCGGTGGTAGGCAGATTCAATGAGCTCAGCAACAGGATGAAGGCGGATGAAAAGCGTCTGAATGAGATCGCTGCGCTCCGGACTCACATCATCAACTATGCAAAGACCGCAGACGTTTATGAGGCTTATAAGAAAAGCCGATACAGCAAAAAGTTCTTTGAAGAACACCGGGAAGAGCTGACGCTTCGCAAAGCTGCAAGAGATGCCTTCAAGGCATACCAGGAGGAAGAGCCGAAGGGCAGAAAGCTCCCAAAGGTCAAAGAGCTGAATGAAGAATATGCCAGAGTTCTGGCAGATAAGAAGCAGGCCTATGCGGAGTATCGCCAGATCCGAGATGAGATGAAGAAGCTCATCATGGCAAAACACAACGTGGATGAATTCCTGAACAGGGACGAATCCGAAATACATCGCAAGCGCGACAGAGAGAGACATCTGTCGAGATAAGATACGGGGGACTCAGTAAAATGGGTTCCCCGCTTTTTTCATTTAGCACCGTTTTCCGGTGCGCCGCCTGACACTTACCGTGTCAGTTCTGGGGATTGGGGTGATAGCCTCCAACAAGCAAAATGGCATAAGTGGATCCACTATGCATTGCTTGCCAACTAGCGAACAGCTAAAGGGCAAGCTGTCCGATAAAATTCCTTTGATCTTTAAAATGTTTGGACTTCCGGGCAAAAGAATGGGATAATCAAACGTAGTGCCACTTATTGATGAGCGAAGCGAGTCAATATGGACCACTGAAAAATAGAACGGAGGTGGATGCCATGTCCCGAGGAACGAATCAAAAGTTCAAATTTACGTACCTTATGCAGGTCATGCTGGAGAAAACAGATGACGAGCATTCCCTTACCCTGAGCCAGATCTTAGAGGAACTCGATAAGTATGGTGTCACTGCGGAACGAAAAAGCATCTATACCGATCTGCAGGACATGGAGAAGTTTGGCATCGAGGTGATCAAGGAACAGATCGGAAGAGAGACATACTATCATGTGGGCGCAAGAGACTTCGAACTGGCAGAGGTAAAGCTCCTGATCGATGCGATCCAGTGTGCGAAGTTCATTACAGAACGGAAGTCCCGTGAGCTCATCAAGAAGATCAAAAGCTTCGTCAGCGAGTACCAGGCCAATCAGATCCAGCGCCAGGTATTTGTTCATGGCAGGATCAAGGCCATGAACGAAAGTATCTACTACAGCGTGGATGAGATCCACAATGCCATTGAGCATAACAAGAAGATCAAGTTCCGGTATTTCAGCTGGCAGCCGGACAAGTCACAGTACATTCTCAACAAAGGAGAATGGCTCGTGGTAAGCCCCTGGGCTCTTACCTGGAATGATGAGTATTACTACATGGTGGGCTATGACGATTACAGTAAAACCATCAAGCACTACCGCGTCGATAAGATGTTAAAGCCCCATGCGACCAACGAGAAAAGAGAGGGAGCCGAGGAAGCAAAGGATCTGGATATGGCTGCATATTCCAAAGCAACCTTCGGAATGTACGGCGGCGAAAAGAAGAGAGTGAAGCTCCACCTTCACAACAAGATGGCCGGAGTCTTCATCGACCGCTTCGGCAGGGACATCACGTTCCGGCCCATTGATGAAAAGCACAGCGAACTGAATGTGGATGTTTACATTAGTCCGCAGTTCTTCGGCTGGATCTTCGGCCTGGGGAAGGATGTTCAGATCGTCGGCCCGGAGGAAGTGGCTGAGGAAATGAAAGAACGGGCGAGAACCGTTCTGGAGACTATGAAGTAAATACGAGAAACGCTAACGGGGCAACTGTCGCAGAAAATGCGATGGTTGCCTCTTTTTTGTTTCGAAAAAACGTTCTTTTAGCAGGTGTTTTTAATGGACACCTTAAGAAGTAGAGTAGAGTCAGTAGAAAAGAATTCGCGCAAGAGAGGAGATAGAGAGTATGGCAATTCTTTGTATTTTGATTTTCCCGTTCGCGGTATTGGCTGAACTGATGAAGATGAACAACGGCGGAGGGAAAAGAAGATGAGAAGGATCATTTACTGGCTCCAGCGAAAGCAACGGATAAAGGAGAAACGCTGCGGACAGTGTTGTTTGACGTGTCAGTTTTATAGGGAGTGTAGCGGGGAGTATCATAGCTGAGTATATTGACAATCAATAAACGCAAGTAGCTTCGGAGAGCCCCGAGGAGATACTTGCGTTAAAGATATTTATGCGACATCAACATTAAAATCAATCATTAAATCACCAAAGGTTTTGATGAAATAACTATATTGAACCGGATGAGTTTCCTTTAGTCGTTGATATCTGTTTTGCCCCTTGGGTTCAAGATGAACTCCGAAGCCGCAATACATACAACCGTTTCTTGTATAACCCAAATCATATAGCTTTGGAATTTTGACATTATATTGTGCTATGTATTCAAGGATATCTTCATCAGTCCAAAATGAAAGAGGACGGCTTTGATTATCTTTTCGTTCATGGAAAACATTGCATCCATATTCGAGCCAGTCTTTTTCTCTTTGATAGCTTTCAGATGCCAAGATCCCTAACAAAGCACATTCAAGATCGAGTTCCTTGGCTTTCCTTTTGAGAGGTTCCTTTTTTAGTTTTTCACAGCACTTATCGGAGATGGGAAGATCTTTGTATGCTTCGTATTTTTTAAAGTTTCGCTCTATGTAGCTTAGAGAATTTGCTTTCGTTCTTGCTGTCAGAGCATGCTGGTAAGTTCGTATTGCATTGGATACACGCTTGGAGAACATTGGGTAGCCATAGCACTCTACAACTTTTTTAAAGGTCCAGGTTTCACCCTTGGAATCGATTGGAAGGACGGTAATGATATTTGTACTGTTGTGTTCCCTTTCCCATCGGATATGCTCAATTGTTTCTGGATACTCGTTTGTAGTATTTGCAAATAAATGCAAGATGGAAGGATACATGCTTTTAGCTATATGGGAAAGTACGGTTGAATCTTTTCCGCCAGAGTACGAAATGTAGACTTTTTCAAGCCCAAATTCAGCAACGGCTTGTCGTATTAAGAATTTAGTCTGTACTATCTTGGATTCTAGATTCATAGAGCGTAAGGATTCGAGCGTCTGTCTGCGCTCAGTGATAAACAATGCATGTTCTTTTCCACATGAAAGACAAAAACGTTTATCTTTTGGATACATATTGGTTTCATCAAGCTCTAAATAGCATTTTTTACAAAACATTTTTGTTTCTCCTTTCAGATTCATTGAATTAGTAACAAAAACTTTGTAAAGATTATAGAATACAAATATTCTGTTAGTCAATAGTAAAAATACAAATAAGAATTGTAGAAATCGACAAAAAGCCTTATAATCTGTAGTTAGTATGACTATGCAAACTGGGCGGATTAAGCCCGTTGTTTCACTCATGAGATGGAGTATGAGAGAATGCAGACTATAAGCAATAGATTGGCAGAAATTAGAAAAGGCAAAAAAATCAAGCAGACAGAACTTGCGGAAAAATTGAATGTGTCTCAGCAGGTTATCAGTAATATTGAACGGGGGGTTACAACTCCGGATATCGAATTGCTTAAAAAGATTGCAGATATTTATAGCATATCGCTTGATGAACTAGTGGGACGAGATTTTTTTGGCGAAGATGCTGATGATGTAGAACGCAAAATCATAAGTTGTATTAAAAAGATGGATGATGAAGGAAAGGAACTGAGCCTGGGATTATTAAGTCAGGTTGCTCAGCATCGAGGTAACAACGATGGCAACGAATAGTTATTTTAATGAAAATACTTTGGAAGAATTGATAGATGAAATTAAATACGTCTATCAATCTGATAAAAGGCCTTGGGTAATTGGATATAGTGGCGGAAAAGATTCTACAACCGTTGTTGAGTTGGTCTACAAGATGCTGATGGCATTACCGGAGGAAGAGAGAAAGAAACGTGTATACATTGTATCATCAGACACGTTAATTGAGAACCCACTTATCAAAATATATTTAAGTAAGATGAATGCTCTTTTGGGAGAATCAGCGAAAAGAGATCATCTTCCGATTATATCAACGATGGTTACACCACCTGCTGATAATTCGTTTTGGGCAAACGTGATTGGAAGAGGCTTCCCTACACCCAGGATGAATGGAACTTTTAGGTGGTGTACGGATAGACTTAAAATCCATCCTAGTGCAGATTATATCAGGGATGTAATAAAGAAAGAGGGAGAAGAAGTAGTTGTTCTCCTGGGCGTTAGAAAGGCAGAGAGTGAAGCTAGAAGAAGACGTATTGAAGGGCGAGAACTTGCAAACCGCTTAATGAATAGACATGAGACGATCCAGGATGCATATGTCTATAATCCAATTGTTGAATTAACTACTGAAGATGTATGGGATGTCCTTCTTAAATTGGATGGTGGAAAAACCCCTTGGGGATCAAATAATAATGAATTAGTAGCTCTGTACTCTGATGCAGATAGTGGCGAATGCCCGTTTGCTGGTATGCATGCCGGGGGCCAAACACAATCGTGTGGCAATTCAAGATTTGGATGTTGGGTTTGCACGGTCGTTAAGGACGACAAGTCTCTTAATGGTTTTATTAAGAGTGGGCACAGAGAGCTTATCCCGTTGGCAGAGTTTAGAACTTGGATAATGAGTATTCGAGATAAGGATGAATACCGTGAGAAAAAACGTAGAAACGGCACTGTCTACGAAACAAAATCTGGAGAAATGGGCTATGGTCCATTTACGTGGGAAGCGAGAAAACTTATTCTCCGAAAACTGATTGAAACACAACAGAAGATGGGTTATGAGCTTATCACATTGGAAGAATTAAAAGCCATCGATGAGATATGGGATGACGAGCTAGACCTTTCAAGAAGAACACTTGTTGAGCTTTATTCCGAACTAACAGGAGAAAAATTACCTTGGGATCAGTACAAGGAAGCGCTGATAGATAGAGAAACAGTTGATGAATTAGAGAGGCAAGCGGAGCAGAACGAGGTTCCTTTTGACTTGGTAAGGAACATTATTCTGTCGGTCTACCATGACAAAAATTATTCAAATCAAAAAATAATGAAAGATGGACTTGATAAGTTACTTAATCAGCAATGGCTCCATCATGATATTTTGAAGGAGATTGATGATGAAAATAAATAAGGTTGTCCTATACAATTTTAATTCATATGAGGGCTTCAATGAATTTGACTTTTCGAGTAAAAGCGAGAAGAAAAATATTGCATTGATTGGCGGAAAGAATGGAGCAGGAAAAACCTCTTTATTTTCTGCTATCAAGATTGCATTATATGGGGCACTTTCATTCGGATATGTGGGAGTTAATCCGGTATATATATCTAAGATTAAAGATTGCATAAACTCGGAGTCTTTTCAGAATGACATTGTAGAATCCTGGGTTCAGCTCTCGATCTCATTAATGATTGAGAGAGAAGTTCGGGAATATGAAATAACCCGAAAATGGAATTACACCAAACAAAAATTAGAAGAGCACTATTTTGTTAAAACAGATGGCAATATTCTGGATGAACAGGAATTGTCATATTTCCAAAATTACTTGCAGGGAGTATTACCTCCGGATTTGTTTAAGTTTTTCCTTTTCGATGGAGAAGAGGTTGGAAGCATTTTTTCAACGAGTGCCTATAACACTTATATTAAAAATGCTGTTTATAAACTCTGCGGATTAGATACTTTCGAAATTATAAGAAAGTATACGACTGGGTATGCTGGTAAGGCTGCTGGAGCAGATGAAGAAGTAGCCCATGAAGAATATGAGCAGTTAAGAACACAGGTTGAAGAACTTGAACAGTCATCTTTAGAACTGGAAGCGAAAACTCAAGAATATGAACAAGACTTGGAAAGAATCGAAACCGAACTTATAGAAGTAGAAACTGCTTTTAAGAAAGCGGGAGGCATTTCTGAAACTGAGAGGCAAAAATTACTACAGGAGTTGTCTGAAGAGGAACGTGCTAAGACAGAATCTTTAACAAAGATAAAGTTGTTCGTAGAAGGATTGATGCCGTTCTTTATTGTGCGTGATTTTACCGCAGATGTTTCAAAACAACTTGAACTTGAAGAGCAGAGTAATATATATGGCTATATTCTCCAAAAGCTTGATAAAACAGAGTTAGAAGAAGTGCTTGCGTCCAAGCAGGATGTAAATGATGAGACTGTTAATACACTCATGGAATTCCTTACTAAAAAGTTTAAACCAAAAGGGTTTAAGGAGGGATCAAAACCGCTACACGACTTGTCTAAGGAAGATATCGGGCACGTTAATGCGATGATTTCTGGCGTCGAAAGTTTTGACGTTGATGCCATGGTTGAGCTGATACAAAAAAGAAAGAATGCTCTCGATAGAACAATGGAAATTAATCGTATCTTAAAGACTGCTATGGCAGATGAAGATGCGAGAAAGTATAAGGAAAAAGAAAATTCCCTGCTGAAAGAAAAAGAAGAAGCAACAAAAGGTCTTTATGAAACCAAAATGCAGCTAACGGAGATCAAAGATCGGGTTGCAAGCGTGACACAGCAAAGAGATCACGCACTTCAGATGTTGAAAAGTAACGCGCAGAACAGACATGTATTTGAACTTAGTTCTGGGATAGCCAATATGATGTCTTCGGTTTTGGTGGATAAAACTGAGAGTATTAAGCGAAAGTTAGAAGAGCTGATAGTTGAAAAGCTTACGAAGATTTACAGAAAGAACAACCTTATAACGCATATTGAGGTTGATGACGATTTCCAGTTCAATCTGTATCAGGATGCTAGATATAGCGCTACAGAACTACTTCATTTGGTTAAAAACCTGGGCAAAGAGGCTTTCTTCGTAGAAATTGGTCAAAAAGGGATGCAACAATTGCTCGACCAGTGTGAAGCAAATAGTCTTGCCAAAATCCAGGTGTTTCTTGAGAGTTATGACGCGAGAAAGAAACTGGATTTATATAAGCGAATAGACATAAGCAGGCTGTCAAAAGGTGAAAGGCAGATTTTTATACTGTCGTTATACTGGGCGATTATTGAGTTGTCCGGACAGGATATTCCTTTTGTTATAGATACGCCTTATGCCAGAATTGATGCAAATCACAGGAAGGAGATTTCACAGAAGTTCTTCCCTAATATCAGCAAGCAAGTCATCATTTTGTCAACGGATGAGGAAATCAATGAGGAATATTATGCATTGTTGAAACCTTATATCTCCAAAGAGTATCTCCTTCTTAATGATGAGAGCCAAAACAAAACGTCTGTAGAAAAACGTTATTTTTTCGAGGTGTAAGCGATGATATTTAGATTAAAAACATCAAAAAGAACTCAGGAGATATTTCAGGAGTTAGAAAACAGAACAAACTACAAGCCATACACACTTGTCAAGCATGCGATTGCTTGGTCACTCAAAGAAAAGACATCGGTTGCTGATTACCAATCTGATTCAGATGGACTTGACCTCAACCGACAAACGATAACCGGTGATAATGAGACGTACTTCAAGGTGTTAATCGAGGAGGTTGAGGGAAGATATCTTCCTGAAGATGAATTCTTTCCTAAGTATGTAAAGGCACATATAGATCGTGGAAGTGAATTGTTGCTCGACATGTATAATCACGCAGGCAGTATGGATAAATATATTTTACAAGTATTAGGAGTGGGAGATACGGTTTAACACTTTAAAAGTGCTAAATTCGGAACGGTCCAAATGTTCTATTAACAAAGGGAGAAGTATCTGATGATTTATTTTGATAATAGCGCCACATCTCCGGTGGATGAAGAAGTTTATGATGCGATGCTTCCATACTTGAGAGAGGAATATGGTAACCCTTCCAGCAAGTATTATTGCAAGGCAACCTCAGCACGAAAAGCAGTTGAAGATGCGCGTGAGAAGGTTGCAAATCTTCTTGGAGTTTCGGCCGGAGAAATCATTTTTACAGCAGGAGCAACCGAGAGTACTAATTTCATAATAAAGGGGTTTATGGATTATCGTCGTTATTATGGCGATGGTAAGAACCATATTATTACATCTAAGGTAGAGCACAAAGCTACATTAAACGTGTGCAAGTACCTCAATGGCGATATCTATTCGAATAATGATCCTACTGTAACTCTATTTGGAGGAAAACAAAAAGTTGACAGAGGATATGAAGCGTCTTTTGTTGATGTCACAAACGCCGGAGAAATCACAAAGGATTCTATAGAAGCCGCCATTAAAGATAATACAGCAATGGTTTCCGTAATCTATGTAAATAATGAGGTTGGAACAATTAATAACATTGAGGACATTGCTGGATTATGTAGAGAACGTGATATAGCTTTGCACGTAGATCTGACTCAAGCTGTAGGAAAAGTCAAAATATCTTTGGGCCAGCTTGGTATTGGATTTGCTTCTTGCTCAGCACACAAAATTCACGGACCGAAAGGCGTTGGAGCGGCTGTCATTAAAGCGGATGCATATGGAATACAGCCCATTACGGCCTTTATGCATGGCGGTGAGCAGGAACAGGGATTCCGTGCAGGAACTTTAGCTGTCCATAACATTGTGGGATTCGGTAAAGCAGCAGAGATTGCACTGCGAGATTTCAAAAAGAATACAGCGTATATCCATTCTATTGATGAATATGCGATAAGTAGATTGCTTGGCATCGAAGGGATTAGACTGACAAATCCAACATCCAGCAGACTTCCTGGGATAATAAGCATTCTTGTAGAAAAGAAAGATTTTAACAACGAGAGATTTATTAAGAAAATATCAGATGAATTCGCTCTGTCTACTGGATCTGCATGCAGTGCTGGGGAACCGTCACATGTGTTAGCTGCTATGGGGCTTGGAAACATGACAAGTAATGTTCTAAGAATTTCCATAAACAAGTACACGACAAAAACTGATTTGGACCATATTGTGGCGGTTTTGTCTCAGTCTATATAAATGGAGAGATTATTATGCGTACAAGAATAGTTGATGCAATTATGGAAGTGCTGAAGGAAAATGGGAGCCTTACATACAAAGAAGTATATAAAAAAATTATTGAAAAAGATTTGTATCAATTTGGTGCGCGTAAGCCAGAGAATGTCGTAAATGGTGAGATAAGATGCCATTGCGAAGGGATAGATTTTCCAAGTGCATCTCCAGTGAAGTATTTTAAAGTGGTTGGAACAAGAGGAAAAGACAATCTTTATGCTTTAAAAGATGACAAATCCCCCGAAGTGAAAATGCCACCTAAAAACACCATTGAAGATGATATGGTTCCAGAAGAAAAGATTGATCTTACGTACCTTTTCTATAAGTCGTCTTTGAAGAAGGCGATCCTTGAACATATTATGGATTGCGATCCTGGCTTTTTTGAGAACCTTGTAGTTAAACTGTTGCTGGAAATGGGGTATGGAGCTGATAAATTATCGGGTGAAGTTGTGGGAAAACCCCATGATCACGGCATTGATGGGATTATATATGAAGACAGGCTAGGGTTAAGCAAAATCTACATTCAAGCCAAAAGATATGACGCCAAGAATACAGTGGGAAGCGCTGAGTTGCAAGCTTTTTGTGGTGCGCTCGAAGGGGTACAAAAGGGCGTATTTATTACAACCTCTACGTTTACAAGAGAGGCATGCAAATATGTTGATAGATTATGGGAAAAGTCTATTAAGTTAATAGATGGAGATTTATTGGCTGAATTGATGATTAAATATGGAATTGGATTAGAAAAGGTCCAAACATATACAGTCTATAAGATTAACGAGGATTTTTACCAATAGGATTATTTGGTCTAAGGAGTAGATACAAGATGGATGAAGCAGGAAAGCAAGTTAACAATCCAAATTGCTTGGTAAGCACATTATCAAAATTGCGAGAATCTTCCAAAGATGCAGTCGTGTCCGCAGATTTTTCTGATGCATATACTATGTATATGCATGTTGATAGACCTGTACAAGAAGAATTTGTCTCGATTCTTAAAAGGACATATGCTTCTCCGAACGCACAATTAATTCTTTTGTGTGGAAGTGTTGGAGATGGTAAATCTCATATGCTCTCCTACTGCAGGGAAGTATATCCCGATATGATGAAGGAGTTCTATGTTCATAATGATTCAACAGCAAGTTTGTATATAGATAAGCCTGCATCTTTTACGCTTAATGAGCTCATGGAGGATTTTACGGACGACAAAATCTCTTCATCATCCAAAAAGGTAATCCTTGCTATAAACCTTGGTACATTAAGTAATTTTATCGAGGAAGATGTGGACAACAGGTTCAAGCGATTGAGAGCCTATGTCGATAGAGCGGGAATTTTAGATGCACATGCAGGTTCCGATTCTGATGATGCAAACTTTCATTGTGTGAATTTTGCGGATTATCATCTCTTTGAACTGACTAAAAATGGTCCAGAATCTACTTACATCCAAGGGATTCTTTCGAGAATTACAGCACCTGACAAGGACAATGTATTCTACACGGCCTACTGCGGATGCTGTCAAAACTGCGATAATGGAAGCCGGTGTCCAGTAAAAATGAATTACGAGATGCTTGGTAAAAAAGAGATACAAGCAGGAATAATTCGAGTATTAGTGGAAACAATAATAAAGAATAAGCTCATTCTGTCAACAAGGGCGTTACTGAATTTTATTTATGAAATACTTGTCGATGAAAGGTGTTTTGATAGAGGTTCGCTAGAACCCCAAAAAGAACCTGGGAAAATGAGCTCTGTTCAGTATTGTGAGGGGTTACTCCCCAACATGCTTTTTGGCAGACATGAGTCATCAGGTGTGCTGAATGCTGTTGGGTCAGTGGATCCCATGAAGATTCGAAATGAAGCAATTGATGATTTCTTTGTCTATTATGAGAATTCAAGCGATATACTGGGAATTATTAAATCGGACTTAGAAGAATATAGTACTGTCTTGAAAAGACTGGAGAGTATTAATTTTGGAGATAACTCAACTCATTCAGTAAGAGAGTCGATACTTAGGTTATTTGTCCGTCTGTGTTGGCTTACTCAACGAAGACAAGATCTCTTGTCTGATGATGTAGATTATCTGGACTATATGGTTGCTTTGTTTAACTGGAACAACGCGGATTATAAGAACCTAAAAGATGTCTACAACATTGTGGAAAAAGGTGTGTTGGCATGGAATGGGCCAGTGGAAAAGAATGAAATGCGGCTTCCTATCAATGATAAAAAAACAAATTATCATTTGGTTCAGGAGATACAAGTAAAGGCTCTTCCGGATTCTGGCGATGGCGAGAAAAAGGAGGTGCTGTATTCGTTTAGAGATGAGCTAAAACTCAGGTATAGATATGGGGATAGTAGCGTTGCTGAATTAGATGTTGATTTTTCGTTGTATGCACTATTAAAACGTGTAATTCATGGCTATATTCCAAGCTTGAATGATAAACGTGTGAATGTTAAGTGTATGGAATTTATAAAGAAAATATCTGGTGGTGGAAAGAAGCTGGAATCACTTATTATTCGGGATCTTTCTCATAAGGATGCTGTGGAGTTTGTATTAGAGTATAGCGATTCGTTTGGCTATTCGTTTGAGGTGAAATAGTATGGGATGGTTGGTTTTTTCTGGAGAAGATGGGATCGATGCGATATTTGATCCGGAGAAGAATAAAAGTAAGAAGCATCGGAGGGATGATGCTCTTATTCCATTCAAAACGAAAGTAGATAAAAATAGGTATGAAGACTTCTCTGGTGTTGTTGGTGCCTTTTCCAGACTAATGTCCAATACTTCTATAAAGGGTGGGGTAGATATGAAACTACTCTATTCCGAGATGAAAGCAAAGCTTGAAGACTGCGATGACGAAGATTTTGACAAGCTTTTTCATGTCGCAGAAGATCTATACTTTTCAAACGGCAAGCTTCTTCCCACTAATGTAAAGTCCTTAAGCTATGTGGATAGCAATATTACACAACAACAGGTTGCGGAATATCTATTTAGTTTATTTGTAACAGGAACGGATCTGAAGGACCAGTATCTACTAATGGAGGGTGAAGAGGATACAAATGTATTGGAAAACTTAGTGTTCTCTTCGTTGGACGATGCTGAAAAAAAGGATACGGGATCTATCCAAAACGCTGATTGCTTTTTGCCTTACGTAAAAGAGGTTTTTGGCAAAGACTTGACTATTTTGATGAGGAATAATGATAGCTATAAAACATATATTAGTCGGTTTTTGGCATATTATTATATGTTTTATGTTTCACAGTTGGCCGTAAAGCTTAGTAAATTTGATCACGGGCAGCGCGATGAAATAGAGAAAATATATTTATCCCTTAACTGGGAGGTGTTGACGAGAGTCCGTCCGGGGTATGAATATGGCTGGAAACTTGTCAAAGAAGCAATTAGCCACATGTTTTCACACGCAGTTGTATTGGAGATGCTATCTCATAATGAGGATGAGTACCATCTAGATTATATCGGCATATATGAAAGAATGGCAAAAACAGAAGATGATGAGGCTGTTGCAGAGGATATTAATGGGATTTGCGAAACATATAAAAACTGGATTCCATTAGATTACGAAAAATGCAAGCATGATTCTCAAAAGGACGGGGACTGCAAAACGTCAAATGCCGTTAGGAAACTGTTTGAGACAGTGGATTATCAGTTTATCAATGGCGGACGTATATCTCATTATAATGGATATAATAAAAAATTCATTGAGTTTGCTCAGAAGAATTTTGGCAAGTGGAGAGGCACTCTTGGATACTCGATTGGGGTTAGTGAGAACGATATAGTGATGTTTACTCAAATTATCCTCGAGGAATATCAAGGCAAAATACGATTGTCCAAACTTTTTGATGAATTTGAAAAGAGAGGCCTTCTTTTTGATAGAGAATCAAAAAAGAAGATAACAGATCTATATGAAAAGATGAACTTGCTGGAAAAACGTTCAGATAGTGGGGATGCACAATATGTCAAATCCGTTTTATAAGTATCTTTCAGAAAAAATAATAAAGTATTTTCAAACGAATTCTCCGTATCCAGGAGATAAGTTTTTTGTACAATTTGAAACTGATGAGCAAGTTCATAATTTGTTCAATGAACTTAAGGATAATATAATTGCCCAAGAGTTCGAATACGCCGATTTGGAGCGTAATCAAAAGTATAATTCCTACCTACTAGTATTTGGATCTGCACAGTTAATAGTTGCAGCATCTATGGTTGGTGGCCCTCATCCGGATTTTTTGGCTACTTTACGAAATTTAGTAGGCGTAGAACCTGGATATGAAAATAAGGCTATTTTATTTATTCACTGTTCATCCTTGGATAGTATTCTTGGTGGTGCTGGCAGCTTAAGTAAAGAGGGAATGCCATTAAACATAAATGCGATTGAAACAGATATACAGCGCAAAATTAATGAAACAGGCTATGGTGAAAAAGACAAAGCAATTTTGTCATTCTATCTCGAAAATAAGAGTAAAGAGCTGCAAGGAACCGCTGCAACTATTTTCGAGTATGAAGACATAATTTGTTGTCTCAATGATTCTCAGATTACTTTAGACGAGTATAAGAAATTTGAATTGTTCCCTGATGAGGAGCTGACTTCTTATAGTAGGAAAAAACTTAGAGATAGGATTCAAGAGAATCATATTAACTACGTACGTGTTGCTGAAATCCATAGCTACGGTCTTGATGCCGATAAGTTGGAGAAATACTACGGTGAAGATGGTTCAAAGGACCTTATGAAACCTGAGTGGGAGGATACTCCGTATACAAATATTGAGAAGTTTGTAGAAAGCAAAAAGAATGTTTCTGAAATAGAGTACATTCCTATTATGTCAAACTTATTGGTGTGGGATAGAGAAGAGGGTTCCTCTAAAGCCAAAAGTAGAATAAGAAACATTATTGTGTTTATTACTTCTGACGAAGTGGTGAATTTGACTTTGTCCTTCACTGATTTTACTAAGAAATTGGGAATCGACATTCCCCGCTATTATCAGCCTACTGTTAAGTGTGAGGCTTCTGGCAAAAAACTATTAGTCGAGCTTTCTGACATTGAGGATAAAGCGGCCTTTTACTATTTTAAATACAACGGAGATGGCGCAAAGTTTACTTTTAAAATCGCTGTGCTTAGATGTGCCTCAGCACTTTTGGATAATATCAAAACGCAATACAGTATAGAATTAAAGGCTGGTATAGCGTCTGCAATCAGAATAAATACAGACGAGGATATTGTCACCTTTAATGAGTATGCGCAGAATAGCAGCTTTGTGAATATTACTGAGGAGAATCAAGTCGTTACAATTGGAAACAGCGAAAAAGTAAGTATTTCTGTTGGAGAGGACTATCCATATTCAGAAGATAATGAAGATGTTAAATTTGCCTTATCAACAGAGACTTTTGCAATTCCAATGATAAAGGCTTTTGCTATAGAAAAACCTACAGTTATCGAAGGCCTTAAACTCTGGTATTTAAAGAGTGTGAAGAAACATGACTTTGAAATAATGGGAGATAATAGCCTTGTTTTTGGGACAAAGAAGCACTTCGCGCGCGATGAGTTTAGAAAGAGCCTTGAGTTAGAGAAAAAGTATATCGATGTTGCTTGTCCTTTTGCAGTAGAAAAGGAAGAGATGGGGAATCTTGAGGGAGTTGATATCAAACTACCGCAAGATGTTTATGATAGTTTTTTACGTGTCCTTCAGTACTTTATCAAAAATAATACTATTCCAAGCTTGACTTATTTAAGCGATGAATTAGCGGAGCTGTATTTCACCTACCTTAAAACAGTTGTTTCCGCAATTGATTGCATTCCAGATGGAGGATATCTAGATGAAACAACACGAAATCTTTTTTATCTTGGATTGATAAAGAGACAGTATGGTGACTATGAGATATTGCTTACCCCTTTACACCCAGTCAACGTCGCTTATCAGCTCTTTATAAGGGAACAGGAAATTGAGGGGATAGAAGACTATGATATGGATTTGCTGCGCAAATTCCAGCATACTTCTTTGCTGCCGTATATTAATATTGATCCGTATACTGGGGAAAACAAGGTATATATTCCAATAGAGCAAGTTCATTCACCTGAGTGGAAAATCTATGTGGAAGAATCTTTACCTAGATACAAGGGGTCAAAAGATTTTGTTTCAAAACTAGTCGCAGAAAAAATACAAGAGTTTGTTGAACACTTCAGCTATTTGTTTTCCAAAGATACAGGTGCACCTATCAGACTAAATCTGATTAATACCGGTGACTGCAGAGAAATTGTGCAGGGAATTATAAAGTACTATGTTCATGAGCTTAATCGAGACAAGAGTAAAACAGTTATTCCGATTAGGGTAATAATGTATTCAGACAGTAAGATGGATACAGCGTTTGAAATCATGTCTCAAATTGACGACGCGGATGTTTTGGTAAGATCACTAGGTATAGATGCACGTGTTGAAGATATGGGTATTGATGAAATCATAGATATTTATAGAAAAAATGTTCAATTTTTCTATAAGGATATTGATGATGATTTTGAGTATGCTCATATTACGTTTATGGAGCTGGATGATAACAATCAGGCAGTAAACACCTTGATGACAGATATTCCAACGGGCGTAGTTATGAATGGTATTTCTTCTGGAATACCGTCAGAAATGCTAGGAGATTCGTATAGGACGGGCTTTGGCATAAAGTTCTTAGACACATCAACTTTGCTTATCAGGGTTGCTATGAAGTTGAATGCAGTTAATGCAGCAATGAATGGCGAGGCTTACAGGGCCGATTCGTGTTATGCACTTAAAATGAGTGCTGGGAAGCAGGCAATTCTTGATCGTATATATGACGTCAGTAACTGGGTAACATTTATTAATCCAAAGGTCGATTTGTCGTATTTTAAGAGTGACGTCAATGCTAAGGATCTCCTTATTATTCATTATAGTGACCAATATAATATGACTTCGAGTGGATATGATGCGATTACTGTAACAAGAAAATCTAAGCAGTATCAAAACGCCATTTCGAGGTACTTAACGGCAAATGGGGTCGAAGACGTTGAGACGCATGCAAAACGCGTTATTAATATGTTTAATGCGTTGAATGGTGACTGGCTCCTGCGTATGCTGTCATATAAATCTCATTTCCCGGTGGAAAAGCTCAGTATCTTGTCGGCTATGAAAATAGCAGTGAAAAGATATGCTGTTCCGGGAGTTATTTGGGTTCCTGTTTCATTAGAAGAGATTCTGAGAGTGTCAGGGTCAGTAGGATTGTCACAGTCTGGATCCATGTTTTCGGCTAAAAATCTTGGATTTGAAGGCGCCACTAGCGATGATTTATTGCTGATAGGTATTTGTCCGGGTGAAAAAGTCCAAGTAGCGTTTTATCCCATTGAAGTTAAAATTGGCAAGGTTGAGACTGATTATTTGCAAAAGGGAATAAAGCAGGCACTAAAAACTAGAACGATTTTTGATGAAATTTTAGGGTCGGGTACATGTAAGGATAAACCAATTAAGGTCCGGTTGTACAGGAATTTCTTTATGCAGCAAGCAATGGTGAATGCTGGGAAAATGCTCTTGTATGAGGTTGGGGACGGAACTCAGGGCTGGGATCTTGTAACTAGAAGTGAGTTAAGGGAAAAACTACTTGAAGAAGAATATGAGATAGTAGATTCGTTAATTCCTGATATGGGAAAAGCTGGTGTCTTCACCTTTAGGGAAGACTGCGTAACAGAACGAGAGGTTCGAAACCAGGAAGTATTAATTGTTGAGAAAACCAAAAAAGAAGGCGTAAACCTTCTGGCCAAGGCCTTTTCAGACATAGAATGTGTGGAATGGTCTTTGGTTAAACAGGCTGATGAGCAGGAACTTTTAGATGGAGATGATACGGAAAATTCTGCTAACGAAGAGGGCTATAATTCGGGTGCAACTGAAGTTCCCAATATTGAAGTGCCTGTCAATGCGGAAGAGCATGCTGAGACAACTATAGATCCGGGAAGAGTTCTTATCGGCAAGGATCGATCTGCGCATGACGTCTATTGGGAGTTCAATAACAAGGCGCTTGCCAACAGACATCTGTTAATAACCGGCACCTCGGGCCAAGGAAAGACATATAGCATACAGACTATGCTTTATGAATTGGAAAAAGCAAATGTTTCCGCTGTAATATTCGACTATACTGAAGGATTTATGATCCAACAGTTAGAAGAACCCTTTAAGAAATCTTTAGGAGATAAGCTGAACCAACAGATTATTTACAGTGAAGGTGTGCCCATTAATCCATTCAAACGAAACGAAATAGATTTGGTGGGGACGAAGATCTTAGAAAAGGCTTCTGATGTAGCTGCAAGATTAGCAGATATTTTTGTTCATGTCTATGATTTTGGCCCACAGCAGTATTCTGCTATTTTTGATGCTGCATTAAACGGCATGAACAAATATGGCGATCAAATGAATATGCGGTATTTCAAGGAGGAACTAGAGGAGCTTACTGAAGAGAATAAAACTGCAAAGTCGGTTCTTTCTAAGATGTCGCCATTCTTCCATACCGTTGAATTTAAAAATGACCCTGCTTTTGACTGGGGAAACATTCTTTATGCAGATGAATCAAAGGTAAACATCATACAGTTAACATTATTTACCAGGGAAATGCAGGTAATGATCACTGAGATGATGCTTTGGGATGCTTGGTATTACACAAAGAAATATGGTTCTAAAGATAAGCCGTTTGTTGTGGTATTAGACGAAGCACAGAATCTCTCTCATACGATGAAATCTCCTAGTGCTGCAATTCTTACAGAGGGACGTAAGTTTGGATGGTCGGCATGGTTCGCTACCCAGTCGCTTAAGGTGCTTAAAGACGATGAAGTTGTAAGACTTTTGCAGGCGGCATTTAAATTGTATTTTAAACCCACCGATGACGAAATGGTTAAGATTGCAAAGCAGCTAGATGCTACTGGAGAAACTAATTGGCTTCCGGAGATACAGAAGCTGAAAAAGGGGCAATGTATAGCAGTCGGAGATAAGATGAAGGCAAATGGGACGGTTGGACCTGCTGCACCAGCTGTGACGAGTATAACTTCGTTTTCCGAACGAAATATTTAAATACAAAGGAGGAATGGAAAGTGGATATTAATCCGTCATATACAACAATTGGGAAGATTTTTGAGCAAAACTATATTTTTTCAATTCCGAAATATCAGCGCTATTATGCGTGGGAAGACGAACAAGTTGATGATTATATACGTGATATTTCTGCTTTGATTGGGCATTCGGATTATGACCATTTTTTTGGAGGAATTGTCTGTGTTGAAAAAAGTGTATCCGGATCTAGAAGATCTCAGCGAGAGGTTGTTGATGGGCAACAGCGGTTAACAACGACTATGTTGCTTGTAATAGCTATATACAATGAATACCTCAAACTGGATGGAGAAATTGAAGAAAGCGACATAGAGAACAAGACGCTTGTGAAATCCAGAATTGATAAACTCAATAAACGTTATATAAATTATGACGATGAGATTAATCGGAAGCCGGTGGTGGTTAGGCATTTAACAGTATCTAAAGCTGACGAGGAGTGCTATGAAGCAATAATCTCAAGAAGTACAATTCCAATTGAGCGCGAGTCTCATAAGAGAATGAAAAAGGCGTACGAGAAACTGGTGTCATTTGTCTGCAAAAGGATGCTGGGGGCTGAGACTATAGCTGATAAATTGAATGCACTAGCCGATGTTGAAGACACGTTAGACACCGGGTGCACGATTATTTTTATTGATACAAAAACAACTAAAGATGCCTACACTTTATTTCAAGTTTTGAATGATCGTGGAATGGGACTTACAGTCGGAGACTTACTGAAGTCAAAGACGCTTGAATTGATAGATGCTGATGAAACCCTAGCGGAGAGATTAGTCAATGAGTGGGACGAAATATTATCAGGAAATAGCAAAGCTGTAGATGATTTTTTGAAGTATTTTTATATGTCAAAGATAGGTAAAAGGGCAGGTGCATCTTCCTTATTTGATGATTATTTAAAGAATATATTCAAAATAGAGAGCGAAGGACGTGAATATACAGACGAGGAGAAGGCGAGAATCCCGCAGATTGTAGGAGAATTAAAGGATGAAAGTTTGAAATTCAAGCAGCTTTATGCTGGTGATTGGCCGTATGAAGTAAATCAACCAATTACCGGCTGGGATAGAAATAGACTGAAAAATCTTATTGTATACCTTGATTATGATATAACTCTGGCATTGCTGTTAGCGGCTACAAAACTTGATCACAGGAAATTTAGCAAGATAGTTCAAAAGCTTGAAATATTTATGTTTAGATATAAAGGCATTTGTAATAACAATCATCAGAAGCTTGCAGATTTCTTTATGACTCAAGCCGTAAGTATTAGGAATAGTCCGGACGCATATGATATTAATACAATTATAAATAAACTGCACGAATTGATCTTAAGTGAGGCGGGAGATGAATTATTTAAGCAGAGGTTAAAGGGGTTGAAATACAGTAAAACGGCTGGAAATAAAATGTTAAAGTATATGTTTGCGACATTAACAGAGTATGCATCTAATTATGCAAACGGGGGATTAATTAGGCCGGAAAAAGGGACAATCATAAATTATGAAAATGTCTCTATTGAACATATTTATTCCCAACATCCAGTAGATGGAAGCGACCCTGATTTTGATTTAAATGAGTTATCTAATCTTACTCTTCTGACATTGAGTGAAAATGGGGAGCAAGTAAGGAATAAGCCATATGCCGAGAAAAAGCCAATTTACTTAATATCGGAATATAAATTGAATAAAAAGTTTAATGAATATGATGAGTGGAATAAAGAGAACAGGCTGAAGTGGCTGGATTACATAACAGAAATGTGCTGCAAGGTCTTTAATGTTTGATTGTGTGTTTTTTGTATAGCCAAAGATAGATGTATTGATGAGGCCTGTTGTTTACAAAGATGAGAACACGATGAGTATACATCAGACGGGGGTGAGGATAAACATATGGCTGAGCCTCAGTATTCCCAGGTTGGAATAGACAAATTGAATTTATCAGTTCGTTCATACAACTGCCTGAGACGTGCCAAGATAGACACGATTCAGGCTCTTTTGGATGTCTATAACCAGGGGAAACTTATTGAGATCCGAAATCTAGGGATCAAGAGTTTTGATGAGATTGTTGAGGCTATACGTAGCCTTCCTTGCGATGGATTTCCAGAAGGAAGCTGGATTTGGGGAAGCTACTAACCCAAGGGCAAACCTTTGACCTGACGAACAGAAATCACATATAAGGCTGTGACTGAGGATAAGTCTGCACGCCAAGATGAAGTCCAATAATTACACGGAATCCCATTTCTTAGGCTGACTTGCCAAGGTTATTGAAGATAATCCAGAATTTGATACAACAGCAGGTTCAAAGGCAATTATAAATTATGAGACACACCATAGGACAGATATATTACGATTGTATTTTGTGAGTTACCCATAGATAAATTGGTAGCAAAAGGTACCTATGCCAAGATGGCTCGTGGTGAAATGGTCAGATTCAGAATATGTATTTGAACGCAAAATAAAATAGTTATTTAGGTAAAAGATGCTCAGCTTGAAAGTTTTTATAAT
>ERZ1026854.152-NODE-152-length-52008-cov-21.783593_pt1 | contig 52008 bp, 38 predicted proteins | sample MGYA00380157_ERZ1026854 | MGnify/ENA primary metagenome ERZ1026854 (study PRJEB33269, sample SAMEA4719793) | human gut metagenome | biome: human-associated habitat; feature: organic feature; material: feces | place: Cameroon | collected 2013-10 ... | reverse complement strand
AGTAAAAACACACACTTTCTAATAAAAACTACACCATAAAAGTTCATATTTCACCTCAATTAATGTATCTTTGCATCTATATCATATAAATCTCTATTAAGAACATATAATGTCAGCTAAACGTTTATTATACATTTTTTCTTGCTTATTTTGTTTCGTTCTTACAACCGTATCACAAAATCTGCCATACCGATTGGTGAATACCATCCACTTATCGCCTGCCGACGAGTGCCGTTGGATGATGTTCGACCACGGAGGACTTATGTGGCTCGGTACAAACTCTGGACTAAAATCATGGGATGGATATGACTTTCAGAACTTCCGTTCAACAGCTTTCTCGCCAGGTATATTGCCTAACAATACCGTATTGAGCATAACAGAAGACCATAACAAGAGGCTATGGCTTGGCACACGCAACGGCTTGGCACGTCTCGACATGAAGACAAGAAACTTCAGTACCTTCTTTATTAAAGGAGATGCCTATCGTACCATATACACTTTGTATACCTCTAAAGATGGTACAGTATGGATTGGTACCGATGGAGGATTGACAAGATATGACGAGCAGACAAAGACATTTGACAACTACACCCAAGAGAACTCTATATTCTTCGATAGCGATGGTAGAAAATCTACCGACTGCAACATAAGCGTGAAATCTATCGTCGAGGACGGACATGGCAACTTATATCTTGGCACATGGAGCGATGGTGTATTGATATTTAATCCTAAGAAGCGTACGTTCCAAAGATACGATAAAATAAACAATTCTAATTCTGCCTATTCGCTACATCTTGATAGCAAGGGTAGATTGTGGATAGGCTCATGGGGCGAAGGAATACAAATGATTCCTAATCCAGAACAAGGTCCTCGTGCCGAACATATAAATATTTCTGTCAACGCAACAGGATTCTATACATTTTATAAGATAATAGAAGATCCCATATCACACAAGATATGGGCAAGTTCGCGCGAGGGTATCTGTCTGATAGACCCTATTACTCTACAAGCAAATTGTTATACCTATGCAGGTACAAATCCTATTGGACTATGTTACAACCTCAACATAGACAACATGGGAAATATTTGGGCAGCAACATTTTCTGGTCATATTTACCAATTTGCATCCTCGCCAGCAATATTCCAGTTCTCACAACTTGGCAATATCAAAGACCCTGTAAACATAGGTGCCGTATCTTCTATATATACAGCTGACGGCACATGGTTTTGGCTGGGTGTAAGCCCTAATGGTCTTATACTTTACAACAAGAAAGATGGCAAAACCCTATATAATACCGACATTCCAGGATTTGCAGAGCTCAATAATGCAGGTCTGTCTACTCGTATAACGTCTATCGTACGCAGATATAACGGACAATTATGGTTTGCCACAAATAGTAACGGCATAATGGTAAAGGAGAATGGCAAAGCTGCAGAAGCCATTTATAGCAATCAAAATAGCTGGCTTAGAGACAACGTGGTAAACACACTCTTCGAAGACCATAACAAAAACTTATGGGTAGGCCAACGTGCATACCTTAGTTTTGTCAGACCCGATGGTTCTGGCGAGGCTCTTGTGATGAAAGACGAAAACGGAGATTATCCTTTCTGCGATGTTAGAGGCATTACCGAAGATAAGGAAGGCAACATTTGGGCGGCAACTGAAAATATAGGTATCATAAAGGTCACACCTAAGAAAAATGGTTCGTTCGCATTCCATAGATATTACCCAGGAAACCACAAATATGCAGTAGAAGATGCTACCAATTGTTTCATAGATTCTCGCAATATCTTGTGGGCTATTAGTAATAGCGGCGGATTATTCCGATATGATATAAAAAAAGACTGTTTCGAACCTGTAAATAAGAAATACGGTATAGATGGCGACAAGGTTTTTGCTATAAGCGAAGATAACTATGGACACCTATGGTTGAATTCCGATGAATGTATCATCCGACTTACATTCGATGATAAGGGGAAAACTTTTGTAACACATTTCACAGAAGAAGACGGAGTGCAAAATGCATCTTTCTTCCCTAATTCTGTTTTCAAATACAAGGATAAAATGTATTTTGGTGCCAACAACGGAATTATTTCGTTTATACCAAAACGAGATATAAACATCAACGACACCTCTAAGCGAAAGCTTATTGTTACAGATATCATCGCAGATGGTGTATCATATACCGATCTCGACTCTACTGAAAGAGCTCGTATATCACCCATCGCACCACGCTATACACGAACAATTGAGGTTCCAAGCGATATAAAGAGATTGTCTGTAGAATTCTCGCTCCTAACATATTCAAGCCAAGCTCGAAACAAATATGCATATAAGCTTGAAGGCTACGACAACGATTGGAGATATACTGACAACTATCAGCGCATGGCTTCGTTCGAAAATCTTTCGCCAGGCTCGTATACCCTACATCTGAGAGCTTGCGACAACTATGGCAGATGGACAGAACTATCATATACCATCAAGCTAAAGGTATTGCCACCTTGGTATCTGTCGTGGTGGGCATATGCGACATATATAGTACTTCTAATACTGTCTATCTATGGCTCTATCAGATGGTATCGCAACCATATCAAAACCAAAAACCGCTTACAGATGGCGGTAATATTTACCAATATCACACACGAGTTGCTAACTCCGCTCACGGTAATCTCTGCAACCATCGACATTCTACGCCAAAAAGCTCCTAACTACGACGAGCAATATGGCATAATGCAAAACAATATCAACCGTCTAACGCGACTACTACGCCAGATACTGGAGGTAAGGAAATCGCAAGCTGGACAGCTGAAGCTAAAGGTGCGCAAACAAAACATAGCAGAATTCATAGAAGCAGCATGCGACAACATACGACCTATGGCTGAAGCTCGCGGAATAAAGTTGATATTCAACTATCGTGATAGTAGCAAGAAAGATGTTTGGTTTGATGCCGACAAAATGGATAAGATTCTCTACAACCTGCTATCTAATGCTGTGAAATATAGCCATGAGAATGGGCAGATAATTGTAGAATTACAATTCAAGCAGAAGACTATGATCATATCTGTTGCCGACCAAGGTATAGGTATATCAAAAGAGAAATTGCGACACCTGTACAGCAGATTCCTCGATGGCGACTATCGACGTATGAATACTGTAGGTACAGGTATTGGCTTGTCGCTAACTCACGACCTTGTGATATTACACCATGGCAAGATAGATTGCCAAAGCGTAGAGGGCGAAGGAACAACATTTACCATCCAAATACCTACAGACAAATCGGCATATAGCGATGAAGAAATAGAATATTCAGAACTGGCTACAAGTCATAGGCTTAACGACGTTGCTACAATCAACAACGACGACGAGGCTATTGGCGATATTGAAGTTGCCGACGGATACACCATTCTCGTGGTAGAAGACAACGAAGAGTTGCTATCGCTAATGAAGCAACTATTAGCACAACATTTCCGCGTGCTTACTGCAAAGAATGGTGTGCAAGCTCTGAACATAATACAGAAGGAAAGCCTCGACCTCGTAATCTCAGACGTGATGATGCCACAGATGGACGGCATAGAGCTAACACAACGCATCAAACAAAGCTACGACTACGGTCAGCTACCTGTATTGCTGCTTACAGCAAAAACTCGCGACGAAGACCGCAACAAGGCATACGAAACAGGTGCCGACCAGTATATGACTAAGCCGTTCAAGCTAAACGAGCTGTTGGTACGTGTGCAAAGTATCATCAAAAACCGCGAACGCATCAGACGTAAGTTTAGCGCTCAGACAGAATTCGTGGTAGAAGAGCAACATTATAGCAACCCTGACGAGACTTTCGTTCAGAAAGCTATAGAATGCGTGAAAGCTCATCTCGACGATGCCGACTACGACCGCGAAGGCTTTGCGTCAGATATGATGGTGAGCAGTTCTACGCTCTACAACAAGCTTCGCGCCCTAACAGGTCAGAACATATCGGGCTTCATCACCTCTATCCGCATGAAAGAAGCATGCCGCATAGCACGCAGAAATCCTAACATCTCTCTTACAGAACTATCTGTACGCGTAGGCTACAACAATTCAAAGTATTTCTCTAAATGCTTTAAGAAAGAATTCGATATGACTGTAAAGGAGTATCTACAGAAGGAAGAAGTGAAGAACGAAGAATAAGTTTAATATTACTGCCACAAGAGCGCCACGTATATGGTTCTCTTGTGGCAGTTAACGTATACAGAACATGCATATTGCCACGCAATAAGATAGCAAGCTGTTTCTTTGTCTGAAAACAAGTTAAAAACCATAGGATTAGATACTTATTCGAATATTTTTGTGTAAGTTTGCAGCTATGAAAATCATCAAGACACTCATAATCTTTGTCGCTTTGTGCGCAAGTCAGCTATCTCATGCCCAAAGCGACATGAAGGTTGACACCATTAGCCAACCAGCAATTGGCGCACAAACCTTAGGCATGGAATATATGGACAACATATATGCTACGCCTAAAGATTCATTGTGTCTGCCAAGGATAAATAGTTTCGGACAAGTAGACTCATGGCGATTTAGCCCTTATAGTTGGAGATATTCTATGCCATGGGATTTGCACGAAGGACTAAACATGAACCTCGGACTATCCATGTTTGCGCAATTTGGCAAGCATTCGTATAGTGGCGTGGGATTCACACAAGACATCTCGGCTATGTATGTGAAGCCTATTACAAACCGCTTGACTATAGCTGCAGGAGGATATTTCAGCAATATCAATTGGGCACACGACTCATATCGCGATGCAGGACTATCGGCTGTAATAGGCTACAGATTTGACGAGCATTGGGAGGCTTTTGTATATGGGCAGAAATCGCTTGTAAACAACCATCGCATGCCTTACGGATTATACAACATGCAGGAACTGGGCGACCGCATAGGTGCATCGGTAAGATACAACGTTAATCCTTCGATGAGCATAGAGCTGTCGGTAGAAAGAAGGAATACAGGTGTAGGACCCGCCTCGTTTCCAACACCTCTCCCAAATAGAGGGGAGTAGTTACCTATATAAACTATTAAAATTAGTATGAAGATTATCAAAACTATTTTTGCAGCTATGGCTGCCGTTGCTTTGGTTGCTTCTTGCGAGGAGCAGGAACCATCATCATTCTACAGTATTCAGGTCATTTTGCCTTCTACAGGCAACTATCCTATTGGCTATAGCTATGCCAACGAATCTTCCGATTCGCTGAAGTTCGTATCTTATTCGCCATGGAAAATAGAGCAGACTGCAGGCGACGAGGGTTTCGTGACTATAAATGGTAAAACTTCGGGCAAAGGAAATGTACTTGTTAGCTATGGTGTGAACTTCTCTGAGAACACAACAGGCAAAGGTCGCTTTGCTACATTCCAGATTGTAGACTCTGAGGATGCAAGTCGTGCAAAGGCTACATTAAGATACGTGCAGTTTGCTACACGCCAAGATGGCGCCTTGGGAAATGCTGCCGAGGTGAAGAATATTAGCGGTAGCGATGGTAGCAATATCGATATAACCTACGACCTACGCCATCGCCCACTCACGATATCTATGTCGGCTGGCGATATGAAGCGCGAGATATCATTCGCTTACAACGATAATGATAATACCGTTACAGCCACTCAGTCGAAATACGAATTCTCGTATGCCGACACCTTATTCACATACAACAACGTGAAGCTTAATGGTAGCTACTTGGATCGTTTCTTGCCAAACGTAAATAGCTACATCTATCAGCCACGCATGCTCATGACTCTTGACTCAAACGAGGCTTCGTTGGTGAACACATTCAACGACACTCGCTCTAACACCAAGCAGGCTATGGCATACCAAGCTTTTAGCAACAACGGCTACGAATATAGCTTTGCCAACGGTTTTATGGTAAAGAATTCTATCGGCAATAAGTTTGCACAGGCTATAGGCGTTTATTATAATGGTAAAAGCAAACTTGATGTAGACAGCATCTACAAGGCTGATAGCATAGGTGTAGAACGCATTTACTCTGACCACAAGCATAAGAGCGAGATGTATAAGCTGTCGTTCAGCAACATCAGCAACCGCATGACAACAGTCGATGCCAACCAGCTGATGGAGGGTGTTGCCAATTGCGACCCATACTTGCTGCTATCGTTCTACAAGCTTGCACGCCAGTCGTATGTATTTTCAAAAGCTGAAGGAAAGAAAGGTGCTCGCTACACATTCGACACCAAAGCTAATGCCGACGGTTCGATAAAGACTCTTGACGTTACAGATGCCAACGGCAACAAGACAACATATACTTTCAGCTATTAATAACCCATAACCCTCTGTATAGATAAAAAATATAGATGAAGATAGGAGACATACAATTCGGCAAACACCCCGTATTTCTTGCCCCTATGGAAGACGTTACTGACATAGGCTTCCGTATGCTTTGCAAACGCTTTGGCGCAGCCATGGTGTACACGGAGTTTGTGTCGGCAGAGGCTTTGGTAAGGTCGGTTAAGTCGACCATGAACAAGCTCAACATCTGCGACGAAGAGCGCCCTGTGGGCATACAGATATATGGTCGTTCGGTTGAGGACATGGTAGAGGCTGCCAAGATAGTTGAGCAGGCAAAGCCAGATGTGATAGACATCAACTTCGGTTGCCCTGTTAAGAAGGTTGCTGGCAAAGGTGCTGGCGCAGGAATGCTTAGAAACATTCCGTTGATGCTTGATATAACTCGCGAGGTGGTAAAGGCTGTAAACGTGCCTGTGACTGTAAAAACGCGATTGGGATGGGATAACGAAAGCCTCATCATCCCTACCCTTGCCGAGCAGTTGCAGGATTGCGGCATCAAGGCGTTGACCATTCATGGTCGCACACGTAGCCAGATGTATACTGGTTATGCCGACTGGACTCTCATCGGAGAGATAAAGAAGAATCCACGCATACAAATACCTATCATCGGTAATGGCGACATAACAAATGCTGAGGAAGCTAAGGCTGCATTCGACAACTATGGCGTGGATGCAATAATGGTGGGTAGAGCAACCTTCGGTCGCCCTTGGATTTTTAAGGAGATAAACGACTGTTTGGAGGGCAAAGAGCCTCAGCCGCTAACAGTAGACGAGAAGATAGACCTCTTGGAGGAACAGCTAAAGATAAATGTGGAGCGTATCGACGAATATCGCGGTATATTGCACACTCGTCGCCATCTGGCTGCCAGCCCTGTATTCAAGGGAATACCAGACTTCCGCCAAATACGTATCGCCATGCTAAGAGCCTCAACTATGAAGGAGCTGATGGAGATATTGGAAAACTGCAGAGAAATTTGTAAAAAGCATATAGAAGAGCTATGAGAACAGGAATATTCGTAGGAAGCTTCGACCCCTTCACTATTGGTCACGACTCGATAGTGCGACGTGCGTTGCCTCTATTCGATAAGCTCGTGATAGGAGTAGGCGTAAACGATAAGAAGAAATATACTACCACTACCGACGAAAGGGTAAAGGCAATACAGGCTGTATATGCCAACGAGCCAAAGGTAGAGGTGGTAGCATTTAGCGACTGCACCATGGATTTAGCAAAGAGAGTCGGAGCAGGCTTTATTGTTAAAGGGGTGAGGAATGTACGCGACTTCGAGTTTGAACGCGACCAGGCGGAAATAAACCGCCTTGTGGGCAATATAGAGACTATCCTGCTATACTCTGAACCAGAATTGGCTTGCGTATCGTCGAGTGCGGTAAGAGAATTGCGAGCTTTCGGCAAAGATGTAGATAAATTCCTGCCAAAAGGCAAATAATTATAATTTAGCATGGTAGCTACATATTTTTTTGCTACTTTTGCCAAAGAATTAATTCTGTAACGAAATGATTACATACAACGCAGAGGGCGTGAAAATGCCCAAAATAAAGAAAAGGGAAACTACAGCTTGGATAAAGGCTGTTGCTGCCCAGCATGGACGAAAGGTCGGAGAAATAGGCTACATGTTTGTAGACGATGAGAAGATACTCGAGGTTAACCGCGAATATCTTGGTCATGACTACTATACCGACATCATCACCTTCGACTATGATGAGGACGACATAATAAGTGGCGACCTCGTAATATCGCTCGATACTGTAAAAACCAATGCTGAACAGTTTGGCAAGGATTATGATGAAGAACTTCATCGCGTAATCATCCACGGCATACTTCACCTTTGTGGCATCAACGACAAAGGACCAGGAGAACGTGAGATTATGGAAGCCGAAGAAAACAAGGCGTTGGCTATGAGATTATAGGTTTCATTACAAACATCATCTATATGAAAACACCCTCTTTTATTTTATCTGTTTTGCTTCTCATATTTTCACAAGAGGCAATTGCAACTCGCTACTCATACGACGAGAGCGGAAACGTGGTCAGTCGCAGGGATATTGGCTATGCATCGCATAAAGCTGCAAAGAATATTACATTTTTTGTCATGGAAGATCTAGAATTTTACAAAAAATGGTGTGACATAATTATCGATTATGAAATCACTATAAAACTGCAAGAGAAGAACTTGATAGACAAGGATGTTAATTGTTCTGATGATGTTAATTTAAAAAACTATCAAGACGAGACTCTGTCAGAATTGTATAATATAAAAGAGAGAATCTCTAAAGCCTATACAAAGAAAAGCAAATCATTTCTTAAAAGAGCTTTTAGAGATTTCAATGAATTCTGTATTGAAAGTAATTATTACTTAGATCCAACTCTCAATGCTCGTCTTCGTGCCGCTTGCGGCAAGGATTTACGTGACCTTGACAAGAAACGATTGGAAAAGGTGAAAAAGGTAGAGGACAGAGGATATATAAAGACAGATAGTGAATTCTACTTGATACGCAACCATATCGACTACCTCGAAGCAACGAATGCCACAGATGAAGAAATCATTAAGTTCGATACGCTGATTACACTCTACGAGGAGAAAATAAAGGAGAAAATGGAAAGGCAACGAAAAAAACAATGATGATATAGCTCCGTATACAGGAATTTATCAATAATTCAAAACTATTAAATAATGGAAGACTTGGAATTTTATAAAGAGTGGTGCTTGGTATTTGTTCATTATGACCAAGAAGATGCCATCGGTTATCCTAATAATTCATATAAGATAGACTTGATAAATGATTTAAACGACTTAGAGCAACGCATTTTAACTTATTATAAGAATAAAAATATAAGGATGTTAAAGATGTGTGCTAAATCATTTGCAAATGATATGGAAATTGATAATCCAAGTTACCCCATTCTCAACGTTCGTCTTCGTGCTGCTTGCGGCAAGGATTTACGTGACTTTGACAAGAAACGATTGGAAAGGGTTAAGAAAGTAGAGGAAAGAGGATATATAAAGACCAATAGTGAATTCTACTTGATACGCAACCATATCGACTACCTCGAAGCAACGAATGCCACAGATGAAGAAATCATTAAGTTCGATACGCTGATTACACTCTACGAGGAGAAAATAAAGGAGAAAATGGAAAGGCAAAGGAAGAAGTAAGCTGCAAGAAAAAGAGTGAGAGTGCAACTATAAAAGCTAAAACGCAATATGGGGCGGAAGAGGTCGCCCCATATTGCGTTTTAATTATGTATACAGATACACATTTTGTTATAATGGTTATTGTTTATTTTATCAACTCTACCGCCTTTTGCACGATATCGTTGGTTTCGTTCATTATCTGAAAATACTGGCTCATATCCCAAATATCGCGAGCCACAAGGGCTTTAAGCTGCTGACGTAGCGACTTTGTTGTCTGCTCTACTTCCTTGTCGTTGGCTGGTTCTACCTTCTGCTTCTTGCCTTCGGCATAGATACCGTCGATAACCGACTGAGGGATTTCGAAGGTTGCGAGGAACTTATCAAATGAAGTATATTTCGACTTCAGCTGCTTGCGATTGGCATCAATATAGCGTAAACTTGCGTTGATTACACAACCCTTGGCTGTAAGTTGGCGATGATACTTGGTATATTTTGTTGTATCGAGAGGTACAAAGAAGTCGGGCATGATGCCACCACCACCATATACCACACGCTTACGGCGAAGAGTATTATATTTCAAGGAATCAGCGAAATGTATAGAGTCGGCACTATATAGTTCGCCATGCTTGAAACGCTCATCGAGTTCAAGATCGTATCCCTTGCGGTCGCCCTTCTTATATGGTTTCTGTATGCAACGACCAGATGGAGTATAATAATGAGCTATTGTTAGTCGCATCATAGAACCATCAGGGAAGTCGATAGGACGCTGAACCAAGCCTTTACCAAATGAGCGTCGACCAACAACCATACCGCGGTCTTGATCTTGTATGGCTCCTGTAACAATCTCGGCTGCAGAAGCTGAGAATTCGTTGACCAACACCATAACTTTGCCGTCAAGCAACTTTCCGTTGCCCTGAGCGCGATATTCCCTACGTCCTGCTGCTCTACCCTCGGTATATACAATAAGGTCGTTCTTGAGCAAGAATTCGTTTGCTATATCGACAGCAGCCTGCAGATATCCTCCTCCATTCTCCTGAAGGTCGAGGATGAGGTCGCGCATACCTTGCTTCTTAAGCTTATCTATGCCATCCATAAACTCCTTGTATGTTGTGGCACCAAAGCTTCCGATACGGATGTAGCCAACTTTAGGTCGTATCATATATACGGCATCTACGGTAGTGACAGGAATGCGGTCGCGAGTGACGAGGAACAACAAAGGTTCGTCGATGCCACGGCGAATGACGCCAAGCTTCACCTTGGTGCCCTTCTTACCGCGCAGACGCTTCATTATCTCTTCCTTAGCCATTTTCACACCTGCTATGGCAGTATCGTTGACAGTTACGATACGGTCGCCAGCAAGAATACCAACCTTCTCAGAAGGACCTTTCAATACAGGCTGGATAACCATCAAGGTATCGTCGACCATATTAAACTGTACGCCAATACCATCGAAAGAGCCTTGCAACGACTCTGTAAGCGCCTTTGTTTCCTTAGCTGTAGAATATGAAGAGTGAGGGTCGAGTTTCTGAAGCATGCCTACGATAGCATCTTCAACAAGCTTCTGCTCGTCTACAGAATCTACATAAAGGTTTGTAACAGCCATTTCGGCTATCTGCAGCTTGCGTATCGGACTATCAGAGCCGAAGTTAAGCTTTAGCTGTGCAGATGCTGTGAGTGCCGTGATAAGGCACAATAGCGATATAATTGAAATTCTTTTCATTAATGTTGAGAGTTGAATGTTGAGTTAGGAGTGTCTAATGTTGAGTTAGGGGCGATGAATAATGGATGAATAGTTAGGAGTATTGGCATTTATATTCCATTACGCCAACTCCTCGTCAGGCAAATCTTCTTCAACCACAAGGTTGTCGATGATAAAGTTCTGACGCTCCATAGTATTCTTGCCCATATAGTATTCCAATAGCTTTGACACCTGGTCGGTCTTGTGGAGTGTAACCTGCTCAAGGCGCATATCAGGACCTATGAAATGCACAAACTCCTCAGGACTAATCTCTCCCAATCCCTTGAATCGTGTTATCTCAGGGTCAGGACCAAGGTCTTTGATGGCCTGCTGACGTTCTTCGTCGCTATAGCAATAGCGGGTAACGAATTCGCTCTTCTTTGAAGTAGCTACAGCTTGCTCTATAGCCTGCTTGTTCTTTATCTTGGTCTTCTTATTGCGCACACGGAACAAAGGAGTCTGCAGCACATATACGTGTCCCTTCTTGATAAGGTCGGGGAAGAACTGAAGGAAGAATGTGATGATGAGCAGACGGATGTGCATACCGTCGACATCGGCATCGGTAGCCACGATAACCTTGTTGTAGCGCAAGGTGTCGAGACCATCCTCTATATCGAGAGCTGCCTGAAGGAGGTTGAATTCCTCGTTCTCGTATACAACCTTCTTGGTAAGTCCGAAGCAGTTGAGCGGTTTACCACGAAGTGAGAATACCGCCTGGGTGTTTACATCGCGGCTCTTGGTGATACTTCCACTCGCTGAGTCGCCCTCGGTAATGAATATCGACGACTCCTCTTTGCGCTCATTCTTAACATCGCAATAGTGGATGCGGCAGTCGCGAAGCTTACGGTTGTGAAGGTTAGCCTTCTTGGCACGCTCACGAGCCAACTTGGTGACACCAGCCATAGCCTTACGTTCGCGCTCATTCTCCTTGATTTTCTGCTCAAGGATATCGGCACAATCTTCTTTGTGGATATGCAGATAGTTGTCGACCTCACGTTTCAGAAAGTCGCCAACATACTTGTTGATACTCTCGCCATCTGGTGCCATCTGTGTGCTACCAAGCTTAATCTTGGTCTGACTCTCGAAGACTGGCTCTTCTACGTTGATAGCTATGGCAGCCACGATACCATTACGGATATCGGTATATTCATAGTTCTTATCGAAGAATTCCTTTATAGTCTTTGCGATATGCTCCTTGAAGGCACTCTGATGAGTACCGCCCTGAGTGGTGTGCTGACCATTTACGAACGAATGGTATTCCTCGCCATATTGGTTAGCATGGGTGAAAGCAATCTCAATATCCTCGCCCACGATATGAACGATAGGATACAAGCCGTCGTTGGTCATATTGTCGTTAAGCAAATCTTCAAGACCATTACGGCTCTTTATGCGGCGACCATTATACATGATGGTGAGACCCGAGTTGAGGTAGGTATAGTTGCGCAACATCACCTCTACAATCTCGCCATGGAAGGAGTAGTTCTTGAAGAGAGTGTTATCAGGCTCAAAATAGATGTATGTACCATTCTCATCCTGAGTCTTGGAAGTCTTGTCAGAGATGAGAATACCTTTCTCGAAGGTAAGATGGCGCACCTTACCATCACGAAACGACTTCACCTCGAAGTGTGAGCTAAGGGCGTTGACAGCCTTTACGCCGACACCATTCAGTCCGACGCTCTTCTTAAAAGCCTTGCTATCATATTTACCACCAGTATTCAATACGCTTACAGCCTCAACGAGCTTTCCTTGCGGAATGCCTCGACCATAGTCGCGTACAGCCACACGAAGATTGTCTTCGATGTCTACTTCTATCCTGTCGCCAGCATGCATCTTAAACTCGTCGATAGAGTTGTCGAGCACCTCTTTGAGCAACACGTAGATACCGTCTTCAGGCAAAGAGCCATCGCCAAGACGTCCGATATACATACCCGGACGTGTGCGCACATGCTCCATGTCGCTAAGGTGTCGGATGTTGTCGTCGTTATATTCCACAGGCTGCTCGGCTGCCGACGAAAGGTTATTGATATTATCTTCTGACATAATTGTTTTCTATTGTATTCTTCACTCTTCGTTCTTCACTCTTCGTTCTCCTAAATGCTCTTCTTGTAGCATTTACGGCGCTTATGTAGCTTGGTGTCGAAAGCCTCCCATTGTCCTTGAACGTTGGTATTTGTTTCCATCTCCACCTGTGTTTCGCCCCACTTTATGCCACAAGCCTGATAGCGAGGAATAAGGTCGGAGAATAGCAAGGCGTTGGCTCCCTTAGCACGATATTCCGGCAAGAAGCCTACGAGCAAGAGGTCTACACCCTCGGTCTTATGCATCTTGAGCGCACGAAGCACATGCCACCAGCCGAATGGGAATAGGCGACCACGATGGCACTTCTGCAAAGCCTTGGCAAGCGACGGTATGGTGATACCGATACCAGCAAGCTTGTCGTTGGCATTACCATCTTCGATAAGGGTAATGAAATCAAGGTCGGCAAGCTTAAGATACATATCGATATATTGTTCTATCTGGCGTGGTGTAAGCTCAGAATAGCCATATAGGTCTTTGTATGTTTCGTTGATAAGCTCAAAGATTCGTATGCCATAGCCTCCTTGGTAAATATCCTTTTTGGTGAGCTTCTTAACCTTAAGGTTATATCTCTTAGCCACCATCTGGGCTATCTTAGCATAGCGCTCTGGCATCTTTTCAGGTACTCCAACCTTATACTCAACATAAGTGTTGTCTACCTCAAAGCCTTCCAAAGCCTCGATATGCTCAGGATAGTAGGCATAGTTGTAGATGGTAGACATGGTGCCAAGTTGGTCGAAGCCCCATGTGAGCATACCCTCTGGATCCATATCTGTGAAGCCGAGCGGACCAACGATTTCATTCATGCCTTTCGACTTGCCATAGTCTTCAACAGCCTTGAGTAGTGCTTTAGAGACTTCACGGTCGTCGATAAAATCAATCCAGCCAAAGCGTACAGACTGACGGTTCCACTTGTCGTTGGCTTTATGATTGATGATGGCAGCAACACGACCGGCAACCTTACCGTCCTTGTAAGCAAGGTAATATTCTGCCTCGCAGAAGTCGAAAGCAGCATTGCGGTCCTTGCTAAGGGTGTTCATATCGTCGCTGAAAAGATTGGGCACATCATACTCGTTGCCTTCGTATAGGTCGTAGTGGAAGTCTATAAACGTCTTCAGTTCTTTCTTTGTCTCAACCTTCTTGATTTCTATTAATGACATGATATTCAAAGTTTTTGGATATATAATCTACTATATAAAACATGCAAAAATAGCAATATTTCGCCAAACGACCAAATATTGCTATCATTTTTCAGTTATTTTACTTCTTTCCGTTAATTTGCTTTCTTACAAACCAATATTACATGACTATCGTCAGCTAATGTTGTGGCAAATAGATATACATCGCCACCATCTTTAAGCTTCAATCGTTTTCTGAGTTCTGCTACCGAGAGTGGGAAGTTGCGAGTGGTGATATTTGCCTTTGTGATATTGGCAAGTGTGCGCTTAAGTTCTTTCTTGTTCATCGTCGACATGGCTTCTACAATGAATCTACGACCAGGAAATTCTGCCACATCTTCCGTAGAAACAAATAAATGGGAATTGCGCCCTACTCCACTCACGCCATACTTTGCAGCTAAGGCTTGAAAGCAACCTGCCTTCATGATAGACGCATTTGGCTCAAAGAGATAGCTGCCAACTATCGCATCTGCTTCTGAATCTGAATACGAAACTGGCGCTACATCATCATCAGGACAATAGGCAAACTGCTGATTGCCATTTACGCATACCACTTTTAGCTTCTGTTTGCCATGGGCTACTACCATAAGCAATTCCTTGCATTCGTTGGCAAGCGACACTATATGAACTTCTGTGACGCAACTACTACCATCAAGACAACCGTCAACGGCAGCCACAGCACTATGCCAATCGAGCATAGGCGACAGCTTCACCACCACATAGTCGGCCTTCTGCATAAGCATAGGCAACAACTCAAGGATGTTTGGTGTGCAATCTTCTATGCCATAGGTGCGTGCGCCATGCTCGTCTCTACGTGCAGGATCGATATATACCATAGTGGCTTTTTCAAGCTTCTTGGCATATTCCTCACCATCGCCACAAACAACCTCTGCCTTGTCTAATCCTAACAACGGAAAGTTGTGACGAGCAAGATTACACAACACTTCGTTACGCTCCACATATACGGCTTTTATATCCAAAGCCGAGGCTATATACGAGAAGTCTACTCCAAAACCGCCCGTAATATCCACGAAAAGGGCTTTTTCGTTCGTTCTAAGGCTTTCGGAAGCTAATCGGCGTGCAACTGCAGCCTTATAGTCAGCCGTAGGCTCAGACGAGCATTGTTCCATCGAGAGATGGGGCGGATATTGCAAACCATCTACCGCAGCCCATCTTGGAAGCTTGGTTTGCGCTATTTGCCAACCGCGTATTTGGTCGAGAGCAAAGACCGCATCTACCTCAGGATACTTAGATGCAAGGAATGCCAGTTGGCGAACATCATCGTTGCGATATTGTTGTATGAATTCGGATGTGGTCATAGATAATTGTTTCTTCTAATGGATTATGAACGTCTACAAGTGGCATGTCAATCCCAAGCGAAACTCGAAAGTGCTGGTCTTGACATCTGGATGACAATGATAATGGGTGCTACGAACGAAATATGCTGTAGAGGCATGTATGCCAAGCACATCGTTTACTTCTATCTCCCAATATGGATTTATCACAAGCAGGATGGCATTACCCTTGTCGCCTTGCGCATTTAGATATAGAGGGTTTATGTTTTCAAGGTCTTTGCCTTCGTAGCCCTTCCAGGTGAATATGCGATAATAGTCGGATTTCAGCTCAAAGCGACCGAAATGACGGAAGTCCATATATGTCATAGTCTTCACGGAGAATCCTGAGCCCATATTATAGTCGCGGTCTATCACGTTATAGTAGTCGCTCTTGGTACCTCCGAGGAGTATTCCGCTTATAAACACTCGTTGCTCAAGTCGTTTCATGGCTCCTGTTTCAGGGAATCTAATCATCATACCAGGACCGAACGAAGCTGCCTCAGATATACGGTAAGGAGTCTGATTACTGCCATTCTTTACAGGTTTAGAGTCGTAGTAGTTGAAATGCTGATAGATACCTACCTCGGCATCCACTTTGCGCTCTGAGAACATAGGTGCGCTCCATATTCGTCCCATGAGGTGAAGGGCGTTGATGAGAGGCTGATTGGCAGAAAGACCAAACTTAACATCGGCTGAGAAATAGTCGTATGGCTTATTCTCGCGTCTATTGAATGGGTCGCCATATTCCAGATTAAGGGCTATATATGGATTCCATTCGCCACGAAACATCGAACCATCGTCTGCCAAATATCGAGTACCTGCTGTTACGGAGAAGTCGACAGGGAAACGCTTATAGTCATGGTATGGTTCTGCATTTGGCGACACATGCCATGCCTCGCCACTTATCATACGGTTTAAGCCCCGCATAGGACAGATGGCGGTAGCAGCAAACTCGCGCATAAAACGTCCAAAGCCTCGCTTGCGGTCGTTTAGTATCACGTTGCTAACTCTATGTGTAATCTCACCTATACAGATACCACCAAATGTTGTAGCCATAAGGTCGTTGATGGCTGGTGGCTCTATCTCGCCACAGAACTCCCACATAAGTGAACCGCCAAGGGCATAAGGTGCCGACTCCCAGAAGCTCAGTCCGTTGCTACGTGCGGCATTATAATATAGGTTGCCATGATATGGGTGGGCAAAAAGGTTGGTAGAGAACTGGTCGTTGTCCCATACAAAACCTTTTTGGAAGTTCTTGTGGATGGTGTGCATGTTTACTTTCGCAAACTCTTCGTTCATAACAAAGCGGTCGAAACCATGCACAAGCAGGTTGATGCCCGTGGCTTGTAATGCTGCTATCCATGGGTGCTTCTCGTTGTGGTCGTCGTGAATATTCAGGTAGCCACAGGTGTCGGCAGGCTCAAGCGAAGGTAAGAGGTTGGCATGACTGCGATTATATCTGAATGTCAAGCCTAACTGTGCTATCATACCATTCTTATAGTGCTTATGATGGGTATAATAGCGTGTGTCGCCATAGCCCAACGAACCATAGAAGCCGATATAGCGGTTTAGCTGATAGTCGGCATTAAGGTGCGCCTGCAACGAATATAGTCGCTTTGGCTTATCGGCTTGGTCGCTGAAGGTTTCTATATGATAATAGCCTACGTCGCCACTTAGCGATAGGCGTGGGGTAATATTAAAATATTGTCCAAGACGATAATATATGGCCCCAGAAAACTTAGAGTCTAATCCCATATAGTGGCTACCAATACCGATGATATTATATGTAGAGCGGTTGCGGAATCGCAAGGCGCCATTAATCTTCGAGGTGGTACCGGCAAAAGCCATATAGTCGATGGTGGTCTTAGGATTGATATTTACTAATCCTATCTTCTTGGCTATAGTGTCGCGGGTATAATTCAAGAGTCCTATCTGCACTCCTCGTGGATGGCTCACGGCAACATTCAGCAGTCCTATCTGCGAACCATTCAGAGTGTCGGCATAGTTGTAGGCTGCCACCTGCAAGCCTCGCATATATCCTGCCGAAACATTTACTGCCGACGAAAGCTGCAAACCTTTGTCTACTCCCGAGCTGATATTGGTGATACCGCTCATCTGTATACCGCGCAAATTGTGGTTGATATTGGAAACCACGCCAAGCGATAAGCCTCGCTGCTTTGTCACACCATTTATCATACCAATATTAAAGCTACTCTCAATAGTGGTATCTGGCATCAGTCGGAATTCGCCGAAGGTGATAGGCATGAAATATACACGCCTTGGCTTTTTAGTTTCCTCTTGCTGTGGCTTTTGAGCTTGTGAAAATAGTGGCAGTAGCAATAGCAACGCCAACAATAGTTTATTGTTCTTGATTCTTACCATAAATACATTCTTACCTAATAATATCTATTCTTACCAAATAATATCTGTAAGTCTTAGCTTAGTAACGAGGGCTACAAAAACGCAGCAATACATGTTACTTTCTGCAAACTTACAACAAATAGTTGGAATAATGGCAAAACTCTACAACTATTTCACGTTTTTCTATGATTCTTATTAGTTTAGTTGCTCATGCTTAGCCCATGTACATAATCAGACAGGAAAGAAGAAAAGAATTCTTCTGGAATATGCTTGCCACTTTCAACAGTATGCTCGTTTCTTCCTTAGAGCCTCTTGTCTCTACGTTCACCGAACGTCAGCAGAAAATTCTAAATGAGTCTGGCTATTCCGACTTAATGCGAAACAGTAGCCAAATTATCAACTGCGCCATGCTTCTTTCGCTTGGCTATATCCGTGAAGCTACTACCTATGCAGAATCATGTGGCGGTGGCGGTTCACCTGGCTCTGGTTGGAGACGTGACAAGGATGAAGACGATGATCTTTGGTGGCGCAAGTGCATCGCCGTATCGGCTGCGATGATGCGACCAGCAAAGTATCGGCTGCGACGGGGTAGATGATATAAACAAGTGATTCTTCAGATAAAATGTCATTATAATTTTATCGGAAGAATCACTTGTGAAGAACGACTTAAAACGACCGTAAAACGACTTAAAACGACTTAAAACGACCGAAAATCGCCGTAAATGACCGCGAGAACGACTTAAAAGGACTAACTTTGTCTCTTAAGAATCAAACTCTTGCTCGCCTTTTTCAGTTATAAGCCATAGCTTGCCGCTATTAGATTTCTGTATGAAACCTTCTTTCGCAATTTTTCGTAACAAATTGCCTATCTTTCTTAATTTTTCATCATGTGTTAAGTTTGAAGGGAATACATGCTGGAGACCTTCATAAACGTCTTTACGTTTAAACCCCATATTACCTGCGTTATGTGCCAATTGAAGCAATAGCTTTTGAATGCTGTTTTCAGCAAGTCCTTTCTCCTTGGTATAATGACCTATTTGGTTTGTCAACTTGGCAACTTTTAGAGATATGGTGTAATGTGGCGCACGGCCTTCTATCAATCCTTTTTCATAAAGATGCTTGGCGGCTTCCTTCGTAATAGGATGATGTTTCTGTACTGCGTCTAACCAAAGGCACTCCTTTAGTGACAAAGAGTTATTTGTTTTCAGGAGATTTGTATATTTCTCATCTATCATTTTACCATATATGGTTACACCAACAGTACGATGCTCATTGTTAATATCGTAATCAGGCATGGGGAAGAAACGATTGCGTTGTTCAGTGTAAATCTTCTTGATGCCACGTCCCACTGTATCAATCATGTTGAAGTTGACCATGCCTCGGCATAAGCATTCGTTGCGATAGTGGAATTGTGGACCTTTATGCTCCAAAGCATTCTCTATGGTACCGGGAATAAAGCTACCGCCATTGCCATAGTATAAGGTGCTTGGACCTTCTACGAAAACAATGCGCTGTTGCAAGGTGTAATCTTGATGGGCGATGGCATTATGTAGAGCCTCACGTATGGTATACTCATCATACTGCTTCATCGTATCAGGAAAGAGGGTTCCGCCTGGTAGTTCACGCATGGTCTTGTTGCGTATCTTGCCCAACACTTTATCTACAGTCAAGATGAAAGGAATGAAGAAGTGTTCATAATCTTGCACAATACCTTCTTCATCTTCCCAAGTCCAAGTGATTTGGGCTACAGCAGGATGAATCTTTTGGAGAGAAAGTGGCTTGCCTAATAACAGTATTGCAGCACGAGTGATTTGACCATCACGCATCATCATACTATTAGCTAAAAACTCTTCTGTTGTCCATGAATCAATTTCTGTGGCAGGGATACTTGAAGAGTGCACTTTCTTAAACATGACTTTAGCTGTTGCTACAGCCAATTCATCTAAATCATCCATTGTTGCATTAGGCACGAGTTGTGCCGTCCAATCTGGAATTGGTGGCTGCAGTCGAATTGCATCTTGCTTGGCTTGGTTCAGAGGTTTTAAGCTTTCTCCGTCACGCCCATAAGCCACACCTTTCCAATGCATCACGATATTGCGTGGCGATGCAGGAACTTGGAACAACAAAACACGCTTGCCTTCAACCTCAATAGGTACAATATCCCTAAAGATAAGGTTGTCTGTAGTGTGTTGAGACATGTCTTGCTTTAGGCGGTTCAAGGCAACCTCGCTATCTTTGAAACTGGTACCAATAATTTGGTGCTTCTTGTCCCAAACGCCAAAGACTATCCACGCAAACTCATGATCTCGTAAGTTTGCTTCATTGCTAAGGGCTGAGAAGTATTTGCCCAACTCGTCAATATCAAAGTTGGTTTCTGCCTTCTTGAACTCTACAACCTCATTTTCAGAGTGCTCCCAGAGTTGACTGAATATGTCTATATATTTTTCCATTGTCTCTATTTATATCATTTGATGAATAATGTCAGAAGTGTTGCAATAATCCCCCCTATTCCTGCACCAAGAGATATCCATATTGCAATCCATGTTTGTTTTCTTGTTTGGGTATATCGCAAATCCTCTTTCGTTTGAAAATCATTATCAACAAAATCTCGAAGGTTTTGTGTTGCATGAAAGGAAGAGTTTGCATACCTTTTTATTTGTTCTGCCGCCGTGGTATTCTCTTTTAATATTGAAGAGTTTAAACACTTATGTGTTGAATTGGTGCATCATTTAGAAACAGTAGCGGAGGCTTCACCCAACCTCTGCAGTCAGCCATTTTGCTGTCATCTTTAGCTCTACCAATACGAGTTTAAGCCGATCCAAATCTTTGGTTGCCATTATTATATAATTTAATTTATGCAAAAATAGCGTTTTTATTTGAAGAATAACAATAAAAAGCAAAAATAAGAATATAAAGATGCTATTTAGTTCAACTTTTACAACTAAACCATTAGTATTCCTTTAAAAGGACCCAATTTCATACAAACATAAATAAAAACGGTTCCTACAACCTTATGTTGCAGGAACCGTTTTAGTTATTTAGCTATTATTTGTTGCTAAATTAGTCAGCCAACTTAGCCTTCAAGAACTCACGGTTAAGGCGAGCGATGTTGGCGATGCTTTCGTTCTTAGGACAAACAGCCTCGCAAGCACGAGTGTTTGTACAGTTACCGAAGCCGAGCTCATCCATCTTGGCGATCATAGCCTTAGCACGCTTTGCTGCCTCTGGACGTCCCTGTGGGAGGAGAGCCAACTGGCTAACCTTAGAGCTTACGAAGAGCATAGCTGAACCATTCTTACAAGCTGCTACACAAGCACCACAACCGATACATGTAGCGCAGTCCATAGCCTCGTCAGCATTCTGCTTAGGGATGAGGACAGCGTTAGCATCCTGAGCCTGACCAGTACGGATGGTGTTGTAGCCACCAGCTGCGATGATCTTGTCGAATGCTGAACGGTCTACCATACAGTCCTTGATAACAGGGAAACCTGCTGAACGCCAAGGCTCTACGGTAATAACGTCACCATCGTGGAAACGACGCATATAGAGCTGACATGTAGTAGCACCGCTCTCTGTCTTTCCGTGTGGAGTACCATTGATATATAGTGAACACATACCGCAGATACCCTCACGACAGTCATGGTCGAATACGAATGGTTCCTTACCTTCCTCGATAAGCTCCTCATTGAGCATATCAAGCATCTCGAGGAATGAAGTGTCATCAGGGATGTTCTTCATCTCGCGACTGTCAAAATGGCCCTTTTCCTTAGGTCCATTCTGCTTCCAATATTTAATTGTGAATGAAATATTTGCCATATTTACTTTCTTACTTTAATTGTTGATTATTGAATGAACACAAAGGATTAGTTCTTATAGTTACGAGTCTGAACCTTAATGATCTCGTACTCAAGTGGTTCCTTGTTGAGGACAGGAGCTGTCTCATCGTTGTTCTGATACTCCCAAGCACCTACATAGAAGAAGTGTTCGTCATCGCGCTTAGCTTCGCCCTCTTCTGTCTGATGCTCCTCACGGAAGTGACCACCACAAGACTCCTCACGATGGAGTGCGTCGTATGCGATAAGCTCACCCATGATGATGAAGTCGCGGAGATGGATAGCCTTGTCAAGCTCTACATTCAATCCTTCCTTTGTACCAGGAACGAAGAGGTTGGTATTGAACTCCTGACGGAGAGCCTTCAACATCTTCAAGCCTTCCTCAAGACCTTCCTTGGTACGACCCATACCAACGTGCTCCCACATGATGTGGCCAAGCTCCTTGTGGATAGAGTCTACAGAACGCTTACCACCGATGTTCATCAAGCGGTCGATTTCTGCATTAACGTTCTTCTCTGCCTCTGCAAACTCAGGGAGATCGGTAGAGAGACGTGGCCAGATAGCCTGGTCAGCAAGGTAGTTCTGGATAGTATATGGAAGTACGAAGTAACCGTCAGCAAGACCCTGCATCAAAGCAGAAGCACCAAGACGGTTAGCACCGTGGTCAGAGAAGTTACACTCACCAATAGCGAAGAGACCTGGGATAGTGGTCATCAACTCGTAGTCAACCCAGATACCACCCATTGTATAGTGGATAGCAGGGAAGATCATCATTGGGTTGTAGTACTTCACGCCGTTAATCTCGTTAGCCAACTCACCTGGGTTAACGTCGGTAATCTCCTCATACATATCGAAGAGGTTGCCATAACGCTGAAGGATAACGTCGATACCGAGACGGTTGATAGACTCAGAGAAGTCGAGGAATACGGCAAGACCTGTGTTGTTGACACCGAAGCCCTTGTCGCAACGCTCCTTAGCTGCACGAGAAGCCACGTCACGAGGAACCAGGTTACCGAATGCTGGGTAACGGCGCTCCAAGTAGTAGTCGCGGTCTTCCTCAGGAATATCAGAACCCTTCTTTGTACCTGCCTGCAATGCCTTGGCATCCTCAATCTTCTTAGGAACCCAGATACGACCATCGTTACGGAGTGACTCTGACATCAAAGTCAACTTACTCTGGTTTGTACCGTGAACAGGGATACATGTTGGGTGAATCTGAACGTAAGATGGGTTAGCGAAGTCAGCACCCTTGCGGTAGCACTGGATAGCTGCTGTACAGTTACAACCCATAGCGTTTGTAGAGAGGAAGTAAGCGTTACCATAACCACCAGTAGCGATAACTACGGCGTTGGCAGAGAAACGCTCCAACTTACCTGTGATCAAATTCTTGGCGATGATACCACGAGCGTGACCGTCAACGATAACTACATCCTCCATCTCGTAACGGGTGAAGAGCTTTACCTTACCTGCCTCAACCATGCGGCTCAAAGAAGAGTAAGCACCGAGGAGGAGCTGCTGACCTGTCTGACCCTTAGCATAGAATGTACGAGATACCTGAGCACCACCGAAAGAACGGTTAGCCAACATACCACCGTACTCACGAGCGAAAGGAACGCCCTGAGCTACGCACTGGTCGATGATGTCGTTGCTCACCTCAGCCAAACGGTAAACGTTAGCCTCACGAGCACGGTAGTCACCACCCTTTACTGTATCGTAGAACAAACGGTAAACAGAGTCACCATCATTCTGATAATTCTTAGCTGCATTGATACCACCCTGTGCTGCGATAGAGTGAGCACGACGTGGAGAGTCCTGGATGCAGAAGTTCAAGATATTGAAGCCCATCTCGCCAAGAGAAGCAGCAGCAGAAGCACCTGCCAAACCTGTACCTACAACGATAACGTCGAGCTTTAACTTATTCTTTGGGTTAACCAAACGCTGGTGAGCCTTATAGTTGGTCCATTTCTCAGCTACTGGTCCTTCAGGTATTCTTGAATTTAATGTCTTAGCCATAATCTTTTTAATTCTTAAATGATTACATTAATTAAGCAGCACAGCAGCACAAAGAAGGTGCAACGCCAGCAGCAAATGCCAATACTACAACGATGAAGAGAGCAATCAGAACTGTTACATAAACAATACCGATAGTCTTCCAACGGCAGAACCAAGTCTTACCATTCCATCCGAGTGTCTGAAGAGCACTCCAGAAACCGTGAGTGAGGTGGAACCAGAGAGCTACCAACCAGATGATGTAGAGAACTACATATACAGGGTTAGCAAAGGTATCCTGGATGAAAGCGAAGCCGTCAGCTGGGTTATGACCGAAGCTTGTACCCAAAAGCTCAGCAAACATCATGTTGTACCAGAAGTTGAAAAGGTGAAGCAACAAACCAAGAACTACGATGATACCAAGTACCAACATGTTCTGAGAAGCCCACTCTACCTTTTCAGGCTTTGCTGTCACAGCATAGCGCTCATCACCACGAGCACGACGGTTCTGTGCTGTCAAGATGAAAGCATAGACGATGTGACAAACTGCCAAAGCTGCCAAACCCAAAGTTGCAGCAACAGCATACCAGTTAGCACCCAACAACTCGCAGATTGTGTTGTAAGCCTCTCCAGAGAAGAGAGCTGCCACATTCATGCAACCGTGGAATGTCAAGAATAGAATAAGTGCGATACCGGTAACCGACATCACTACCTTTCTACCAATAGAAGAATTGATTAACCACATAAATGATTGATTTTTAATTATTTAAATGTTAGAAAATTATTTGCTGCTGAACTAAATCATCTTTTATAGTAAACACTTAAGGGCACAACTATCCCTATAGAAATAGGTAACAGATGTGCTATTTGTGTGCAAAAATACTATATTTTAATGATAAATCAAAGAGATTTTAAGAAAAATCCAAATTTTATTCATACATTTGCAGCGAAAGAATTAGGAATGTATAGTAGAGTTGACAAAACAGCAGGTATAAAAACAGATTTCACCATAATCATAATCTCTTTGTAAATTCATGCTTGCATTATTGCCAACTCTTTCAACATGTCAACAACAGAAGATATATATATGATGATTTTCAACTATGATGTCATAGTTATCGGAGGTGGACACGCAGGATGCGAAGCTGCTGCAGCTGCTGCCAACATGGGCGCCAAGACTTGTCTGATAACGATGGACATGAACAAAATCGGGCAGATGAGTTGCAACCCTGCCGTAGGTGGTATAGCCAAAGGACAGATTGTTAGAGAGATCGACGCATTGGGAGGACAAATGGGTATCGTCACAGATAATACCGCCATACAATTCAAAATGCTTAATCGCGGCAAAGGCCCTGCTGTCTGGTCGCCAAGAGCTCAATGTGATAGAGGAAAGTTTATTTGGGAATGGCGCTCCATTCTTGACAACACTCCTAACCTCGATATATGGCAAGACCAAGTTTGCGAGATAATAGTAGAAAACGGAGAATGTGTGGGCGCCAAGACTGTATGGGGCGTAACATTCAATGCCAAGGCTACTATCATCACAGCAGGAACATTCCTAAACGGACTTCTACATATAGGTAGATGCCAGCTTCCTGGCGGACGATGCGCAGAACCTGCCGTCGACAGACTTACCGACAGCATCACTCAATGGGGCATAAGAGCTGCAAGAATGAAAACGGGTACTCCTGTGAGAATCGACAAGCGTAGCGTTCATTTCGAAGATATGGAGATTCAACCTGGCGAAAATGACTTCCATAAGTTTAGCTATATGGGAAAAGCTCGCAAGCTGGAGCAGTTGCCTTGTTGGACTTGCTATACTAATAAGGATGTACACGACACTCTTCGCGCAGCCATCGCCGACTCCCCACTCTACAACGGACAGATTCAGAGCACAGGCCCTCGCTATTGTCCATCGATAGAAACTAAGCTCATGACATTCCCTGACAAGGATCAGCATCCTTTATTCTTGGAACCTGAAGGCACAGACACCAACGAGATGTACCTAAACGGTTTTTCTTCGAGCATGCCTATGGAAGTGCAACTTAACGCCTTGAAGAAGATTCCTGCGCTTAGAGACGTAAAGGCTTACCGACCAGGATATGCCATAGAATACGATTACTTCGACCCAACACAACTAAACCACTCGTTAGAATCGAAAGTTCTTAAAGGTTTGTTCTTTGCAGGACAGGTTAATGGCACAACAGGATATGAAGAGGCTGGCGGACAAGGACTCGTTGCCGGCATCAACGCTGCCACATTGTGCGGTGGAGGCGAACCTTTTGTGATGAATCGCGACGAAAGCTACATCGGAGTACTAATCGATGATTTGGTAACAAAAGGCGTTGACGAACCATACCGTATGTTTACTTCAAGAGCCGAGTATAGAATTCTGCTCCGTCAGGACGATGCTGACGCACGACTCACAGAACGCGCTTACAACATCGGACTTGCCACAACGGAACGTTATAACTGGTGGAAAGAAAAGAAAGATGCTATCGAGCAGTTGGAGCATTTCTGCTACAACACTTCGGTAAAACCAGCAGATATAAACGCCAAGCTCGAAACTATCGGCACCACTCCACTTCGCATGGGATGCAAAGTTAGCGACCTTCTTTCTCGTCCACAAATATCTATCGATGCTCTAAAAACCATGATTCCTGAGCTTAACGAAATAATCGAGAAGCCTGAGAATAGAAAAGAAGAAATCGCCGAAGCTGCCGAGATTAGAATAAAATATAAAGGATATATCGAACGAGAGAAAATGGTGGCAGACAAAATGCACCGTTTGGAAGATATCAAAATCAGAGGTCATTTCAACTACTCTGAGATATTGGAAATCTCAACCGAAGGACGCCAGAAGCTCGAAAAGATAAACCCAGAAACCTTGGCACAAGCAAGCCGTATTCCGGGAGTAAGCCCGAGCGATATCAACGTGCTACTCGTGATGATGGGACGATAGTTTTCAACCGCGTTCGACACAAGATTGAAGTAAGTCGTGAAGCGTGAAACAACGAACAAGCCGCAATGTTTCACGTGAAACAACAAACAATATAAACAGTTGATAATAAACATTTTAATAATTAAAGTATAACTTAAAAGATGAACAACCAGTTATTATTAGACAACCTTAGATGCATTCCAGACTGGCCTATCAAAGGTGTTAACTTTAGAGACGTAACAACCCTATTCAAGAGCGCTGAATGCCTTAAGGTAATCACCGACGAAATGTACGACCTATACAAGGATAAAGGCGTTACAAAAATCGTAGGTATCGAGAGCCGCGGCTTCGTTATGTCGAGTGCCCTAGCTCTTAGATTAAATGCCGGAATCGTACTATGTCGTAAGCCTGGCAAGTTGCCTTGCGACACAGTTCAGATGAGCTACGCAAAAGAATATGGTATCGACACCATCGAAATCCATAAGGATGCAATTTCCGAAGACGACGTGGTTTTGCTACACGACGACCTTCTTGCTACAGGCGGCACAATGAAAGCAGCATGCGACTTAGTTCGTAAATTCAACCCAAAGAAGATATATTGCAACTTCATTATAGAGCTTCACGAAGAGTTCCCTAATAGTCGCGATATCTTCGATAAAGATATAGAAGTTACATCTTTGCTTAAATTCTGATTTACAGCAACATATAGAGTGTCCTGTTTCACGTGAAACGAGCACTCTTTTTTATTTATAGCACAGAATCGTAGAAATATATAGGTATAGATAGTAGATAGCATCCAACATAGTATCTATATACTATACCATATATATTATAAACAGCTTAAACCTCATTTTAATTTAATTCCACAAGTCCTATGGCGAGCACAGAGAAAGAAACAAAGGAACAACGCCTTGAACGATTAAAGAATATCGTGAGCAGTATGCCAGAGAAACCTGGCAGCTACCAATATTATGACGAAAACCACGAAATAATATATGTAGGCAAGGCAAAGAACCTAAAAAAACGTGTATCGAGCTATTTCTTAAAGGAGGTAGACCGATACAAGACTCGTGTGCTCGTATCAAAAATCGAAGACATTAGCTATACTGTGGTAAATAGCGAAGAAGATGCTCTCTTGTTGGAGAATTCTCTTATAAAGAAGTATAATCCGCGCTATAACATCCTACTTAAAGATGGTAAAACCTATCCAAGCATCTGCGTAACCAACGAGCCGTTTCCTCGTGTGTTTAAGACGCGCACCATAAACCGCAAATTTGGCACTTATTATGGTCCCTACAGCCATCTTGGTAGCATGTACAACATTCTCGACCTTATAGCAAAGGTTTTTAAGCCTCGCAAATGCAACCAAACTATAACTTCTGAAGGTATTTCAGCAGGTAAATATAAGCCTTGCCTGGAATATCATATACATAATTGTTTGGGCTGCTGCATAGGAAAACAAAGCCGCGAGGAGTATATGGAGAACGTGAGATTGATAAAAGAAGTGCTGCGAGGAAACACTCGCGAGCTTGGTGAATGGCTGTTTACTGAGATGCAAAAGAAGGCTGAAGAACTGAAGTTTGAGGAGGCTGAAGAGCTAAAAAGAAAGTATCTTTTACTCGAAAACTATGTCTCTAAGAGCGAGGTGGTAAGCTATACTATTGCTGATGTAGACGTGTTTACCATTACCGACGATGATGCTAACAAAATAGCTTTTATCAACTATATCCACGTAAAAAACGGCACTATAAATCAGAGCTTTACGTATGAGTACAAGCGCAAGCTTAATGAGAGCGACCAAGAACTGCTTTTGATGGCTATTCCAGAGATCAGAGAGCGCTTCGGAAGCACTTCGAAAGAGATTTTAGTACCGTTTGAGCTTGATTGGAAGATACGTGATGCAGCCTTTATAATACCTCAACGAGGCGACAAAAAACACCTCTTGGAGCTGTCGCAAATGAATGGAAAGCAGTATAAATTCGACCGTCTGAAGCAAGCAGAGAAGCTAAATCCGGAGCAGAAATCAGTAAGATTAATGAAGGAATTACAGGCTAAATTAGGTATGGAAAAGATGCCATATCATATAGAATGCTTTGATAATTCAAACATCTCTGGTTCTGATCCTGTGGCAGGATGCGTGGTCTTCAAGGCTATGAAACCAAGCAAGAAAGACTATCGTAAATACAACATCAAGACGGTTGTTGGACCTGATGACTACGCTTCTATGCAGGAGGTTGTAAGACGTAGATATTCACGCATGGTAGAGGAAGGAGAAACCCTTCCCGACCTCATTATTACTGATGGTGGCAAGGGTCAAATGGACTGCGTAAGAGAGGTTGTTGTTGGCGAATTAGGCTTGCAAATTCCTATTGCCGGACTGGCAAAAGACGACCGCCACCGCACCAACGAACTACTCTTTGGCTACCCTCCTCAGACTATTGGAATAGACATAAAGAGCGAGCTATTTAAGGTTCTCACCAACATACAAGACGAGGTTCACCGCTACGCCATAACCTTCCATCGCGACAAGCGTAGCAAGAGCGCCTTACACAGCGAACTTGACGACATTAAGGGTATAGGACCGAAGACTAAAGAAGCGCTTTTAAAGCAGTTTAAGACTATAAAAAAGATCAAAAGCCTGACTATAGAAGAACTGCAAGAGAGTATAGGTGCCGCAAAGGCAGAGATTATATTCAACTATTTTGTCAATAAAGACAACAAACCTATATAGAAGCAGAAATTGAAGATTATAGGCGCACAGGTTTAGTAAGTAGCTTACTTTCAATAAGTTAACAGCCATTAGTCGCTGACGAAGTGATACTTATATTATTGCTTATTGCCTTCTGCTAAAGCTATTTGGGCATAAAAGGTTTTGACAGACTGCAATAGATAAAAATAGCTATTAACCTCCTATAAAAAGACTTTTAGTAACATAGCCAGTACCAATAATGTGGTACTGCAGTACCAGATAGGTGAAACTCCAGTACCAAGCGTGTGAAACTCCAGTACCACATAAGTGGTACAAAAAGTGGTACTGGAAGACTTTTTTTATACAAATATATGGCCTGCAGAATTCAACTATATTTACTAAAATCAACTTTTACGGTTATAAATAATTTCATATATCAAAAGAGAGGGGGGTATAAACAAAAAAAAGAAATCCCAGTCTCACGACTAGGATTTCTCTAACTTATAATTTTTGCAAATTAATAACGAAGTCATAATACTCTCACGAGCGGAATGATTCAACTCAAACTAATACTCAAGTGCTTTTATCTTGTCTATTCCTCACTAGGAAAGACAAAAAAATATCTTTATTCCTATTTCAATTTCTACGATTTGATGTAACATTTCTGTTACACCTACTTCTTTACGTTGGCAAAGATACAATTAATATCCAAAACTACAAAGAAATAAGGCTAAAAATTTGTGAATATCAGAAAAAAAGGTAACTTTGTAGCAAAAATCGGTAATGAGAATAGTAATTCAGAGGGTTCAGAGGGCTTCTGTAGCCATAAATGAAGAAATAAAATCAGAAATCGGACAAGGCATGCTCATCCTTGTGGGCATAGAAGATGCAGATAACGAGCAGGATGTTGATTGGCTCGTACGCAAAACCATAGGATTGAGAATATTTGATGATGAAAATCATGTTATGAACTGCGACATCAAGAGTATTGATGGAGAAATATTAGTGATTTCGCAGTTTACGCTCTTTGCAAGCTATAAGAAAGGCAATCGCCCAAGTTGGTTTAGAGCAGCAAAACATGAACATTCTATACCACTTTATAATCTATTTTGTAAGCAGCTGACAGAAGCTCTTGGAAAAGAGGTTGGCACAGGCGAGTTTGGCGCTGATATGAAGGTTGAACTCATCAACGATGGTCCTGTGACGATATGTATGGACAGCAAAAACAAAGAATAGCCAAGCCATGATGGAAGTTAACGACAACACTACCCTACGCAACCTTCAGCAGATGGTTGACGAATGGATAAAGACTTATGGAGTTAGGTATTTCAACGAACTGACAAACATGGCTTGCCTCACAGAGGAAGTAGGAGAACTTGCTCGCATCACTGCCCGCAAATACGGCGAACAGAGCTTTAAAGAGGGCGAGAAGCCTAATCTGGGCGAGGAAATGGCTGATGTTCTATGGGTATTAACCTGCTTGGCAAACCAAACAGGCGTAGACCTAACGGAAGAGATGCGAAAAAGCTTCGAAAAGAAGACTAAAAGAGACAGTAATAGACATATTAACAATGTGAAACTTAAAAAATAAATTAGTTATGACAACAACAGAAAACAAGCCAAGCTTGAGCAAATACGAAGAAGCTTTGGCTAAATACAACACCAACATCGACGACAACGATGTTCGCGAGGCAGTTAAGAAGATTATCACAGAAAAGGTTCCTGAGAACGACAATCTCGATGTTAAGAAGTTCCTCTTCGGAAGCATCGAATTGACAACATTGAAGACTACTGACTCCGACGTTAGCGTAATGGCTTTCACAGAGAAGGTAAACCAGTTCGACGAGCAGTATCCTAACCTCCCACATATCGCTACTATCTGCGTATATCCTTGCTTTGCCGAGGTTGTTAAGGACACTCTTGAGGTAGACGGCGTAAATATCGCTTGCGTATCAGGCTCTTTCCCTTCTTCTCAGGCACTTATCGAAGTTAAGGTTGCCGAGACAGCATTGGCTATCAAAGATGGCGCTGACGAGATTGATATCGTGATGCCTGTAGGCAAGTTCCTTCAGGGCGACTACGAGGGCGTATGCGACGACATTCAGGAGTTGAAGGCTACTTGTGGCGATAAGGCTATGAAGGTGATTCTCGAAACTGGCGATATCGTTACTGCAAGCAACATTAAGAAGGCTTCTTTGCTCTCTATGTATGCTGGTGCCGACTACATCAAGACTTCTACTGGCAAGGAGAAGGTTTCAGCTACTCCTGAGGCTGCTTACGTGATGTGTCATGCAATTAAGGAATACTACGATGAAACAGGCATACAGATAGGTTTTAAGCCTGCAGGAGGCATTAATACCGTTATGGATGCAATTACATACTACACAATAGTTAAAGAGGTTCTGGGCGAAAAATGGCTCACTAACAAGTGGCTCCGCCTTGGCACAAGCCGCCTCGCTAACCTATTGCTTAGCGAAATAGAAGGCAAAGAGGTGAAATTCTTCTAAATCTCCCACCTTTGCAAAAAGAACAAAGCCATCGAAAGCAACTACTTTCGATGGCTTTTTTATTTATTATAGCTTGCGCTTTATCACAAAATCGAGATAAGCCTTTAGCGATTCTTTGATATCGTCATCAGCGATATAATGTTCAATAAAGCCGAGACATTCGTCATGAAATTGCTTCATCCTCTTCTCTGCATATTCAATACCACCATTATCGATGGCGAAGCGAACTAATGTGGAGATTTCTTCAGCAGAAACACCACCCTCTTTAACCTTGAATGCCAACTTCATCATCTCTGCATTCTGAGTGGAATTAAGTGCGTAAATAACTGGTAATGTGAGCTTTCCCTCTGCCATATCATTACCTGTAGGCTTACCTATCTCAGGCGAATCATAATAGTCGAAAATATCGTCTCTTATCTGGAAAATTACACCAATATTACTACCAAATCGCTTGGCAGCCTCTACCTTTTCGCTATCAACGCCTACCGAAAGAGCACCAATACCGGCACAAGCTTCAAACAAAGCTGCTGTCTTCTGCCTTATCACATCGTAGTAGACTTCCTCAGAAATCTCCTGGTTACTAATGTTGGTGAGCTGCAGAATTTCTCCATTCGACAAGGTCTGACCCAAGCGTGCAAGATAAGAAACAATATCCTGCGAACCTGTGAGCGAAACATTTAGCAAGGCAGTAGACAAGATATAGTCGCCAACAAGCACAGCCACCTTATTATCATAGGTAGCATTAACGCTCGCTTGTCCTCTGCGCTGCGAACTCTCGTCTACTACATCGTCGTGAACAAGACTGGCTGTATGCAGAAGTTCCAGACCTACTGCCGAACGCTGGGTAACATCTGTTATCTCGCCAAAAGCCTTGGCTATCAACAATATAAGCATAGGACGCATGCGCTTACCACCACGGCTCTTGATGTGGTCTAAGGCCTGCGACAATAATCCGTTAGAATGACTCAATGTTTCATTAAACATCGCTATAAAGTCATCCAAATCTCCTGTTATGGGTTTCTTGATTTTAGATATATAATCCATAGAGATGAAATTTGATACAAAATTAGTGAAAAATCGGCAAATGTGGCAATTTTTTAGTAATTTTACCGCAAATAAACAGCTTTTTATGAACAAATTATTCTTATTGGATGCTTACGCCTTGATATACAGGGCTTATTATGCATTCATCCGTACCCCTCGCATCAATTCCAAGGGACTAAATACATCTGCCATTTTGGGCTTTTGCAACACCCTCAACGAGATAATAACCAAGGAGCACCCTACTCACCTCGGAGTGGCTTTCGACCTTGGAAAAACCTTCCGCCACGAAGCTTTCCCTGAGTATAAAGCTCAACGCGAAGAAACTCCTGAAGATATCCGCCTGGCGGTACCAATAATAAAAGAATTGCTCGACGCCTTCAACATTCCAATCTTGCAATGCGAAGGTTTCGAGGCTGACGACGTTATCGGAACTCTCGCCACAAAGGCTGGTCAAATGGGCATAGAAACATATATGCTCACACCCGATAAAGACTATGGTCAGCTAATTAGCGACAACGTGATGATGTATCGCCCTCGTCATGGTGGCGGCTACGACATTATTGGTTCTAAAGAAATAGAGGAAAAATATGGAGTGAAGACTCCTGAGCAAGTGAAAGACTTGTTGGCTCTCATGGGCGACAAGGCAGACAACTTCCCAGGCTGCCCTGGTGTGGGCGAGAAGACTGCAGCCAAACTCATCAATGAGTTTGGCTCTGTCGAAGAACTCATCAATCGCTCATCGGAGGTGAAAGGCAAACTTCGTGAAAAGATCGAAGCTGCAGTCGACGATATCAAGATGTCGAAATTCTTGGCAACGATAAGAACCGATGTTCCTGTCGACCTTAATCTCGATGAACTGAAAGTTGTAGAGCCTAACCCTGACAAATTAACAAAACTCTTCAACGAACTTGAGTTTAAGAGCCTATTAGACAAGTTTCTTAATAAAGGTGAAAAGAAGCAAAAATCACCTAACGCCCAGCTCTCTCTCTTTGAAGAATACACGCCCGACGGGCAAGATTTGTTTGAAAACTCAAATCTCGAAGACATTAAAACCCACCAACACGACTACCAACTTATTGATACAGAGGAAGGTTTCATAAATCTTTGTGAGCTTTTTAATACAAATGAGATTATTTGTTTAGATACAGAAACAACTTCTACCTCAACTATCGATGCAGAATTGGTAGGATTGAGCTTCGCTGTAGAGGAAAATAAGGCTTACTATGTGCCAATTCCAAGCAATCGTGAAGAAGCGTTAAAAATCCTATCGTTCTTTAAACCGATATATGAAAACCCGGAAATCCTCAAAGTTGGACAAAACATCAAGTACGACTACGAGGTGTTGATGAACTATGGCATCCGCCTTCAAGGTAAAATGTTCGACACCATGCTCGCTCATTATATCATCCAACCAGAACTTCGTCACAACATGGACTACATGGCTGAGATTTATCTCAACTATAAGACCATCCACATAGATGAGCTAATTGGTGCCAAGGGCAAATCGCAAAAGTCGATGCGCGACCTTGACCCTAAAGACATATATGAATATGCTGCCGAGGATGCCGACATCACCCTCCGACTAAAAAATGTTCTTGAACCAAAACTCAAAGAGGTAGATGGCGAAGACCTGTTCTGGAATATCGAGATGCCATTGGTTCCGGTTCTTGCCGAAATGGAGATGAATGGTGTTTGTCTCGATACTGACGCCTTGGCTGAAACTGCCAAGACTTTCAACGAGCGTATGCAGAAGTTGGAGAGTCATATATATGAGTTGGCTGGCGAAAAATTCAATATCGCTTCGCCAAAGCAGGTTGGTGACATACTCTTTGGCAAAATGCAGATTATGGAAAAGCCAAAGAAGACTAAGACGGGACAGTATGTCACAAGCGAAGAGGTGCTGCAGTCGCTACGCTCTAAGGCTCCTATCATCGACGACATCTTGGCTTATCGCGGTCTGAAGAAGTTGCTTGGCACCTACGTAGAGGCACTTCCAAAACTTATTAATTCTAAGACAGGTCGCATACATACGTCTTTTAATCAAGCAGTTACAGCCACAGGTCGCTTATCGTCGAGCGATCCTAACCTTCAGAACATTCCTGTTCGCGACGATGATGGAAAGGAAATCCGCAAGTGTTTTGTAGCAGAGCCTGGCTGTCTATTCTTCTCTGCCGACTACAGCCAGATAGAGCTTCGCATCATGGCCCACCTATCAGGCGACGAGAATATGATAGCTGCCTTCCGCGAGGGTCACGACATCCATACCGCCACAGCAGCAAAGATATACCACGAGGATATTGCCGACGTTACAAGCACACAACGCAAGAAGGCTAAACAAGCCAACTTTGGTATCATCTATGGTATAACAGCCTACGGCTTGGCACAACGTATGGAAATAGACAACAGAGAGGCTAAACAGCTCATCGAAGACTATTTCGTTACCTTCCCAAAGGTGCACGAATACATGGAAAAAGCTAAACAATCGGCAAGCGAAAAAGGCTATGCCGAGACTATCTTCAAGCGCCGTCGCTATCTGCCAGATATAAACTCTAAGAACGGTACCGTACGTGGTTTTGCCGAGCGCAATGCCATCAACGCTCCTATACAAGGTTCTGAGGCAGACATCATTAAGGTTGCCATGATACGCATCCATCGTCGCTTTGCCGAAGAGGGCATTCGCTCAAAGATGATTCTGCAGGTACACGACGAACTCAACTTCTCTGTATATCCAGAGGAGAAAGAGAAGGTTGAAAAAATTGTAAAACATGAGATGGAGCAGGCATACATCATGAGTGTGCCACTCGTAGCTGATGCCGGATGGGGAAACAACTGGTTGGAGGCGCATTAAAAGCCTCACCCCCAACAACTCTCCAAAAGAGAGGGGTTGGGGGTGAGGCATCATTACAACTTCCTTATCACTCTCTCCATTTGCTCACCAAGTCCGATGGTATATCCTTGCGAGATATAGACTATACGGTTGAAGGTATCGGAGATAATGAAGATAGGGAGTTGAGAAGGATTGCGAAGCTTCATGTTTTCGGCTATTTGCTTGCGCAGAGAGCCGTTATTATCTATTCCGTAGATGATATTGCGTGATGGTAAACCTTCGAAGTCTGTGGCGCGGAATTTACTTACTGCAGCCTCATCTTCAAATAGTAGGATTATAGGACGATTCCATTTCTCAAAGACCTCAGCAACTTTAGCGATGTCTTTTAACGCATGGTTTGTTGGCTCCTGTCCTACTCCAATAATACCGGTAACAAAATATCCTCTGCCCGTCTGACTCAACAGGCTAACTTCTTTGCCATCAAGTAGCGTGAATTTAGACTCAGAATCGAAGCTACCCTTTACTGTAACCTCAGTCTCAGAAGTGCGCAAATACATGTCTACCACGGTAGTTTCCGAATGTTTCACGCGAAACATTTGCATCTCTGATAGCACTCCACCATTAGCCAAACGCATACCTGTAACCAAGACATAATCGCCCTCGTCAAGTTCCACACCATTCTTGAAATCCTTACTCCATGTGGTGCCATCCTCAGGATATTCCAAGAGCATGGTAGAACCATCAGGATTAATGCGAGCGAGAGTGAAATGACTATAGTATTTTGGGTCGTCTACAGCACCATTATCCTTGTATATAAGCTTCAGAGTACCCTTTGGTGCAGCCTTTTGTACTACATCTTCAAACACCACGTCTATCCACTCACCATTCTTGCGATATTGAAGCTTAGATGTTACGGCATCCACCCTTGCCTCTATGCCAAGGCTGCGAGCCACATCCACGAAGAATATCTTGCGCGAGCGTTGATCTGTGATGCGAGAATTATATACTCCTGTAGGCGTTTGAGTAACTCTCCATGCCTTAGCGTCTTGTTGCAGACGTATATTCGCCTTTATCCAGCTTACGAGTTCTGCAGGATTCTTTCGGAACAGCTCCTTCTGCTTCTTACTGAAAGCCAGTTCAAAATACAACTTAAAACGACGAAGTATAAGCTCATTCTCCACACGTGGACATAGCTGATTGCTCTCAGCATAGAAGTTATCTTCGAGGATATCAAAACTTATATCGCGCAAGTCTTTTGGTCTTAGCGTAGCGAGTATATCCTTAGCTCGTTGCAAGTTGTCTTTATGGCAAGCCAAGAACTCAAGGATAGTCTGATGGTTGCCACTCGAAGTAGTAAGGAAGTTCACCAACTCTTCATCCTCAGGCAGCCACATGCTTCGCAACATAGCCTTAGCAATCTGCGGAGTATAGAAGGTTGCCATATAAGCATGGCGCACAGAGTCTTCGTAAGCCAATCGTTTAGAATTTAGCTCACGTTGTTGGGCTGTAACCTCTGGCAGATTATATCGCTCAGGAGGAGGAACAATATCAAACGAATCACGATAGAACACCATGTTTGCAGCCTCACCAACATGCTTATCAAGCTTTATCACGATGGTTTTATCCTTACCAAACGATGCCTTAGCAAAACCATAGTCGCCATCCTTAGATGCCCACACCATCATATCGCCTTTGCCTGCTGATAGCGAAGTGCCACCATCAGAAGCGGTATATTTAGTTACCACAGGACAGAACTCACCATAGTTATATATCTTGAAATCCACCCTTGCGCTGTCTACTGCCTTGCCTTTATCGTCGACTACAGAGAAGTCGATATGCGCTGAAGAACCATAGTTGTCAATGAGGTTTATCTCGGTATAGTTTGACGAGCGCGACATCACATCCTCAGGACCATTATAGTCGCCAAACACCTGAGTATGCATCAGCAACGCACGCGAAGCTGGAGCATTAAACCACGCAAGATTCAATACAGCCTCAGGCTCGCAGGCTCCAAGAAAATACCATGTGCCATCAGCCCATGCTTCCACCCAAGCATGGTTGTCGTCGGTATGTGCCCAACGTGGTGTATACACTTGGCGTGCAGGAATACCGATGGCTCTTAGTGCTGCCACCGTAAAGGTGCTTTCTTCGCCACATCGTCCATAGGCGGAGCGTATTGTTGCCAATGGTGCTGACGTGCGAGCATCAGAAGGCTGATATGTCACTCGCTCATGACACCAATGGTTCACCTCCAATATTGCCTCCTTCATGCTCATTCCTTTCACTCGTTCCTTTAAGTCACGATAGAATATCTGGCGAGAGTCGTCCAACGCTTCGTTGTTGACACGAATAGGCAACACAAAATGGCGAAACAATAGTTCTGGTACTTCCCTACCCCACGCCATCTCTTTCTGAGCCTTGAAGCTCATGCGAATGTTCTCTATATAGAAAGTGGTAGGATAATCGGTAACATCAGCCAAAGGCATATAAGCATATAGGAATTTCAGAGCCTCAGCCTCTTGCTTGCTTACATCATGCACTTTCAGATAGCAAAACTCCTTTCCTACCACCTTCATTCTTTGGTCGAAAGCCGTTTCAACCTTTGCTCTATAGGCGGCATCAGTAATAAAATGGTTGTTGTCTGCCTTTGCCTGCAACAAGGAAGCAAAGAGCAATAATGCCAAAGATATAATATGTTTCTTCATAACAGATAACTTGAACGTTTTTATTACTATCTTATGCAAAGATAAAGAAACAAAACTAAAGTAGACTATAAAAGCGCAAAATTCTTTGTTTTATCATTTAATATTCCTAATTTTGCAGCACTAACCAAACTAACATAACAGTAATGAACAGACAAGATTTTAAGTTTGAGATTTGTACCAACAACGTAGAGAGTTGTATAGCAGCACAAGAAGGTGGCGCCGACAGAGTGGAACTATGTGCTGGCATCCCAGAGGGTGGTACCACACCTTCGTATGGCGAAATAAAGCTGTCACGCAGAGTTCTCACCACCACCAAGTTGCACGTTATCATCCGTCCTCGTGGCGGCGACTTCCTCTATACTCCATTAGAGATTGAACGTATGGAAGAGGATATCAAAATATGCAAGGAGCTGGGTGCTGATGGCGTTGTGATAGGATGCTTGACTCCAGATGGAGAAGTAGATATGGAAGCCAACCGTCGACTTATTGAGGCAGCACGTCCTATGTCTGTAAGTTTCCATCGTGCTTTCGACCGCTCGGCAGACCCATTTAAGGCTTTGGAAGATATCATCGAACTTGGCTGCGAACGCATCCTCACCTCGGGTCAACAGCCTAAGGCAATAGAGGGTGTAAACCTCTTGGCAGAACTCCAGAAGAAGGCTGCAGGCAGAATAATTCTCTTGGCTGGTAGTGGAGTAACAGAAGACAATATTCGCGCCATATACGAGGCCACAGGAATCCACGAATATCATTTCTCAGCAAGAGTAAGTGTACCAAGCAAAATGAAGAGCCACAACCAAGAAGTACACATGGGCTCTAAGGATGCAGACGAAGGCACCACCCTCGTTTCATCACCTCAGAGAGTGAAAGATACTATTGCCAAGATTATTGAAATGTAATAGCAGCAAATAAAAGATGCAAGACCATGAGTCTTGCATCTTTTATTTTTTACTTATATATACCTTATTATTACAAGCTAATCTCCACCACCTTGTCAACCTCGGTAGGCACTTTATCAAGGTTTAGCAATATGCCGCCATCTACCTTCTGGATTTTCACTTTCTGCTTTGTTGCAAAGTCGAAGGCAGCCTTTATCTTGTGGTTGCCAGTAGGAAGATAAAGCGATTTATCTTGGAGGTTCAGGATATGCACAAACAGGCGGTTGCCCTTTTGTGTTGTCACGCCCCAATCATGAGGAGCTACGATACCATTACGAGTGCCGTAGATGGTTTCGCCATAGGTCTTCATCCATTCTCCCACTTCTGATAATCGCTCCAAGGCAACAGCAGGCAGTTCGCCATCAGGCTGAGGACCGATATTCATCAAGAGGTTGGCATTCTTGCCGGCAGCCTTAACGAGATAATGTATCAACGTCTTTGTCGACTTATAGTCTTGGTCTGTAATCTTATATCCCCACATGCCATTCATAGTTTCGCATGTCTCCAAAGGCAGTTGGCTAATATCCTGTCCCGACAATCCTGAAGCATTTTCGCCTGGCAGGTCGCGCTCAAACATCTGGAAGTCTTCGCCCTCGAAAGGTGTTTGATGATGGTTGTTGCCTATCAAGCAAGCAGGTTGCAAGCTATGGATGAGGTTATATTGATATGGCAATTCCCAATCGAAGTTAGGGTTTATATCCTGGTCCCACCAGCCATCAAACCATATAGCACCAATCTTGCCATAGTTTGTCAATAGCTCGGTGAGCTGATTGTTCATAAACTTATAATAGCTCTTCCAATCGCCCTTAGGGTTAGGACGACCTGTACCATGACCTGTTCTGCCCCAAACAGCATCCTCACGATACCAGTCTATATGTGAATAATAAAGGTGCAAGCGTATGCCCTGCTTATGGCATTCGTCGGCAAGTTCCTTCAGAATGTCGCGCTTGAAAGGCGTTGCATCCACGATATTATAGTCGGAATACTTGGTATGGAACATCGAGAAGCCCTCGTGATGACGAGTGGTGAAACAGATATACTTAGCTCCCGATGCTTTTATTGCCGACACCCATTTAGCGGCATCGAAATTGCCAGGATAGAAGCCTCCTGCAAGCTTAGCATACTCCTTGTAGTTTAAATCCTTGTTTGTCATAGTCCACTCGCCTGTGGCAAGCATGCTGTATAATCCCCAATGCAAGAAGATACCAAACTTAGCATCTTGGAATTCCTTTCGCGATTCAAGGTTTTCCTTAGTTGGCTCATAGTGGGGTGTAGCGGCGTTGGCATAGGCTCCAAACGACGATAAACAGAAGATGGCAGCACAAACCTTTGCTCCAATTTTCATTCTGCTGAAACAATTCTTCTTAGTAGTTACTTTCATTACGTTACAGTTATTGGTTTCGACTACAAAAATACAACTTATTTCACATATCCACCAACAATAAAGGCTAAAGAAATTGAATTTCCTTAGCCTTTAATATCATTTGTGTAATAAATATCTGTGAAACAGTATATTATTAGCAATTAAGCTTCCATACGCAGCCATCCTTGGTGTCTTTAACATCAAAGCCTGCTTCCTTCAAAGCGTCACGAATCTGGTCGCATACTGCCCAGTTCTTCTCGCACCGTGCCTGCTTTCTAAGTTCCAATACAATGTCGACAACCTTGCCGAAAGCTTCCTCGCGCTTACCATCGCCAGAAGAAACATCAGCACGGAGTCCGAGGATATCGTAAGCGAAGGTGGTGATAGTAGACTTCAATTCCTCAAGGTCGGCAGCATCGATAGTAGCCTTATGGTCTACGATGGTATTGATAACATGGCATGCCTCAAACAGGTTGCTGATAACGAGTGGAGTCTGCAAGTCGTCGTTCATAGCGTCATAGCATTTCTGGCGTAATGCACTAACGAAGTTGTGAACATCCTCAGCGCTCTTAGCCTCAGCATTGATACGCTCCATTGCCGAGATGCCATCCATAAGTTTCTGCAATCCCTTCTGACTTGCCTTCAAAGCATCGTTAGAGAAGTCTACAGTTCCACGATAGTGGGCAGAGAGGATGAAGAAGCGTATTGTCATTGGCGAATAAGCCTGCTCAAGCGATGGATGGTTGCCTGTGAAGAACTGCTCCAAGGTGATGAAGTTGCCAAGACTCTTACCCATCTTCTGACCGTTGATGGTAATCATGTTGTTGTGCATCCAGTATTTCACCATCTGGTCGCCCTGCGAAGCCACAGCCTGTGCTATCTCACACTCATGATGTGGGAATACGAGGTCCATACCTCCACCATGAATATCGAAGTGGTTGCCAAGATACTTTCTTCCCATAGCAGTACATTCGCAATGCCATCCAGGGAAACCATCGCTCCAAGGACTTGGCCAACGCATGATATGCTCAGGCTGTGCCTTCTTCCACAAAGCGAAGTCTGCTTGGTTCTTCTTCTCGCCTACTCCCTGCAGAGTACGGCTCTCGTCGATGATATTCTCAAGGCTTCGACCAGAGAGGATACCATACTTATGGTCTTTGTTGTATTTCTCGATATCGAAATATATACTGCCATTGCTCTCATAAGCATATCCGTTGTCGAGGATTTGCTGTACCAGCTGCTCCTGCTCTATGATATGACCTGTGGCATGAGGTTCGATGCTTGGTGGCAACACGTTGAGAGCATCCATAGCCTGATGATAGCGGTTAGTATAATATTGTGCTATCTCCATAGGCTCAAGCTGCTCAAGGCGTGCCTTCTTCTCTATCTTGTCGTCGCCCTCATCAGCATCGTGCTCCAAGTGGCCTACGTCGGTAATGTTTCTAACATAACGCACCTTATATCCCAAATGCTTGAGATAACGGAACAAAAGGTCGAAGGTGATGGCAGGACGAGCATGTCCGAGATGTGGATCGCCATATACGGTTGGTCCACAAACATACATACCTACATTTGGTGCATGCAATGGTTGAAAACGCTCCTTGCTACGGCTTAGGGTGTTGTATATTACTAATGTTTGTTCCATAATTATATCTATTTTAAATATGTTGCTTGCAAAGTTAAATATGTTGCTTGCAAAGTTAGCACAAAAAAACGATTAATGGTCATAATATCACGATATATTTCTATCACATTGCAAAAGAAATGTATCTAAATACAACAATTGCGTCGCTTTCTGCATATAAATAACAAATTACCGGCTTTTTCTTTTTGGTCTTGATTATTTTACTTATCTTTGCCATCAAACTTAAACCCTTTTATCCTATGGCTTATAGAAGAATTACAGCCATTGAGGCTGCTGAGATGATCAACGACGGAGACATGATGGCTCTGTCTGGTTTTACTCCTAATGGTAATCCTAAAGCGATTTTTAGGGAACTATCCAAGCGTGCCGTAAGACTGCATGATGCAGGACAACCTTTCCAGGTGGGAATCCTAACCGGAGCGTCTTCGTGTCAGAGTGTGGAAGGTGACATGGCGGCTGCACATGCACTAAAGTTCCGTGCTCCTTTCTCTACCAACAAAGACTTCCGCACGCATACCAATCTTGGAGAAGTTGACTACGAGGATATGCACCTCGGTCATATGGCGGAGCGACTGCGACGCGGATTCTATGGCGAAGTTGACTGGGCAATCATCGAAGTAAGCGATTTGGACGAGGGTGCCACAGAGTGTAGAGCTTACCTTACTACTGCTGGTGGCATCGTTTCTACTATAGCCCGCTTGGCTAAAAAGGTAATCATCGAGCACAACCAATTCCACAATCCCAACTCTCGTTTCCTTCACGACACATGGGAACCACATGAGTGCTGGGAGAATCGTGAGGTTATGGATATCCACTCTCCTTACGACCGCGTGGGCAACAACTATGTAAGCATAGACCCAAGCAAGATTGTGGGTGTGATAGAAAGTAATATTCCTGAAGAGGCTCGTGCATTCAAGGAGCCTGACGACGATACTATGCGCATAGGTCTTCATGTAGCCGACCTCCTTGCCAACGACATGAAGCATGGCAGAATACCAAAATCGTTCTTGCCTATTCAGAGTGGTGTGGGCGCTACAGGCAATGCCGTGCTCAAGGCTTTGGGCACAAGTCCGCTCATCCCTCAGTTTAATGTATATAGCGAGGTGGTGCAAGATGCTGCCGTAAACTATATGCTCGAGGGTAAAATCAAATATGCTTCTGCTACGGCAATGACCGTTACCAACGAATGCTTACAGCAGGTGTATAGCAATATGGACTTCTTCTCTAAGCATCTCACCATACGCCAAAGCGAGATTGCAAACTCTCCTGAGGTTATCCGCCGCTTGGGAGTTATCGCATTAAATACCGCCTTGGAGTGTGACATCTATGGCAACGAGAACTCAAGCCACATCTGCGGCTCTTCGCTAATGAATGGTATTGGTGGTTCGTGCGACTATGAGCGCAATGGCTACATATCTATCTTCACTACGCCTTCTGTTGCCAAGGGCGGCAAGATTAGTGCCATCGTTCCTATGTGCTGCCACGTAGACTCTACCGAACATGATGTAGACATCATCGTTACCGAGCAAGGCTTTGCCGACCTCCGTGGCAAGGGTCCTGTACGTCGTGCGCATGAAATAATAGAGAATTGTGCTCACCCTGACTACAAGCCTTTGTTGCGCGATTATCTCAACCACATAGCTCCTATGGGTCATGAGCCACAATCTATGGTGGCAGCTCTCGCCTTCCACGACACCTTCCTTCGTAAGGGCGATATGCGCCTCACCGACTTCTCGGAATATCTGAAATAAGAGGTCTTATCATCGAAAAAGTGTGGTATTTCCCTTATCTTATCATCGAAAAAGTGTAGTAAACCGCTAAATTTATCATCGAAAAAGTGTATTTTTATATGAAGAAACTATTTCTCTCGTTGTTTGCCGTTGCCATGCTGGCAAGTTGCGGCACTAAGAATGTGATGCCAATAACAGAACAAAATGGCATAGAAGCAAAGAAAAACACAGCCCCTATAACCTATGATGTCACACCACATCCTGATGTTATCACCATCGAGGAGGCTATTAAGCTTCTCAATTCGCCTGAGCAGGCTACAGCAATAGCTAAGGCAAGGGGTTACAAGGCTGTTGGCAAATATGGCATATATCGCCTCGACAACTATAGCCAGATGATGTTTAAAAACTGTAAGTTGGCTAAGAAACTTGGTGATGGCATCTACGAGGATACTCCTAAGCCGCTTGCCAAGGGCACATCAAGTTATGTGGCTCTTAATGGCAACGTGCTGATAGCGGTATTCAACAACGCAGCTTTCAACAATCTTGTTGAGCAGATAAAGGGTCTCGGCTTCACTCTCGAAGAGCATGGCTATGAAGACAAATACGTACTCGGCACTACCGCCATCTACGTATACTCTGCAAGAAAGAGCATTAGAATAGAAAAAGAATAGTGGAGAATTAAATAAATTTCTCCACTACCGCAGCCACACCATCTTCTTCGTTGCTTAGTGTGACATAGTTGGCTGCAGCCTTCACTTCATCTTCGGCATTAGCCATGGCAACACCCAGTCCGGCATATTGTATCATGCCCATATCGTTGTAGCCATCGCCTACAGCTATCACCTCTTCTTGCTTTATGCCGATAGTCTTTATAAGTTTATCTATCGACTGCGACTTCTCTATGCCCAAAGGCACACACTCCAAGAAGAATGGTGCTGAGCGATAAACCGAAATCTTACCCTCCATCTCGGCAGCCAACTTTAGCTCAAGCTTATGCAAAGGCTCAGGGTCGCCAACGATGAGACATTTATTAATAGGATATTCCACCTGATTCTTGAAGTCGGAATATTCCACCACAGGCATTTTGTTGATGAAAGCTTCGTGCTCCACATATTCGTCGTCAGCCTTAGTTGTAGCAATTCCGTCGCCCTGGTAAGTCAATATCTGCACTCCTGCTGCCATAGCCTCATCATAAAGCATTGGCACAAGGTCGGGACACAATTCTTGATTAAAGACTGTATCGCCACTCTTGCAATCCATAATCTTACCGCCATTATAAGCCAGAATATATCCGCCATATTCAGCAAGCTTCAGCTGTTTAGCCAGCGGCATAATGCCGTAGGTAGGTCTGCCCGAAGCCAACACCACCACGACACCTTTCTTCTGAGCTTCCATCAGCGCCTCGTAGGTGCGAGGAGTAATCTCTTTCTTACTATTTGTTAGAGTGCCGTCCAAGTCGAGCACTATCATCTTATAAGCCATATCGTTTTTCTCTTTTTTACCCTTTTACTCTTTTACCCTTTTACCTTTCCCTTTATTTTCCCGTCAATATCTTCTTGATATCGTTGAGCTTGTTGAGGGCTTCCACAGGCGTAAGGTTGTTTATATCTGCATGCAATATCTCGTCGCGTATTTGACTCAACACAGGGTCGTCGAGTTGGAAGAAACTTAGCTGCATACCCTCTCGCGACTGTCCGAGTCTTTCTACCGATGGTTTGCCTACGCTTCCCACCTGCGCATTGTCGGCTTCCAGCTGTCGCAAGATATCGTTAGCTCTCTTCACTATGCTTCGTGGCATACCGGCAATCTCAGCCACATGAATACCAAACGAATGTTCCGAACCTCCACGCACCAGCCTACGCAAGAATACCACCTTGCCATCCTTCTCCATCACGCTCACGTTGTAGTTCTTGATACGAGAAAAATTCTTCTCCATCTCGTTGAGCTCATGATAGTGAGTGGCAAAGAGTGTGCGTGCCTTTGCTCTTGGATTTTCGTGGAGATACTCCACTATTGCCCATGCTATAGAAATACCATCATAGGTAGAAGTACCACGACCCAGCTCATCAAAGAGCACCAAAGAGCGTGGCGTAACGTTGTTCAATATGTTTGAAGCCTCCGTCATCTCCACCATAAAGGTTGATTCACCAAGCGAAATATTGTCTGAAGCTCCCACACGAGTGAATATCTTATCCACTAAGCCTATTCTCGCACTCTCAGCAGGTACGAAGCATCCCATCTGCGCCATCAGCACCACCAAAGCCGTTTGACGCAACAGGGCTGATTTACCAGCCATATTCGGACCAGTAATTATCACTATCTGCTGTTTCTCGCTATCCAGGTAAATATCGTTTGGCACATAGCTTTCGCCAATAGGCAATTGTGTTTCTATCACAGGGTGGCGAGCCTGCTTAAGGTCTATAACATCTGACGAGTCTACCACAGGACGCACATAGCGATGTTCCTCTGAAGTCTTGGCAAAGCCCAACAGCACGTCGATATGTGCCAGCACATTAGCATTAATCTGTATCTGCGGCATAAACTCCTGGATGTCTACCACCAGCTGATTAAACAACTTTGTCTCCAAAGCTATTATCTTCTCGTCGGCACCCAATATCTTCTCTTCGTATTCCTTCAGCTCTTGTGTGATATATCTCTCTGCCTGCGCCAAGGTTTGTTTTCTCACCCACTCTGCAGGCACCTTGTCCTTGTATGTATTTCTCACTTCGAGATAATATCCAAACACATTATTATACCCCACCTTCAGCGATGCTATTCCCGTAGCCTCGCTTTCTCGTTGCTGTAGTTCGAGCAGATATCCGCGACCATTATGCGATATTGCCCTTAGCTCATCAAGCTCGGGGCAGAATCCTGTTGCTATCACGTCGCCCTTGCTAACAAGCTGTGGAGGGTCGGGCTGTATCTCGTGTTCTATTCTCTCGCGAATACTCTTACATAGGTTCAGCTGTTCGCCCATCATGTTCAGTCCCTTGTTGGCAGAAGCCAAGCAAGCATTCTTTATAGGCTCAATAGCTTCGAGAGCCACCTTCAGCTGTACTATCTCGCGTGGAGTAACTCTGCCCACAGCCACCTTTGATACTATTCGCTCCAGGTCGCCTATGCGATGCAGCTGTTCGTCAATAGCATCTCTCACCTCTGGCTCGCGGAAGAAATGCTCCACGATATCCAGACGTTGCTTTATCGGACTCTCGTCCTTTAATGGGAATACCACCCATCTACGCAACATTCGTCCGCCCATTGGAGTTACCGTGCGGTCTATCACATTCAGTAGTCCTGCACCATCCTCCTGCATCGGAGCCAACAGCTCCAACGAGCGTATAGTAAACTTATCCAGTCTCACATATTTCTCTTCCTCTATTCGTGATAGCGAAGTGATATGCGAAATGTTGGTATGCTGAGTTATCTCTAAGTATTGCATTATGGCACCAGCAGCCACAACGCCACTATGCAGATGGTCTACACCAAATCCCTTTAGCGACTTTGTGCCGAAATGCTTCAGCAACTTCTGTCGTGCGCTCTGCTCCGTAAACACCCAGTCGTCCATCTCAAACACACACATCTTGGTGCCGAAATATCGTTCAAAGTCTTGTCTACGGCTACGCACATACAGCACCTCCTTAGGCGAGAAATTGCTCAATAGCTTCTCCACATAGTCGTAGGTGCCTTGTCCTGTCAAGAATTCGCCAGTAGAAATATCGAGGAAAGCCACACCACAAGCTGACTTTCCAAAGTCTACGGCAGCAAGAAAGTTGTTCTCCTTATAGTTGAGCACATTATCCGACATGGCGATACCTGGCGTCACCAGTTCTGTGATGCCACGCTTCACGAGCTTCTTCGTGAGCTTAGGGTCTTCCAGCTGGTCGCAGATAGCCACACGCTTACCGGCACGAATCAGCTTAGGCAGATAAGTGTCGAGCGCATGATATGGGAATCCTGCCATAGGCGTTTCGCCTTGGCTTCCGCCATTGCTGCGTTTGGTTAGCGTAATGCCCAGCACCTTTGAAGCCTCCACAGCGTCGTCGCTATAGGTTTCATAGAAGTCGCCACATCTGAACAGCAATAATGCGTCTGGATGTTTCGCCTTCAGATTAAGGAATTGTTGCATCATTGGCGTCACGCCACCATCTTTCTTTGCCATCTTGTTATATCTTTTAGTTCGACGATAATGTCTATAATTCTACTTTTAGTTCGACTAGTAATGCCTTTTAGTTCGACTAGTAATGTCTTTTAGTTCGACTAGTAATGTCTTTTAGTTCGACTGGCAAAGATAATAAGAAATTATGAATTTCGCAATTTTTTCCATTATTGTTTGCATTTAAGAAATAAGCATCAATAACGAAAGCAATATAAAAAATACTAAATATTACCTTTGGGTAACTTACCTTTAGGTAATATTTAGTATTCATCCTTGTTCGATGGCGTTTCTACGCCGTCGCTTTCTCTTATAGATAATCCATCAAAATATCCCACACGGCTATGATGTGGCAGATGCTTCCTACCAGCACAAAGAAGTGGAAGACGGTATGCATAAATCGCTTCTTGTTAAGGCTATAGAATACGGCACCCGTGATATAAGCCACTCCCTCGCCTATTATCCACCAGAAGGCGGCTGGCGACAGGGCATTTATCAGCGGCTTGAAAGCCACGAGGCCTGCCAATCCCATCACCACAAAGCAGACAGTCTCGAGGTTGCTATGGTCTTTCAGCCTTACAAAGCTCATCACGGTACCGGCTATTGCTGCTGCCCACATAAAGATGAATAGCGTCCATCCCCAATATCCTTGGTCGCGAAGGGCGATAAGCGTTATTGGCGAATAGCATCCTGCTATGTTCCAGTATATGGCAGCATGGTCCCATTTTCTGAGCCTCTCTTTCCATTTGCTCCATGCCGAGACTGCGTGGTAGACGGTTGATGCGAGATACGACATCAGCATACCAAACAGATATAGTATCACGCCTGCCGTAGCCCATCCGTTCTCACTCTGCGCACTCCATACCAGGAAGAGCACTCCAAAGACAAGGGCTATGACGATGCCGCCAGCATGCGACCACGAATTCCATAGTTCTTCTTTGTGGTTGAAGTGTATTTTTATCATTTCTTTCTATTCTTCTTACTGTTTTTCTTTGAATACTTCTTATTGTCCTCGCCCTCGTCGCTGGTCTTTGGGCGATCATTATCCACAAGCACAAAGTCGAGCTGCTTTTTCTCGATATTGGCATTAGCCACCTTTATCTTCACAGCATCGCCAAGCTGATATTTATGGTGGCGACGTCTGCCCACCAAGCAGAAGTTGCGCTCGTCGAAGTCGTAGTAGTCGTCGTCAAGGTCGCGCATCGGAATCATACCCTCGCAATGGTTCTCGTCGATTTCAGCATAAATGCCATAGCTTGTTATTCCGCTTATGTGAGCATCATACTCTTCGCCTATCTTGTCGCCCATAAACTCCACCATCTTATATTTTATAGAGTCGCGCTCGGCGTTTTGTGCTATCTGCTCCATGTCTGAGCTATGTTCGCACAGTTCCTCATAGTGCTTCTCGTTGGCAGAGCGTCCGCCAGCCTGATATTTCGTTAGCAGACGATGCACCATGGTGTCTGGATATCGGCGAATAGGCGATGTGAAGTGGGTGTAGTATTCAAACGCCAAACCAAAGTGGCCGATGTTATGAACGGAATATTTCGCCTTCATCATGGCTCTCAGCGCCACGCTCTGAATCATCTTCTGTTCTGGTCGTCCTTCTGTTTCGTCCATCAGCTTGTTGAGGCTTCGTGCTGTAGCTCCCTTTGTGCCGTCGGTCTTCACTCGGTAGCCAAACTTAGCGATAAACTGTCTGAGGGTTTCCAACTTCTGTGGGTCTGGGTTGTCGTGTATACGATAAGGCAACGTCTTAGCCTTCTTGCCCTTAGCCACCTTGCCCACGCTCTCTGCCACCGTGCGGTTAGCCAGCAGCATAAACTCCTCCACCAGCTTGTTGGCATCCTTTGAGCGCTTATAGTAGCAGCGAGTAGGCTTGCCCTTGTCGTCTACATCAAAGTGAAGTTCCTCGGAGTCAAACTTCACGGCACCATTCTTAAATCTTACTGCACGTAGCTTCTTAGCCAGCGCATCAAGCTTTATCAGCAATTCTGCATTCTCGCCCTTATATGGATGTGCGGCAGTAGCTGGTGGTGCAGGCTCGCCTGTTCCGTCTACCACACCATTATCTTCCAACAGCTGTTGCACCTCTTCGTAGGCGTATCTTCTGTTGCTCTTTATCACGGTATGCTTTATACGGAAGCTTCTCACGTTGGCATCTTCGTCGAGATTGAATATCACGCTATAAGCCAATTTCTCTTCGTCTGGTCGCAATGAGCAGATGAAGTTGCACAATCGCTCAGGCAACATCGGTATGGTGCGGTCAACGAGATACACCGAAGTGGCTCTCTTCACAGCCTCTTTGTCGATGATGCTACCCTCGGTAACATAGTGCGACACGTCGGCAATATGCACGCCCACTTCCCATAGTCCGCCATCAAGCTTGCGTATAGACAAAGCGTCGTCGAAGTCTTTAGCGTCGCGAGGGTCTATGGTGCAGGTGAACACATCGCGGAAGTCTTCGCGCTCGGCATAGTCTTCGGCAGTAATCTCGCCTGTAATCTTGTCAGCAGCCTCTTCCACAGCCTTTGGATATTTATATGGCAAACCATATTGTGCCAGGATGGTGTTCATCTCCACATCGTTGTCGCCACTCTGTCCTAAGATGTCTACCACCTCGCCTACAGGGTTCTTGCGCTCGCCGTCAGGCCATTGCACAATCTTCACTACCGCCTTGTCGTCGGTCTTGCCACCCTTAATCTTCTTCTTTGGAATAATGATGTTGTGAGCAAAAATATCGTTCTGTGGCACCAAGTATGCAATATCGCTATCCACCTTCAGTCTGCCCACAAAAGTATCTTTAGCACGCTCCATCACCTCTATCACCTGTGCCTCTTTGATATGGTTAGTTCGGCGAGCCATGAAGCTCACCTTCACCTTATCGCCATTCAGAGCACCCATAGAGTTGCGCTCAGCCACAAAGATTGGTGTACCGCCATCGGCAGGTATAAACGAGTTTTTACCATTCGACTTGCGCACGAATGTTCCTTCCTGCACTTGTCCCTTGGTGTTTAGTTTATACGAGTTGTCCGACACCTGAGTCAGATAGTCGTCCCATGCCATTTCTTCCATCAATTCTATGGCTTGCATCTTCTGTGGGTGGGTAACAAACTTCAATGCTCTAAATATATCCTTAAACGACAACACCTTATCAGGTTGCGACGAAAACAGCCCTGCCAATTTCTCTGCCATCTGCTTCATGCTTAGTCGCTTTATGCTTTTCTTTCCTTTTCCCATAATTGTAGAATTTTAAATAGTCATATACAAAGTAACGAAATAAAAACGACATTTCCCCATTTCGTTTTGAATATTTTGCATTTTCTTCATCTTTTGTTAATACTGCGAGCCCTTTTAAAGAGCAAAAGCACATTGACCAAAACAAAGAGTTGTGGTTGTTTAAGGCTTATTTCTTTCGCATATAAAAACATAAACCAAGATAAACACCCTATGCTGGGCAAACTCTCA
>ERZ1026854.151-NODE-151-length-52039-cov-19.644237_pt1 | contig 52039 bp, 46 predicted proteins | sample MGYA00380157_ERZ1026854 | MGnify/ENA primary metagenome ERZ1026854 (study PRJEB33269, sample SAMEA4719793) | human gut metagenome | biome: human-associated habitat; feature: organic feature; material: feces | place: Cameroon | collected 2013-10 ... | reverse complement strand
TGATATCTTATCACGACCGCTTTCGTTTGTCAACAACTTTTTTAAAAACTTTTTTTTGCTTTGGAAAGCTTTCGTTTTCCGCAACATTTGTTATTTTAGCACGCCTTGCCGATTCTTGTCAACAACTTTTTTTGAAATCTTTTCCAGTTTCTTTCAAGCTGTTGTACTGTCTCGGCACTGCCTCAACAACGAATCTGAGTATATCATCCCCTACTGTACTTGTCAACACTATTTTTTATTTTTTTCGGACAATTTCGTTAAATTAGCAAAAAAGCCCATAAACACGGGCTTTTTTGCTAATTTCAAACTTCTGTTGTTTTCTTTTTCTATAATAATATACTGTATATATACCTATAAAAGTTGAATTGTATATTCATTTGATGCATTTTTAAGATGAAGAGAAATGTTTTGTATCCCATTTGCCATATCTTCATTTACTTCCAGTAGCAGGACCAATCCCTGTGTCTCACCGGGAGCCATGGTTTCCACATACGTAGACATGTCATTGGGCAGCATTGTGGTCAATGCATTTCCACGTGTGCCGTCATTTACAGTAATGATGTATCTGGATGCGGTACTCAGGAAATCAACATTCTCCTCCTGGTCTGTTCCGTTGGTCAGTTCAAAGTTCAATATCAGAAGCTTTTTCCCGGTGGAGGCATCCAACGCAAAATAATCATCTGCAGATCCGTCCTCCGGATAAGAGTCTGCTATCTGGTAATCTCTGTATGTCAAGGTCACTCCCTCCGCAAGTCCGAAGAAATCCTCCAGGCTGGTGGTAATATCCTCCTGTGCGGCAGGTGCCTCGATTTCTGAAGTGTTCGATTCCGCAGGCTTCTCTTCCGTCTGGGCATTTTCCTGTCTTCCGGCCTCCCTGGCTGCGTCTTTTTCCAGTTTTGCAATGACGATCTCCGGATCCACGAGACGGCTTCTGTTATTCGCATCATATTTTAAGAGAGTTACTGCCGCATATTCTCCGACTCTTTGTGATTCCTCTTCTGTCAGATCCGGAATTTCATTTCCGCAGGCTGTCATGCCAAGCGCCATTGCACACAATAACGCACCGCATACAATCCTCTTTTTATTTTCTGTCATTCTTCTATCCTTCCCTGTCTGCTTTTTCATTGTTTCCTGTATTTTTTTCAAGTACGATATAAATCCCGGCAATCACCAGTGCGATCACACCCACTACAAAGAAAAGGATCGTTTTCTGCAATACCGGTGCTCCCCAGTAATCATATAATGCTATTTTACCACAAGTGCACAAAGAAAGCACTAGTCCATATATTCTTACCGGCTTATCTTTTTTCAAAAAGCCCAGTGTTACACTTACCAGCGCAATCAGCATGATCAGAACACTATTGATCACAGGAACATTGGTCTTAACGATCAGTGCCATATAAGTCAGAAAGATCACAATGATCAGTTCTCTGTGTTTAAACTTCTTATAGTATCTCTCCTGCAATGTCAGTACCAGATAAGCCAGTACAAACACAAACATGCACAGATAAGTAAGATAAGAGTTCCGGTACACCGGATTTGCCAGAGCGATCAACGCTCCGATCTGCCCCACCATTACAAATACATTAAATATCAGGATGTTTTTCCCACGCATATATTTCACATTATTAAACAGCAATATACTTACAAACAGGATCCCCGCAAAAGCCGGCAGCTTTAGCATCGGCATCAAATTGGCCGCTGCAAAAAATGCCAGGGAAAAAGTAAGCAGGATCTCCTGTATCGTTGTCCATCCATAGACCAGGAACATACTGAGGATGGTTCCCGCAAGGAGCAGGTATGCATACGGTATTTCCTTTCCGTTTGCCAGAAGTTCAATACAGTACAGTGATGTAACGATCACATCCAGTGCCCTCAGTCCGCCTTCCGCAAAACGGGTCAGGATCTTCGTCAGTAAAAGCAACGCTGTGAGGCATATGAGTATCGGCCAGTTACTTTCTATTACAGAAAAGGCACATACCGCAACAAAACTGAAAAAGTAACAGGGCAGCCATTTTTTCCACGTTCCACGTATGGCAATTCCCGCAAGAACCGCGACTACAAACGCCATTCCCGTCAGGGCGATGATTCCGATATACGCATCGTTCTCCGCTCTTCCCCAATAATTGTTCATCGCCGTACCGGTTGTGATTCCGGCTACCAGAAGAAATGCTATATAGATTGCCAGCAAGCCGTTTTCATTCACTGCATGACCTGCCTGTTTTTCTTTTACCATGTAATTGCTCTGCACTACCAGGATCAGATGTGCGATCAGGAAAAAGGTTCCGAATGCTGCTGTAGTCACCCACACCGGCATCTGCTGTATATCAGTCAATCTGGATACCGTTACCGGGAAAAGGATCGTAGTGCTGACAAGTTGTATCAGCTGCGAAGCTGTATGATATTTTCTTACCGGTACGCAGATACTCAGTGCGCTCAGCACCAGAATCAACATCAGTACCAGCAATCCTTCCAACTCCGAAACAAAAGTAGTACCCAGAAGTGGATATGCACAAAGCCAGCATGACGCAATTCCCAACAGCCTGTGTATCAGGGACTCCCTTTTTCTGCTCAGTAAGACCGTTCCCACTGTGATCACTGCAATGATCGCCGCTGCAGGAAGCATACCGAAATTATGTAGGGAAATCGTATTGATCATGGTCGACAGATATAATGCCGCTACACCAATCGCCGAAAAAATCTGTGCCAGTTTCGGAAGCTTTCTGCGGATCAGTAATTCTGCGATCAATACCACTCCCAGGGAAACTGCATATAAAGAAATACCCTTGATCCAGCCGTTCATAAAATACATACCAAGCAATACCAGTGCGGTCAGAATAAAGATTCCGCCAACCACAGACAAAGCAATGGTCGCGATCAGATATTCCGCATTCTGCTTCTTCTGTGCCGGAGCCTGCGTCACCGGTGCCTGCACCTGTTGCATGGTAAACTGCCCCACTGGCTGTGTCTGTGATTGTCCGGCTGTCTGCTGTTCTCCGGCGGCTGCCTCCTGTGGTACACTCTGCTGCGGCACAGATGACTCCGCTCCGGTTTCTCCGCCTCTGTTTGCATTGATCCGCTGTCTCTGGTACCAGAATTCCACGCTTTTATCCAGTTCTGCCTGTAGCTGTTCTACATATTCCGGCTGTCTCTGTATTCTTGGAAGTAATTGCTGTAAATACCTGGTAAATATCGGATCATTGGACTGCATCAGGTATTCTCTTGCCTGTTGTTCCAGTCTCTTTGCTCGTTCCTGTTGTGTATTGGTCTCCATCTTTTATCCTTCCCTCATTGTAATGTCTGTGATCTTATGACACTATATACTCTCTGTATCTTTCCATATCCTGTCTGTGGCAATCCGCATGGATCAGAATGCCGTCCTCCCTGTACTCTCTGGAAAGAATCTGCGCCTGTTCCATCAGATAGGAAGCCACATTTCCTGCACTGTACGGGATCAGAAATACACACTCTGCATTATCCGCATAGACTTTCTGTTCAACAGCCTCCGCCAGTTCACGGATGCCGATATTAAGTCCCGCCGCCAGATACCAGTTTTCCTGTCTCTTTTGCGGTAGTGGTTCCATCCCACAGTTGTCTGCCTTATTATACACTATGATCTGCGGAATGTCACCTGCTCCCAGTTCTTTTAAGGTATCTGCGGTCACCTGCATCTGCTGTCTGTAATTTTCATCGCTGAAATCTACCACCTGGATCAGCAGATCCGCATACTTCACCTCTTCCAGCGTAGAGCGGAAGGCTTTTACCAGTCCGTGAGGCAGTTTATTGATAAAGCCTACGGTATCTGTCAGGAAAAAAGGCTTATTATGTCCGGTATCCACACTGCGGACACTGGTCTCCAGTGTGGCAAACAGCATATCTTTTTCCATAACAGTCTTGTCCGGCAATTCGCCGAACTGCTCTACCATGCGGTTCAGGATTGTGGATTTTCCCGCATTGGTATACCCTACCAGAGCTACCTGGGGGATGCGGGACTGCTGCCGCTTCTTGCGCTGCACCTCTCTGGTACGTCCCACATCTTCCAGTTCCTTTTTCAGTTCCGTAATGCGGTGCTCGATCTTACGCCTGTCCAGTTCCAGTTTTTTTTCGCCGGTACCCTTATTGCTCATGCTTCCACTGGCACCACCCTGACGGCTCAGGGCATCATACATTCCCACCAGTCTCGGCAGCATATATTGCAGTCTGGCCGTCTCCACCTGCAATTTTGCCTCCCGGGTCTGTGCCCGTATGGCAAAAATATCCAGGATCAGATTGGTTCGGTCGATAATTGGCAGTTCCAGTTCATTTCCCAGATTTCGCACCTGTGACGGTGTCAGCGAGTTGTCAAATACGATTTCCTGCGCTCCGCATTCCGCCGCCAGCCTGCGCACCTCCGTCACTTTTCCGGTACCGATATATAACGCCTTATTGATATGATCCAGCCGCTGTACGATCTGACCGGCCACTTCTTTTTCCGCGGCTTCCGCCAGACTCGCCAGTTCCTCCATGGAACGCTCGAAATCCGGTTCTTCGCCGACATCCACACCGACTAAAAGTACTTTTACCAGTGCCTCCTGTATCTGTTCTTCCCTCATATAGAAATATATCCTTTTTATTTACTATTTTGTCTCCAGTTCAAACCAGAATTCCACGCCATTATTGTAATTGATCACACCATATTTCTGGTTCATAGATTCCATAATGGCTTTCACGATGGACAGTCCCACACCGCTTCCGCCGTACTCTCTGGTTCTCGCCTTATCCACCTTGTAGAACTTCTCCCAAATATGATCAATGGAATCCTCCGGGATCGGTTTGCCGGTATTGAATACGGATACCCGCACTTTGCCTTCCTTTTGTTCCATTTTTACATCAATGATCTTGTCGTCCTCACAGTGATTGACCGCGTTGGAGAAAAAGTTCATGAACACTTCTTCTATTTTAAATTCATCCGCCCAGGCATAGATCGGCGGATACTCTTCCATCCGCACAGTGATCTCATGCTGTTTTGTCAGAATTGCCGCTGACTGGATATAATTTTTCACCAGCGCCGTGAGGTCGAACCGCTCCATGGCCACCACATCATTACCAAATTCCAGCTGGTTCAGTGTCAGAAGCTTTTTCACCATGTTGTTCATCTTCGCGGCTTCGTCTACAATAACATCACAATAGAACTGTCGGCTCTCGGGATCGTCATTGATCTCCTCCTGCAGTCCTTCCGCATAGCCCTGGATCAGTGCAATGGGGGTCTTAAGTTCGTGGGATACATTGGCCAGAAATTCCTTGCGCATTTCGTCAATGGCTTCTTTTTTCTCCACGTCCCGTTGCAATTCATTGTTCGCTGTCTTCAGTTCCGAAATGGTTTTCTCCAGGGAATCGGACAACTTATTGATATTCTCTCCCAACAGATCGATCTCATTATGTGCCTTCCCCTGATATTTTGCCTCAAAATCCAGCTGTACCATCCGTTCCGAAATATTATTCAGTTCCAGGATCGGCTTGGTCACACTTCGGGAGACGAACCAGATAATAATACCACCCGCCATTGCTCCCAGACATCCTGCAAGGGCATAGAAGCGGTTGGCAATCTTTGCACTCTCCTGAATACTGGAAAGAGGTGTCTGCATAATAAAAGAAATGCCGGTATTCAGTCTTCCGTAGATTTCCAGATATTCCTTGTCCTCCTGTCCGGTTCTCCGGATCACATAGTCATCGCCGTTCTCGATCACCCTCTGCTCATTGAAAGGTATGCTGAGTCCAAATACATAACCGATCAGACGGTTTTCCAGTCTCTCACCGCCGTTGATGGACACATATTTCATATTGGAATTCACATCCATAACGCATACCGTCATGTTGTAGTTTCTGCACACATCATCCAGTTCTCTGGCAAATTCTTCCGTGTCATAGCTGTCGCTCTCCGCTGCCTGCTTGATGGTTCCGTAAGCATCATGAATAACATCCAGTTTGCTCTGCATATAGACTTTTCCCAGAAATAAATAGTTGATCATCAGGCACAGCAGGATCGTACCGATCATCAGGCCGATAAAGATCCAGGCAAACTGTCCCCTGATAGAATGTACTTTTCTCTTTTGTTGTTTATTCCGCTGTTTCATCCATCTTGTACCCCATGCCCCATATGGTCTTTATGAGATTGCCTTCCTCGCCCAGTTTGCTGCGCAGTTTTTTCACATGTGTGTCTATGGTACGGGCATCCCCAAAATAATCATAGTTCCACACATTGTTCAGGATCTTTTCTCTGGACAGGGCAATGCCTTTATTTTCCATAAAATAGGTCAGGAGTTCAAATTCCTTGTAACTTAGATCCACATCTTTTCCATCAATGATCACGCGGTGTGCCGCCTTATCCACGGTAATGCCGCCGCAGGTCAGAGCCTCTTCCTGTCCCAGCTGATTTGTTCTGCGCAGGATTGCTTCCACTCGGGCCACCAGAATCTTGGGACTGAAGGGCTTGGAAATATACTCGTCCACTCCCAGCTGAAATCCCTGCAGTTCGTCTCTCTCATCTCCGCGGGCTGTCAGCATGATGATCGGTACTTTGGAGTTCACCCGAATCTCCCGGCACACCTGCCAGCCGTCCATCTTCGGCATCATCACATCCAGAATGATCAGTGCAATATCTTTTTCTTTATAAAAAATATCCAGTGCTTCCTCACCGTCACCGGCTTCCAGTACATCAAAATTGCTCTTCACCAGAAAATCCCGGACAAGCTTGCGCATTCTGCTCTCATCATCTACTACCAGTACTTTCAGTCTGTCCATACGCCCTCACCTTCCTATCTTGAGCTAGTTAACTATTCAACCCTATTCGCAAAACCTCCTCTTCGAGGCTTTCCTGAATACTTACACTATAACGTGTAAATATGTCAATTTTGTGAAGCTTCGGTCTCAATATGTAATTCTCTCTCTTTTTCCCGGACGGTCTGTTCCCTCCGGGTCAGCTCCTGTTCCCATGTGGCATATTTATTCTGAAGACTTCTCTCATAGTTCAGAATGTTGGGTTGATCGGAATTCAATGTAATGATAAACATTGCAATGATTGCAACGACCATCACAATATTCATAATAAGTGACAGTCGGAATGTTGCATTCTTATTTTCCTCCGGTATCGGTTTGATTCTCCTTCTGGCCGGAGCAGTTTTTTCCCGGGTGTCTGCAAAATTTGTCCACAGAGGGATCGGCGGGATCTCCTCTCTCAGCATATCCTGCTCTGCTTTCAGTTCTCCCTGCAGTTCCCTGAGATATTCCAAGCCCACCGGGGTACGGAAAACCCTGTCATCCAACGCCTTTTTGTAAATAGACAGCACAGACTCCAGATCCGTATGGTCGATCCTTTTATCCAGATACGCTATTTTCTGTCTTTCCTGTTCTGCCAGCTTTGCATCCTTCTCTGAATAGAAAGCGAAACCGGACACTACCTTGTCTGTCTGCTTTTGCTGTTCCTGTTCTCTCTGTACATCCATTACAGGTTCTCCTCCGTGATTCCTGCTGCAGCATTCTGCAATAAAATATGTTCTCCCTGTACCAGCGGGTAATGGGCAGGACGATCACTGTCCAGATTCTCCCGGTACATATCTACTGCAGTAATCTGATGATTTTCATAGGTCGTATAATAGTAAATTCCTCTGTCTGCATTGCAGCAGGAAGTGTAGATAGTGATCTCATACTCCCCTTTGTCCAGCTGACAGCATCCTCTGGTCTGATCCACACTCCCCAGAATATGGAAAAACTGGCTGACGCTCTCCGACTCAGACAATCCGGACAGGGAATTCATCTTCGTGAATGCCACCCGTACAAAACGGGATGCAGAAGACAGATCCCCGGGCAGTCCCATGGCTCCCATGCCTCTGCTGTACGGCTTCAGCTTCAGATCTGCGGAAAAACGGTTTGTCGGTGATTCGGAAGACAGGGACATATAATCGTTCAAACGAAACATCTGGATCGGGAACGGAGGATTGTTGGTCAATACCCCCACCGGATTGTCATAAACCTTCAGTCCTTCCTGCACTGCCTCGATCGTAATGGCCTCTTCCCTGTCTGCCAGAATCCAGTGCAGTGGAGAAACCGGATATTTTTCATTAAAGGGCGTATCCACCAGATTGATATGGGATAACAATACTCTGGCTTCCTGCACATTGGCACACTGCCCCAGAATCCAGGGGATGAACTCAAACTGGGCAATGTTGTCCTTACCTGTCTGCACTTTGCTGTATACTGCATTTCCCGGGAAATTCAGTCCCGCCATGCCAAGCCCCTTCTCATTCACCGCATCATAATATAAGGGATAATCCCCTGCCATATGAGCAATGCCGATCATGGCATAGTGCTCCGTCAGGGTATTCTGATGCCGTAATGGAAAAGGGTAATTACGCGGTGTCACCGTTACCTCTTCCCCATAGTTAAATTCATAATCAAAAGTTCTGCCAAAATAAAAATCCTGTGATCTATAAGTTGCTGCTGTGCACATAATATACACTCCTTTGTCTTCATTCAAATAACGATAGAAACAGTATTAGTCTATAGCATTTGCAGAATGTTTGCAAGTATGCGAACCCTATTGACGAAAATAGGCCATTGTGATAACATTAAGGCACAAAAGAGTGCTGCCGTACAGCAACGGTTCGCCTCAGTTTATGGTTCTAAAAAGCAACCGATACCTTGGCTTGGTGGGCGGTTGCTTTTTAATGCTTTCGTTTCTGACTGGTCTGTACGATACTGATCACGGTCACGATGATGCTGATAATCGTAACTACAATACCGACAGCGCCAACCACTGTTTCTATCATTTATGTACCTTTCGTTAAATTTCCCATTCGTATCACCTCCGATAATACTGGAAGTTCTCAAAATGTTCCCATTTCGGCGAAAGGCGAACCGCTTACCGTTTTGGTAGCACCCATATTTATTATAAAGTATCGGAGGGCGTTTTCCTATGAATTTGTGTGAAACAGGTATCCAAAATTTGATATGCTGAAATTGGCTATTTTTACAGAATAAGTTTTTGTATATTTTTACCAAAGGCCAAATTACTGATATTTTCAGATTATTTAGGGCAAAAAGGTCCCGCTGGAGAAATCCGGCGGAACCTTTTATGTTAGTTTTTACACAACTAATTGTAATTGTGTTTATGACAGATCTGTGGTTAAGATTACTGTAACAGAGACAGTAATCCCTGGTTGGACTGGTTAGCCTGAGCCAGAATGTTGTTGTTGGAGTACCTAACCATCTCAGTAGCTATATCGGTATCACGGATCTGGCTCTCTGCGCTGGTGGTATTCTCAACTACGTTGTCCAGGTTGTTGATGGTGTGCTCAAGTCTGTTCTGAACTGCGGTTGCTTTTTTCTTAAAAATGAAATAACGGGATATCCACTCCCGACAGAATCTTCACCTGGTATCTGTCAGCATAGGCAGCCCTTCCCAGGGTTCTACAATCTCTGTTTGTAATGTAATAATCTGCTTCACTCATTATCCCTTCTTCGTCCGAAACCGAAATGCCATACACATTCACCAATGCGTTCATGCAGGTCTGTTTTTCTAAAATGGAAATAAGCTCCTGCATCTTCTGCATGTCTTCTTCCGACTGTGCATTATAGCATAAGACAAGTTCTGCTTCTGCGTTTGGGTATTCCCGGAGGAAAGAAGTGATTACATGCTTGTATACCGGATAATCATCATCAAAATCCATAAAGTAAACAAATACCGGTGTGTCGGGTTTTCCCAGTCGCTCAATGAACTGACCGCTCTTCCGTGGCAATGTCTGCAGTGTCAGATCATACTTTATGGCAAAGTCTTCGACTTCCCCATACATATCTTCTCTGCACTCACATATCTTTTCTCCGTCCCAGTCCCACCATGCGATTCTCCGTAGACGTTCGATTGTCTCCTTCGGGAAACGATATTTTATTATTTTGGTGGGATTACCTCCAACGATTGCATAGGGTGGAACATCTTTTACCACCACTGCCCCGGCCGCAATGACCGCACCATCTCCGATGCGCACTCCACCAAGGATCGTCACGTCGTCACCGATCCATACATCGTTTCCGATTAACACCTGCCCCTTCCGGATAATTCGGCGAAATGTCTGTCCGTTGCCATGACGGCCTTCTTCCGGCAGAGCAAGTTCTGGAACAACTCCCTGCCACAGAGAATGGTAATCGTGGTTCATATCGACAATTATCTTAAAATCATTTGCAATGGAAGTATACCTCCCAATATGAACACAATGGCAGCCAATATCTCTACACTTCAAAGTACCTGAAGTAAAATCCATATCTACAACATAAGAGCCTTTATCTATCCATAGTATTCGAAAAGAATTTTTTTCAGTTTTTATTAAAACATAACGTCCTTCATTGCTTCTCTCAACATTCATATTTTATTTAAACAACTGCCAGATAGCATGCTGTTAATATCTCCCCCACATTTCTATCATATGATTTATTCTGTTTTTATACGTATGCTCCTCTGTAACAAGATTGTATAGGGCAACCCTTAGTCGCTCTCTTTCCTCCCGATTATTTCCATACTTAACTAATAATTCCTGAAATTCCTCAAAATTTCTAAAACAAGCAATATTTTCCATGTTTTTAAAAAAATAGGAATAATCTTTTTGCATTGCACACAGTGGAAAACCGCCTGCTGCAACTATCTCCAGCATCTGTCTGGGAATTCCGTTATGCAAGGAATAATGTGGCATTACCACCGTGAACTCTTTTTCCGCATATATTTTGTCTCTTTCTTCTGCCGTTTCAGGCATATTATGCCTTTCACAATTACAATCATCAAAACTTCCATCAGAATAAATTGTCATAATATTGGAATAATTATTAAGAAAGATACTTTGTCGTAAAGCAGTACATGTCGGAGCGAGGTAATAATCCGCCAGATAAATTCTTGTATTGTCTTCTTCAATTTCCTCTGGTATTGTATTTATCAACGTTGTCTCTCTTAGTACACGATCCAGCAGAACGTTTTCCAATATATAATCCCCACAAAGAACTCTCTGCGCATGAAGACATGCTTCCAAATATCCCACACTGTAAAGAGACATTCCTTTCGTCTGTAACACTTGCTCCGGATATTTTTCTATCATGCAGACTCCCCTATATACAGGTTCATTATGTTGCCCACTTATTTTTTCAATTGCATCAGGAAGAAAAAAAACTTTTTCAATCCCTTGTGTCAAAAGTTTTTGTGTCAAATAGCTGTCACATACAGCAATATAATTGCATAGATTCCGCACTTCCTTCTGATATAAATCATAGTTTGGTAATTGCAATATCCAACTGCAATAAGGGATTCCTTCCTCTAGGCAGACATTAGAAAGATGTTTCCAAAAATTTACTGAAAACACTATATCCGCAGTATGGCCATCTACTATTTCTTCCATCCGCTGCTTCGATTCAGCAAGTTCTTCTTTTAACACTTTAACTTTTACAATTTCAACACCTACGTTTTCAAATGCCCGCATGATTGCACAATCATGTATATAACCCCAGTCAATGTATAATACTTTCATACTATTGTCTCCACTCCATTACCGTTTCAACAGATCATCTATCCCGGAAAGTTTCCAGATAGCATTCAGACGCCGTTCATAGTTGAATTCATCTTTTACTAATTTATATCCATTCATTCTTATTTTTTCAGCTTCTTTTTCATGTGAAAGATAATATTTTGCTTTGTCCATTGCTTCTTCCACAGAATGATAAATCAAAATATTCTTGCCATCCTCAAAATATTCTTCCATATCTTGCTGGTAATTAGTCAATGCCAACGCTCCACATCCCAATATGTCTAAAACTCTCTGTGGGATTCCATTTCGAATTGTTCTCAAAGTTATATTCAAATTAATATTACTACATTTGAAAACAATAGGCATCCGTGTTTCATAATCAACGATTCCGCAAGATGTAACACCAGGTATTTCTACTTTGTCCGGTGCATACAATTTCGTAGAAAAATGCCTTCCAAACATACTTAACAGCAAAACTCGTTCTTTATTAGTAACAGCCTTTTGTAAAAACATAACAAACGGTGCTCTACGGAGTTCCTCTACATCATTTAAAAATTTATCATTCAGATTTTTCAGTAATGCCTTCGTTACGTTTTCATTACAGAGCCTTTTCATTACATTTTCATTTATTAATTCATCAATAATATTTGCTCCATGCATATTTAATTGTGTATTAATTAAGGCAGCTATATACCCAGCACCATACTCATCAAACAAAGGATATATCTGATCCATGTCTGACTGATACAACTGCCCTACAAGTGAAACATCTGCTCTGTATTTCATTCTTTCCATAGGTGCAGGTCGATACTTTTTCCATTTATCAATGTCTACCGCTAACGGTAAGTAGAACAGGTTAGGCACTCCTGCTTTTTTATATAATTCACACTCATAAGAATCAAATACAAAAATACGATTGGTTTCATATAAATGGTACTCGCAAATTGCCCCTAAAGCAGGACTGTCATAGGTCCAGCAAATATATAACATGCCTCTGTCATGCGCTGCTTTTGCCAGTTCTGGAAAAAAATTGATTGAAAAAATTGCATCATATTTTTTTTGATTCAATGCCTCCGCAAGGCAATTTTCAAATTCATTCTTCTGTTTTTCCACCCTTGGCGAAAATTTGGACGAGAACATATCAAAATTGATTCCCTGGCATCGCAATGTTACATATAAATCTCTTTTGGTAATAAATGTCCAATCATAAACAAACAGTTTCATTTTGTTCACCTTTATGACGAAGAAACAGTCCATCAGAGATGACTCTCTGATGGGCTGTCCCCCGTTATTATCCCACTGCATTATAGGATATATTTTATCATTTCTAAATTACTGTAACAGTGACAATACACCCTGATTACTCTGGTTAGCCTGAGCCAACATAGCCTGACCCGCCTGTGCCAGAATATTATTGTTAGAGTATTTCACCATCTCAGTAGCCATATCAGTATCACGGATCTGGCTCTCTGCGCTGGTAGTATTCTCTACAACATTATCAAGGTTATTGATAGTGTGCTCCAGACGATTCTGAACAGCACCCAGTGCAGATCTCTGATCAGATACCCTATTCAGTGCGGCCTTGATAGTCTCAATTGCATTTAAAGAATTGGTATCGTCTTCTCCATCCACCTTCAATCCTTCAACTCCAAGAGTCTTAGCACTCATAGATTTAATATCAATGCTGATCTGATTATTGACCGTTGCATCCGCACCAACATGAAGTTTCAATGTAAGTGCTCCTACATCATACTTCTTCGATGCGTCTACAAACTCTTTCACCTGATTCTGGCCTGCCTCTGTTCGATCGGTAACACCTTCACCTGTTTTAATATACAGTTTCGCATCAGCCTTCAAAGTTCCATCATTTTCAAGGTACTTATCTAATCCGTTAGCTGCAATCTCATTTCCATCACCGTCAACGAACTGAATGGAACTCTTCACGACATAGTCTTTGGAATCAGCCCCTGCCATATTCACAGAATCTGCAGCATCCGGTAAAGCTGCACCAATTGACTTATAATAATTAGACAAGTCAGCCTGCGCAGCTCCGATCACATCGCCACCCACATACGTTTTTCCTGCACTATCATATGCTGTCTCACCAGCTTTCAGCAACCAACTCGTAGTCTTATCTGTCACTTTGCTTCCAGCCACTGCGACCATGGAGCTCTCTACTGCACCGCCCACAACAGCACTTCCTGTGTAATATGTTGCATCCGTATCAAGAACTGTTCCAGACGCTACTGCATAGAATTTGCCATCAGCATCCTTAGTGTAATACTTTCCAGCTGTACTAAATACCGTTTTACTTTCAACCTTGGTAGAATCTGCAGTAGTAGTATCAAATGCAGTGCCAACCTTCACTCCATTACTATCTTTGTAATAAGTAGTATTAGAATCAAGTCCAGATGCATAAGTACCTTTTTTTACTGTTTCAATCTTATTGTCTTTTACATAATAAAGATCCTGGCTCAAGACATCTGTCGACTTATACTGAAAATTGGTATCTTTTGCTGCATCTGTTGCATTTACGTCACCCTTCAGTAGATAGGTCTCATTGAATTTGGTGGTCTCAGATACACGGTCGATCTCAGTGGTCAGCTGATCGATCTCAGCCTGAATAGCTTCACGGTCTGATGCGGAGTTGGTGCTGTTAGCAGACTTTACTGCCAGTTCATTCATTCTCTGTAACATATCCTGAACTTCGTTCAGAGCGCCTTCAGCGGTCTGTACTGCACTGATACCGTCCTGTGCATTGGAAGAAGCCTGTGTCAGACCTCTGATCTGCTTTCTCATCTTCTCACTGATGGACAGGCCTGCTGCATCATCAGCTGCACGGTTGATCTTGTATCCGGAAGACAGTTTCTCGGTGGACTTTGCCTGGGATGCTGTGGTTAAGCCTAACATTCTGTTAGAGTTCATTGCTGTTAAGTTGTGTTGTACTACCATAATAATTTACCTCCATGTGTAAAAAATGTTGCAGATACATCCGTTTATCTGCGGTGTGTGGTTAATAAGTTACATTTTCTATAATAAGCGGCCCTAGGATTCCGCATTATTACCAAGCTTCAGATTCCCTTTATCCCCTTGTTACTTATTCTGTACGATAACGACGTTGGATTTTTTCTTTTTGCCTGCGCCCTCCGGGTTCTTGTAGTACTTCGGAATGGTGGCCAGCAGCTCCGGATCCTGGATCTGTTTTTCTATAGCCTTGCTTCGTACGATGTTCACTTCCTTGGGGGCATCGATCATAATACGGGTCTGTCCGCCGCTGCTTCCCAAAAATACAATTTTCACATCGTCCCCTATCATCAAGAACTCTTCGTCTCTCACCGATAGTCTCAGCATGGCTGTTCCTCCTTGAAATCAATTATTTCCTTATAGTTTGCTGTTGTTTTGGAAATACTTATCGTAAATGTAACAAAAGTATATTTGTGTTACATTTTCTGCATTCAGATCTGAATATCCTGGAAGATCCTGTCACGGTCTTCCTGTTCGATTCCCAGATAACGCTTTGTCACTTCGTAGGAAGAATGGTTATAGATATTGACCAGCAAGGCAGGTGGAATCCCCTGCCGCCATGCCTGATATCCGAAGGTCTTCCGCAGGGAATGACAGCAGATCACCCCCGGAATCTGATAATAACTGACAGCTTTTTTAATGATCCGGAAGGCCTGCACTCTGGTGATGGGTTCGTTCTTATTGGTATGGGGAAATAAATAGTCCTGCGGAGACAGTTCCTTTTTTTCTCGTAAAATTGCAAGACGATAAGCCTGTAATGCACATATAATATTCTGATTGACATAGATACTGGATTTTTTGCCCGTCTTCTGCTCTACAAGACAGATATGCTCTCTGTATTTCTCCCACTCAAACAAATAGACATCCTGCCATTGCAGATGCAGCAGATCCGAGATCCTCAGTGCTGTATTCAGACCAAGTATCACCAAAAGCTGATTTCTGGAATTCGGCCGGATCTCCTGATAATAACGCTTAAAGTTTTCCAGATCTTCCTGTTTCCGGATTGGTTGTGCTGTATTCATTGTTCGCTCCTCCATGATTTTGTATTAACAGTAGGCGGAAAGCCTGCATAGTTACGAAATATATCGTAACATTCCCTGCCCCAGCCGTTGCGTTTCTTCCCCTGACGGCCGGAATTTACTTTGGCAATTAAGAGGGAAATAATTTTTTTCAACAAAGGGGTTAAGTTTTTAAATTCTGTACCGATAACTATTGTAAAAGCAAAAATGTAACACAAATATACTTGTGTTACATTTTTTATGTGAGAACGAAAAGAACCTTCGAGGCTCGAAGGTTCTTTTTCTATTTTATGGATTATGCAATTATTATGGATTACACCGTTTGCAGGGAACATATCCCATATTGATGACATCTTCTCTGCTGCCGGTATAGATCTGTTTGTTTTTCTCCTTCATATCATCCACACTGGAACATGTGGGATAGTGGAATTTCTTGGTGTTGGTATTCAGCACATAGGTGGTTTCCCGGGATTCCTGCGGTGCCGACGATTCCGGTGTGATCTGTACTGTGGTATCGGTCTCCGACTGTGACGCCGGTGTCTCTACCGCAACAGATGCTTCTGTGCTTTGGCAGGTTCCACTGTCCTCCGCCCAGTTATCTCCCGTGGCATAGTCTATGCCGATCCCCGGCTGCACATTGTAGGCAAACACACAGAAGCAGATTCCGGCTCCGGCATCTTCCACGGAGTATGCTTCCATGAGAACACCGTCTGCCAGCAGATTATCACCGTCAAATATGGGAGTGACACGGTACAGAACATGATTCCCTGTACGTTTGACATAATCGCAGACTTTCGTCTCAAAAGGTAGCATTCCCTGCACGTTGAGATATCTGGTTCCGGTGATCAGATTCTGTGGGTTGGCGTTTTCCGCCGCCAGCATGTAAGCAATCAGGTGGCAGCGATTGTATAGGTATTTTCCGTCCACGTTATCGTATTTCACCAGATGCCAGCCGGTAGGCTTCACGGCTCCGATCTCCCCTCTCGGTTCTGTCGGCATCAGATCCTGTCCCACATTTGCATATGCCACGCCGCAGCGCCCCAGGCTGTCCAGCTCGCTGTAGGTCTCGAAGGACTGTGTGGTCAGATCTGCCTCTGTGAAATAAGGTTTGTTGCCATTGACTTCTGTATAAGGCGTGCCGGAGTATGCCGGAATCTCCCAAAGGGAAAATGCTGGTGTGCCCTCTCCTGCCGAAGCATCTGTTGCAGATGTGACCTGCTGCGATTCTTGTGTATCCGAAGCGTTTTCCTGTGCCTGTCCGGATTCGGGTTCCGATGCTGCAGTCTCCGATGCCTCCAGTAATTCGGAGGGGATCGTCGCCGGCTGCTCTATCGCATAGGTATTATCCTGCGGTGTGACGGTGCTTTCCGCACAGCCGGTGAATGTCAATAGCAGTACCAGCCATAATGACAATTGTGTTATCAAATGTTTCGGGGTTGAAAAATTTCCGCGCTGCATTTTATAATCCCCTGATGATGTTAAGATAATCCTGCCTGTGGTCTACCACAGCATAAATCGTAACTTCCTTCTTTTCTTCATTTACCTTATAAAACACAAGATTTTTCTCAAGTATCAATACTTTGTATCCCTGTCTTTTAAGTACAAGATAATGAGGTTCTACACCCTTTTGCGGATATAACCCCAGATCAAGAAGATTCTGTTCTAATTCTTCCAGTTTTTCAAGTGCAATCTCTTTTCCAAAATTCTCTGCTACATACAAAATAATCTTTCTGATCTGAGCATCTGCGGTTTCTGTCCGAACAACCTTATATTTCAAAGTCTTATCCCTCCCGCAGCATCTGTCTTAAGTCATCAAATGTCTCACTGACCGGTGCTACTCTTCCGTTCCGTACATCATCCTCTGCTTCCGTTAAAATCTCCAGAAGCTCAATCCGTGATTTCATCCTTTTATATTCTTCATATGACAAAGATACCGTATCGCCTCGTCCATTCACAGTAATGATAACCGCTTCGTTTTCTTCCCTGCACTGCTTTGAAATCTCGCTATAATGATTCCTTAAATCTGCTGATGGTCTGATCGTCTCCTGTAACGCCTGCATAAAAACACCTCCGTTTGTTATAGTCATATTATATCTCAATTTGCATATATTATCAATGCTTCTTCTGTAGAAAAACCAACAAAAAAATGCCTGAAAACAGTGCGTTTTCAAGCATTTCCGACGATGGAGTAGACGAGAGTCGAACTCGTGTCCAAGAGCCTATTCCCTGTCCTTCTACGAGTGTAGTTTATTCTTTGACATTCCCTCCGCACCCCGGGAATAAACACCCTGAGCATTTCAGTAGCTTCATGTTACGCCCATATGCGCAAAGCTTTGCATATGTCGTTTCTCACATGTTTGAAGCCGGGATCCTAAGGTGTGAGTGCCCTAGGGCCGACTGCTGCCATTAGGCAGCGTATGCTAAATTATCGTTAGCGTTTAATTTTAATTTGGCCATTTAACGCATTACCATGCGACTCGCTTCTCCAGCTGCAAAACCCCTGTCGAAACCTTTACTACCCCTTATTCAATTGTCAGACCAAGTATACTTGATGGCACACACGCTGTCAAGCACTTGCGGTAAAGCGCCGCAGAAACCCAATCTACAGATTGCGGATCTTGAATTCCTTCTCTGCCTCTCTGCGCTGATCCTTTTTGGCAATGGCTTCTCTCTTGTCATAGAGCTTCTTACCACGTGCCAGCCCGATCTCTACCTTTACCTTACCGTCTTTAAAGTATACCTGCAAAGGGACTAATGTATACCCTTTTTCCTTGATCTTGCCCAACAGCTTGTTGATCTCGTACTTGTGCAGCAACAGCTTTTTTACACGAAGAGGGTCTTTGTTAAAAATATTCCCCTTCTCATAAGGACTTACATGCATTCCGTAGACGAATACTTCTCCGTCTTCAATGCGGACGAAAGCCTCCTTGATACTGCATTTTCCCATCCGCATGGACTTTACTTCCGTACCGTGCAGGGCAATGCCGCACTCATAGGTCTCATCGATGAAAAAATCATGATATGCTTTTTTATTGTTTGCGATCAGCTTCTGGGACTCTTTTCCTTTTGCCATGACTACCTCTTAAAAACCTTGTAACTATTCAGAACCCCATTCATAAAACGCTCCTGCGGAGCTTCTTTTTCGGCTCTGAATAGTTACAGTTTACTATATTTTCTGTAATTGTCAATGAACTAACAGTTCATTTAATCCGCAGATTTACTTATCCACCAACCTGAAATTGATGGTGCGCATAAAACGGTCACAGTCTTCCACTTCGATCCGTACCGGCATTCCCAGTTTAAAACAACGTCCGGTGGCCTCTCCCACCATCTCACAGGCTGCCTCATTGTAGTGGTAATAGTCGCCCGGGATCGTGGAAATATGGATCAGACCTTCCACGGTATTGGGCAGTTCCACATACAGTCCCCAGCCGGTGACACCGGAGATTACACCCTCGTATTCCTCTCCGATGTGCTGTTCCATATATTCTACCTTCTTCAGCTTGTCCGTCTCCCGCTCCGCCTCATCGGCACGGCGCTCCATCTCGGAAGAATGCTTAGCCACCTCCGGCAGAATATCCCGGTAGTGCTCCACTCTCTCTTCCTTCAGACGTCCCCGCAGCTGTTCCTTGATAATACGATGGATCTGCAGATCCGGATAACGGCGGATCGGTGAGGTGAAATGACAGTAATACTGACATGCCAATCCAAAATGTCCGGTACACTCCGTGCTGTATTTTGCCTGTTTCATGCTGCGCAGGGTCAGTCTGGCGATCATAGGCTCTTCGGGAGTTCCCTCGATCTTCTGTAACAGCTTCTGGATCTCCTTGGGATGGATCTCCTCCGTGGAGACCTTGCTATTCCTGCGCCCCAGCGCCTTCATGTAATAGCCATAATTGCTGATGAACGTGGACAGCTTCTGGATCCGCTCCGGATCCGGTACATCATGGACGCGGTAGACGAAGGGCAGCTCCTGCCAGTAAAAATGCTGTGCCACTGTCTCATTCGCTGCGAGCATGAAATCCTCGATCAGCATAGTCGCCACATTCCGCTCGTAAGGCTTAATATCCAGTGGATGTCCTTCCTTATCTAACAGGATCTTACACTCCGGGAAATCGAAATCAATGGATCCCCGCTTCTGTCTCTTCTTCCGCAGTTTGTCCGCGAGTTCAGCCATTTGTTGGAACATAGGGAGCAGTTCCCTGTACTGGGAATAGTCTGTTGCGGTTCCTGCGCCTTCCCCGGAGGTTCCGTCCGGCGCACCGGCGTTATGCTCTACACACTTCGGCTCCTCCAGCAGCTTTTTCACCACGGTATAAGACATCCGCTTCTTAACCCGGATCACAGATTCGCAGATCTCATAGTCCACGATCTCGCCCTCTTCATCCACCTTCATCAGGCAGCTTAATGCCAGACGGTCCACGCCTTCATTCAGGGAACAGATACCGTTGCTCAGTGCATGGGGCAGCATAGGGATCACACGGTCCACCAGATAGACACTGGTGCCTCGTTTTAATGCCTCTCTGTCCAGTGCGGAATTCTCCTGCACATAGTTCGTCACGTCTGCAATGTGTACTCCTAAGTGGTAATATGTCCCGTCAAAGGATACACTGACAGCGTCATCCAGATCCTTGGCATCCTCTCCGTCGATGGTCACCATGGTCACATCCCGCAGATCCCTGCGGCCGGCACAGTCCGCCTCGGAGACCTCCTGGGATACCCTCTCCACCTGATTCATGATCTTCTCACCGAATTCCACCGGCAGATCAAAACCACGTACGATAGACATGATGTCTACACCGGGATCGTTGATATGTCCCAGGATTTCCACGACTTTGCCCTCAGGACTCTTCGTATTCGTGCCGTATCCGGTGATCTCCACCACGACCTTATGTCCGGTCATGGCTCCCTTCGACCACTCCTTCGGCACGAAAATATCCTGCGCTATCTTCGTGTTATCCGGAATGACAAAGCCGAAATTATTCTTGGACTGCTCATAGGTTCCCACCACCTGGGTCATTCCCCGGGCAATGATACGAAGGACCTGCGCTTCCTGTCGTTTGCCGGTCTTTGCAGGCAGAAGTGCCACTTCCACGGTATCCTTATGGAATGCTCCGCCCTGCTTGTCCTCCGGAATGAACAGATCCTCGTCCCTTCCTTCCACTTCCACAAATCCAAAGCCTTTGGCATTGCTGATAAAAGTTCCTGTCAGCACCTTACCGTTGGACTTCATATATTTCCCTTTTACGGTCAGGGTAAGCTTTCCTTCCGCTAATAGTTCCCGTAATATCTCACGAAACTCTTCCCTATCTTCTTTTGCGACCTGAAGAAACATTGCCAGTTCCTTTTCCTTCATGGGGACATAGAAATCGTCCTTCACCAGATCACAAATTACTTTTTTTCTCTTCTCTCTGATTTCGTTATTACTCATGTAACCTCTCTCAATATAAAAAAGGATCTCGCTTGCGAGATTCTCCGCCTGCGGAGCGTTATTTATTCATAGGAAAAAATTTCCTATGAATAAATAAAACACTCTTGTATGCCCTGCACACAAGAGTGTCATCCTTCGTAATGATTAAAATACGTTCAGATTCAGTACGACTGCAAGTAACATGAAGAATACTGCAAGGATCTTCGTGATCTTCACCAGCATACCTTCCATGGAACGTCCTTTATTTCTGCCCCAGTAGGTCTCAGCAGCGCCGCTGATGGAACCCAGTCCTGCGGATTTACCTTCCTGCATCAATACTAACACTGTCAGTGCTACACATACCAATATAAAAATTATGTTGATTACGATTCTTAATGCTTCCATTTCACACCTCCTAATGTCAAGCAGATTTTATATTACCATATATTGTACACAATTGCAACAACATTTTACAATACAGTACCGAAAAAGCGGCATAAAAAAGAACCCCGGAAATCTTTACGATCTCCCAGGGGTCCTTTGTTATTTATTCTGAATGATCAGATCCGCAGATTACTCTGCGATGTCACCATACATGAAGTACCAGTAACCATAAGCAGAATGCCAGATACCGGTGATCTTCTCGCTCTGCAGCCAGAAGTCATTGTAGTAAGCAACAGGGATGCAGCCTACCTGCTCCATCAGAACATCCTCAGCCTCATGAAGAGCTGCGGAACGCTCAGCGGTATCCATAGTGGAAGCTGCCTTCTTCATAGCTGCATCGAAGTCAGCGTTGGAGAACTTACCATCATTATTACCATTACCGGTGCAGAACAGATCTAACATATTGGAAGGATCGCTATAGTCTCCTACCCATCCGTTACGTGCTACCATGTACTCACCGTTACGTCTCATCGGAGTGAAGCTGGACCACTCAACGATATTTACTTCTACATTAACACCCAGCTCGCCCCAAGCCTGCTGTAAGTACTCAGCAACAACTTTGTGGTAACCTGCATCGTTAGTAGTATAGGTAATGGTAGGAAGTCCTTCACCGTTAGGATAGCCTGCATCAGCTAAAAGCTTCTTAGCCTCCTCCAGGTTAGCATCGAAATCATCGGAGATGTAGCTCTGTCCGCCGTTAGCATTTGCATTGAAGGAGCTGCCGTCGGTATCTACCCAGCCCTCACCTACGAGGTTGTATGCGGGAGAATAGGTTCCCTGCATCAGGGTATTTGCCACATAGTCACGATCAATTGCAAGGCTCAGAGCCTTACGAACGTTAACGTTCTCGAATGCAGGATCTTCCAGGTTCAGGGACAGATAGTAAGTTCCTAAGATAGGATCTACATGGAACTCGGGGTTACCCTGTAAGCTGGGGATCTCCTGGGTAGGTACACTCTTGATGAACAGTACATCGCCGGACTGGTATGCAGTATAAGCTGCGTTGGAATCCTCCATCAGTACGAACTTGATGCTGCCAAGCTTGATCGCATCTGCGTTCCAGTAGTACGGGTTCTTGGACATAATGATGTGAGAACCGGGTACCCATTCGGTAATGTTGAAAGGTCCGTTGGAAATATAGGTCTCAGCTGTGGTAGCCCATGCATCGCCGTTAGCCTCTACAGTTGCCTGCTGAACAGGACTCAGGGTAGCGAATGCTGCCAGAGACTCGAAGTAAGGGCAGGGATTGGAAAGTTCTACAACGAAGGTCTTGGCATCGGGAGCAGATACTGCCAGAGCGTCTACATCGCCTGCCTGTGCCTCGGCAAAACCCTTAACCATACCCAGAACAGTCTCAGCATAAGGAGCTGCTACTACGGGATCGCATACACGCTTCCAGCTGTATACGAAATCGTCTGCGGTCAGATCACTGCCGTCAGACCACTTTAATCCATCACGAAGATGGAAGGTCCAGGTAAGACCATCTTCAGATACTTCCCAGGTCTCAGCCTGTCCGGGAGCGATCTTACCATCCTGGTCTACGGTCAGAAGACACTCAAAAGAGTGAAGCAGCATATTACCGCCATCTACTGCACTGTTCAGTGCGGGATCGATGGTCTCGGGATCGGGACCGATCTGAACGGTAAGCTGTTTGCCTTCGGTACTAACTTCGGTTGCTGCTGCATCGGTCTTGGTGCTGTCAGTTGCACTGGCACTGCCGGTTGCAGAAGAACCATTGTCACTGCTGCCGCATGCTGCCAGAGAACCTACCAGCATTGCTGCGGTGAGCAGCATAGCTAACTTCTTTTTCATAAAGTTATCCTCCTCTTTCTTTTCATACAAAAGCACTATGCTTTGTATAACTTTATATTAAACAGCTAAATTGCTCAGCTGTCAATACCTAATTTCAGGCATTGATCTTCTCCACATGGTGGCAAGCCACGTAGTGACCCTTTTCCACTTCTCTCCACTCGGGCTCTTTCTGTGCGCAACACTCATCCGCATAAGGACATCTGGTGCGGAAACGGCATCCGGTAGGAGGATTTAAGGGGCTGGGTACATCTCCCTGCAGAACAATACGTTTACTTGCTCTTGCCTTGATGGGATCTGCAATGGGGATTGCAGAGATCAGGCTCTTGGTATAAGGATGCAGGCTTCGTGCTACCAGCTCGTAGCTGTCTGCCAGCTCTACCATCTTACCGAGGTACATAACGCCGATACGGTCGGAGATATGTTTTACGACGGAGAGGTCATGGGCGATGAACAGATAGGTCAGTCCCATCTGCTCCTGAAGCTCCTCGAACATATTCACCACCTGTGCCTGGATCGATACATCCAGTGCGGAGATCGGCTCATCGCAGACGATGAACTGAGGGTTCACTGCCAGTGCTCTCGCAATACCGACACGTTGACGCTGTCCACCGGAGAATTCATGAGGATATCTGTTCGCATGCTCAGAGTTCAGTCCAACCTTCTCCAGCATGGAAATGATCCTGTCATGACGTTCCTTTTTATTGGCAGCCAGCTTATGAATATCGATGGCTTCCCCTACGATATCTCCTACGGTCATTCTGGGATCCAGACTTGCATAAGGATCCTGGAATACCATCTGCATCTTCTGACGGTAAGGCAGCATATCTACCTTTACTTTATTTTCAACGTCCAGGATCACATTGCCGTCAAATGTGATCTTACCGCCGGTGGGCTCATATAATCGTAAGATAGAACGTCCGGTGGTGGTCTTACCACAGCCGCTCTCTCCTACCAGTCCGAGAGTCTCACCTTTATTTACAAAAAAGCTGACATCATCCACGGCCTTCACGAACTTACGGTTCTTACCCATGCCGCCTGCGGGGAAGTATTGCTTCAAATGTTCAACCTGAAGTAACTTATCACTCATTGGTATTTCCTCCCTCCATCTCAGCTTTCTGGTTCATAAAGCAGTGTGCATAATGCGTCTCGCTAAAATCCGTCTTGGGCGGATTCTCTCTCAGGCAGATCTTCATGCAGTTCTTGCAGCGGGGTGCGAATGCACATCCCTCGGGAGGATTCAAAAGATCCACCGGATTACCCTCGATGGGGATCAGCTTCTCATGCTTCGTGCTGTCCAGACGGGGGATACTCTCCAGAAGGCCCTTGGTATATTCATGCTTCGGATGGTAGAAGATCTCGTCACAGGTACCGGTCTCCACGATACGGCCGGCATACATGACTGCAATACGGTCACACATGCTCGCCACGATACCCAGGTCATGGGTGATCATGATGATGGCCATGCCCAGCTTGTCCTTCAGCTCCATCATCAGCTCCAGGATCTGCGCCTGAATGGTAACGTCCAGTGCGGTAGTAGGCTCATCGGCGATCAGAAGCTTCGGTTCACATGCCAACGCAATTGCGATCATGACACGCTGTCTCATACCACCGGACAGCTCGTGGGGATACTGCTTCATACGTTTCTCCGGTTCATTGATACCTACCAGAGACAAAAGCTCCACTGCTCTTGCATATGCCTTTTTCTTATCCGCATCGGTATGCAGACGGATTACTTCCATGATCTGATTACCAATGGTATATACGGGATTTAAGCTGGTCAGAGGATCCTGGAAAATAATGGAAACCTCTTTACCACGCATTTTGGAAAAATCTTTTTCGGTCATTTTCTCCACTTCGTGTCCATTGAAGTGAAGTTCTCCGCCGATCAGCTTACCGGGATAAGCGGTCAGTCCCATCAGACTGTATGCGGTTACGGATTTACCGGAACCACTCTCTCCTACGATGCCCAGTACTTCCCCTTCCTTCAGGTGAATGGAGACATCGTTCAGTGCCTTTACTTCTCCGGCAGGAGTAAAGAAAGAGAGACGTTCATGCTGTATATCTACCAGATAATTGTTATCCATCTTCACTACTCCTTCCATTAATTCTTAAGCTTCGGGTCAAATGCGTCACGAAGTCCGTCACCAAACAGGTTAAAGCTTAAGATGATCAGACTGATCAGCAGACAGGGTGCAAACAGCAGGTACGGGAATGTGATCATTCCGTTAATGGCATCACTTGCAAGACTTCCCAGGGAAGGCAGGGGAACTGCCACACCCATACCTAAGAAGCTCAGATAGCTCTCGGTAAAAATAGAGGAAGGGATCTGCAGTGTGGTGGTAACGATCAGCGTACCGATACAGTTGGTCAGCAGATGCTTTTTAATGATACGGCCATCCTTGGCTCCCAGAGCCTTGGCTGCCATGACATAATCATTTTCCTTCAGGGTCAGGATCTGGCTTCGTACCATACGTGCCATTCCTACCCAGTACAGCAATGCGAATACGATGAAGATACTGATCAGGTTAGATCCTACGATCTGCATCCATCCGAACCCGGGAAGCTGTGCCAGATTCGCCAGCGGATCCTTTAACGCGAAGGACAGCAGCACGATCAGCAGGAAATCCGGTATCGTATAGATAATATCCACAATACGCATGATGATCAGATCCACCCATCCACCGAAGAATGCAGAGATGGAACCGATCAGGGAACCGATCACGAAAATGATGGCAGTAGCGATCAGACCAACCAGCAGGGAGATACGGCTTCCCATCATAACACGGATGGCATAATCACGGCCCATTTTATCGGTACCGAGCACATGGGGGAATACCTTCTCTCCCGCATCCATACGCTCTATCTCTTTCTCGGAATACTGCATGGGGTGCAGATTCTCGCTTCCTTTGATCTGTGTCTTGTAATCATAGGGATAAAATGCCGGCACGATAAAGGAAAAGATCATAACTACAATAATAACGAAGAGGCTGACCATGGCAACCTTATTCTTACGAAGTCTGCGGAAGCCATCCTGCCAGAAGCCCACGCTCTCACGCATGATGACCTGGCTCTGCTTCTCTTCTTCGTTCGCCGGCATAAAATCTTCCGGTTTATATTTTACATGAAAGCTCATAGCATTCGGTTCTTTCATCGGTATCTTCCTTCCTGTTAATCTTACTTCAACTTGATCCTGGGGTCGACGAGCTTATATACGATATCCACCAGCACATTCATGACAACCATCAGTGTTGCGAGGAAAATGGTGGTACCCATGATCATGGTGTAGTCACGGTTAATGATCGAGCTGACAAATTCATTGCCCAGACCGGGGATCGTGAAAATCTTCTCTACTACGAAGCTTCCTGTCATAGTATAAGCCATCATAGGACCTACATAGGTGATAACGGGGAGCAGTGCATTTCTCAGTGCATGCTTGAACAGACGGAAGAAAGGTTTTACTCCCTTCGCCGTAGCGGTTCTCATATAATCCTGTCCCAGAACATCCAGCATGGAAGAACGCATCAGTCTCATAATATAAGCAGTGGGGTACAATGCCAGTGCGATCACGGGCATCACATAATGCTTCCAGGTGCCGATTCCGTAGGTGGGCAATATTTTTACCTTACTTCCCAGGAAATACAGAAGCAGAGTACATATAACGAAGCTTGGTACCGCAATACCACAGGTGGAGATCACGGAGATCACGCTGTCCAGTGCCTTGCCGCGATGGGTGGCTGCCAGACATCCCAGTGGGATACCTACCAGTAATGCCACGATGACAGAGATTCCGCCGACTCTTGCGGATACGGGGAACTTGGATACTATAATAGAAGAAACGGTTCTTCCTCTCTGCTTCAGACTCTCTCCGAAATCACCGTGCAGAGCATCTGTCATATACGTCAGATACTGCTGGGACAAAGGCTTGTCCAGTCCATATTTTGCCTCCAGGGCTGCCTGTGCAGCGGGGCTTACTGCCTTCTCCGAGAGGAACGGACCACCGGGGACCATGTTCATCAGGAAAAAGGTGAGTGTTGCTACTGTAAAAATCGTGATCAGTGCCAGACCGATACGTTTTGCAATATATTTAAGCATCTCTTCAACTCCTTGCTTTTCTTTTGCCTACGGACATTCATAAAATACATTTTTCGCATTTGTATGCAAGTATACACGTGCAAAAAAATGTACTTTACTTTTCCGAAAACGACTTTTGTTATATTACAACACTTTTGAGGCTGTGTCAACTGAATTACACAGGAAGCATCTGCCGGTTTCCGTGACTCTGCCTCTTTTGCTGTCTTCTTCCGGTGTGCGCGTAACACGCACATATGTCTGTATATTTATGAAAAACTTTTTCAATAAAAATAGTTTCTGTTTTTCAAATCTGCATATAGTGTATATTTTCCGCTTCTATTATGTATATTTAAACATTATATTTTTGTGTATTTTTCTTTCTCTCATGTATTTTTCTATAGTTTTCCTATAAAAAAGAAGAATTTCCGATGACGAAAATTCTCCTGTTTATACATTTTTTATTTTTTGTAGTTTTCTTTTTGTTGCGCAACCACTCAGATCTTGCGAAACGGCTCCATATATGCCGCGGCATCCTTTAACTCCTCTTCCATGGCAAGCAGCCGGTTGTACTTTGCCACACGATCACTCCGGCAGGGAGCTCCGGTCTTGATCTGTCCGGCATTCAGTGCCACCGCTATATCTGCTATGGTGGTATCCTCCGTCTCGCCGGATCTGTGGGAGATCACAGCCTTGTAACCATTCTTGTGTGCCATTTCCACCGCTTCGAAGGCTTCGGACAGCGTTCCGATCTGATTGACCTTTACCAGAATGGCATTACCACAATGAAGTTTGATCCCGGCATCCAGCCGTTTGGTATTGGTAACGAACAGATCGTCTCCCACTAACTGAATCTTCTCTCCCAGCCGCTTCGTCAGCTCCTGCCAGCCATCCCAGTCATTCTCATCCAGTCCATCCTCAATAGAGATAATGGGATAGTTCTCCACGAGCCGTTCATAATACGAGATCATTTCTCCGGTATCCCGCAGGACTTCCTCTCCCTTCAGCTTACTCTCTCCGGGAAAATGATACATTCCTGTTTTTTCATTATAGAGTTCACTGCTGGCGGCATCCATGGCGATCTTGATATCCTGTCCCGGGACATATCCGGAAGCCTCGATCGCCTCCACGAGGAGATTCAGCACACTCTCCGCATCCGGCAGATCCGGTGCAAAGCCGCCCTCATCCCCGACTCCGGTGGACAAGCCTTTCTCCTCCAGCAGTTTTTTCAGATTATGATAAATTTCCGCACAGATCCGCAGTCCTTCCGCAAAGGTTTCCGCCTGCACAGGCATGATCATGAACTCCTGGAAATCCACGGTGTTCGCCGCATGCTTTCCGCCGTTTAAAATATTCATCATGGGTACCGGCAGAAGTCTCGGAGAGATTCCTCCGAAGTAACGATACAGGGGAAGTTCCAGTGCCTCCGCGGCTACTCTTGCCACCGCCATGGACACTGCCAGCATCGCATTAGCGCCTAAATTACTTTTATTATCTGTGCCATCCGTCTCCCGCAGAATCCGGTCAATATGAATCTGCTCCAGGGCATTTTCTCCCAGTAAAACACCGGCAATTTTCTCGTCTATATTTTTCACGGCATGCTGCACGCCCAGACCGAAATATCTGGTCTCACCGTCCCTGAGTTCCACGGCCTCGAACTGTCCGGTGCTGGCTCCGGAAGGCACTGCCGCCATACCTTTGGTGCATCTGCCGGTCTCTTTGTCCTTCACGGTAACAACCGCTGCCACCGTAGGATTTCCTCTCGAATCCAGGATCTCCCTTCCGTGTACTTCGATGATCTCCAGATATTTTTCCATAAAAAACCTCCTTACAGGCATCCTTAACTTACTTTTTCCCAGTTAAGTATGTCCCATAAGAAGGTTATTATTCAGATCTGCTATGCATTAATATGCTTTTCCGGCAAGGATCTCACAGTAATCCTTATAATTTTTCTCAAGCAGTGCCGGAGTATCCAGTCCATAGGGACACTTGGATTTACATCTGCCACAGTGCAGACAATCCTCGATCTTACGCATTTTTGCCTGCATCTCGTCTGTCAGCTGTGCCGCAGAAGGTGCTCTGCGGATCATCAGGCTCATGCGGGCACAGTTGTTGATCTCGATCCCTGCAGGACAGGGCATGCAGTAGCCGCAGCCTCTGCAGAATTCTCCCTGCAGTTCTTCCCTGTCATGGTCGATCACAGCCTGCAATTCGGGTGTTAATACAGGAGGATTATCTATATAGGACAGAAATTCATCCAGTTCACTCTCCCGCTGGACTCCCCAGATGGGAAGCACATTGTCGAACTGTGCCAGATACGCATAGGCTGCTGCGGAATTGTTGATCAGTCCGCCGGACAGTGCCTTCATGGCGATAAATCCCATGCCTGCCTTTTTACAATCCTGTACCAGCTCCAGATCCTTGTCCGTTGCCAGATAGCAGAAGGGAAACTGCAGAGTCTCATACAGTCCGCTTTCGATGGCTTCATGCGCCACATTCAGACGATGGTTCGTGATGCCGATATGGCGGATCATGCCTTTGTCCTTCGCTTCCAGCATCGCCTCATACAATCCTGTGCCATCTCCCGGCTTCGGGCAGAATGCCGGGTTATGGAACTGGTAGATATCAATATAATTTGTTTTTAATTTTTCCAGAGAAATGTGCAACTCCTTCCAGAAGCCTTCTGCTGTGGTGGCTCCGGTCTTGGTAGCGATATATATTTTGTCACGCATACCCTCAAAGGCAGCGCCCACTTTCTCTTCACTGTCAGTATAGTATCTGGCAGTGTCATAAAAGGTCACACCTGCAGCATAGGCTTTGCGAAGCAGTCCGATGGCTGCTTCCCTGGAGATCCGCTGGATGGGCAGCGCTCCGAAAGAGTTTTTCTCCACGGTAATTCCCGTACTTCCTAAAGTTACCAGATTTCTCTTCTTTTGTTCCATACATATTTCCTTCCTGCCGATAAGAAAATGATGTCGGGGTCAAAAGCCCCCGACTTTGATGCCAACGGATTGTTCCGTGCTACGCACTCCCACAATCCTGGCATCAAGAAAATTCAGATATAAAATCCTCAGGCACCGTGCAAAGTGCCTGAGGAATCTTCCTTTGCTTTTATGGTTTCTGCGATCTTACCGAAAGTATTCTCGTGATTACTTTTTGATCAGCAGAGACTTGCCGGTCATTTCTGCGGGCTGATCCATACCCATCACATTGATCAGGGTAGGTACGATATCTGCCAGGCATCCGCCCTCTTTCAGAGTGTATGCAGGATCGTAATTTACCAGGATGAAAGGAACCGGGTTGGTGGTATGTGCGGTATGAGGCTGGCCGGTGGTGTAATCGATCATCTGCTCTGCGTTACCGTGGTCTGCACAGATGAACAGAACGCCGTCTACATCCTTCACTGCCTGTACTGCCTTGCCTACGCACTCATCTACGGTCTCAATAGCCTTGATGGCTGCGGAGATCACACCGGTATGGCCTACCATATCGGGGTTTGCGAAGTTGATCACGATCACATCATATTTTTCAGAGCGGATCGCATCAAGCAGTTTCCCGCAGACCTGAGGAGCACTCATCTCCGGCTTCAGATCATAGGTTGCCACATCCTTGGGAGAATTTACCAGGATACGATCCTCTCCCTCGTTGGGCTGCTCTACGCCGCCGTTGAAGAAGAAAGTTACATGTGCATACTTCTCAGTCTCGGCAATACGTGCCTGCTTCATGTCATGGGCTGCCAGCCACTCACCGAAGGTATTGGTAATGGCGATCTTGTGGAATGCCACTTCTTTATTAGGAATGGTAGGATCGTAATCGGAGAAGCATACGAAGGTGATATCCTTTCTCACACGGTCAAATCCCTTGAAGTCATCATCACAGAAGGCTCTGGTGATCTCTCTTGCACGGTCGGGACGGAAGTTAAAGAAAATTACGGAATCCTTGTCCTGTACCAGTCCGACTGCCTTGCCATCTTCTACAACAACAGTAGGTTTTACAAACTCATCGGTCTCTTCTCTGTCGTAAGACTCCTGGATACCGCAGATACCGCAGGCAGCGGTCAGGCCTTTGCCTTCGGTCATGGCATCGTAAGCCAGCTGTACACGGTCATAGTTGTTATCACGATCCATAGCATAGTAACGTCCCATTACAGAAGCGATCTTACCTACACCGATTTTCTTCATTTCTTCATTTAACTGTTCTGCATAGCTCTTACCGCTGGCGGGAGGGGTATCACGTCCGTCTAAAAAGCAGTGAACATATACTTTCTCCAGACCCTGCTGTTTCGCCAACTCCAACAGGCCGTACAGATGGGTAATGTGGCTGTGTACGCCACCGTCGGATAACAGACCCATCAGATGCAGGGCGCTGTTGTTCTTCTTACAATTATCAATGGCTTTTAACAGAGCTTCATTCTTAAAGAAGTCTCCGTCCTGGATCTCCTTGGTGATACGGGTCAGCTCCTGATATACGATACGGCCGGCACCCATATTCATATGACCTACCTCAGAGTTACCCATCTGGCCTTCGGGAAGACCTACTGCCATACCGCTGGCATTACCATGTACAAAAGGATACTCCTTCATCAGGGAGTCCATTACAGGGGTATTGGCCTGTGCTACGGCGTTGCCCTCTACCTTATCATTCAATCCATAACCATCCAGGATCATTAATACAACCGGTTTCTTTCTCATCGATCGTTCCTCCATTTTTACTATTTTTACTTTTGATTATTATAAATTACCAGTACGGCTCCGGAAAATGGTCTGCGTCCCGGATCCGTTCTGAAAGCCTACATTACGTCCACCGAGATTATACACTGAAAACGACGGATGCGCAATAGTAACCGCTGATTTCTTGATCTGCATCTTTGGGCGTTTTTTCTGCAAATCATTTTTCTGCAAATCATCCGGATTTACTTGTATTTTTCCTGCATATGCGCTACAATATCCCTTAAACTCTCATTTGGGAAAAGGGGATATCTTATGGTTACATTATTGGCAAAATTATTTATCAGGGATCATGAAAACGTCACGGATTCCGGTGTTCGCCAGGCATATGGAATGCTCTGCGGTATCGTCGGGATTTTTTTCAACCTGATCCTGTTCACCACCAAGGCTCTGGCAGGCTTTTTCAGTCATTCCATCGCCATCACGGCGGATGCATTCAACAACCTGTCGGATGCAGCATCCTCCATCATTACGCTGGCAGGCTTCAAAATGGCGGGACAGAAGCCGGACTCTGACCATCCCTTCGGACACGGACGGATCGAATATATCTCCGGGCTGTTAGTCTCTATTTTAATCGTGCTCATGGGCTTCGAACTGGTAAAAAGCTCTGTAAGTAAGATCTTCCATCCGGAAGCTCCTGACTACTCCCCTGTCATTATCGGCATCCTGGTATTTTCGATCCTGGTAAAATGCTATATGGCTCTGTATAACCGCAGCATCGGTTCCCGGATCGGTTCTGTGGCAATGAAGGCTACCGCCATTGACAGTTTGAGCGATATGATAGCAACCACCGTGGTTCTCATCGGCACTATCGTCTCCGCCGCTTCCGGCATCATTATCGACGGTTACTGTGGTGTGCTGGTGGGTATGTTCATCCTGTACTCCGGATTTGTCGCAGCCAAAGACACGATCAGTCCCCTGCTTGGGCAGCCTCCCGAGCCTGAACTGGTACAGCAGATTAACGACATCGTTCTCTCTTATGATGATGTCACCGGGATTCACGATCTCATCGTACATAATTACGGACCCGGCAGAACGCTGATCTCCCTGCATGCGGAGGTTCCTGCCGATGGTAATATTCTGACCTTGCACGATACGATCGATACCATAGAGCATGAACTGCGCAGCAAATTAAACTGTAACGCTGTGATCCACATGGATCCCGTCAGCACCAATGACCCCGAGACACTGTCCCTGAAAGCAGAGGTAAAAGCTTATCTGGATCAGATCGATCCAAAACTCAGCATGCATGATTTCCGCATCGTCAAGGGACTGACCCACACGAACCTCATTTTTGACATCGTAGTCCCCTATGATTATCCCGTCTCCGATCAGGATGTGGTTGACTCCGTCACGAAACGGATCCAGATGAACCACCCGGATTTCTACGCAGTGATTGATGTGGATAAGGCAGTGGTACAATAAAGTTTGTATTAAAAACGCCATTTTTTACTAAAAAAATACAAAAACAAGAGATTTTGGCCTTTTATAAGAGCTTATTTTCGCTAAAATGGGAAAAATAATAAAAACAGTACAAAAAATGTTTGATTTAGAAGATTTTTTGTACTGTTTTTGCTATTTTGATGCAATTTGCACCAAAACAATAGAAATGGCTGTAGGCAGAAATGCCTATGACGTACAGATATTATGAGAAAATGTAGAACCCCTGCAGCGGATGGAATGTCCTTCCGAGAATGTTTGTCGGACGACGGTGATATTTTCTCGACCGCTATGTCACTTTTCATCAGGAAATTCCCTCCGGGAGACCTGACACCCCGGAAGGATGTTCCATCCGATGCGGGCGTTCGTGGGGGTTATGGCAACCCTACGTTACGAGCCATGCACTCAATTTATTTCTGGCTGTTGATGTAGTTGATCAGTCCCTCTGCGGCAATGATCTTCTGCATGAACTCGGGGAACGCCTGTCCCTGGAAGCTTTCGCCGGTGGTGAGGTCTTTGATCACACCGGTATTAAAGTCGATCTCGACTTCGTCACCATTGTTGATCTTGCTGGATGCCTCGGGACACTCAATGATGGGCAGTCCGATGTTGATGGCATTGCGGTAGAAGATTCTGGCAAAGGTCTCTGCGATGACGCAGCTGACGCCTGCCGCCTTGATGGCGATGGGGGCATGCTCTCTGGATGAGCCGCAGCCGAAGTTTTTCTCCGCTACGATGATGTCACCCTTTTTTACATTTTTGATAAAATCCTTATCAATGTCCTCCATGCAGTGGGTAGCCAGTTCTGCGGGATCGGAGGAATTCAGATATCTTGCGGGAATGATAACGTCAGTATCCACGTTATCCCCGAATTTGAAAACCGTTCCTTTTGCGTTGTTCATTTTCCGTTACCTTTCTATTTCATATATATTTCTTTTACTAAATTTGTCGTAACTGTTCAGATCCCCATTTGCATTTGATTCTGCGATAGGGGCTACAAGGTGGAATACTATTTGAGTTCACAAGGGCAGGAAATCTTGCCGGTGATGGCGCTGGCTGCTGCCACTGCAGGACTTGCCAGATAGATCTCACTCTTTACATGTCCCATACGTCCCACGAAATTACGGTTGGTCGTGGAGACACATCTCTCTCCCTCTGCCAGGATACCCATGTATCCGCCGAGGCAGGGGCCGCAGGTAGGTGTACTTACGACTGCTCCCGCTTCGATGAAGGTCTTAAGAAGCCCCTCTTCCATTGCCTGCATATAGATTGCCTGGGTGGCGGGGATCACGATACAGCGCATGCCCTTTGCCACATGTCTGCCTGCAAGTACCTTCGCTGCGGTGCGCAGATCGTCGATACGTCCGTTGGTACAGGATCCGATCACTACCTGATCAATGGCAATGGGCTCCATCTCGTGGATCTCATCAATGGTATGTGTATTCTCCGGCAGATGCGGGAATGCCACAGTAGGCCGTAAAGTGCTCAGATCAATGATATACTCCGCATCATACTGTGCATCCGGGTCTGCTTCGAATACTTTATAGGGACGCTTGGAGTGTTCTTCCATATAAGCAATCGCTTTCTCATCCACAGGGAAAATACCATTCTTGCCACCTGCCTCAATGGCCATATTGGCAATGGTGAAACGGTCATCCATGGACAGATTGGCGATACCGTCCCCTACAAATTCCATAGACTTGTACAATGCACCGTCCACACCGATCATGCCGATGATATGTAAGATCACATCCTTACCACTGACCCATTCTGCGGGTTTGCCGGTCAGATTGAATTTGATTGCCGCAGGTACTTTGAACCATGCCTTACCGGTAGCCATACCGGCTGCCATATCCGTGCTTCCCACACCGGTGGAAAATGCTCCCAGTGCACCGTAAGTACAGGTATGGGAATCTGCACCGATGATCACATCTCCCGCTACGGTAAGTCCTTTCTCCGGAAGCAGTGCATGCTCGATACCCATCTCTCCTACTTCGAAATAATTCGTGATCTCATTGCGTCTTGCAAACTCACGGACACATTTGCAGTGCTCCGCAGACTTAATATCCTTATTGGGAACAAAATGATCCGGTACCAGTGCGATCTTATCCTTATCAAACACCCCCTGCACCTTCATTTTATCCATTTCCTTGATTGCCACCGGACTGGTGATATCGTTGCCCAGCACCAGATCCAGCTGTGCCTCGATCAGCTGTCCTGCCTGTACCTGCTCAAGACCCGCTGCACGGGCAAGTATCTTCTGTGTCATTGTCATTCCCATTGTTTACTGCTCCTTTTTCTCTTCATACAGCTTTTCTATTCCAGAACCCGGGACCAAAATCCACCTCTTCCAGGCTTTTCTCCGGGTTTTGGAATAGATACATTGTAGCACACTCATTTGTAATTGAAAACATCCACAATTAACGTATTTCTACGGAAATGTGGATGTTTTGGCTTTAATTTATTGATCTATTTTAATATTATAATGTAATACTTTTTATGATTACAGTGGTTGTTTTTCTTTTTCTCCAGCCGTCACTGTGTCCCCGGAATTGTTGTGATTCCCGCTCTCCTGCTTTACTTTCCAAGTCAGCACCACCTTAAACAGATCTCCGTCCAACTCAATCCGGAACTTTCCGCCCTGTAATTCTGTGAAGCTTTTGGCAATAGCCAGTCCCAATCCGCTACCTTCCGTGTTACGGGAAGCATCCCCTCTGACAAAGCGCTCGGTTAGTTCTTCTCCCGATGCGGATAATTCCTGCGCTGTGATGTTTTTTAAGATAATGGTCACCTCATCCTTTGCCGTAAACCCGTTGACATAGACTCTGGTCCCAGACAGTGCATATTTTGCAATATTGCCAAACAGATTTTCAAAAATTCGGAAGGTCTTCTGACTGTCAAGCGGCACGATGACCTTCTCCTCCGGCAGGCTCATCCGCACATCCAGTCCGGCATCCGCCAGCTTGTCCTCCATCTCGAATTCGACCTGCTTCACCATGCTTACAATATCCACATCGCGGATATCCAGAGTAATATTCTGGGAATTTGCCTTGCTGACTTCGAACAGATCCTCGATCAGGGCCTTCAGGCGCAGCGATTTACGATCCAGCGTCTCTAAGTACTCCTTCCGCTGTTCTTCCGTCACTCCCGGCTCCTGTAGCAGCTTTACATAAGTAATGATAGCTGTCAGTGGCGTCTTCAGATCGTGGGATACATTCGTGATCAGTTCCGACTTCATCCGCTGGCTCTTCACTTCCTCCGCCACCGCATTGCGGAAGCCTTCCTCGATCCGGTAGATCTGCGGTTTAAAGGGTTCAAACACGCCCAGATCTTCCTCTATGGTCACGTTCAGATTACCCTGGGCGATCTCATTGGTGGCCTTTAACAGCAATCCGTACTTTTTCTGCAATTTGCTGACATAACGCCGCAGTACAAAATACAGTACCACAGAGTAAATGACTGCGATCGTCACTCCTCCCAGAGGAAGGCTGCATACGATCACCAGAATCAGGGCATTCCACAATACGATCCGCAGGATCAGTTTTTTGGCATCCTTTGTGACATCAAAATGCTCCGCATCATGATAGACATCCACCACCTTATCACGTCCGACGGTCCACACTTTTTTGATTCCCTGCCATAATTTTTTCCAGGCAGGAACCAGCATATAGCACAGACACCGCTCATGGAAATATCCGCGTATTCCCATGGTGCGCATTGCCCGCAGGGATACTCCCAAGCACCAGGCAATGAAAAACAAGGCTGCCACTGCCAGAACGTTTAATGCATAGGTCAGTATTGTGGTCACCATCTGTATCTGCGCACTGTTTCCACGTAAAACCGTGCTCAGCGCATGACCGCTCCTTACCCAGGATACCAGTCCTACCACCTGTTCACTTCCGACGCCGGCGATCATAACAAGGATCACAACAATCGCCTCGACAGGCAACTTCAGCAGCACCACCTTCTCCCAGGCTCTCTCTTCCCCAAGTCCCGGCAACACAAGCGCCAGCAGGAAGATCAGCAGTGCCAGGATCAGAAACACCTGCTGACATCCGGACAGATAATAGGATGCATACTGCTCTCCCATGGAAAAATAAACACTGACATTGTTCATATCCTGATCATAATAAATATACTGACCGTTCTGTCCCAGACTCTGTGCCGCCTGTCTGGAGATGCAGAAGGTGATCTCACAATTTTTCGGCATTTCCAGCTGGAACATGGTATTATGACCGGCAGAGATTTTGCTGCCCATATTGGCATCCACCATTCGCGTAAGACCACAATTACGGATCACTTCCGCCGCTGTCTTGCGAAGGGTTGTCGTATCCGATCCGATCACCGTATTCCCTAAGGTGGCATCATTTCCATAGGCGTCAAATACAAAAGTCAGATAAAAGCTCTGGTCCTCCGCCACAATATCCGTATCCGCCAGATTACTTAGGATCTCTCCGGTCTTAGTATCCCGGATCCTATAATCATACAAATTATTCAACTGACCAAAGGAGTTTTCCAGGGTATTGAAATGTTCTTCCAGGTATTCGCCGGTCTGCGCCGCCAAGATTCCCCGGGCCGCATAGTTTTCGGAATCTGCTCCTTCCGGTATCGTGAGCTCCTCCGTATCTCCATATGCCACTTCTGCCCGTTTCCGGTCATCATTGAGCCATTCGTTTCCCTCCGTGGGCTGCATATATAATTCCACATAGCTTAAGGAAGTCTGGTGTTCTTTGTTGTACAGATCGCGGTAGAGCAGATAGCAGTTCTGATACAGATACGTAATCGTATTCGACGTCTCCAGCGGATCCGCAATGTATTGTTCATTTCTCCTGCTCTCCGCTCTGCGCTCGAAGATTCCGTAGCAGGCGGTAAAAATGCCGGAAGCTGCCAGACTTACGATCAATCCTATGATCAGCCATTTGACTGCTGGCTTTGTGTTTCTTCGGTTTTCCCGGTTTTCTATTGTCTCCGCTTTCACAGTCTCTGTTACCTGTTCCATTCTTACACCTCTCCGGCCATTTCCCTCTGCCTGCCGAAACGCTTTGTTTCCCACAGCCGTATTTATTGTTTATCGATCTTATATCCTACACCCCATACTACTTTCAGATATTTGGGATTTCGCGGATCGATCTCGATTTTTTCACGGATGTTCCGCACATGTACCATAATGGTATCGGTGTTGACCGCTTTCTCGTTCCAGATACGCTCATAGATCTCATCTGCGGAAAATACTCTGCCGGGATTCTTGATCAAAAGCTGTACAATCTTGAATTCCATGGGAGTCAGCTTCACCGCTTCTCCGTCCACCGTCACTTCCACGGTTTCTTCGTTAAGTTCCAGTCCGCCAATGGTATACACATGGGATTTCTCCTGTTCTTCCCCACTGACTGCCGTCAGATATTTGGAATATCTGCGCAGATGGGAATTCACCCTCGCCAACAGCTCCAACGGCGTAAAGGGTTTGGTCACATAGTCATCCGCTCCCATATTTAATCCCATGATCTTATCCACTTCCTCGGACCTGGCGGACAGCATGATCACCGGGAACTCGTGATTCTGCTCCCGTAGCTTCATTAACATCGTCACACCGTCCATCACCGGCATCATAATATCCAGGATAGCCAGATGGATCTCTTCCTGTGCTACGATCTCCAGTCCTTCCTTACCATTGGACGCTTTCCATACCTGATACCCCTGATTTTTCAGGTAAATCTCCACACCCTCCCGGATTTCCTTATCATCCTCCACGATGAGAATATGATATTTATGATTCTCCATGACTCCCTCTCATTCTGCCGCATGCAGCAAGGGGATCCTCTCCCCCGTCTGTTTCTGATTCTAAATTATAATCCCTAATTTCATCTGCTGAAAAAACGAAAGATTTTCTAAAGATTTTTTTCCAGAAACGTTAGTATTTTAACTATGGGTACGATCAGTATCCCGCAGAAAAAGTTGCTGACACCGTGCACGAAATCCCATGGCAGCCCGCTGATGATCCAGGCAACCATTTTCTGAAAGCTTAAGCCGTACAGCAGCGCCTGCGCCGGTGCATACAAAGTTCCGAACAAGAAGCCATGGGCAGCACACAGCAGCATATAGACAAGCGGACGAAGATTCTCCGGAATCCGTTTGGGTAACAGCATGGTCGCTCCCCACAGTACTGCCCACAGATACAGGTAAGGGATCCACCAGGTGGCAAAGCCGCAGAATATCCCATTCAGCAGCACATATGTATAGATGGGATACAATGCTTTTTTCCGATATACCACGGTAAACGCAATCGTAAAAACACCAAGGAGGTGGACATTCGGTGCCACCTCCATGATCATCTTCGAAGCATACATTAACGCTCCCAGCATTGCGAAAACCGCCATCTCTCTGATCGTCAGTTTTCCGTTTTTCAACTGTTATTTCTCCACTTTGAAGGAATAGGTATCACCGGCAGTCACAGGAGTGGCATCTACACCGGTAGAAGCATATTCGCCGTTGATGTAAAATGCCCAGTAGGTCTGGTCCACATCATAATCTGCCGTTACACCGTTGACGGTCTTCACATAGAGACCGTAATCTCCCTCTTCCCCTGCGATCATGCCGATCTCGGTCAGGGCATCCCCCACGTTTTCCTTGTCTGTATGAATGGTAAAACTGCTCTCAGCGCCTTCCTTATCCGTTACGGTCAGGGTAAACTCGGTATTGCCCTCTCCCAGCTCACTGCCGTCCGCAAAGACTCCGTCCGTCTGCGCCTGTACAGATTCCTGTACCGTCCCCTGTGTGCTGCCGTTATCCCCGGACTTACTGCCGCAGGCGGTCATCCCGGCTGCCATGGTTACTGTCAGCAGTACTCCGCAGACTCTTACTTTCCATTTTCCACTTACCAATCTTTTCATAATTTTTCTCCTCTTTTTCTGACGGCTTCACCTTCGTTGTGTAAAATCGCATCAGACCTGTTATTTTTTGTAGCTTACATGGCTATACTTCATCCTCATAGTACCGGATCATGCATACCAGTTCGCCATCCTCCACGGACACCTCTGCTTCCTCTCCGAGGAATTCATTGCTGATCCCGATGGGGAAATCGTTGGTGATCACGGCATTTTCCAAAGGATATTTCATGCCGCGGATATTCACACCTTTTGCCTCCTTCGTCAGGGCAAACAATGACATGGTACCCTCCAGCTCCTTCCGGAAATGCACGGCTTCGTTCTGCAGTACCAGCACCATTCCTGTACCGTCTACCAGGTACCCCACCGCACCGTGATTTTTGAGATACAACAGACACTGGATATTCGCCAGGGTATGGTCGAATCTCCCGCCGGTGGCCGCATAAATACGGAAATCGGTATAGCCCAGCTCCAGCCCCCGCTTGATAGCTGCCAGCATGTCTGTGTCATCCTTACACTCCGGCAGGCGACAGATTTTCTCCGGAACGGTCTCTTGTAACTGTTCCACAGCAAGCTTCTCCTGTTCACTCATCGAATCAAAATCTCCGATGATCAGATCCGGCTCCACATTCAGGATCCCGCAGTAGCTTAAGCCGCCGTCCACCGCGATCACATAATCTTCCTCCGTCACAGACAGCTCTCCCATCGTGAGATCTCCTGCGCCGATCAAAATACATTTACCCATAGAATTTACTGTTTTCCTTTCCTGTAACGGTTCCACCTTGCCATTCCCAAAGTCACATGAACGCGCCTGCGCCGCTTTGTGACCGGCCTTATTTCCGAAACAGACGTTTCGTTTCGTCTGCGAGCCGTCACGCACTATTCTACAATTTCTGCGTTTACTTTTCAAGCTATACGCAGTATATTTAATCTGTTCAAACTTACAACGATACCCAAAGGATCAACATCCCTGTATGTGAAAGGCACTCTCATGAATCTATATGACAATCAGCCGCTGACCGTTGCGGAGCTCCGCAGGCTGCAGGCTTTGGAAAACCGATATCGGAATGCTGCCAGAGAAGTGTTTACGAACCGTGTGGAATACTACCACCGCTTCACTGGTGGCCACTATACCTCTATCACCATCCGTGACCAGAAGACCCGCTGGGGAAGCTGTTCCTCGAGAGGGACTTTATCCTTTAATTACCGCCTGATCTACGGTCCCGCCGGTCCTCTGGATTATGTGGTAGTCCACGAGCTCTGCCACCTGACGCATATGAACCATTCGAAGGACTTCTGGAACATGGTCGAGCGCATCATGCCGGATTACCGGATCTATAAGCAGTGGCTAAGGGAGCACGGACAGGAGCTTACTCTGACAACACATCTGAAAAAGCAGGGCATTCCCATCCGCCTTGACTGAAACACCTTACTATAAATGGCGGCCTGTTTTTCAACAGACCGCCATCTTTTACTATTGTGCTTTATGCAGTACTATCTTCCGTTTATCTGTTCTCGTTTACATAGACCTGTACACGGCTCTGAATGACACCTGCCACATCCCTCGCACTCTTCTGTCCTGAGAAGTATGCTCCGGCTTCTTCTGAAATGATATTGGAGATTGCCTCATTATAGTATCCCCTCTTATTCACGCTTTCCACAAAGCTTACGATCCTGTCCACCTGCTCCTGTGTCAGCTGCGGCAGCAGTATTTCCTCACCGTTGATGTAATAGGTCTCATCGTATTCCACTTTGTTGCCGTTCTCATCCATATAGTACGGCTTCTTCGTAGCCTCCTGCACATTCTTCTCAAAGGTGCTGCGAAGTACCGGAAGATTGTATTCCTGTTCCTGTATCTTATCCTGATATTCCTGTGTCAGATAGTAGCGCAGGAACTCCCATGCACCATCCAGGTTCTTGGATTTTGCAGACAGGGCATACATCCTGTTACCTGCCCATAATATAGATCCCATGTCTCCATCGGTCGGGAAGCCCACAAAGGAGATATCCTCACCGAAGACACCGTTGATGATACCGTTCATGTCACGGATGTTACTGATGGAAGTAGTATCCAGCAGGGTTCTGTCCTCACGGAACTGGGATTCATAGTTATTCCAGTAATCCTCTCCCCAGTAATCCTCTCCATACTCTACCGGCAGCTCGGCTGCATAGGTCAGCATTGCCACAAAATTATCCGTATCAAATGCACATTTTCCGGTGGATACATCCACGAAATCACTGCCACAATAATTCATCATGGTATACAGGAAGCTGTCTCTGGTGATATCACTGAAGAGTGCGGTTCCTTCCGGCATGGTATCCCGGATCGTCTGCAGCTCTTCCATAGTAATGGAGGTACGGTCACCGAAAATAGATTCTTTTCCTACCATAGTAGAGATATAGAAGGAAGGGATCACATAGTACAGTTTACCGTCCACACGGTATGCATCCCAGACATTCTGCAGATAGTCGTTTTTCGATAATTCCTCATCCTTTGCAATGAGGTCATCCACATTTGCCACCAGTCCCTTGGCAATATAGCTGTCCATTGACATATTGCCGTCCACGACCAGAATATCCGGCATTCCTCCGGAGATAATATCATTATTTAACTGCTTCACACCGAGAGTATAATCCTCTGAAGTGTTGTAGGTACTATATTCCTTGACTACAATACGGTAGGTATCACCGGACTTATTATACTCTACCACTTTTCTCTTCAGATCATAGTCGATATAGTTACCGGCCAGTGTAAGGACGATCCGGTCCTTGATATCCTCCGGCTTCACGTGGGTGAACAGACCGCCGCATATTTTACCTTCGTTGTAATCATAGTAGAAGCCCAGGAACTGTTCCTCATCCAGTACCAGGAAATTATTCAGGCTGCCGGCAGCCAGATCCGAATTGATATAACTCATGATCTGCTTCGACTCCTGTGTCTGCACATTATAACTGAACAGTCCGTTACTATCGGCATAGTACAGGATGTCACCGTCTCCGGGCACCATATTGTAATAACCGCCGTTGGTCAGTGTCGAGGAAAGCTTTATTCCTTCTGATACCACATCTGTTGCAGGATCATAGGAAGCGATATACATATCCGTGTAATTACTCTCATCATAATAGATGATCTGCACCTTACCATCCTGCGTAATGATATTCGAGCTTGCATTGTTGAACAGTGTTGCTGCTGTCTCCGGCAGATCCTTCCTGTCTGTGATACCCTCTTCCGTCACAGTGCATTTCTCGATTTTATCACCGCTTAACAGCAGTGTCAGGGTTCCATCCTCATTGGGGATGATACTATATACCCAGGAATAGCTTTCTTCTGTATTCATATCATTCAGATCAGCTTCCCATACGATGGTCCCATCCGCGCTCCAGCAGATCAATGCATAATCATTCGTACTGCTGTAATCGTCTTCAGAATATGTCTCACAATAGTAATTGCGTATTCCGTAAACATTTCCATCCGAACCGACCGTACAATTGTTGAGCGATGTGTATGTATAACTGCTGTTCCCTGCCGGTGCATCTACTACATCCATATCCGCTGCCGCAATATCCTGTGTGCTGACCTCCTGCTCCGTAAGAGGCACTGCTTCATTTCCGTCCCCAGAAGCTTCTCCGCCCTGTGCAGGTGCCGGAGTCGCCGGAGCCTCTCCTTCCTTCCACATAGGCAGTTCTACGGTGTCAATGACGGTACCGTCCGGTTTCATTGTCGTAAGATGCAGCATACTCTGATTGCCGTTCTCGAAATATTCATAGGTCTCAAACAGAAGGTAAACCGTATCTCCCTTTCTGGTCAGCAGATCAATATTCATATTGTCTGAATCCATATTGAGATCCAGCGCCTGTTCCTTAAATACATACTGTTTTGCAAGGCTGGAATCGGCCGCACTGCTGCCGCCGTTTCCGTTCCCGCCGTTACCCTTTCCACAGGCTGTCAGACCTACGATCATTGCCACGGTCAATGCGATACTGATCAGTTTTTTCCCTTTCTTTTTCATTCTCCCTCTCCTTTTCTTGTCTGTGTCTGTTGTTTTACGACTGCTGTTCCTCTTTTGTATCCTCCGGCTCTTCCAAAGCTGCATCCGCAGGCTCTGTTCCCTCCGCCGGTTCGTCCGTCAGCCAGGAGAATTCACTGTCTGCATAAGGGTCTTCCTCCAGTTCCCGTTCCAGTTCCTCCAGGACATCCCTCTCTTTGTGGGGGTGCTTTTTCTCCCTGCGGCGTTCCACAGCCCGCTCTGCCTGATCCTTACCGGTATGCCATACCTCCTTCAAGGTCCAGCCCTTATGACGCCACCAGTGTACAAAGCACCAGATAACGGTCACTACCGGATATAATAACAGAAGCAGCATAAATACCGTAAGTAATGCAATAATGTCTTCATAGCCTCTCGCCAGATTCTCCCAGTAGGGGTAGATAATGGCTTTGCCGTTCATGGAACGTGTTCCGAAGGCAAGGATTGTTTTGATCCGGTTGGGCAGGGAATACCGTCTGCTGTTTTCCACGATCTCGACGTTTTTCTCGTCTATACCTATTCCTTCTTTTACTTTGCCATAGGCGAACTCATCCACAGGGTTCGGCATCACGATCTCGTAATGGTTGATCCCGTTATTCGTACCATAAGCAGACAGTGTCTCATAAGACACATAGACCACCGTGGAATTCAGTCCCGCCGCTTTATCCATTCTGCTGTCTGGGCGCTGCACCACACCGGTGACGATATGGGGTACATTGCCAATATATACTGTCATTCCCACCACATCATTGGAGCCGAACAGCTGCCAGGCCGCATCCTGATCGATGATACAATAATCCTGCATCAGATCATTACCAGAAAAATAGGAGCCGGTGATCAGCTTTAACGGATGGAACATAAAAAAGTCTCCGCCGATACCGATGGCATTGGCATCCAGTGTATTTTTCCCGTTGACCAGGGTGATCTTGCCGTCCGCACTGTAGGCATCCACCCAGAGTCTTGCACTGGGGTTCTCTGAGGTCTCTGTAATAGAGGCCTCCTGCAGCACATTTTTCAGTGAATATTCAAAGCTTTGAATGGTATCCTCCGTCACTTCCGCTTTTGAGGAGAAAAAGCAGCTGATCTGTGCCACATCCTTTTTTTCACTCCAGCGTCCGGCCATCTGCTGGGCATCCTGCATATTGACCAGATGATCACACCATAGATTCAATAGCAGGAACAGTAGGAAGGATACTGCCGCACTGCAATACCATATGCACTTTTTTTTACTCTGTATCTGCATCCGAAACATATAGTCTGTTTCTTCCTTCCTATAAGATTAAACGCTTATGAATTATTTGCCAATCTGACCAGCTTTCCTGCCTCTACCGGCTGGGTAGATGTCGTAATGACAAATTCATAGCCATATAAAGCTCCGCTCACTGCGGACTGGGTGTCATCACTTGCCAGTACCTCCACATCCACACGGGTCGCCACATAACGGTTACCTAAGGGGCTGCTCTTGGATTCCACGATCAGGATGAACTTGCCGTTACTGTCCTCACGGATGGCACTGTTAGGTACGATCAGATCGTAATTGGCACTCTTCTGTCCTACGGATACATTTAAGGACTGTCCGGGTGTCACTTCATCTCCGGTGATATCAAAGGTCAGCAGCTTCTTCTGTCCGGGATCTGTGGTATCCGGCTTGATGCTTGCCAGGGTAATATCCATATCACTGTATCTCCAGGAATTCACCAGGTCTGCCTTATCTCCCACGGAAAGTCTCTTCGCCTGATCATTGGTCACGGAGAAGCTCATGGTAAAGCCCTTACCCTCCGGCTGCATGGTCACCAGTGCAGTATCCGGCTGTGCCTCGTCTCCTGCCTTGACTGTTACGCTGGTAATGGTACCGGAGATGGGTGCTTCGATGCTGGCACCTACCGCATTCTCCTGTAATTTTGCGATATCATCTCTCTGCTTCTGGAGACTGTCTAACTGGTAATCCAGATTCAGTTCCGTGGAAATATCCTTCAATAGCTGTGTCTTAAAGTCCTGTGCCGCCTTCAGCTTTGCATTTCTGCTGTCCAGTTCATTCTGCCAGTTCTGGGTCTGTACCGTCAGGGAGCTGGTAGTATTCGTTTTGCTGTTCTGCTTCTCTGCCAGTTTTTTGTTAGCTTCTGCCAGGGCATTCACTTTATTATTATATGCTGTCACAGCTGCAGGATCTGCATTGATCTGCGCCTGTTTTTCGTCGATCAGTTTCTGATAGGTTGCACTGTTAACCACTGCCACATCGTATTCTTCCTTAGGTACCTGATTCTGACCGTCATTTCCGGATACGGAACTTAATATTCCCTCATTGTACTTTGCAATGGTGGCATCACAGGCTGCCTTGGCTGTCTGCCACTCGCTGATCTTATCCTTTGCAATCTTGACCCAATCATTGTTCAATGTTGCCTGGGCTTCTGCTACTTTTGCCTGTTCGGAACTGGTGTCGGGAGCTCCGCCGGCATCTACATTCACCTGTGCGGTCTTTAACTGATTGATAGCTGTTGTGGCTTCATCCACCTGCTTCTGCCATTTGTCAATCTCCGCCTCTGCCGCAACGATCCGGCTCTGATAGGTACCTACCGATGCTATCTGACCGGTCTGGACATTTGTATAGGCCGTATTGGAAATATCTCCGGACAAAAGCGCCAGTTCGAAATCCAGCATTGCCTTATCCAGTGCTGCCTGGGCATCTTTCAGTTCCTTGCTTTCCTTATCCTCCAGTAAAAACAGTGGATCTCCCTTCTCCACCTTATCCCCGGTCTTCACCAGGACACTGGAGATCGTACGGGTTTCATTTATCTTCACATTATAGGGATCTCCGCTCTCCACCGTGCCGGTTCCGCGGATCTTCGCCGTGATGGTGCCGGACTGTACATATTGTGCCGCCACTTCCGGAAGGGAATAGTTCATAAATGTATTGGAAAAAAATGTCAGCACCAACATTACAGACAAGAATATAATGGCTGCATTTTTAACCCATTCTCTTCTCTTTTTTCCACTGTTCTCGTTCATCTTGATTCTCCTCTATATTTCACTTTCTATCTGTATTCCGGCAGTCGGATCCATGCCGGTATATCCTCAAAAATCAATGTTCCTAGCCTTTGACACCGCCCTGGTAGGTAATTCCGTCTACCAGATATTCTTCTCCGTAGAGAAATACCAGAAGGCTGGGCACCATGTAGATCGTAGCCACGGCGAATGCCAGTCCGATCTCTCCGGAATTGATCTTGCTTAAGAATACGGACAAGGGATGCATCTCCGCATCGGATAACAGGATCAGCGGCTGTTCCACCATATTCCAGTAATCGATAAATACAAGGATGGCTGCGGAACACAGCGCACCTTTGCACAACGGCATACAGATCAGCCGATAGATCTGCCACTCTCCGGCACCGTCAATCTGTGCCGCCTCCATGACCCCCACAGGAATTCTCTTCATGAACTTTGTCAGCAGATAGACTGCAAAGGGTGAAAAGATCCCGGGCAGCCAGATGGCCCAGTACGTATTTAATATATTCAGCTTTTCCGCCACCAGATAATTGGGTACCAGCGTTACCTGATAAGGCATCAGCATCAATATCACATAGGAGAAAAATATCAATGACCTCAGCTTCCCCGAGTACCTGGCGAAACCATAAGACGCCAGCGATGCCACGATCAGCTGAAACAGTACGATCGGTCCCACCAGGATCACGGAATTCCAGAATTTCAGCAGATATTCCGGGCTTTTCAAAAGTACCGTAGTATACTGGCTGAAGGATACAATATCCGGAATAAATTTCAAATTCACTTTTTCGGAAATATAGACCTTGCCGCCCTTATCATTTGTAGCAAATACTGAACCATAATTCGCTGATATCTCCGAAGATGACATGAAAGAATTGGTGATCGTCAGAACGATCGGCATCAGGAACAGTATGGCAAAAAAGGCTGCGATCACTGTTGCTATGCTAATGCGGATATTTTCAAATAGTTTTTTTCTGCGTTTATACCCGGCCGCCCTCTTCGCCTCCTGCGAAGCAGGTCTTCTGGATGGAGCTTTTGCCGGTGTACCTGTGTTGTTCTGCTCCATCAGCCTTCCACATCCTTTCCGAAATGATTTTCCACTGCGAACAGAAGTCCGATGATCACGACCATGACGAGAGACATCAGTATCGCTGCTGCTGACAGCGTCTGATAATCCAGACTCTTGAACTTATTGTTCATGAAATGCTGCAGCATATAGATGGAATCGTAAGGATAATCCGTGGTCAGCAGATAGATCTCACGGAAGATCTTAAATGAGCTGATCAGGGACATGATCGTTACAAACAAAAAAGTCGAGGACAGATACCGGATCTTGATGTAAAAAAAGGTCTGCAGCGGTGTTGCGCTCTCCAGCCTCGCCACCTCCAGCAGATCATTGGGAATGCTGGCCAGGGCTGCCATGAACAGGATCATATTATATCCAAGATTCTTCCACAAAAACAGGATTACGATAACAATGATGGAATAACTGGACTTCAGCCAGTCAATCTTCTCTACGCCGAAGACTCCCAGAAGATCATTGACTGCACCGTTATAATGAAACAATACCTGCCAGATCAACACGATGGAGGCTACCGGTACCATCATGGGGCTTAAGAAAAACGTACGAAACTGGCTCCGGAACGGAAGTTTGGATTCCAATACAATGGCAAGCAGCAGGGACAATACCACTGCCAACGGTACGGCAATGGCCGAGAACACAGCGGTATTATGTACCGCTGTACGGAAAGCGGCATTCTGCACTACATTTCTAAAGTTGTCTAAAAAGACAAAATTCATACTGATGGGATTGTCCACCAGGGAATAAAAGATCACAACCAGAAAGGGTAGAAAAAAGAACGCAAGAACTCCAAGGAAGCTGGGGGCTATAAAAAGCCCCGAGCTCCTCTTGAGTTTTCGCATTCTTCTATCTAATTTGTGATGCTTACGCGTATGTTTCACATGCTGTCTGCTCACGATATTTTAAGCCTTTCCTTTATCTGTTTTCATTCACATAGACCTGTACACGGCTCTGAATGACATTCGCCACATCCGCTGCGGATTTCTGGCCTTTGAAGAATGCTTCCGCTTCCTCCGTGATGATATTGGTGATCTCATCATTACCGGTTGCACTGGAAGGCTCAGCCACACTGATCAGATCCTGCAGGACGTCCACTTCCTCCTGTGTAGGTATGTGATAGGAATATTCCCAGTCTCCGTAGCTGATGCCGGAAGTACCGTCCTCCGGAATCGGATTCCCGTTCTCATCCAGGATCTGCTCACCATTTTCATCCGTCATATATGTCACATTCATCGCCTTCTCTACCATATCATCCAGCGCAGACTTTCTGGCGGGAAGTCCAAAGGAATATAAATTATCAAACGGCTGATTCAGGTAATTCTCAATAAATGCCCATGCGCCGTCCTTGTTGGAGGATTTGGCAGTAATCGCATACAACTCACTGGCCTGCATATAAGTGCCGCTGCCACCACCGGAGGTAGGATATCCGATATAGGTTACAGGCTCGCCGAACATAGCTTCCTCCTCCTGAATACTATTCAGCTGATAGATGCCTGTCATATTTAACAGTACTTCACCGGACTGGATCTTCGCAGGTGTAGATCTGTCGTCATTCTGCCAGTCATACTCTTCGGGGAAGGTATTGACAAATTCCAGTACCTTCTGGAAATCTTCGGAATCAAAGCTGCACTTTCCTGTCTCCCAGTCAATATAGCTGTCCAGATCATAGGCTAACAGTGTGTATAGCATACCGCTCTTGGTCATGCCCTCAAACAGGGAAGCACCTTCGTGCTGGCCTGCATAGGCTATAATATCGTCGATGGTCCAGCCCTTCTTATCACCCACTTCGGAGGTCTTGCCGACGATCGTATTTAAGGTGAAGCTCTTCGGAATTCCCACCAGTTTTCCATCAAAGGTATAACTATCTACAATATTCTCAAAGAAATCGTCCTTGCTTAATACACTGCTCTTCTCCAGATAGGGGGTCATATCCTCAAATACACCCTTGGAAGCCAGTTCCTTGACATCCAGGTTGGACAGATCCAGGATATCCGGGCATCCGGCTCCGGAGGTAATGTCGTTGTTCATGGCTGTAATGCCATCTGACCAGGAAGTATCGGTCCAGTTATTCTCATCAATATATGTTTTAATGTTGACATGATATTCATTACTCTGCTTGTTGAAGGCTACGGCTGCTGCCTGAAGACTCTGGGAGGTATACAGAGTTCCGATCGTGATCTGGGACTTCTGTGCCACCTCACTGGCCTTGGTTTTGGTCAGCTTCACCAGGTCAGTTTCCCCTGTGTTCCAGTCATTGACCACTGCCAGGATCTTACCGTCTGCGGTGGCTGCGGCATAGGTGACATAACTGCCGTTAATATCACTGTCCAGCCAGCTCAGTATTTCAGTAGTCTTCTGGTCTGCGAGACTATAATCATACAGGGCAGTATCCGTATTCACCAGGAGATCATTTTCTATTCCGGCACATAATCCTCCGTTACCGTTCGTGTTCGGGAAGTTATCATACGTCTGTCCCAATGCCTTGCCGTCAAAGTCGATCTGCGATAGCTTCACATTGCCGGATTGATCATAATAAGCCAGGTATACCTTGCCGTCTTTTGCCTTTCCCATGCCCTGGATCCACTGGCTGTCCGTCTGCACAGCTCCCTGAAATTGTCCGTCACTGTCAAACAGCCGGATCAGTGAATCAGAGCTGATATAAAATCTGCCCTGGTCGTCCAGGCACATGCTGCCCACATAGGAATTGTTCTCATCCTGCTGCATGATATCCGTGATATCCTGTGCCATCAGCTCCGTACCGGATGCATCATACTTGTGCAGCACGGTTGTCTGCTGTGTATAAGCGTCATCACCTTCTGTGGCATTCCACTCATATTCCGCAGTATAAATATTACCTTCCTCATCTGCCTGCATGGAATAGATTCCACCGCCGTCCGCATTAATGGTGATCGGCAGGTCCTCCCTGGAACCGTCTGTCAGCGAATAAGCTCCAATCACGACCTTGCTCTCACTGGAAGCTTCATCCCATTGGTAATTTGTATAATACAGCTTATCCCCCTGTACTGTCATGTTACTGTAGCTGGAATTCGTATTATCGTCCAGCTCCAGGTATTCGGGAACATATACATATTCCTTCTGTTCTGTCTGTCCCCCCGGATTCGATCCATCCTGCTTACCGCAGGCTGCCAGTGACATTGCCATAACGGATGCCAGCGCGATCGCTGTTACTTTGCTGCCCCTTAAATTTTTTCTCATATATTTCTCTCCTCTTAATTACGGGTAGTGCCTTACGCTCTTCCCCCTGAAAGCAAGCTCTGCGGAACATTCCGCATTTCTTACTTATTTATGCATATTATACCCTATTTCTATAGTAAAAGCATCTTAAGAATTTATGAACTCAGATTATGATTTTTATAAAAAAGGTAACTATTCAGAACCCCATTCGCAAAACCGCCTCTGCGAGGCTTTTCTGAATAACATGCTTGCATGTTATTTGCTCATAGTGGTTACTTCGCCCTTTGGCTCTGAATAGTTACAAAAAAGTATAGGCCCAGAGGACCTATACCATCTTATGCATTTCCGTTTTTCTTCTGTGATGCCGGTACAGGCT
>ERZ1026854.150-NODE-150-length-52348-cov-8.959153_pt1 | contig 52348 bp, 50 predicted proteins | sample MGYA00380157_ERZ1026854 | MGnify/ENA primary metagenome ERZ1026854 (study PRJEB33269, sample SAMEA4719793) | human gut metagenome | biome: human-associated habitat; feature: organic feature; material: feces | place: Cameroon | collected 2013-10 ... | reverse complement strand
CTGAAGGACTGGAAGAAGGAAAGAAGATGACCCAGATTGAAACCGCCAAGAATTTTCTCAAGGTCGGGGTAGCACCGGAAGTGATTGCCGAGTGTGTCGGTCTCAGCCTTGATTTTGTCAAATCATTGTAAGATTCGCTACTTGTTTCAGAGCAAATATAGAATAGTCCAGAAACCAAAGGGATGGGCAGGCTTCGGCTTATCCATCCCTTTCCTTAATTGTTTTTTTTTCAGATTGTTTTGTGCTTTTGCAAAAAAGGCTTACATTTGCATTCTGGTCCGTGGTTTTGGCCGGCGGACCGTTGTCCTTGGGGACTGACATATAGCGAAAGTGTTCGGCTTTATCCCTGAATCGGAATCTGGAAAATTCAAAGCCTGGGGATAGGCAATAGGCTCGTCGCCGCAGCATTATTTCAGAATAATGTCGGTGTGGGGGTGTTGTTTATTCAGGTGCAGGTTGTTCCAGAACCTCGATTCAGATAAACAGACAACTCCACACTTTCTTGTTGTTGTATGCCCGCGTCGGAGTTGCCGGGATTGACCGAGTCAATGAAAAAATTACTTCTTCTGCTCTTGCTGCTGCCGTTGCTCCGCACTCCGTCATCTGCGCAGGACTCTTCCGCGCTACGTCCCGTGGAAAAGGGCGGCCGCTGGGGATATGTGACCCGTTCCGGAAAGTGCGGTATTCCGTTCCGCTATGAATGGGCCGGTGATTTCAGTGACGGACTCGCCCCCGTGCAGATTAACGGAAAGTGCGGATTCATCAACGCGACCGGCAAGACAGTCATACCTTATATATATGAGTCCGCCTCCGCGTTCTCAGATGGTCTTGCCGATGTCGTGAAGGACGGTTTCCCGGGTTGCATAAATGTCAGGGGCGAATGGTTCGATAGTAGAGACGACGCGAAGAGGTCGTTCTCCTCATACGCGCGTCCTTTTATTGAGAAAAATGTGAATGAATGGCAGAAAAAGGGAGAATTTGAGAAGACGACAGCATGGATGGCCAGGGTCAATGAGGTTACGCGGAAGGCGAGGATAGATTCACTTATGTCAGCTGTGAAAAGTCGATTCATCTCCGAAATGGGGAAGACGGTGGAGAGTAGGCGCGAAATTGTTGCGTATGATGCTGACGGCGAGATTTTTATGATAAAGGACTCCGTTTTCGGAAATATACTCGTGCCTGTGCCGGTCGCGGATGCACCTGATTTCAAGGCAAATTTTTCGCGGATTACCGGAGATAATCGCTACTGCGTCACCTGCGATACCCTCGGACTCGCGGAGGCTTCGTTCGTGCTGCCAGATGGGAGAAAATATCTCTATAGAAACGGCGCGGCGGTCGAGTTTTCCTCGCTGAACATAGACTACAGCTTCGATGCAATAGATTTCAGTGGCGCGGACGACATGACCGGCGGAGGGACTTCTGTCCGCACCCGAAGTATCCGTCTCGGCCAGTCCGACGTCGATAAGAACATCCCCGAGAGGGACACTGTACGGAACAAAACCTTTGCCGTCATAATCGCCAACGAAAACTATCAGAGAGTGGCTCATGTTCCATTCGCTGCCAACGATGGGAAGGCTTTTGCCGAGTACTGCCGCTCCGCTCTTGGAATCCCGGAAAGCAATATTCGGCTCGTGACTGATGCGACTCTCGTGAATATGTGGGAACAGGCGCAGTGGCTCAGTGAGGTGGCTGGAGCGCACAATGGCGAGGCAAGCATAATCTTCTACTATGCCGGTCATGGAATCCCAGACGAGGCAACGAAGGACTCTTACCTTCTTCCTGTGGATGGACGAGGGAACAATGTCGTGACGGGTTATCAACTCGGTGAACTATATGCTACGCTCTCCCGTAACCCGACTCGTTCCACAACGGTCTTTCTCGATGCCTGTTTCTCTGGCGCGGAGAGAAATGGCGGAATGGTTGCTCAGGCTCGCGGCGTGGCACTCAAGTCAAAAAAATCCAAACCATCCGGTGATATGGTGGTGTTTTCTGCTGCTCAGGGAGACGAGACTGCATATCCCTATAAGGAAAAGGCTCATGGGATGTTTACCTATTATCTTCTGAAGAAACTCCAGGAGACATCCGGCGATGTCACTCTTGGCGAACTTGCGGACTATGTGACGGAAGAGGTGTCGCGTCGCGCCATTGTCGAGAATTCGAAAAGTCAGACCCCTTCGGTGTCTGTTTCGGATGCTGTGGCTTCGGATTGGAAGAATATGAAACTATAACTTTATAAAACACAGATTGTATGAAAAAGATTTTCGCTGTTGCGATGATGCTGCTGGTGGCGGTGTCTTCGATGAATGCTCAGGATCAGAAACAGATTCTAAAGGAGCGTCAGGAAATTGCAAAACTCTCGAAAAAGGAGCTGAACAGCCGCGCTACAAGGTCTGCACGCAAGGCGGCTAAGACCTATGTTAAGGAAGGCTGGAAGGTTGCTCCTGGGGCGCTTCCGCTTGAAAAGCAGCTTGATAGGGCCTATGGAATGCAGTATGAGTACGATGATAATGCCTATCCTCGCTACATAATGGCCGAGGCTATGTCCATCGGAGAGAATTACGATGCGGCCAAGATGCAGGCCCTCGAACTTGCAAAGCAGAACCTTGCAGGTCAGGTACAGACCGAAATTACGGCGCTCGTCGAGAGTAGCGTCGCCAACAAGCAGCTCAGTGACGAAGAGGCTGCTTCACTCACCGAGACTGTTTCTGCGAGCAAGAACCTCATATCACAGAGCATCGGCCGTGTGATTCCGGTGGTGGAGTGCTACCGCGTGCTCTCAAACAGGAACAAGGAAGTCCGTGTCCAGATTGCCTACAATTCAAAGATGGCTCTCGAAGCTGCCAAGGGCGCTGTCCGTGAGGAACTCAAGAAGAAAGGGGATAACCTCCACGAACAGCTGGACAAAATTATGGGCTTCTGATCCGAATCTCCTGACTTGCATACGATGAGACACGGACGGAAACATATATTGCTGATGCTCTTTTTCCTTTTCCCGTTGGCCGCGTCCGCACAGAAAACGCGGACGGTCAGCGGGGATTATACCTACTATGCACCATCCGACGTCACTCTCGACCAAGCTCGGCAGACAGCTCTCTCGCGGGCGAAGCAGCAACTCATTGCAGAGACTTTCGGGACGGTGATGCAGGTGAGTAGTTCGACTTCGGTCTCAAATTCTGACGGGGTGTCCTCGACCGACTATCTATCAGCGGGGGCGAGCGAGGTCAGAGGTGAGTGGGTCGAGACCATCGGTGAGCCACGCTACGACATACGCTACGAACAGCAGATGCTCGTGGTGACTGTTTCCGTGAAGGGACGCGTAAGAGAAACGCTCGGGGCAAGGGTAGGTTTCAGAGTTTCTGTCTTGAAAAATGGTACGGAGTCCAAATTCGAGGCGGACGAGTTCCGTGACGGCGATGACCTTTTTCTCTCATTCCGTTCTCCCGATGATGGCTATCTCATGATCTATCTCTACGACGGGGCGCAGGAAGTCTGCCGCCTGTTGCCTTATGCAGGTCAGAAAACCGACTTCCAACGCATCGAGGCCGGCAAGCGGTATATCTTCTTCTCCAACGGGGACGCGGACTATGGCATCCCATCCTCCTCAATTGACGAATATGCCATGACTTGCCGTGGAAAAAGTGAGATAAACAGGATTTATGTCATTTTTTCTCCGGAACCGTTCCTTGGTGCTCCCGCCGGTGGCTCGGATTCGGGAATCATCGGCTATCCGTCATTCCAAAAGTGGGTGGCTGACAGCAGGGTGCGGGATGGGAAGATTCAGATAGACATAAAGGACATACTCATTCGTAAATAGGAGTGTGTCGCGGGCGGCTACATACAAATAAAGACTTGTACACCTCCCTATAAAACATTATATTTGCGGTCAGCCGGAGTCATACCGGCAGTTACATAAGTAAGTGTTTTCACTTTCCTTGCTGGAAAATGTGGTAGTTTTTCAAAAGAAGGGGGATAGAGAGGCACTCATTCCATCACTGTAGTTATTACAGCCATAGGCACGTATTGTGCATTGGCGAAAACGGATATCTATTGTCGGTGTGGGGTGTGTCGCATATTTTTCTTCTTGGTTCTACCACAACCGTCCAGCAAAAATAAGCGAAAGGCTCCACACTTTCTGTTTTTTACATCTCCATGGAGCCGGAGGACAATAACTAAAACTTCATGAAGAAAAGTTTATCTTCAATCATACTTCTGTCGGCTCTTTTCATTTCAATGTCGATGGATGCTGCAAAACCAAAGAAACAGGCTGCAAACCCGAACGAATTCCGCAGATCATCACTAACGATGATCATGATGGAGGATCCGAGGGTCGATACGACAATTCAGGCTCTTGTCAAGGAGGGATTCCGTGCGGCTCATGTCCCGGACAAGTTCGACGAATTCGACCTCGGCTACGACCTGAAGATTTTCGATCCAATGGAAATTGAAATTACTGATGCAGCCCGCACCGAGTTCTCCAAGTTCTCTGGTAAGAAAAAGTCAAAGGGAAGCAAGGGCGCAAAAGGTACAGGCATCGCTGCCGGACTCGTTGGCCTTGTAGGAAACCTTGCGGGCTTCGAGATGGGTCCTACGGAGGAGAAATACCAGAATCCGACCATGGATACCACAAAGTCCGACCGTGCCACGAGGGCGTACCTCTACCTTAAGGATAATCATGTGGCTAAGAGGCTTATGGACAAATGGTTCGAAGCAGACTCCGGAAGGCTTAGCATTGACCTTATAAAGGAACGGGCATTCTACAACGCGACTCCTGAAGAGAAGGCTGCCGCACAAGAACAGTTTTCGGAACGCAAACTTATGGATGCGGTAATGGACATGGGTGGAATAGATATGATTAGCAATACATTCGTGACTGTTTCGTCCTTCCGTTACATGACTGCCGAAGATATGTCAGCGGAGATTCTGAATGGGGCAGCAATCGGAGCCGCATTCCTTCCTCGTGATGCCGCCGACCTCGTTATGAGTACGGCCGAACTGTCCGCAGTCGCTGCCACCGTGTCGATTGGCAAAGGTTACTGTATCAACTCTACGACTTACCTCTACAAACTTGTCTGGAATGATGAGATTTGGAAGGCTATTCAGGAAAATTGCGCATCCATTGAGGCCTACAATCGCCTTGACTGTTTCCATCTTGAATATGTCGGAGAGAGTAGCGCATACTGCCAGGTCGCTGTTGGCAGGAGAACCTTTGAGGAGGCCGTATCATATGCCGTTTCCCGTTCTATGGCGAAAGTAATCGCGAAGCTCGAAAAGGAAAACGAAGTGTTCCGCACTGTCACTCCTCTGACTGGTATTGATCCTGAAATCACAGCCTCGATAGGAACCAAGGAATGTGTCGAGAAAGGCGACAAGTATGATGTGCTCATGAATATGGGACCGGACGAAAAGACCGGCCTCACGACCTACAAGAAGGTTGGTTCCCTTAAGGTTGAGACCGTCGGAAACAATATGGGTGAGGACAATGACGACAAAGAGGCTGTTTCCAATACCTACACAACGTTCAAGGGTAAGCTTCCGAAGACCGCTCAGCCGGGAACACTCATCAGACAGGCAAACTGATTGATATAGACTTTTATGAATATGAGAAAATTACTTTTAATTATTGCTGTCCTGCTTTCCGCCTTCAGTACAACCCACGCCGACAATAAAAAGAAGAAGGCGGAACAGGACACTCAATCATGGAACTACGAGGTGGAGACCATCTCTAAAAACAAGACCGGTGGCTATATCCTCAAGGTATGGAGTTACTCCAAAGATGTGAATGTTGCCGAGGAACAAAGCAAGAAGAATGCTGTTCATGCAGTGGTGTTCAAGGGTGTTCCAGAAGGCTCCGGTCAGGTGAGAACTCCTGGTATAAAGGCTCTGATTCCTAATGATAGCTCAAGACCTGACGATGAGTTTTTTTCAACTTTCTTCGCAGACGGGGGAGACTACATGAGATATGTCACTGTCTCAAATAATGGATTTTCTGATGTTATAAAGCTTCCGAAAAAGAAAAAGGACGGCACGGATAAGAAATCGGTCTATAAGTTCAAGGTCGGTCTTACGGTAACTGTCGATGTTCCTGCCCTTAGGAAATATCTTGAAGGTAATGGCAAGATTAAGTCACTCAGTGCAGGATTTAATTAGTGGATTCTATGAAAAAAATATTGTTGTTATTTATGATGTTTGCCGCGCTGGCTTTCACTTCTGAAGGTCAGGTGGCAAAGAAACCGTCCCTGATGGTAGTGCCGTCAAGAAGCTGGTGTGTGCAGCACGGGTTTATGGAAGATTTTAACGGAGAGCAGATTCCGGACTATCGCCGCGCCTTTGACGAGACTCCGGAACTGAACCTTATTGTTGCCAAAATCGGTCAGATGATGTCCGAGCGTGGGTTCGACTTGAAACTCATGTCAAACGCTCTTTCTGCGTTAGCGGAAGAAAAAGCTGAAGATATGGCAATGACATCGGATGAGACCGGCGCTGATGTGCAGGAGTCCAATATTGACAAGCTTCGCAAGGTTGCCAAAGCCGATATTTGGATGGAGGTGGACTGGATGCTGAACAATATGGGATTTTCCCGTTCGGTGACTTTCAATCTTTCCGGAATTGACGCTTATTCGAATATGCAGATTGCGAACTGTCAGGGGACAGGCTCTCCGTCATATTCTTCCGAACTGCCGATTCTTCTGAGTGAGGCAGTGTCGTCGAATCTTGACAATTTCAACGAACAACTTATGGCAAAGTTCAATGACTGGTTCGATAATGGCCGTCAGATTACGACTGAAATCAAGGTGTTTAGCGACAGCGAATATAATCTCGAATCAGAGGTTGGCGGAGAAGAACTCGGCTATCTGATTGAGGATTGGATGAGTGAGAATACGCTCAAGTCACAGTTCTCAACAGATGTGGCGACATCTACGATGATGAAGTTCTCCAATGTCCGCATACCGATGGTTACTGAAGCCGGCAAGGCGATGGATGCACGGGCATTCGGTCGCGAACTCCAGAAAATGCTTAAGGCAAAAGAGATTAGGGCCAAGGTTACGACCGTAGGTCTTGGAAGGCTCATTATAATCATTGGCAGCAAATAATCGGCTTATGAAAAGAATTTTTAGCGTGACGGCACTGGTGCTGTCGATACTCTTTCAAGCGGTGAATTCCATCGCACAGAACAGCCTCGGTAAGACGGATGATGTTGGGAGGATCTGCCTCAACTCGGTTATAGCCTCCAATTCATCTATTCCGCAGGGTGCTGGCAAGATGGTGATTAACAAATTGAATCAGATTGCAGCAAAGAATGGTGTAGGAGGTTCTTCGCTCAATCCGCGCTTCGTTATAACTGCTAATGTCGTGGAACTCGCACAGGAAGTCGTCCCTTCGGCTCCGCCTATGGTTGCACTTGAACTTGAGACGACACTCTACATCGGAGATGCCGTCAGCGGCACTCTCTACAGTACCTATAGCTACGGAACACGCAAGTGTGTCGGTGAAACAGCAGACAAGGCCTATCTTTCTGGCCTTAAGAAACTTCCGGTCGATTCTCCGGCGCTTCGCTCGTTTGTGGAGGAGGGCAAAAACAAGATTGTGGAGTACTACAACTCGCAGATTGATTTCATCATCTCCGAGGCCGAGAGCCTTGCTTCGCAGAATCGCTATGACGAGTCAATATCGCTTCTGATGCAGGTTCCGGAGGTATGCAAAGATGCTTACGCCAAGGCAATGGCGAAAGCGACCATAGTCTTCCAGAAGAAGGTTGATGACGAGGGCGCAGCTCTACTGACCAAGGCAAAGGCTGCATGGAAGGCCAGTGCAACGGAGGATGGGGCGGCCGAGGCGGCAAAGTACCTCGGCGAAATCTCTCCCGCGGCGGCTTGCTCCGGCGAGGCGAATGCCTTCGCGGACAGCATCGCCAAACATTTCAAGGACCTTGACGATCGAGAATGGAACTTCAAGATGAAGCAGTACAACGATGCCCTTGAGCAGGAAAATCGTCGCATGGAGCATGAATTCTCTCAGGACAACCGCAGGTTGGACCTTGAGGAGAAGCGTCTCGCGGCCAACACCGAGCTTGAAGGCAGACGTATCGACGCCGGTGCCGAAAGGGCGAAGGCTGATGACGCCAAGGAACGATATACCCTCGACACGATGAAGGAGATAGCCGCATCGTATGGCAATGCTCTTTCAAAGGCAAAAAACGTCAATCTTCCCTGGTGGTAATACGGGAATAACAGACCATTATTTATTAAAACCAATAAACACAAAGTATCATGAAAAGCATTAAAAGGCTGATTTTTGCAGCTGCGGCGCTGCTTTCACTCGCCGCATTCTCTTCCTGCACGAAGAGTAATGATTCCGAAACATTCGCGGATGTCCTCAAGGGTGAATGGAACATCACGAGGTGGTATGGCTATAACTCGAAAGGCGAGACAATTGACTTTGACGCAGATGCTATGGCCGGAGACACATTCAAGTATTCTGCGGGGAAACTCACGGAGACTATTAACGGCCGTGCCACCAAATATACGGTGAACATCCCTGATCTTGTCAAGGAGGTTACATATTCAGAGGATGTGATAGCTGGTGTTCTTACTGATGATGAAGGATATGTGATTTATGCAGGAATCACATTTAAGGATAAGAATCATATTGTAATCACACAGACCAACGAGACTAACACTTGGGGTTACAATTACGACTGTACGAGAAAATAGTCTAATCCGGGACTGAACCTCACGAGTCTTTCCCAGACTCTTGGATAGCATTGCATAACTCGCGGAATCATGCAAAAAACTCGCCGATTCCGCGAGTTTTTTCATTTGTGTGTTTGTCGGCTCCTGGCGATATTATATTTATTTTTCCTAATTTTGCACAGGATTTGCAATTCGTTCGGAATTCGGAGTCATAATCAGACAGATTCCGGACTGTCACTATAGGAGAAATTTATAATACGTTTTTTATGAAAAGGATAATCACTCTTGTCCTCGGCATCGTCATGGGACTTTCAGTAGGCACAATCGAGCTCTCCGCACAGGAGTCCCGCAACAATTCGGCTGATGGAATCATCGGCAATTATTTTATCGACTACAACGGTGAACAGTCGAAAGTTCGCTGCTACAAGGAGGCAGACGGCACCTATAAGTTCTTGAATTATTGGAGCAAGAACATGTATGACAAGGACGGGAACATCTATCTCGATACCAAGAATCCGGACAAAGAGCTCCGCAATAAACCATGTAACGAGATGATAATCATGTGGAATCTCAAGTATAATCCTGAGAAGAAGCATTGGAAGGGCAAAATCTATGACCCGACCAGCGGCATCCGTGCTGACGCCACGGTACAGTTCACCAAGGACAATATGATTGCCATACGCGGCTCCATCATGGGCATAGGAAAAACCGTCAAATGGAAACCTATTGCAGCAGAATAAGGGCAGTGGCAAGGAAAGTTGCCACTGCTCCGTTCATTTGGCTCATCAAGTTCTATCGGGTCTGCATATCGCCTCTGAAACCTCCTGTTTGCCGGTTCACCCCGACGTGTTCGGAGTATGCTTTGCAGGCTTTCCGGAAGCATGGGCCGTTCAAGGGACTGGCTCTTACTGTGTGGAGAATTCTTCGCTGCAATCCTTGGGGCGGGAGTGGGTATGATCCGGTTCCATAGGCTTTGGGAGCGCGTGTAGTCTGTAATACAACAAAAACAACAGTTAAAACAACGGGATTTACAACCCTTAAGAGATTGGAATGGGCGACATTTGCAACCAGAAAACTATTTGTTTTGTGGCGTTCTCCTATATGTGCAAATCCAATCTCTAAAACGCGCCGCAAAAAAAATATCGGAGGAAATGAAATCTCTCATTTCCTCCGATATTTTTTGTATGATGTCGTGAGACTTTCTTCTATGTAGCAGTTACTCCTTGTTCTTGTTTTTGGAAGTGTATTTTGCTGAAGCCCGCCGGAGAATGTTGCCGACTTGGGTGAAGACGTCGGAGTAGGGAATAAGTTCCTTACTGTTGTAGATGAGAAGAATGTCGACAGGGGTGTCCTTGACAAGGTCTTTCTGATGGCGATAGGCCTCGCGGATGCGGCGCTTCATCAGGTTGCGCTTCACCGCTCTCTTGAACATTTTCTTTGGGACAGAGATCATTATCCTCGAGAATCCCTTGTCGTTGCCGGTGAAGCAAAAACGGAATGAGCCCCCTGCTCCGTAATGTCCCTTGGCAAGAAGGTGCGACACGCTCTTCTCGCCACAAATCCTTTCCTCCTTGGAGAAAGTGAGGGGTGCGGCATCCGTCATATCTGTCTGTGGCTATTTTTCGTTGACGAGGTAGTTCTCAAGAGCCTTTGATACGGAAGGGATTTCTGGAGTCGGGGCGGAAATCTCAATCTTCAGACCCGCCTCTTCCATTGCCTTCACAACTGAGCGTCCGTAGGTTATGAACTTGATGTTCTCCTGCTTGAACTCCGGAAAGTTGGCATAGAGTGACTTGACGTCAGCTGCATTGAACACGACAATCACATCATACTTGTGAAGGTTGACAGCCGTGAGGTCCTGCGGTACCGACTTGACGAATACGCCTGTAGTAAAGTCGAATTTGGTGGCCTCGAACAGCTTTGTTATGGCATCCTTACCGGTTGAGTCGCTGGTCGTTATGAGGAATTTCTCGCCCTTGTGCTTCGGGCCGATGAGATTCATTACTGACTCCGGCTTCCCGTCTCCGAAGAAGATCTTTCTCTTGCGGTAGACGATGTGCTTCTGGAGATAGTTGGCGACGATTTCCGTGGTGCAGAAATATTTCATCGTCTCTGGAATCTTGACTCGGAGTTCGTCACAAAGTTGAAAAAACGCGTCAATGGTTGTCCTTGCCGAGAACACGATGGCCGTGTAGTCGGATATGTTGATTTTCTGTGTCCTGAACTCGCGGGAAGTAAGAGGCTCCATCTGAAAAAACGGAAGAAATTCGAAATTGACTCCGAATTTTTCTGCAAGTGCATCGTATGGAGAGGCCGTCTGCGGCTGCTTCTGTGAGATGAGAATATTTTTTGCGCTCATATCTTTAAAAAATCAATGCCGAGGTCACAAACAATGCTGTCGGCAGAATTTCAAGGGCGCAAAGGTACAAAATTGCTGTCAAATAATTACTATCGGAAGCAAAAATTTGAAATCTTCGTATTAAAAAGATGAAATATAACAGGCCTGTAATACAGTACATTACAATTATAGACACATTGTTGCCTATTCCGGCTGATTTCAGCGTCACGGCTGCGACAAACAGTGTGAACGCGAGCAGAATCCAGAAATTCTTTGGGCATCCGGTCGCCGCCTCGTAGACTTTTGTTCTGAATCTTCTTTGCAGAACTATATGGCCGAGCGCGATACACAGAAGGAAATAGCCGAGCATAACTCCCGCAACGCACGGGAGATGGAACTGTGGCGGCAGGGCTTCGAGCCATTTCGGTGCATAGAGACCGCAATGCCAGACAATCGTCATGAGGCCCGGAACGCTCGCCCAGAAAACAATGTCGCGGCTGCGCTGGACTTTCCTGCTGTCTTCTATGCGGATGCAAGTGCCGGTCCGGAACAGACTTGACCATAGTTGGCTGAACAGGTTGACAAAACGCGGAAGTGCCGGCAGAAAAATGAGAATCGACACGCCCGTAGCGATCGTCAAAGTAATCTGTTCCGCATCCATAATAATATGATTTTCAATTCTTTTCCTTGAGCCCGGCCTTTCCTCCAGGTCCTTTCAGCCGGTCTTCCCATCCGGTCCGTCCAAAAGGATTCTCGAAACCGGGCTTTGTCGTGCAAAAATAATAAATATGCGCTGAAAATAAAAGGATAAGGTTACGGATAGATTTGGTTATTTTTTGAAGATTTCTATATTTGCAAGATGAAGCGGGCTATGGGTATGTGGCTGTCGCTGCGGAAGTTTGTGAATATTTGATTATTTATTGGATTATGGCAGTGGATAACGATTGGAAAAGCAGACTTGGGGTGGTATTCTCGACCAATCCTGATTTTCAATATCAGACAGAGGAGGAGCCTGAGGCTGAAACACTCGAGCCTTCGAAGCAGAAACTTGTGGTGAAGATTGACCGCAAGGGACGCGCCGGAAAGCAGGTTACACTCGTAACCGGATTTGTCGGAAATGAGGGCGACTTGAAGGAGCTTGGAAAGATGCTCAAAGTCAAATGCGGCGTCGGCGGCAGCGCAAAGGATGGAGAGATTGTGATTCAAGGCGATTTCCGAGACAGGGTGACGGAACTCCTGAAATCCGCCGGCTATAACGCCAAACGGGGAAACTGATATATCTTTTTGCAAATATTACCAATCTATTTGTATCTTTGCGGGTTATTCGACAAATAAAATGGATAAAAAAAGATTCAATCTTTGGAATTATGTGACCTCGGCAGTCGTTTTTTTGATTTCTGCCGTTACATACCTTCTCACAATCGAGCCCACCGCATCATTTTGGGACTGCGGAGAGTTCATCGCCTCGTCATATAAACTTGAAGTCGGACATCCGCCGGGAAACCCTGTGTTTCAGTTGATTGCGCGTTTTTGCACAATGTTCACGGACAAAATGCATGCGGCGGTGGCAGTCAATTCGATGAGTGCGATATGCTCCGCATTGACGATATTTTTTCTCTATCTCACCATCGTCTTTCTCGCCAAACGCATCGTCAAGCCCGGTGAGGACGGGAAATATTCCATAGGTAGAGCCATTGCCATATACGGAAGCGGAGCCGTTGGAGCGCTCGCATACTGTTTCTCCGACACATTCTGGTTCTCCGCAGTGGAAGGTGAGGTCTATGCGATGTCCTCGCTCTTTACGGCAATCGTGTTCTGGGCGATGACCAAATGGTATGAACAGGCGGACGAGCCTTACGCGGACCGCTGGATTGTGCTGATTTGCTTCCTGATGGGCCTCTCGATAGGCGTACACCTGCTGAACCTGCTGACGATACCGTGCCTCGTGTTCCTCTATTATTATAGGAAGCGTGAGGACAAGGGATATACATTCCGCCAACTCGTTGGAATCTTTGCGCTCTCGTGCGTGATTCTGGCTCTTATTCTCTTTGTGATAATACCTTACCTTCCGAAGATTGCGGCCTATTTCGACCTGTTCTTCGTGAACACGCTCCATCTGCCGTACAATTCCGGAGCTGTTTTCTTCGTTGTGTTGCTCTTTGCGCTATGTTTTTGGGGCCTTTTCGTGACAATGAAGAAGCAGAAGGCGTTTCTCAACACGCTGTTGCTGTGCTTCACGACCATCGTTGTGGGATTTTCCGTATTCTCGATTGTGATTATCCGTTCATGCGCACACACGCCGACCAACGAATACCAGCCCGATAATCCTTTCACCCTTTGCCGCTACCTCAGCCGCGAACAGTATGGAAGCACACCGCTCATCTACGGACAGTATTTCGACTCGGACTATTACATCGAAGACGATTGGTATTGGGCGCCGATGGACGGAAAATACATCAAAGCCCCGTCATTCGGAAACATCGTCTATGAGGGCGGCGACAAGATGCTTTTTCCGCGTATGTGGAACAGCGGAAACGGCGTCGATGACCGTTACAGGCAGTTCTACGGCTCTTATATGAAGAACGGAGGCAAGGCAGGCGGACACTACCGCAAGCCGACAATGGGCGAAAACCTCAGTTTCTTTTTTGACTATCAGCTGAACTGGATGTATTGGCGCTACTTCATGTGGAATTTCGCCGGTCGCCAGAACGACGTTCACAGCCCGAGCCCGGGAGAGATTTTCGAGGGTAACTGGGAAAGCGGAATCCCGTTCATAGACGAAATACGGCTCGGCGACCAGAGCGATGCACCTGACTATCTCAAGGAGAACAAAGGCAAGAACCACTACTATATGCTCCCTCTGCTTTTGGGGCTTCTAGGACTGTTTTTCCAGTTCGCGAGGGACAAGCGGGGCTGTTGGGTCACCTTCCTGCTCTTCTTTATGACGGGAATCGCGATTGTGATTTACCTCAATCAGCCGCCTTTCCAGGTGCGTGAAAGGGACTACGCCTACGCCGGATCGTTCTATGCTTTTGCGATATGGATCGGGTTCGCCGTGCTCGCGATTTACACTTGGATTGAGGAACTGCTCGCAAAGAAGAAAGCCTCCTCAGATACTGCCGGAGTCGCAGTTTCCGCGGCCGTGACACTTGTCTGTCTCGGCGTGCCTGCCCTGATGGGAGCAGAGAACTGGGACGACCACGACAGGAGCAACCGTCGCACCGCTGTGGAGATGGCCTACAACTATCTCAATTCCTGCGGTGAGAACGGCATCCTGATAACCCACGGCGACAACGACACCTTCCCTCTCTGGTATGCTCAGGAGGTCGAAGAATGCCGTCCTGACGTGCGTATAGTGAACACCTCACTGCTCGGAACCGACTGGCACATAGACCAGATGAAATGGGCCTGCAACAAGTCAGCCCCGCTCGATTTGAGCGTCGGCCCGCGCCAGTACCTCTACGGCACAAACGATTTCGTTCACATCTACGACACACGCGACAGCGCTATACTCCTTTCCGACGTGATGCGCGTCTTCCGCCATCCGTCCGCAAAGGTTCCGCTTTCGTCCGGAAAGATGGTGGATTACATCTGCTCACGCAAACTCGTGGTTCCGGTGAACAAGGAAAACGTGATAAAGTACGGAATCCTCGACAAAAAATATGAGTCTCAAATTCCGGAATATATAGTGCTGACGATGTCGTCGAAGAAGGACTACATCTCCAAGCCGGAATTATTCATGCTCGACCTGCTTTCGAACTATCAGTGGGACAGGCCAATACATCTCCTGAATATGGGCGGTGACCTCAATATGGGCATTAAGGACTATCTTGAATATGACGGATTCTCCTACAAATTTGTCCCTATCCGCAATCGCCAGCGCACTTCGGAGGTCGGGTTCGCCGATCCGGACAAACTCTACGACATGATGACGAATGTCTATAAGTGGGACGCTCTCAGCCTTCCGGACTACTACGCCGACAACCAGCACCTCTACACTTTCTGCGGTGTCCTCTCGCAGCGTGCCCTTTTCGTGAACGTCGCGAAGGAAATGGTTAAAGCTGGCCATCCTGAGCGCGCCGTGGAGATGCTCGACAAGTGCCAGGCCTGTGTGCCGGAGAAGAACTATCCGCTGGACATTTCCTATCTCGGATACTCCAACGAACTGATGGTCATGGACATGATTAACCTCTACTATGTCCTGGGAGAGAAGGACAAGGCTTCAGACCTTGCGACTCGTTTCATCGACAAGATGTTCCAGTCCGTGAACTTCTTCTTCCAGTTCTATGACTACGCCAAGGACGACTTCGACCGCGCCCGCAGTATTGTTCTCATGGTTCAGGATATAGCCAAAGACAGCGGCGACGAGGATGTTGTAGCCCTCGTCGACGCCGGTTTCGATCGTCTCCGTGCCGATTATGGCATCAAGGAATAATAGTTAAGTTTATTTTTTCAGATATATAACTTGGGCTAAATCGAAGAAAAAATCGTCGATTTAGCCCAAGTTCTGTAGTGGAATCAGTATCTTTAATTCTGAAACAATCCCATTCTCTTTAGATAAACGAAATCAGGCTCCACACTTTCTCTTTTGAACCCTCTGTTTTGGAGTCTGGCAGAACTGAAAAATCAAACGAATGAAAAGAACTATTTGTTTATTAACTTGCTGTTTTGCAGTGTTTTTCCTTGGCTCGTCTTGCTCTAAGAGTAAGTCCGAGAGGAGTATGTCAGATGATTCTCATATCCAAAAGTCTTCTATTACTATTGATGGATTGACATGGGCAACTTGTAATGTGGGAGCCACGAATCGTTCCGGTTGGGGGAAACTCTTTACCTATGATATGGCGCTTCAGGCCTGCCCTGAAGGTTGGCGTTTGCCGACGCGTGATGAAATCGAAACTATTATGTCTTTATTCACTAGTTTTGGCAAATCTGAAGTTTATATAGCGGGTTTATTCTTCTCAGGTTCGTCTCCTGATGGAGATTCGGTATTTTTGCCTTGCGCGGGTTATAACTATGGCGATGGTCATAAAGGTGGTCAGGAGTATGGTTGTTATTGGCTGTCTACGGGGGATTATTTCGCTTTTTGCGGAGGTCGCGGTAGCGTAGGATACAGGAGCCCTTTACAGCACATGTACTTAGGACAATACCTCTTTCTTACGCCTGATGGCATTTGCGCATTCTCTGTCCGTTGCGTCAAGAACTGACGGAGGTCAAAGAGAAATTTACCAGTTCAAGAGAAGTGTTGCTTTGAATAAAAACAGATAAAGCATAAAGAAAAAGAAATTTTTCGTGTTTCTTTTTTTTAGGTTTGACTATGCTTTAGACTTTTCTGCCTAATATTGCGGATATATTAATTAGAAGTTATGGCAATAATAGGTGGAATATTACCAAATATTGGTAACTTTGCCGAAAATCAATTGGCAATGAAAACGACATCAGTGGCTTTAGGTGACTATTTTGAAAATTTTATCCGCACGAATGTTGAGCGTGGACGTTATAATAATGCCAGCGAGGTCATTCGTGCTGGTCTTAGATTGCTTGAAGAAAACGAGTGTCGGCTTGTGCAACTGAAATCAGCCATTAAAGCAGGAGAGGATAGCGGAATTGCATGCGACTTTTCCCCAGAAGAGCACCTTAAAGAACTTAAAGCCGCTTGCCATGACGGGGAACGTTCAATATACGAATAAGGCTATTGAAGACCTTTCTGACATTTGGGTATATACAGAGGCGCATTGGTCACAGAAACAGGCGGATGCCTATTATCTGTCAATAGTGTCTGCCTGTAAGAGACTCGCCGGAGGATCGGACATATATGCCGTAAAGAAGTATGATGAAGTCAGTCCTGGGTTGCTTGGCTATAGAGTGAATAAGCACATTGTATTCTTTAGGAGGATAGATTCCCAGACCATAATTGTTGTCCGAATCCTGCATGAAAAGATGGATATAATGTTAAACATGGGCTAAATCGACGATTTTTCTTCGATTTAGCCCAAGTTCTTGATGCGCGTGCTGAAAATATCAGTCGGTGGGGAGGTCGGATATGCTGATTTCCAGCAGTTTCATTTTGCGGAGGACGGCCGGCCATTCGTTCTCGAAGAACTCCCGTTGCAGACTGGAGAGAACTTTGCCGTGGGCGTCGGAGCTGACGAAATAGCCGATTCCCCGCTTGTTGTAGATGATGCCGTCGGTGGTGAGTTTTTCGTAGCTGCGCATCACTGTATTCGGATTTACTCCGATTTCTGCGCCATATTCCCGGACAGACGGAATCCTTTCCTCGCCCTTCAGCTCTTCGGAGAGTATTTTCTCGCAGATGGCATCGGCAATCTGTAGATATATCGATTTGTTTGCGTTGAATTCCATATTCTTGAATTTTAGTGCTTTACGGTTCTCACGCGGAAGTATGCCCATACTCCGAGGGCGATCGTTATGAGGATACTGACGCTGTAGCTCGTCCATTTAATGGTGTTGATGATGCGCTCCGGGTTATCCATGCTGTCAATCCAGTCGAACACGCCTTCTCCGATGTGGATCATTATCGGGGTGAGAATCATGCTTGTGACCATAGACACGAGAATCATTACGAGTATGGTCTTGCCGATTTTGTTTTTCTTGAAATAGAGCGCTCCAAGGAGGAATGTCAGTGTCCACGAGATGATGTTCACGACCACTCCCCAAAAGACCTCGCTGCTTGAAAACGCCTGTATATTAATGCCTTCTTCTGTGAGGTTGCACAACTCGTTGAACTTATGCGCTCCTTTTGCTATGGTTGTGACGAGTGTTTCCCCGCATTTCGGATCGACGAGGCAGAGAAGGCTGTCGGCGGCGAGGGCTATGGCCACATAAGCGAGAGGGGTGAGAATTGCAGTGTTGATGAACATCGTGAGGAATTTTTCAAGCGACGATGCCGGAATCAGCGTATAGAATCCGCCGCTGCGCTTGTCGGTGAAGAACCCGTATGCCTTTGACGGAACGACTAGAATGAGGACGTAGAGCAGGATAAAGAATGAAATGCTGCGTCCGATGAGTCCGTATGATGCCCAGCTGCCGTCAACGAGAAGGTGAATCGTGCCACAGAAAAGATATGCGATGAGTCCTGACAAGGAGGTGAGCAGGACCGTGAGCCATGTGTTGTTGAATGTGTTCTTGAGGTCGCTGACGTAGTATTTGCCGAACCTGCTGAAATTGAATGTATTGTTGTTCATTGTATTCGTGTTTTAAAGATTGGTAGTCCGCGGCAGTGTCTTATCTGATCGTTTCCGCTTTGACACCGGTAGTCATACTGTTTCCGAAAGTTGCCTTGAACAACTCCTTGTTCTTGTGGACGGCATTGAACAGAGCCTCGATATTGACCTTGCTCTCACGGCCGTCAGTGTTTGGAAGAACCTGAATGCAGCCGCCCGGGATGAACTCGCTGTAGAGTGCGTCCGGATTGACCTCCGTTCCGTAATCGAAGAAAAGTTTTTCGGAAATCTGTGCGATGCTTGCGTTGAGCAGAACATCCTGACGGTCAAGGATTATGACGGGGTCGATGACGTTCTCGAGGTCTTTTACCTGATGTGTGGAAATCACTACCGTCGCATCCTCCGAGGTGTACTGCATAAGAGCCTTGCGAAATTGCGCCTTCGACGGAATGTCCAGCCCGTTGGTCGGCTCATCCATCAGAATGTAGCGGCTTCCGCTTGCGAGCGCGAATGAAATGTGCGTCTTCTTGAGTTGTCCCGCCGACATTTTGTCCATCCGGTTGTCCCTTGGCACTTCGAACAGGTCGAGCATTGCTTCGAATGCCTCAAGCGAGAACCCTTCCCAGAACTTGCCGTAGTTTAGGGCGAATTCCATTGGCTTCATGGTGATTTCGGCAACCTCGTCGCTGAGGTAGTAGACTTGGGTGAGCAGGCCCGGTTTGCGGTCGTATGGCCTGTAGCCGTCGATGTCGATTGTTCCCGTCTGCGGTTTCTTGAGTCCGCAGAGCAGTGTCAGAAGAGTGGTCTTGCCCACTCCGTTTTCTCCGAGCAGTCCATAGATGTTCCCTGGTTTCAACTCCATGGAGATGTTCTTTAGTACGGCGTTGTTGCCGTAGGCGAAGCTTAAGTTGTTGATTGTAATCATTTTATATCGTATTAATTTGTTTTTTTTCCCTTTTGATAGTGTATTAGTGTTGTAATACACTGCAAATATACGGCGATATTTTTAATCTCCAAACTTTTTCTGCATTTTTCAACAATATTTCATTTCACCTCCTCATTTTATGGTATTTTACTCAATGTCCCGTTACTTGTTCCGTCATTTTTGAACACAATCACGTATTATTTATTATTTTTGTCTCAAATCCTTGATAGTGGAGATATGGGGCGGAAAATTGTGATGGTCAAGGGGAACATTTGTGAAATTGAGTTTTAAAAGGTATGAAAGTAGCAGTAGTGGGTGCCACGGGCTTGGTTGGCACCAGAATGCTTGAGGTGCTGGCTGAGAGGAACTTCCCGGTGACGGAGCTCCTGCCGGTGGCTTCCGAAAAATCAGTGGGCAGAAAAATCGTCTTTAAAGGAAAGGAATATGAGGTCGTCTCGGCTGAAACGGCCATCGCTGCGAAGCCTCAGTTGGCTCTGTTTTCGGCCGGCGGCTCCGTTTCTGGTGATCTTGCTCCGAAGTTTGCCGCTGTGGGCTGTCGAGTTGTGGACAATTCGTCGTTCTGGAGAATGGATCCGACGAAGAAACTGGTTGTTCCGGAAATCAACGGAGATGTCATCGAAAAGGATGATATGATTATTGCAAATCCTAACTGTTCGACGATTCAGATGCTCATAGCCGTTGCTCCGCTTCACTATAAATATGGAATACGCCGCATCGTTGTCTCTACGTATCAGTCGGTTACTGGCACTGGCTACAAGGCTGTGAACCAGATGAAAGCTGAGCGCGATGGCGCGAAATGGGGCGAGTATCCGGCGGTATATCCATGCCCGATTGACATGAATATCCTGCCGCACATCGACTCTTTCCTCGACAACGGCTACACGAAGGAGGAGATGAAGATGGTGAATGAAACGCACAAGATTCTCGACCCGTCGATTCGTGTGACGGCGACTACGGTGCGTGTACCGGTGATGGGCGGGCATTCGGAGTCTATAAATCTGGAATTGGAGAAGCCTTTTGAGTTGGAGGATGTCAGGGCTGCAATTGCTGCGTTCCCGGGGGCCGTGGTTCAAGATGACCCTGCGAACAATGTCTATCCGATGCCGATAAACGCGCTCGGGAAGGACGAAGTTTTTGTTGGGAGGATACGGCGCGACGAGTCTGTTGAGAACGGACTGAATTTGTGGTGCGTGTCGGACAATATACGCAAGGGTGCGGCGACAAATGCGGTGCAGATTGCGGAACTTCTGTTGAAACTCGGCTATTTGAACTGAGATCTGACATTGTGTTGTGATAATTAATTGATAAACATAAGGATATGTTCGATAAGGAAGTATATGTGAGCAGGCGGGCGGAATTGCTCCGCAGGATGAAAGGTGAGAGCGGTGTTGCCGTTTTCTTGGGAAATGTCGATGCTCCGGCAAACTATCGGGGCAATGACTATAAATTTAGGCAGGACAGCACTTTCCTCTATTTTTGGGGAATCGATGAGCCGTGCTTTGCAGCTGTGTTGGACCTTGAGACGGGAGCGGAGACGCTGTATGCTGATGATGTGGACATTGACGACATTGTGTGGATGGGGCCTCAGCCGTCAGTGCGTTCGAAGGCGGAACTCGTCGGAGTGGGGGAGAACGCAGGAAGCACTCAGGGTGGAGTTTCCGCGCCTTACTGCAAGTTTTTTGAGGCTGTCGCGATGGCAAAGGCAGCGGGGCGTCTCGTTCATTTCGTGCCACAGTCCCGCTACTACAACCAGATGAGTCTTGCGCAGGTTTTGGGGCTTGCTCCCGAGCTTGTTTCCAGCCGTAAACTCGACGGCGATTCGGCGGCGTCCAAGGCTCTCGTAAGGGCAATCGTTTCAATGCGCCTTGTTAAGCAAGACTGTGAAATAGAGGCGATTGACGATGCCTGCGACCTCGGAATCGAGATGCATACGATTGCACGTGAGGGATGCCGTCCCGGTGTGCTTGAACAGGAGATTGTCGGGAGGATGGAGGGCATCACCCTCTCGAAGGGCTGGGGCGTGTCGTTCACCACAATTCTCTCTCAGAACGGTGAGACTCTGCACAACCACACCCATCACCAGATAATCACTCCGGGACGTCTCCTTGTGGTGGATGCCGGTGCCGAGAGTAACATCCACTATGCCTCCGACTTCACGCGCACCTACCCTTGCGGCGGAAAGTTCACCCCGCAGCAGAAAGAAATCTACGACCTCGTCCACAGTTGCAATGAGTTTGCCTTCTCGATGGTTCGTCCCGGCATCACCTATCGCGAGGTTCATATCGCGACTGTTACCAAGATGCTCGAAGGACTGAAGGCTGCTGGCCTTGTCTCCGGTGACCCTGCTGAGCTTGCCGCTGACGGCATCGGAGGCCTCTTTATGCCTCACGGTCTGGGGCACAATATGGGTCTTGATGTTCACGATATGGAGGACTACGGCGAGGACTATGTTGGCTATGACGATGACCAGAAGCGTGAGGGCGGGGTGGGACTCGCGAATCTCCGTATGGCACGCCGACTCGTTCCGGGGAATGTGATTACGGATGAGCCGGGAATATATTTCATCCCTGCGCTCATTGCTCAGTTTAAGCGCGATGCCCTCGACAAGGGGCGCGTTAATTATGCCCGGCTTGAGAAGGAGTACAGCCATTTCGGCGGTATCCGTCTCGAAGACGACGTTCTTGTCACTCCGGACGGTGCTCGGAGGCTTGGGCACAGCCGGCTGCCTATCGCATCTTCGGATATTGAGCGTCTGATGGCGGAGAGGGGCGCATAAAAGGCGATCTGCTGCGTTGGATGTCTTCCTCAGGTTCAGATATTTTTTTTAGAGAATGGAAACGTTTATTATAGTTGCAGCAATACTGCTTGGCATACTCGGGATGGTGGGTAGTGTCGCTCCCGCATTGCCGGGGCCTCCTTTGAGTTGGCTCGGACTGCTTGTCCTTTACTTTTGGGGCAGCGGGACGAATGCAGCCGGAGACAGGATATCATTGACAGTGTTGGGGATATGGTTCGGGGTGACGGCCGCGGTGACCTTCCTTGACTACCTCATGCCCGGAATGCTGACCAAGGTCACGGGCGGCAGCCGCTACGCCTCAAAGGGTGCGACAATTGGGATGATAGCCGGCATAATCCTGACCCCGGTCGGCATGATTCTCGGCTCCATTCTCGGAGCTTTCATCGCCGAACTCACCTACGGCAACAAGACCGCGCCCGAAGCCTTGAAATCATCCCTCGGAGCATTCGTCGGCTTCATGCTCGGCTCCGGACTCAAACTTATAGTCTCAGGGGCAATGCTGTGGGCCATAATAGTTTACGCTTTCTGATAGCTCTTGTGTCTCTGCCAGATTTCCTTTATTTGGGGAAAGATTTTCAAAAAGTTTCCTAAAATTGGGGAAATTATACCGGACGGCCAGGCTTTATTTTATGTGCACTGTCTCTTTCGGGATAAAGTAGTACTTCTCAATCTCGTACGCCACCTCGGCATCCGGAGCCGTGATGACGTCCGCCCGCTTCAGCGCCCTTTTGTGTCTGCGGTTCATAATGTGCCGCTTCAGCCAGCTATAGCCGTATCTCTCATATAAAAACGCAAGCGAATCGACCTCCACGACCCTCCTGCCCTCGTTGTCCTTGTATTTTTTCATTGTGTCAACTTTGCTTTGATATGTGAAAATCCAAAAAACTCGCCACTTTTCAGGAATACATTCCCAAAATCTCGCCACTTCATATCAGTTCATCTGCCCGAGAATCCAGCGGCGGAAGAACGGGTCTTCACATTTCCTACAATTGTTCCGAATTTGAATGGATTATTCATACCTTAAATCGTGATATATTGCTTATCTTAAATTAGTTATGCTATAACGAAATTTTTCGTATTGAAAATTTTCGTATAATCTTTGCGAAAATTTTCGTAAAGATAGTTTTTATTTGATAATCAACAAGAAATCTCGCAAGACCTACAGACCATACAGACTATATCTCATCGATTCTGTCACATAATGTGCGCATTCCCAGAATCTCGTTACTTTTTAGGAAAATAGCTCGTGGAAGCACTCTAATTTAAAAGGCTTTCAGATTAAAAGCTTTTGAATAAGGGATGAGGGCATGAGATGCCTGGCAGTCTTTCCAAGCGTCTTCATTGTGGCTTATTGCAGAGATGGTGCGGGCTGATGTGTCCTTGAACTTATCGCAGACTTTATCGAGTATGATTCTTTCCTCGGTACTGAATGCTTCCAGATTAGGTTTTTCCATTCCTGTCAAAATACAGCCTTCGTATTCCCCTTCCGCTTTTGGTACCTGTTGCACGGCATCAAATTCGCTAAAAACACGTTCCCATTTTTCAGGCACTGGACCGAATCCTATGGCTCTGTACGTGAGTCCGGTCAGTGCTATGCCATGTTCCCGATATGACAGGAAGTCAATATAAAACAGAATCTTGTTCATTTTCGTGTACCAGACATCTCCGCATCTGTCAAGAACATAAAGAAGTATATTCTTTAGCCGTTCAAGAGATTCCGGGGCGTATCCGTTTGCGGCGCCTCTTTTATGAATGAAGATTCGTGACTCTTTGTATTTCCTTATAATGGTGGAATCTTCGGCTTTTGCGGCATCTTCCACTTTCTTCTTGATGTTTTTTCTCTCCGATTCGGAAATACAGTTTCCCGCATTCTCTATGAGGTCGAGCATGACCCTAGGGTTCATTGCACTGCGTATCATCCTACCGTTTGAAACACTGGGCACCTCACCCTGCTCATAGAGTCTCCATTGATTCGGACCGAATCCCAAAATCGCGGACATTGAGGCACATGACAGCCCATACCGTTTTCTTAAGCCGACAATTTCATCGACGTATGGAATCCCGTATTTTTCCCTATATCTGTTGTAGACCTGTGCAATGCTCGCCCCGTCCTGTTCAGACGTCGTGAATTCTTCTCCAGTGTCATTGCATACCCAAAACTGCGCCACGTACTCGAACTTTTCTTTTCTATACGTCACTTCGCGGACTTCATTTTTCAGCGTGCACTGTCCTCCGGTAAATGGACTTGTCATTTTGTTCCCTCCTTAAACGGGTGATGCATAGGATGCTCCGCTATATGAAATGATATACATATAGTCTGTCGTCCGTTCATTCCCATAGTTATCTTTATGTATATTTCCCTGTCTTTCACATCTTTCCCGAACACCCACATATCAGTTCCTCACCCGGAACTGTTCCAGAAATTTCTCTACATCCTCTTGTGTTGTCATTGTCTAAATCATCTACAAAGTTATAAAAATAATCTTATTGTGGGAATAAATTAACGATAAAGTTTATTTTCCTTTTAGGCTTTTGTTCTTTTGTTCAATTCTTGTTTTTCAAAATCTTAAGAATGCGAATATAGCACTAATAGCGGATAATTCCGAACTTTGCGCTTCAATACCTTTTGAGTGCCGGTCCGTTTTCCGAAAATAATTTCTAACTTTGTGGTGCTGAGCGATCAGCACATACATATTGAAAGTGTTTTCGGACATCCTTAAAAGAAAATGTGGCAATTTTCAGAACACGAGGATAACGGACGGCACTCATTCTCATTATGGACTATGCGGTCAAGGGCATCCAGTGCTCCGATACCTCATATCTATTTGAGTGTGGGGTATTGGGCATCGTTTATCTGTGTTCGGGTTAGCCACAACCTTCTTTTGGATAAGCGAAATCGACTCCACACTTTCTTTTTGCGCAAAACCGGGAATAAGGAGTCTGCCCTTAATCTATTATCTATGAAATTTAAGATATTAGGAATTAGTGATTGGACAAATCAAACTATGCCTCGCAGGGCTGAAATCCAGTCTATGTCGTCCGAATTCAAATGCTGGGTTCTTCTGCTCCCTCATATAGATGGAATGGTCAAGGCCATTGGTGTAACAGAGGATGGAAAATCAACCGGTGCAGAAAACTTGTTTACCAATGATGGGCTTCCATTGGAAAAGTGGAGCGAAGGAACTATGATTACAACAGTGTATAACCTATTTTAACACTTACAAAGAATGAAGACATTGCAATATTGTACGAGACTTGTTTTCTATATCTCGACTTTTTTAATGTTGTCCTGTACGAAGACAAAGGATTTGCCTATTGACACGATAAAGGATGATACTTATAATTATGAAGCATTTGAGAATGTATGTGCCATTGTAAATTATGGATTTGCGGACATTAATGCTATTGCCAGAGCATTGCGTGATGGTGAGAGCATTATTTCAATTAAGAGAGGTGAAAACAATAAGAATACTATGTCTTTCTTGTCTGGGAAGGAAACCGATTTTTATGATTGGCATGGTAATGTACTTGCTTGCCCAGTTATAGGCTTAAGTCTAAATGAATCTGGAGAACTATGCTGGGTAATTGTGGATAATTGTTCTCGAGCGGACATTTATAAGATAGCTAATGATTATCGTGATGTTGGGATAGTTAATGAGCTCATAGAAAAACTTTATCTTTCTTATGGTGAGAAAGTTCCAGTAAAGGGTGAAATAAGACTGGAGTTTGATAAGAAGTCAAAAACTTTTCGGCTTTACGAAGGGCAGAAGTTGTTACATACGTATAATTCCGCAGATTATTTACGCATAAGTTATTCAAGTCAATCACGCAACATACGTTCTTTTGTGGAGAAAGACGATTGTGTTGAGTTTGAACTATTGGATGGAAAGATTCTTACTCTACCTAAATTTACTCTATCCCTTAGTCTTGATGTCTCAAAACTCGCTTTCAAGAAAGGTGGAGACATTCATAATGTGCATTATGAATTATCAAATGTGATGGATAAAGCCACATTGGAGGCGAAGGTATCAAATGGCTGGCAGGTTTCAATCACGCCGGAAACATCAACATCCGGGACGATAACGATCACGGCACCGGAAACCATAGAGGAGACGACAATCACAATCACGGCAAAAGAGTCAGATCGGACAGCAAAATGCGAACTGAAATGCGGAAAGCCGATGTTTTACTTGCCTCAAAAAGAGTTTAAGTTAGGATATGAAGGAAAAAATCTATCCGTTCCGGTGAAGACAAACTTGAATTTTTTTATTAAGATACCTGACGATGCACAGACTTGGATTGCATTGGTGGCAGAGGAAACGACGGATGAAAAAATTGTGCTTCGTGTATCGGAGAATGAAGAGGCGTTTTCGAGGGATGCGACAATCCTTTGCCTTGACGACGAGGGGGTTGTTTGGGATAAGTTCAGCGTGTCGCAAAATTGGGGTGAAAACAAGATATTCGAGGTGCAGAATCCTGAAGCAGGCGGATTGCAAGAGTATATAAAGACTCGTAATATGTCGAATGTCAAGAAGCTGAAAATTTCCGGACCACTAAACGACAATGATTTCTTGTTCTTAAGAGGTATGCGTAGCTTGGAATATCTTGATGTCTATGATGTGGAAGCCTATAGCCTGCCTAAGGGATGCTTTAAGAGGGAGTATTATTCTTGGCAGTGTGAGAAGATTATTCTTCCAAAGACGCTGACGGCGATTTCTGAGGAATGCTTCTATTGCACGTCTATCAAAGAAGTTCGTATTCCGGTCTCTTGCGAGACAATAGGTGCATCTGCCTTTGAACGTTGCAGCAGTTTGAATTCTGTGTCATTTGAAAATGGCTCTGGCTTGAAGACAATCTCTTCTTCTGCGTTTGCAATTTGTCAGTCGTTGAAGACAATCACAATACCGGCCTCTTGCGAGACAATAGGGGCTTCTTCCTTTAATGGTTGCAGTAGTTTGAGTTCTGTGATATTTGAAAATGGCTCTTGTTTGAAGACCATGTCTTATTCTTCGTTTAAAGGCTGTTCATCGTTAACGAGTATTTCGATACCCTCCTCTTGCGAGACAATAGGTGTATCTGCCTTTGAACGTTGTAGTAGTTTGAGTTCTATTTCCTTTGAATCCGGCTCTTGTTTGAAGATCATGTCTGAATCTTCGTTTAGAGGCTGTTCATCGTTAACGAGTATTTCGATTCCAGCCTCTTGCGAGACAATAGATGCTTATGCGTTCAGAGGATGTGCTATTACTGATGTTACCTATGCCAATGGGTCTGCACTGGCGACTATTGGCACTGAGGCATTTGCAGGGTGTGGCAATTTGCATAGGATAGATATGCGGAACTGCACAAAACTCAAGTCAATCGGCTCTAAGGCGTTTTATGGCGACAATCAGATTTATTCTTTCCAGATAGGGGCCGCAGTTCCGCCAAGTTGCTCGGCAGATGCCTTTGACAATGTCGGAGAATATTCGGTTCTCAAAGTTCCGTCTGGTTCTGAAGATGCCTATAAGGCGGCATTTGGTTGGGGTGAGTTTTATAAAATAATCGCTAATGAATAGATCAATGAAAATCAATAAAGCGATGAAGAGGATTATATTGTTCGTTTGGGTGACATTTTTGTTGTCTTGCTCAACAGAGTCAATGTATGATGACACAAAACTGAAAGACAGTATCAGCGACCTTGAGGCTCGGGTCACGAAGTTGGAGACACTTTGTAACCAGATGAACTCTAACATCAGTGCGTTGCAGGCTGTGGTTGTCGCACTTCAAAACAAGGAGTATATCGAAAGCATCAAGCCGCTGCCAGACAATCAGGGCTATTCTTTTTCTTTTTCGTCTGGAAAATTTGTGACAGTGTATAACGGTAAGGACGGCAAGAATGGAACTGACGGCAAAGACGGAGAGAATGGTCGCGACGGCGTGGACGGCAAGGACGGTGTGACTCCGGTAATCGGAGTTCGGCAAGACACAGACGGAGTATGGTACTGGACTCTCAATGGAGATTGGCTCTATGTTGACGGCAAAAAGGCCAAGGCTGTCGGTGTTGACGGACAGGACGGCGCTGATGGCAAGGACGGCGTGACTCCGAAGCTGAAGATAGAGGAGGGGGTGTGGTATATGTCCTGCGATGATGGCGTTTCTTGGGAGCAGCTTGGCAAGGCAACCGGTGATGACGGCGCAGATGCCGGTATAATTTCGGTTACGGAAGACAACGGTTATGTTCATTTCGGAATGTCGGACGGAACTGTGATAACAATCGCCAAGCGGATGCCGCTCACAATTTCATTCGACAGCGAGGATGTGGCGATAACGACCGGCGGCGCAAGCCGGACAATCGGTTACACTCTGACGGGAGCTTCAGAGAAGGTCGTCGTCAAGACCCTGACTCAAGACGGCTGGAAAGCTAAAGTCAATCAAAAGTCATCAGCGTCGGGCACTATAGAAATCACCGCTCCGAATCCGCTTGTGGAGAGTGAGATACTCGTTTTTGTGAGCGATGGCGGACAGACTGCCCTAGCTGCCATCAACTGTGTTAAAGCAACAATCGTCATCTCGCAAGAAAAATATGAGGTGGATGCTACCGGTGGCAACATAGATGTTACGGCTCAGACAAACACTGAATTTCAGGTTTCGATTCCGGATGATGCAAAGTCATGGCTCAGCTATGTCCCTACGAAATCCATGGCAAAAAAGACGTTCAGCCTTTCTGCGGCAGCAAACGACAATGCTTTCAGAAGAAACGCTGTCGTGTCCTTGACCGATGACTCGGGCAATGTCATCCGCAGTTTCATCGTCTCGCAGGCTGGTGACATGAGCGGTCTCATTTCCATTCAGTGTGACGTTAAAGGTGACCTTCACTCGATTCTGGAGTCTTACGACAAAGAGAACATTGTCAAGATGAAGATTTCTGGGGTTCTTAATGATGTTGATTTTCTTGACATCTATTATGAGATGCCGGCACTGAGGTATCTTGACATTTCAGATGTAAACATTGATGCTCTACCGAAGGATAGTTTTAAGAGCTCAAAGAATGTCGCGACAGTTATCCTTCCAAAAACATTGACGACAATACAGGTAAGTTGTTTTGAGTTCAGCAATATTTCAAGAGTGGTTATTCCGGCATCATGTGAAACCATAGGGGCGTCCGCTTTTAGGTGCAGCTCATTGGAGAGTATCGAATTTGAGCAGGGTTCACGGTTAAAGTCTTTTCCTGATTGTATGTTTGAATACTGCACCTCATTGACGTCTATAATAATCCCGGCATCCTGTGAGGAAATAGGGGGTTCGGCTTTTGAAAACTGCCGATCTTTGGAGAGTGTTGTCTTTGAGTCGAGTTCACGATTGAATGTTATCAGAGCTTCGGCCTATAATGGTTGTATCGCATTGAAATCAATCGTAATACCGGCATCGTGCAAAACAATAGAGCGATCTGCTTTTCTGGATTGCAGTTCCTTGAAAAGTGTTGCTTTTGAATCAGGGTCTCAATTGAAGAATATACAAGGTTCTTGTCGCTGTGAATACGATTCTTCCCATAAGCTGTATTATTATTCTTGTGGGGCATTTAGTAACTGCACCGCATTGGAATCAATTATAATTCCCGCATCTTGCGAAGACATAGGGTGTGCTGCTTTTAAGAATTGCGGGTCATTGAGGAGAGTTGTTTTTGAACCGGGTTCACGGTTGAAGATTATTTCAGGAAATGTTGTTTATTATCAGACATCATCATATTCGTCTAATTCGTCTTATTCTTCTTATTCTGCGGGTGCCTTTAGTGATTGCACTGCATTGAGGTCAATTAGAATACCAGCTTCTTGTGAGGTCATAGAGGATTCGGCTTTTGGTAATTGCAGTTCTCTGAAAAGTGTAGTCTTTGAGTCTGGTTCGCAGTTGAAGACTATCGAAGGCAGTACGTTTTATACTGATAATCCAGATGGAAGTCATTATTATTTTTGTTCAGGTGCATTTAAAGGCTGTACCTCATTGGAGTCAATTATAATACCAGCTTCTTGTGAGATTATAGAGAACGCAGCTTTTCATAACTGTTACTCATTGAAGAGCGTTGCCTTTGAGCCAGGTTCGCGGCTAAAGACTATTGCTGGTGGTCGTGACCCTTATTATGAGTATGGTTTTGGCGCCTTTACGGGCTGTGTCGCATTGAAGTCAATTACGATTCCAGCATCTTGTGAGAGCATCGAGACTTCTGCTTTTGAAGATTGTCGTTCATTGACGGATTTGTCTTTCGAGTCCGCCTCCAGGATACAGACGATAGGTGAGTATGCTTTTACGAATTGTAGTCTTTTGCATAGGATATATATGCATAATTGTTCTGAACTGAAAACAATTGGATCTTGTGCCCTATATGGTAATGACCAGATTTATTTTTTTCAAATAGGAGCAACAACTCCTCCGGATTTGGGCAGCTGTGTTTTTGGCTCCGTTGGGGTTTATTCCGTGCTGAAGGTGCCTGCCGGTTCTGAATCTGCATATAAAAACGCTTCCGGATGGAACGAATTCTCTTCAATAACTGCAATTGACTAAATCATCATATATATGAAACAGAAGAATTTATCAGAAATGAAACATGGAGTGATTAGGCTTAATGAAGAAGTCTTTCGGGGAATTGACTTTCAGAAAGCATTACGTTCTTTCCAGAAAGACTATGCCGGCAATCTTAAGTTTATAAGTGGCAACGCAAAGACGATTGTTGAGTGCTTGTCGAATCCGGCGAATCCCATATATGTCAACTGCAAATCGTTTGATGATATATGCAAGACCGTTGAGGATAATTGCCAAGGTAAACTCAGCGGTGACTCGGTTAATGAGATTGCCGCGAACATCTGTTACAAGAAAGACATCGATTTGGATGACTCGTGCTATGATTCGCGAATGTCGGAGAGTGTTAATCTCAAAAATATGGGAATCACGAGGGATAATGCCATAAGCATAAAACCGGAGTATGAGGATTGTCGTTTGGACGACAAATCATGGAAATTGTTCCTGCTGACTCATAGTAGAAGCATATATCGGAGTTATCGTAAAGCGATGTCTACGGATAAATCAGAATGAAGCATAAGAGGGGTGTAAGTTCCCCAATAGATGTCTCGGCATTGGTTTGCCGAGATGAAAGATGTACCATCTGTGTTTCAAGGAGACCCTGATGGGGTCTTTTAAATTCCTTGGGTTGCTGTCAGGACAGCTTATCCGGTGTAATTGGCAGGAACAGTTCTAGCGGGAGGGCTCGCTGCCGACAACCATTGATGTCTGAGGATGAGAATTCTTTTCAAAGACTCCTAAACCTCGGTTTCCTTTTCGGCGTCCGCTTTTGACCTCAATCGCGGCTGTATTGTCTCCGTGTTTTTTTAGGATGAAATCGACCTCGTCATCATGGGTAAGCATCCGACAGACGGGAATATCAATAGTGACGAAGAATGCATGGCGAAAATCGGTCGTTTCCCCAAAAATAGGAAACATTTTTAAAAAGTTTCCTGTTTTTGGGGAAACATTGTTATATTTGCAGCAATAAACAGATAGGGAAATGGACAAGAATGTTTTAAAGTCGCTCATTGCGTTGCGTCAGTCGGAGATTCCGTTTGATGTATTTCCTCGGGATTCTGAGTTGCCGCTGGATAGGGGAAAGATAATAACTGTGCCGGGAGTCAGACGGTGCGGAAAATCGTCTATGATGATGTTGGCAATCAATGCGCTGGTGGAAAAGCATGGTGTTGAGAAGAGACGTATCCTTTGGATTGGGTTTGACGATGAACGCCTGCGGGTGATGACTTCTGATCAACTTAATCTGATTGTGGATGCCTATATGGAAATGTTTCCGGACATTCCGATTAAAGATGCTTATTTGTTTTTTGATGAGATACAACTTGTTCCCGGCTGGGAATATTTCGTGATGCGGCTTTACAAGAATTATTGCCGGAACATCTACATAAGTGGCAGTAACGCCACTATGTTGTCTTCAGAACTTAAGTCCGTGCTCCGGGGCTGGCCTCTTGAGTATGAGGCGTGGTCTCTTTCCTTTCGCGAATATTGCAGGTTTAAGGGCGTGGATGTGGGAAGTTATCTTGAACAGGACACTGCGATGGTGCGAAATTCCTTCCAGGATTACAACCGCTATGGCGCTTTTCCCGAAGTTGTGTTGACAAAAAATCGTTCGGAGCAGACAAAACTTTTACAGGGCTATTTTGACACGATGCTCCTCAACGACTTGGCGGAACACTACCACATATCGAATATTCCGGTGCTCCGATATTTTTTGAAACGGATAATGTCCAACCTTTCGAAGCCTACGTCCATACTTGCGATATACAATGACATAAAGTCTCAGGGGCTGAAAATATCAAAGGACGACTTGTATCAGTGGGCGGATTATGCCTGCTCGATTTTTATGTTTGTACGTGTCCCGAAATACGAGCGATCGTTGGCCAAGGAGCAGAGGTCTCAATGCAAATATTATTGTATAGACAACGGGTTGCGAAACTCGGTGCTTCTGCCTCAAAGTGGGGATGACGGTAAGTTATTGGAAAACACGGTCTTGTTGCATCTGAGAAGAACGATGCAACCATTCGAAAAAGTTTCGTATTATCTCGGGAAAACGGAATGCGACTTTGTTTTACAAAGGGAAGATGCGGTTTCTGAGTTGTTCCAAGTCTGCTGGAGCATATCTTCTCCGGAAACAAGAAATCGTGAAATAGCCGGTCTTCTGGAAGCTTCGGAGGTGACAGGCTGTGATAATCTGACAATCGTTACGAACGATGAGGAATCAGAAATACTTGATGGCGGAAAAATAATTAGAGTCGTTCCTGCTTGGAAACTGCTTCTTAAATAAAACACTCTTTCGCGAAATGTTCAATGTCTGGCTTCCAAATGTTCAGTAAAGCATAAAAGTAGGGAGAAAATAGTCAGATTGTTGGGAGAAAACCCGAGAATGACCACAAATACACTCGCTGAAGCCATCGGAATAAGCCCAAAGGCTGTAGAGAGGCATTTGGCCAGTCTTAAAAAAGAAGGGCTCATAATCAGGGTTGGTCCTGACAAGGGCGGGCACTGGGAAGTGGTGGGGGTAGTTGTTTGTCGCGATAAACAGATTTAGAACGAGAACTTGTACCCGACGCAGAGTGGAAACTCGTGCTTCGTCTTCCAGTAGAGGCTCTTGAGAACTGTGCCTTCCTTGTTCGTGTCAATTTCGAGACTGTGAACCCAGTTGTACATCAGAGTGAACTCTATGCAGTGTGCTCTGGTGATGTTCCAGTCGAAGCCGGCGGCAGTGCGCACGCGGTTGAGGTAGGCGTGGTTGTAGCCGAGGAACTTGTAGTCCGTGTAGGCAGCCGATGTCTCGCTCCAAGTCGCAGAACATTTCGGGGCGTTGAAGATGTTGCGCAGTTCGATATAGGCAAACGGTTCTATCGGCCTGAATCCCTGCCACTTGACCGTGAAGCGGGTTTTCAGTTGGAGCGCATTCGGTACGTTCTGGAATCTGTTCATATCGTATGCGTTGTGGGTGAGCTGAAGTTTCTCGCGGAGGGAGAACTTCCAGTTTCCGGTGTCGTATTGTCCGGTCAGGTTGAGGGAGACGCGGTGGCGTGGTTTGAAGGCATTCGTCGAATTGAAGTGGCCTATGAAGATGTATTCGCCACCGATTTTGAAATAGTTGCAGACCTTGTATTCAATTCCGACAGAGGCCTGATGTCGTTCAACCCCGGTGAGCGAATTTTTCGTTCTGAGTTCATAACCTCCACTCAGATGCAGTCCCTTTCGGATTTTCCAATCCACTTCGGCCGAACCTCTCATACTCACTCCCAGACCTTGGGCTGACAGATTCATACCTTTTAAGCAAAGCGCCATCACGACAAGGACAGCAACTTTTGCCGCCTTGAGAAAATATCCGTTTGTTTTCATACCTTATAAGACGATTATGTTCAGAAAATGTTATGCGTTGTATGTTTTTCGGCGATATATGTCTTTGAGATAATTATTAAAACTCTTGATTTTCAACGAATTGCTTGTTTCGTACAATTTCGTCCATAGTGGATGTCGATTTTCCGTCGTTTTCGTAATAGATTTTGATATATGCCGAATCCTTCAAAAAGTCGATATTTCCGATTTCAACGTCAGTCGGTCGTACTCCGCAACGTTTTTCGATGTCAGCGATGAGTTCGTCACGACGGGATGGGACGATGAGGTCGATGCGGTCGTAGAGGATGATTTTTGACGAGTTGCGCTTCAGTTTGCTGCTGCTCTCAAGAACCCATATCAGTATGATTGACAAGAGATTGGCGGAAACTGCGATTGCGAGGTCACCCCATCCGAGAGCATAATGTGCGGAAACTTCACCGGCGTTCTCCACTTTGAACAGGGGTGTGAGCCCGTTGACGGCGGAAAGGGCGATGATAATGAAAAGATAGGTCATCTCCCTGATTGGAACAGTCTCAGTGCGGTAGCGGATGACACCGAAAATCGCAAACAGACCGAGCGTCAGGCCCACTCCCACATCGACCCTGCCCATTGCGTAGAGCAACAGCAGCATTGCCGAAGAAAATGTCAGGAAAGTGAAGACATAGTCTTTGCGGCGGCTCTTCGGGTAGTAGAAAAAATGCACGAGAATCCAGCAGACAAGAAGGTTGAGGAAAAACCTGATTGCCAGTTCTCCAAGGCTCTGAGCCGTGCTCATTGTAGGGTCCAAAATGCTCTGAATGTCGAGAAGGTCGCCGTCTTCCAAGGTTGCGGCGCTTGTTTGAAGCAGATGTATCATATTTTTTTACTTTCTTTTCGGACTTATTATCGTGTTAATAGGCTTATTGTCGTGTTGATGGACTTATTATCGTGTTAGTGGGCTTATTATCGTGTTTGTTGGCTCTTTTTTACAAAACTGTCTTTGCCGGAGCTGCAGTCCTGTTGATTTTCTCAATCAGTCTCAACTTAGTCTTGAAACGTCCGGGGTGGACAGAGGGAGCTGTGGAGACTATTCCGATGCAGTATTTGCTCACCCGGATCGGCTTCACCCTGTGACGCAGAAGTATGTCCTGCATTTCGCTGTGCAGCCGCCCGTCCTGTTTGAGTTCGATGATTACCGCCTTTCCAAGTCCACCGCTTTCCCCCGTGCGCAGGTTTCTGAACCTGACATCGCAATCAATCGTCAGCCTCTCGCTCAATCCTTTGTTTACCAGCGTGATGCGACTGAAAGATGTCTCAAGCGACGGCCCGATGTCTTCAGCCCTATAATCCGAATGTCCCTTCAGCCACAGTCCCAACTTCCCGTTGCTGCGAAAATCCTCAAAACAATCCGATGGGGCTTCTGTCCTTTTCTTTTTGGTCCGTCCATGATTGTTTTTTCGTTTCACTTCCAGAAAACACAGCCCCGACTCCTTGTAAACCCTTGTCCGAACTTTCTGTCTCACGGTTTTCCCGCGCCGGTGTTCGGTGAACATCCGAAGCTCCGGAGTGTCGAAATAGACGCTGTCGTAGCCGTGAAGCCTCTCTCCGCAGTTTTCAAAGACCCTGTAACCTTGTGCGGCCGCATCCTTGAGAATTTCAGTAAGCCGTTCTCTATCAGTGAGATACTTCCTATCGACGCGATTCATCAGTTTAATCCCATCCATCTCCGCCAGACTAATCGGAGAAAAGGATGCGAGAGTCCCGGAGTTGACACAATCCGTCTCAGCCTTGCATTTGAAAGGCTGGGCTTTCTGTTCATTTTTCCTCTCCGGCGATATATTCATAAAGCTTATATTTCTTCAGGCGTCCTTTGGCGTCGTAAATATACTCAATTTTCCGTCGTCCGAATTCGTCATATTCATATTTGCGGATATTGTCAAGTTTGTTCGCACTATTATAGACGAGTTCGCGGGCCACCTTTCCATTCGGACCGTGCTCATATTTCTTTCTCCATTTCTGTCCTTTGGAATCATATTCGATTTCTTCGATTTTCTTGCCTATTTCGTTGTAAATCGTCAAATGATCGAGAATTTTATGGTTCGTCACCGCATCGACCTTCCATTCCTTTAAGGTCATATTGTTTTTCGATGGCTTCGTCACCGTGTCCTGCGCCGTCAGTGAAAATCCTCCACAAAGGGCGAAAATGAAAAATGTGAGTAAAAATTTCCTATTCATATATATCTGTACTTTAATTCTCATATAAAGATAAGATGCGTTTGCCGTCCGTTATGTGACACAAGTTACGCTCTGACTGATGCTTTTGACATCTTAATTATTTTTTCTAAATTTGTCGTATTGCAGGTTTTGTGCCTGTGACTGACATATTGAAAGTGTTTTCGCACTGTTCGGAATGAAAATATACCTTCATTCCAGCAATCGGATTCGGCCTCACACTTTCTTTGTTGTATGAAGCAGCTGTTCCTGAGGCCGGAACATAGAGTGTAACTTATGAAAATGCGGATTATTCTGTTATTGTTAGCGGTAATTTCTTTTGCCGCACCGCAGCCATTGTGCGGGCAAGGGTATAATCAGAGTGCTGTAGGGCAATCACAATATAATTATGAAGTTAGAATAGATGGACGTTTGTATCGGACATTCAAGACGGAGGGGGAAGCTAAACGATATGTAAACAACAATGCGAGCAGAATAAAATGTGATGCAAAGACATTGTCCAGAAATTATGCTCGAAAAGGGGATAAATCAAAAGCTGCCATTGCTAATGAAATGGCGGAGAGCTTTCCTGATTTCTACAAAAAATGTGTTGAAATAAGAAAGGTCCCAGTCTCTTCTGGAAACATAGGCAATAGTATGCCGTGGCAGCAGAGTGTACAGACGCCTGTTCAAGGGTCGTACACAATAAATCAGATGGAAGCTTTGTCGTATTTTGAACCTATGTCTGGGGCTAAGCTGCAAAAAATGATAAGTAATAAAGAATATACGGAAAAAGCAACAGCCGAGGACAAAGAAAAAATGATTAAAGCGTGGTATATGGAGGCATCTGCAAAGGAAACCGGGCAAATAACAAGTGAGGAGGCGACAGAACAGCTCTCACGGGACTTTTCTCCTATGGTGACTGCATTGGCCGTCCGAACACAAAGTGCGAGGGTTTCACCAAAGTCACGCCAACCAGGTTTGAACAAAACGATGAGCGAATTAGGAAAAACAGGGTTTGGGCTTCTTCTGAATGAAATTCAGAATCCCGAAGTACGCGCCAAAATTTTCGACACACTTGCCCAAAACTGTAAAAATGAATCTGATGGTAGAATAAATACGGACATTCTTAAATCAAGCATAGATCTAATGCAGCAAAGAATGTCAAATACTTCGCAAACAAATAAAGCATTGTCAGTTCAGAATCAGAATAGGAATCAGGGACTGAATGTGGGTAATTCTGACCGACAAGATGAAAAAGCAAGACAGGCAGCGATGAGGGCTTTGGCGGTTTATAAAGACATGTGTCAGAAAGGTTTTTGTAAAGATTAGATTGCTATGAAAAGAACCGCACTCTTAATTTGGGCGCTCTTGTGTCCGCTTGTCACGACAACGGCGCAGTCCTACGATGAGATAGTTCAGGAGATTCTTGACTACCAGAAATGCTTTGACAAGAATTCTCACGGACTTCGGGATGATAGCTATGATGCCGACGGGAAAACCGTGAACTATAAGGCTGCCGTCAATTTTCAAACAGCCAATTTTTTCCTTTCCGACACGGAATATGAGACGGAGGGGCTTCCGAGTATAGAGACGGTGCACAATTGGCTACGGACTGAAGACAATTCATTCCACATTGTTGCGCACGGCATACTTCCGAATGGCGGAGGCTCTACGAAGGAGATAGAAATCGGCGGACAATATCTCAATGCGGATCAGGTCGCGGGGCTGATGTTGAAACATCTTCGTAAATATGAACTCCTGCTGTCTCTGAAGAAACAGCCGTTCTCGATAGTCCTACACAGTTGCAAGGCAGGGTATGGCGAGAACAGTTTCGCCGCACAACTTTCAAGATGCCTCGATGACAAAATTCGTGGACTTACCGTCATAGCTGCGGATGACATCGTGTGGCTTGACACCCGCAGCAATAGTCCATATCCGTCAGAAAAGATATGCTCCACTCGGGAGCAGGAGCAGAATCCCGCTTATCCGGGCAAGGACTGGCTCGTGTTCAAGAATGGAGTGAGGATGATGCGCGGAGGCAAGACCTGTCAAGAGACGATACGGATGGCTCAGGAGAGACTGAAGCCGATACTGATGAACGAACCGGATTTTGTAAATTAATCAGAATAGATAAAAACCATGAAGAAAATCACTTTGTCAATCGTTCTGCTTATGCTGAGCCTCGGCACATTTGCCCAAGTTGACATCAAAAAATTGTATGACCAAGCAGGAATGGCCGAAGAGATGCAGCTTTGGGATGATGCCATCATGCTGTATAAAAAAATAATAGTATATGCTCCGGACAGTCCAGCGGCATATTACCGTCTCGGCGAAGCCTATGCGTCAAAGGGGCAGGATGTGGAAAATTCGGAGAATGCAATCAAGTTTTTCCGAAAATATCAGGAACTGGATCCGCAGGGCGCAGAAATGAACAATGTGCAGACGATAATCAACCGTCTGGAGTTCATCGCCATGAAATCGGAGCAGTACGATGCGAAAATCGAGGCGTTGCAGGGACGATGGGTGACGACGGACTGGCGGACGAATGCGGACCACCGTTCATGGGCAATCATTAACATTAGGGAGGCAGGAGGCAAACTGCGGATAACGATAGACCCGACTTCGGCCGTTTATGACGAGAGCTTCATCTCTCAGACGGCGGTTGTAAATCTTCCCGGTGACAAATGCAAGTTCGCCTTCGGGGCCGACAAACGCTATAATCCGTCTTCTGCCGGGTACGACGCACAGCGTATCTTGCTTGATATGGTCGGCAGTTCAATCGGAGGAACAAGCGGCAATCTGGTGAGCGGTTTTGGGAGTGTCGCCGTGACGGCGGCGCAGGAAAACGATGTAGCTTCAGCAAGCTTGACAACCTATCTTTTCACTATGGATACGGAACCGTCGACGAACGGAACTCTGAAATGCCAGGTTGATATAAATGGTTCCCACACTTCAATCAAGGGCGATAAGAAGACAAGTGATATACTCTTCGTGGAGTTTGAAAAGGTTTCTGAAGAGTTTGCGAACATGCCTTTGTTGGACAGGAAAAAAGTGTTCCAATACTATAAAGACAAAAAGACTTATGAGGAATACGGGAATATTGTGAAGATGTGCCCCGATACTGATGCGCTGATGTGCTACCGCTCCGGTAAGCGGTGGTATTATGCGGCTGGTATCGTTTGCGGGGTCGGAGCGGGTTTTGTTTTGGGAAGTGGAATCGCGGGACTGGCAAGCAGTGGGAACGACGTTATTGATATCTGGCTTCCTTTTATGGGAGTAGGTGCAGCTGTCGCCGCTGTCGGAGGCGTGATGTTCCCGATTGCGAAATCAATAGGACGGCGAGGAATCGATATCTATAACAATGCCGCCAACGCTTTGCATTCCAAGACCATTTCAGAACTTGGCATAGCCTCCACCTCGAACGGTGTCGGTCTGGTCTATCGATTCTGATCCCGACGTCAGTCTGCGGGGGTTAGGAAGCATAAGCACGAAAAAGGAGGGTGATTTACCCTCCTTTTTCGTGCTTCGGACGGGAATCGAACCCGTACGGACATTTCTGCCCACGGGATTTTAAGTCCCGCGTGTCTACCTATTCCACCACCAAAGCTGCCGTCGCAGGCGTTTCGGAGACTATATCGGTCATTCCGACCCGTTTGCAAGATTGCAAAGATAGTAAATATATTTGTAAAAACGGGAAAGAGGTTTTAAATTAGCAGGATTGAGCAGGAGCAGCCGTCTTTTGGCTGCTATCGGATAATATATATGTTATGTTTCGCAAGGCGAAACACCACTTTTGAGTCCTTGTGGCGAGGGTAAGTCCTCTCCCCGAGGGAGAGGATTTAGGAGAGGGGTAACGTGGACAGGAAAAGTGCGTGGGATTTGAGAGTTTAATATAAGAGATAAGTTTAATATTCGCAAGACGTTAGAACACTTACTGAATTTGAGTAAATATGTTATGTTTTGAAAAATTGAATGTATATGGGACTTTTAAGCGATAAGGTGGCTCTGATTACTGGAGCCGCAAAGGGAATTGGAAAGGCCGTGGCGCTGAAATTTGCCTCCGAAGGCGCTGACATTGCGTTCACTGACCTTGTAATCAATGAAACTGCGCAGCAGACTGTCCGGGAGCTTGAGGCTTTCGGGGTGAAAGTGAAGGCCTACGCCTCAAATGCTGCTGATTTTGAGCAGGCGCACGAGGTTGTCAGGCAGGTTCAGGCTGACTTCGGGCGTATTGATGTTCTCGTGAACAACGCCGGCATCACCAAAGACGGACTTATGCTCCGGATGACTGAGGCTCAATGGGATGCAGTCTTGACGGTGAACCTCAAATCCGCATTTAACTACATCCACGCCTGCGCTCCGATTATGATGTCTCAGCGCGGGGGAAGTATAATAAACATGTCCTCCGTTGTCGGGGAAGCCGGAAATGCCGGACAGTGCAATTACTCCGCATCAAAGGCCGGTATGATTGGACTTGCGAAATCCATCGCGAAGGAAATGGGGCCTCGTGGAATCAGGGCCAACTGCATCGCTCCCGGGTTCATCATTTCTGATATGACGGCTGCTATGCCGGAGGATGTGCGCAAGGCTTGGGAAAAGACGATTCCGCTGCGTCGCGGTGGCACTCCGGAGGAGGTTGCTAAGGTGGCTCTGTTCCTTGCTTGCGATTTGTCTTCTTATGTTAGTGGGCAGGTTATAGACGTCTGCGGAGCAATGCACTGTTAGGTTTGAGTTTCTTTTGGGGCTATATTTGTCCTCTCATCGGTCGTGTACGCCCGGTACACTCCCTCTTCGAGGGCAAATCTATCCTCCAAAATAAATCTCAAACTTCCCTGGTGGGGATTTGGAGGGTTTTATTGCGTTTCCGGTCTTATACGCCCGGTATGCTCCCTCTTCGAGGGCAAATCTATCCTCCAAAATAAATCTCAAACCTCCCTGGTGGGGATTTGGAGGGTTTCTCCTGGTGGGGTGCGGGATATATCGTAGTTTAGTCGTGTACCTATGGTACACTCCTTAGGATGGTTATGGATTGGGGATGCGAAAAATTGTGGACGGCTGTGGCGGATTTGTTCTTGCCACGGCTTTGTTGCGTTTGCGGAACCGGTTTGGGGCGACACGAACGTTATATCTGTCTGAATTGCCTGGCGGATATGCCCCTTACTCATAGCTGGTCTCTTGTCCGCAACCCTATGGCGGAACATTTCAACGCTCTGATTGAGAGAATGGAAAATGAAAATCCCGAGTTTGACTTTTGCGAGGAGAGCTTGTCCGAAGGGCTGTCAGAAAGGGAGACCGGACAAAATACTTTCTATTCACCCAAGCCAAAATCTTGTTATGAACATTATGTCTATGCCGCAGCCCTTTTCAATTTTGTGAAAGACGGCGGGTACAGGAATATAACATATCGCCTGAAATATTCCCGTGACATCAGAGAGGGGCGTTTTTTCGCGGCGATGCTCGGTGAGCGGGTTGCTGCTGCGGAATGGCTTTCGGATGTTGACACAGTAGTTCCTGTCCCGCTTCATTGGACGAGGCGGTTACGGAGAGGGTACAATCAGGCGGAGGTTATTGCTTCTGAAATAGCAAAGGCGCTCGGGGCGCGTTTGAGAACGGATATTCTGAAGCGGCGGCGACGCACATCGACTCAAACAAAACTCGGCATCGAGGAAAAGGCACGCAATGTCAGCGGCGCGTTTGCGGTCAGCCGGAAGTTTCGCAGGCGTTTTCATAACCCCGAAATCCTTAACAGCGCATCGTCGAACGGAGCCTCTGAAGAACGGAACTCCATGAACATCAGGCACATACTTCTCGTTGACGATGTCTTCACCACCGGCTCCACCCTCTACAATTGCTGGCGTCCGCTCCACGATTTCTTCGGCCCGAAAGTCCGCATCAGCATCTCCACTCTCGGCGTCGTATAATTCAACTGTCCAGTCAGTCTGCTTTCACGCAACGCAGGGACCCATAAAACTCTGTATCGTGGAGTGCGGGCTTAGTGCCGGAGAATTTGAGGTACTGAAAATATATGACATGCACATTACCCGCCTTGTCCTTTTCTCCGCAAATGTAATGACCTCCCTCAGAAAATTCCATAACCTCTCCGTCAGAGCCTTGCCTGTATCCTCTGGCCGGCAGGAATATCCGTGTCGCCTGTGTGCTGTATGTTTCCTCACCGGAAAACCAGCGTCCCCTGATGCCATCGACTTCCTCAAAATCGGAGTAGCGCGTGCACAACCGACTCATTTCGGCTCGTGTCGGCGCCCGCCATCCGTCAGGGCAGGCCGTGAGAGCCTCGTCGTAGTTGTAGAGTTTGCCGTAAGGGTTTGACTCGTCTATTCCGCAGTTCTGCTTCGCCCATTTTGTCTCGGCAATTATCATATATTCGGAATCTGTGCCCTGCACGACCTTCAAGCACGCGTTGTCGGCGCCGGGGTATTTCAGGACAATATCGAAGCTCCTCTCCTCTTCCGAAAGGTTACGTTCCACGGAAAGGTACAGCCCTTTTCCTGTGTTGTGGAATTTTAGCCATTCCGGAGCTGTGTTTTCGGAGGCATCCGGAGTCGCTTCGGGCACAGGCTCCGTGACTTCGTAGGCGACCATAAGGCTTTGCTTCTGATTGTCGAAATTCACGGTCGGGTTGTCAAGTTTGATAACGGCCTTGCGATAGTCCTGCCTTATGACGACCGTTCTCTGCTCTTCGCTTCCGTAGGTGAGGGTGATTTGTGCCTCCCTTGGCTCCGTTCGGCTGAAGTTCTCCATAACCGAAACCGTCGCCTTGGTCCTGTTGTAGCTATTGATGGTCAGCCATGGGGTCTCGGTCGTCACGATGAGCTTTTCTCCCGGGACATGATTGCGTATGTCGTAGCCGATTTCTATTTTTCCGCCCTCGTAACCTATGTTGAATGTTTCCGATGTCAGCGCAAACTCGGGGGATTGTTTTCCGCATGAGACAGCGGCTGCTGCGATGAGGCCTATGATTATAAAATGTATTCTTTTCATTATCTTGATGCAAATTATGATGACTGTTTTTTGGGGGGGCGGCTGCGTTTCTGTCTATTGATTCATTACGCAGCGCAGAGAACCCATATAGGCGAGGTTATTATATTCCGTACGTATATCTATGAAATACTTTTTCTCGAAGCATGCCACTATGGAAGAATTGTTGTTGTACCCTCCGCGCGACCCGCTTATGTAGCAGCCTCGCTCCTCAAAGTAGCGCAGTTCGCCGTCTTTTTTGCATCCTCCGGCCGGAAAGAATACCGCCGGTACATCTTCGGAATATGGCTTTGAGCCGGAAAACCATACGCCCTGCAGACCGTCCACTGTCGTCCAGTCCGATGTGTGCTTGTAGAGAGCTTCCAGCTCGCTCTTTGTCGGCGCGCGCCAGCCTTCGGGGCATGAGAAGATGGTCATTTCGAGGCTGTATAGCTTTCCGTATGGGTTTTCTTCGTCTGTCCCGACATTCTGCGTGGCCCATTTAACCCCGTCTATGAACTCGTAGTACGATTTGCTTTCTTGAACGAGTGTGAACTCCGTGTCCTCCGCTCCGGGATATTCCAAAATGACGGTGAATTTTCTGTCCTCCCCGGACGTGTTCTCCGTCACCGAGATGTCGAGGTTGTTCTCGAAGTCGTTGCCCGAGACGGCGATTTCAATCCATTCCGGGATTTCCATATCCTTGACCGTTGGCCAGCGTCCGGTCAGATGATTGCGGATTTCAAAAGGTATAGACACATTCTGAGCGTGCTGATCTATTGTCGCCTTTATGCTCTGAAACACGACAGCAGCGTGGAGGTAATCTTGTTTCAGGAGAAAGAGCTTCTGCACTTTGTCTCCATAGCTCAGCGTCAGACGGGCCTCACGCGCTTTCCATCTCACTGTATTTTCAGTGATCGAAACTGTGGTCCCGTCCATCCTGATTTCCTTTACCGAAACCCAGTCGGCGTCGCTCGTGACGGAAATTTCCGCATCGCCTGCCGGATTGAGGATGTCGTAGCTGAATTCAATCTCCTGCGCGGCGTAGTCGATACTGAACGCCTCTGTCATCAGCATAATGTCCGGATCTCCGGTTTCTTTCGTGCATGATAGTGCCGCTAATATGGTTGGGATGACGAGAAATAATTTTTTCATTGCTTTGTTTTTCTAAAATATTTTTCTGACCCCCAAAAGTAGTCTACACATTTGTTTAACCTACTATTTTTGATGAAAAATACTTTATGGACGACATTGCGCGTATGCAATCGTCTTCTACCAGAAAAAACTTGTGCCGAAGGCGAGGAGCAAAGAGTGGTTGACGGGCAGCATGAGGTTGTATTCGGCGTGAAGTTTCACTCGGAAATTGGTGCCGAGCCTCAGGCCGAAGGAGCCGCCGCTGAGAAACTCGCCATAACCCTTGCTTACAATGTCTTTCATTGCTTGAGGACAACTCGGGCTGCGGTAGCCGCCGCCGAGCATCGCATTTGCCTCCACGTAGAGAATCCTGGCAAAAGGCCAGTTGAAAACGGCACCGGCAAGATAGTCGTAGAAATTGCTTGTGAGTCCGAGTTCTGACGCGGTGTAGGAGTCTGTGTCACGGTCGCGCAGGGAATTGATGCCGAGGCGGATGCTGGCGGAGACTCTGGGATGGACCGGGATGTCCGCCTGAATTGCCGCGAGACCGCCGGAGAGACGACCTCGGCTTCCTATCCCGTAGCGGTGGCCATAGAGTGAGGACAATGAATAGTAAGTCAGCGACTTGTCTTCATCGAAGACGAGCGGCTCCCACCATTCAGAGATGTTTCTCTTTTTGAATATGGCGTCGTTGATAAGATAGCCCAGTTCAACCGCCCCGACCCCTATGATCGCTCCTCCAATTATGTCCGTGTGCCAGTGCCTGTGGTTCATTATTCTTGACGCTCCTGTTATGGTGGCGGCGGCATAGCCCGCAAAACTTATCCACGGAGACCGCCATCCATATTCCTTGTGAAGCATCGTCGCGCACATAAATGCGGTTGCCGTGTGTCCGGAAGGGAAAGAATTGCGTGTGCTTTCATCGGGGCGTAGCCTGCGTACGCTGTATTTTATCCCATTGACGGTAGCTGCCATTATTCCTGCTGAAAATGCGTCTGCGCTCAACAGTTCCGCCCATGTCCTTGTGCGTCCCTCTACGCCGCAGGCACGCATGACAATCATCGCAGCGGCAGGAGAGAACTGAAGATAGTCGTCATATTTGTAGCGGAAGTGGGGTATGTCGTTCAGCCTTATTGCGCGTATGTCGTTATCCCAGTCAATCTTAGACCCGATAATCTGTGCGGACACGGAAAATATGCCCCCCCCGATGAGGAAAAACAGAATCAGTGCGATTAGCTTTTTCATATTCCAAAGTCTAAAAATATTTTCTGTCATTTTTGTTCAATGCCATAAAGATGAAGAACATAAGCGAGAATGACAGTAGGGATGAACCACCATAACTGATGAACGGAAGCGGGATTCCGATGACCGGCATAAGTCCTATTGTCATCCCGATATTGATGAACAGGTGCATAAACATACAGCCGGCAAAACAATAACCATAGATTCGTGTGAACGCCTCGCGGCTGTGTTCGGAATCGATGATGATGCGGCAGATGAGGAATGCGTAAATCAGAATCACCGCAGCAGAGCCGAGAAATCCCCATTCCTCTCCGATTGTACAGAATATGAAGTCCGTACTTTGCTCCGGGACAAATCCGAATGTGGTCTGGGTGCCCTGGAGGTAGCCTTTTCCGGCAAATCCTCCCGAACCTATGGCAATCATCGACTGGTTTACGTTGTAACCCACACCTGCGGGGTCGTCTTTCATTCCGAGAAGCACTTCTATTCGGCTGCGCTGGTGCTCCTGGAGTATATTGTCGAATATGAAGTCCACCGAATAGGTGAATCCGATTCCGACGGCAAGGGCTGCGACGGCGACGTATGTGTAGAGGTGCCGGTTGCGGAATGCCGAACGCAGAACAAACGGGAGCGCGACGACGATGGTGAGGAAAAGGATATATTCCGGTTTTATTTTCATAAAGAATGATTCCGGATTGTCGATAGCTTCGGCTATTTTTCCGAGGATTGCAGGAATGAAGGCAAATAGGACAGTGACTGGAATGCCTATGAGCAGCAATGGTTTAATCTTCCCGTTACTCAGGCATACATAAGCCGTGACTACAACTGTGAGGGCGAGCATTGCAGCGTAGGGGCTGACGGTGAGTGTTAAAATGAACACGAGTATCGCCATAGCTGCGGTGACGATGAACCAGCCCGAAAGGCCTTCGCGGTAGAGCATAAATATGAATCCGCAGTAGACAAGTGCAGACCCGGTCTCTTTCTGGGCGACGATTGTAAGCATCGGCACGAGTATGATGACTGCCGTCAGCAGAAAGTCCTTTGTTTTATTGATGCGGTAGTCCACCTGACTCATAAGTGTCGCAAGCATCAGCGAGGTCGTGGTTTTCGACAGCTCCGCCGGCTGGAAACTGATAGGTCCGAGAGTGAACCATGAATGTGAGCCCTTGACATCGCGGCTTAGGAATATCACCGCAACGAGCAACAGCATCATAATAATATATAGCGGCAGTGAAAATCCTTCATATATTCTCGGCGGAATCACGAACAGCACAAGTGCTCCAACTCCGAGCGAAATCAGCAGCCAGATGATCTGTTTCCCGCTCCGGAGCGACGGGTCGAAGATGTTTCCTCCGTCAACCGAATGGACAGAAGCGTAGATGTTGAGTATGCCGATGAGAACGAGCACAAGATAGCAGCCCAGAAGCCACCAGTCGATGGTCTTGGCAAAACTGCGACGGTTTGTCCTTGTGTCGTATAGTCCCATAATCTTATTTGTCTTTTTTTACTTTGTGCATCAAATCCCCGTTGAGCACCCTCTGCTCCAGCGGCTTACGTGCGTCCGAGATGTCCCCGTTGAGGTATTTCTCCACCAGGAGCGAGGCAATTGGCGCCGCCCAAGTTGCTCCGAATCCGCCGTTCTCCACATACGCTGCCACAGCAATCTTCGGATTGTCTTTTGGGGCGAAACAGATGAAGACCGAATTGTCGTCTCCGCGCGGGTTCTGCGCTGTTCCTGTCTTTCCGCAGATGTCAAGCCCCGGCACCGCAGCCACGCTTGCCGTACCGCCTGAACCATATCCGCTGTTCACCGCACGGTACATTCCGTTAATGACTTTCGGAAAATGCACTGTGTCGACTTTCGTGTAGTGGCGTTTGCGGTATTTGTCGTCAATCCTGTAGTTTTCAGAGTCCTTGATGATGTGCGGAATGTAGTAATATCCCCGATTTGCCACTGTCGCACAGAGGTTCGCCAGGTGCAGCGGAGTGCAGCCGAGTTCACCCTGCCCGATGGAAAGTGATATGACTGTCAGGGACTTCCATCCTCCCTTGTGGTAGCGCTTGTCGTAGTATTTCGAGTCCGGCACGAAGCCTCCGAGTTCGGACGGGAAATCGCTTCCGAGTTTTTGGCCGAACCCGAAGCTTTTTACATAGCTGTTCCAGGCGTCTAATCCCTCTGCGACATTCGCGTATTTTTTGTTGTCGAGAATATCGCGGAGGACATAGCAGTAGTAGGCGTTGCAGGACATCATAATCGACTCCTCAAGGTTCAGAGGAGACTTGTGGGCGTGGCATCCGAGCTTATTCCTGCCGAAATGGTAGCCCATGCTGCACGGATGCAGAGTTCCCGGCGTGACGACCCCTTCCTGAAGCCCTATCAGCGCGTTCACGAGTTTGAACACCGACCCCGGCGGATAGGGAGCCTGCACCGCGCGGTTGAACATCGGCTTGTATGGGTTGTTGAGAATTTCGGAGTAGTGGTTGCCGATGTCGGCCAGCATATCCACGTCGATTCCCGGACTTGACACCATTGTAAGTATCTCTCCTGTGGACGGCTCAATCGCCACAAGCGAACCCACTTTCTTGTCCATCAGCATCTGCCCGTAGTGCTGAAGTTCGGCGTCGATTGTGGTTGTTATGTCTTTTCCGGGCACGGCCTCGCGGTCCATCTCTCCATCACGGAACCGGGATTCGATGCGGTTGCTTGAGTTGCGCAGGTAGATGTTGTAGCCCTTTTCGCCCCGGAGCTCCTTTTCCATTGCAGCCTCGATTCCGGTCTTTCCGGCATAGTCTCCGCTGCGGTACTCGTCCGGATGCTTTTTCAGAAAATTCGCATCTACCTCGGAAACATAGCCGAGCAGGTTGCCTCCGGCATTGTAGGGATATTCCCTGACACTTCTGGCCTGTCCGCGGAATCCCGGAAACTTGAACTCGACCTCGGCGAACTTCATATATCTTTCCGGCGGAATCTGCTTAAGGAACGTCAGCGTCTGCCAGCCTATCCTGGTCCTGAACTTCCTATACTCCGCCATCTTTTCGCGGACGAACAACGTGTCGAGTTCCAACACCTTACAGAACGCGAGTGTGTCGAATGCCGTGACCTCTCTTGGAGTGACAAGCAGGTCGTAGACCACTTTGTTGCCGACGAGAATCCGGTCGCTGCGGTCGTGGATGATGCCTCGCGTCGGGTAGATGGTGGAATATACCATCGAGTTGTTCGATGAGTCAATTTTGTAGCGGTCGTCGATGATCTGGATGACGAAAAGCCGGACTATGAGTACAAGCACTGCAGCCCCCAGTCCTATCAACAGCTTATTTTTCCGATCAAGAACCATAAGCCTAATCCCGTGTGTTTCTGGTGGAGAAGATGTGTTGCACTATCGCTATGAGAGGAAGGCTTGCCGCAAGTGAGCAGGCGAAACGCAGCGCGCAGAATCCGAAAGTCCTTTCTCCGGCTCCGTCAAGCGCGACATAGAGCAGCAGGAAAATAGCCGTGGCTATGGTCGAGAGCGCGAACAATCTTGTTGTTCCGCTTTTCTTTGACGAGAGAGCTTCCGTCCTGACTACGGTATCCTCTCCGATGAAGAGCCGCACGAGTGGCTTTTGAAGAAGCGCCACCGGCACGAGCGAAGCCATGTTCAATCCGAGCACACCATCCGAGAGCCAGTCGACGGCAAACCCTGCAACGAACGCAATGAGCATTGTCGTTTCTGTCCTTGCGTACAGGGGTAGAAATATCACCAGCACGGGAAGCAGCGTTACGGTCACGAGGGGGCCGAGAAACATACAGTCACAGATGATAATCTGAACCAGAACCAGAAAAATCCAGGTCGCGACGAATTTTGTGTCAGTTCTCACCATATCACATCCCCTCCTTTTCCAGTTTCTCTATTTCCCCGTCATCCATCAGGCTGACGATTGTCACATATTTCAGACTGCTGAAGTTCTCGAAGAGCTTGACTTCAAGGTTGTAGGTGGCTCCGTCCTTCAGACGCGAATCCACGGTGACACCGACGGGGATGTCTTTCGGAAATATCGCGGAGAAACCGCTCGTGTAGACCGTGTCCCCGAGTTCCGTCACAAGGTGGTGCGGGATTTCCTCAAGGATTGCGTTTCTGTAGCCGTTCCATTTCAGCGGGCCCACCGGACCTTCCTTTCCGAGTCGTGCGCTGACGTTCATGTTGTAGTTTCGGAAACTGATGCCGTAGCAGTAGTTCTCGCTCACGTTTTCCACGATGCCCACCACGCCTTTCGCCGTGATGATGCCATCACCGACCTTCACCCCATCGGAGGCACCTTTGTCGAGTATGAGGTAGTTGTGCTGGCGGTTGTCGCTTAACTTGATGATGGTTGCCGGCGTGAACCTATACTTCTCGCCCGCGCCATGGAACTCTTTTCCTCCGGAGAGCCGTTCAGCGGCCTCAAGCCTGTCCTCAAGCACGTGTACGCGCTGAAAAAGCCTTGCGTTTTCGGCCGCAAGCGAGTCGTTTTTTGCGGAGAGACCGAAGTAATTCCGCACTTTTTCTCCTCCTCCCCAAAGCGCGGCCATCGCGCTGTGTCCCGCTCCTGAAATCCAGTTTCTCTGGAGCTCGTTGTTGTAATGCAGAACGGCAATCGCAGCCGTCTCCAGCGCAAGAAAAACGACTGCAGTCACTATTGCTGATATGGGGCTGCGCTTCTGCATTCCGTCCTTTTGCTATCTCATGAGGAACGAGAAGTCGTCGGTGTGCTTGAGCGCGATGCATGTACCTCTGGCAACTGCCCTGAGCGGGTCTTCAGCCACGTGGAACTGTATGTTAACCTTGTCGGAGAGGCGCTTTGCAAGTCCGCGGAGAAGTGCGCCGCCTCCAGAGAGGTAGATTCCTCCCTCGACGATGTCGGAGTAAAGCTCCGGAGGAGTCTGTTCGAGAACATGCAGGATGCCGGTCTCGATTCTTGCGATGGACTTGTCAAGGCAGGTCGCTATTTCCTGGTATGTCACAGTCGCCTCAACTGGGTGCGCTGTCATCAGGTTCGGTCCGTTCACCTTCATTGGCTCCGGTTCCTCCTCAAGTTTGGTGAGTACGGAACCGACGCGAATCTTGATCTGCTCCGCCGTCCCTTCGCCGACCTTGATGTTGTGCTGTTGGCGCATGAACTGCATGATGTCTCCGGTGAGCACGTCTCCTGCCACCTTGATGCTGTCCTGCACCACGATGCCTCCTAGCGAAATCACCGCAATCTCGGTCGTTCCGCCTCCGATATCGACAATCATGTTGCCGCGTGCAGCCTGTACGTCAAGACCGATTCCGACCGCTGCGGCCATAGGTTCGTAAATCAAATAGAGATCCCTTCCTCCGGCATGCTCCGAAGAGTCGCGCACGGCCCTTTTCTCCACCTCTGTACTTCCTGAAGGAATGCCGACGACCATCTTGATGTTCGGCTGGAAGAGCGACTTGCGCGTGCTGTTTATCTGTTTGATGAATCCCCTGATCATCATCTCGGCAGCGTCGAAGTCCGCAATTACTCCATCCTTCAGCGGCCTTACCGTCTTGATTTTCGGGTTTTCCTTTCCCTGCATCGTTTTTGCCTTCTGTCCCAACGCAATGGGTTTTCCGGTCACGATGTCGATTGCCACTATGCTCGGTTCGTCCAGAACAATCTTGTCGTTCTGGAATATGACGGTGTTCGCCGTTCCGAGGTCAATCGCGAGTTCCTGAGTCAAGAATGAGAATGCCATATCTTACTTATTTTCCCTTGTTTCAAAATTTCAAAAGTTCCACGTTCGTGGCTGATTCTAAAAATCTTGTAAAATTAGGCAAAAAAACTCATATTTGCGAATATATTTTCTCATTGGTGAACACAAAGGAATAAATCGGGATATTTGTGCAGTACTTTCGAGGACCGATTTCCTTTTGAAGAAAGGAGTGTACTGGGCGTACACGACTGATGAGAAAAGGAATGTGAACTGAAAACACAAATAAAATGAAGAAATATCTTATAGTCGTCGCTGGAGGGCGGGGGCTGCGTATGGGCAGCGATCTCCCGAAGCAGTTCCTGAAAATCGGCGGACGGGCGGTGCTCCACAGGACAATCGAGCGTTTTGTGTCGGCCTGCCCGGACATCCGTGTGGTGACGGTTATGAACCCGGACTACATTGATTTCTGGAAAGACTATTGTCTCGGTTCCGGAATGGTTGTTCCGCAGAGCATTGTCCGCGGAGGGATGACCCGTTTCCATTCTGTGAAGAATGCCCTTGAAAAAGTTCCTGACGGGGCCATCGTTGCAGTTCATGACGGGGTGCGCCCCTTTGTGTCAGAGTCTCTGATAGTCAGAATGTTCGACGCTGCCGAAACTGTCCCGGCCCTCATCCCTGTCGTCCGGTGCGTTGACACGATGCGGTCCCTCGCTACAAAAAAGGACGCTTCAGGCAACGAAGTCCTTGAACCTCTTAATGTCAAGATTGATCGTTCCGTTCTTTATGCTGTGCAGACTCCCCAGATTTTCCATTCAGATGTTCTGAAAGCCGCCTATTCTCAGCCCTACGACACCGCCTTCACCGACGACGCCTCTGTCGTGGAACGCTCCGGCGTCCCCATCTCCTTCATTCCCGGCGAGCGCCTCAACATCAAACTCACGACAAAAGAAGACCTCCTCCTCGCTGAGTCCATTCTAAACATTACAGAATAATATCAGCCCTCCTCTTTTTCTTTGCGCCCCTTGATTGGGATTTATTTAGAAAGGGAAAATCTCCCTAAACTGCCTGGAGAAAGGGGATGCATAAAAGGATGGGATGCAAGGCGGACGGAGAAGATGAAACCGCAGCGACTCCAAGGCGCATAAGCGCCGTGCGCAGCGCACAGAAGCGCAGGCCAGTGGGATAGGGTCTCGCGGAGCACCACCTCCCCTTCGAGGGGAGAGGGCACTGAAAAAGGGTAGCATTTAATAAGTCCTTGACAATACAGTATCCGG
>ERZ1026854.146-NODE-146-length-53132-cov-10.659193_pt1 | contig 53132 bp, 43 predicted proteins | sample MGYA00380157_ERZ1026854 | MGnify/ENA primary metagenome ERZ1026854 (study PRJEB33269, sample SAMEA4719793) | human gut metagenome | biome: human-associated habitat; feature: organic feature; material: feces | place: Cameroon | collected 2013-10 ... | reverse complement strand
CTATAAGAAGTTCTGCTCAATAAAAAACAAGAACTAAAAACATCTAAATATTACTTGATTGATACCATAGAATATGATTATCCGTCATTTCATTTATCCATGGATTGCTTTTGGTGTAAAGTTATAAATGGAAACTTGGTACTTAAAGAACACGAGGCGGCTCAATGGCTGACAAAAGAACAGCTGGATGATGTGGATTGGTTGCCGGCAGATATAACATTGATCGATAAAATAAAAGATAAATTATGAGAGAGAGGTTTACACAGTGGACGTAAGAAAAATGAGAAATGAAGTACTGGGAAAGCGTGTGGTTGCAGCACTGGAATCCCGAAATATGGAAGCTTATTATGTGGAGACAAAAGAAGAGGCAGTTCAGAAAGCGCTTGAACTGATTCCAAAGGGCAGCAGTATCAATATGGGTGGAGCATCTTCGGTCAAGGAGTGCGGTCTCTACGATGCGGTTTCCAATGGAGATTATCAATTTTATGACAGGGATAAGGTAGAAACACCGGAGGAAAAAGCAGAAATTGCACTGAAAGCATTTAGTAGTGATTATTTCCTTGGCAGTGTAAATGCCATGAGTGAGGATGGTGTTTTTATTAATATTGATGGAAATGCGAATCGTGTAGCTGCGTATGCGTATGGACCCAAACATGTATTGCTGATCGTGGGCATGAACAAAATTGTGAAATCGGAGGAGGATGCTTTGCACCGTGCGCGAAATGAGGCCGCTCCGATCAATGTGCAGAGATTCGGAATCGATACACCATGTTCGAAAAATGGAAGCTGCTTTGATTGCAAGAGTCCGCAATGTATCTGCTGCCAGATTTTGACAACCCGTTTCAGCAGAGTAAAAGGACGTTTTCAAATTATATTAGTGGATGAAAATCTTGGATTTTAAGAAGCAGAGTGGAAAGGAAAACTGAAATGAGAAAATATGCAGGGATGAGAAGTATCGCATGTCTGGCAATCTGTGGAGTTTTGATGAGCTCCATGGTAAGTCCGGAAGCTGCAACACTTAAGGTACAGAAAACAGATCAAAAGCACAATATTACAACTGCAAAAGGATCGTATGCAAACTGGGATGGCGTATCGGATGGCACGCAGTTTTTGGATAACCAGGGGAATGTGTGCATTGCATATAATACAAAAAGCAATATTGTAATTGTGAAAACGAAAAATGGAAAACCTGTCAAAAAGACAATCACATTGAAGAAGAAATCTTCTGTTTTTGGCGGTGTTACATGCGATTCCGACGGAAATTTTTATGTAGTTACGGGAAAGACGAATAAAACAAATAATACAGCAACAAAAACGATTTTTGTTTCCAAGTACGATTCCAGTGGAAAGCTTCTTGCAAGTGTGGGGGACAATGGTTCCTCGAGTCTGGCATCCTATTATGATGAAAGCTTTTATACGAAGATTCCTTTTCATGCAGGAAATTGTGATATTGCAGTAAATGGAGATTATGTTGCTGTCAACTATGCGAGGGAAATGTATAGTGGTCATCAGAGTAATTCGCTTTTGCTGGTGAACCGAAAGACGATGCAGAAGGAAAGTGTGGAAAGTTACTATAATTCCCATTCTTTTGCGCAGCGTGTGGTTCTGTGGGGAGAGGGATTTCTTCTTGCAAGTGAGGGCGATTGTTATGATCGCGCATTTACCGTTTCAGAGTTAAAGATGCCGGGAACAGATGATGGAATCAGTGATGATCTAATCAACAATACAGGTTTTCCTGATGACTGGGAAATCATTTATGATAATACATATTCGGGAGAGATATCGAAAACATGGACATGTGATTCACAAAATATTTTCTCATTCTGGATCAGCAAAGGTGCATTTGACCGTTATAACATGTATGAGGTAAATGATAATTTTGCCCGCATGGGCGGTATTGCGACAGGAGATGTACATAACGCGGCTATGGTAGCAATATCAGCACCATCTTTAAGCAGCAAGGCAAAAAAGGAAAATCAGCAGTTGTTTATTCAGATTTTTGACCCGAATGCGGATCTGACCACAGCGAATGGATATGTTACATCCGGTACGCGCAGTGGCTTAAGTGGAAAAAATGGTGATGAAAAGGTAACAGATTACGGCGTAAAATGGCTCACAAATTATGACAAAACATATACCATCGAAAATCCGCAGGTTGTAGCTACAGATGCGGGAAATTATGTGATCTTATTTGAACGTTATAAAAAATACAGTTATCAGGGCGTATATGCAATTGTTGTTGATGCCAAAGGAAATGTGATACAGAAGACGAAGAAACTTGCCTCTTCCGCTTATCTGAACCCATGCAGAATGCCGGTTTATTCTAAAGGAAAAGTATGGTGGGCTGGAAACAAAACGAAGGGGACAGATATTTATATTTATTCTTATGCGGTTAAGTAAAGGAGGGTACATGAAGATAGCAGTATATTGTGGTTCTGATTTTGGAAACAATGAGGAATATACAAAAGCCGCCAGAGAACTGGGGCAATGGATTGGAAAAAGCAAATATACACTTGTATATGGCGGTGGCGAATCCGGATTGATGGGAGCTGTTGCAAAGGAAGTTCATGCGGCAGGAAGCGAGGTTATTGGTGTGATTCCGGGAAATGTGGAGTTTATTAAGTCACGCCCACAGCCGTATGTGACCAAATTGATTACTACAACGAATATGAGTGAGAGAAAGCAGAAAATGCTGGATCTGGCAGATGTGTTTATCGCCTTGCCGGGAGGAATCGGAACGCTCGATGAGATTTCAGAAGCAATAACACTTACGAAAATTGGTGTATTTCAGAAACCATGCATTTTGTTCAACCGAAACAGTTTTTATGCACCGCTGAAAACTATGTTTGAGCAGATGGAGCAGGAGGGATTCTGGTGGAAAGAAAGTATGCGCCATGTCCTGTTTTCGGATCATGTGGATGAGATTGCGGCGTTTATAGATAAGTTCAATAGTGCTCAATGAATCGATGAGTGAAAAAGAAGGAGATCGCGTTGAGAAAACATAAAGGAATCATAATTACGGCCACGATTTTGCTGGCAGCCATTGCAGTAGTGGCAGGAAACCGTTTTGTAAAGAATCAGGATAATAACGAAAAGAATTCCAGGGAAACAGAGAAAGTTGACGTTGCCGAAAAGAAAGTCGAAGTGAAGAAGGAAACAAGTCCGCAGAAAGAGGCTACAGAGATTAGCGAGACAACAGAGTTTACAGAGGCTGCCGTAAATACAGAAACACAGAAGACATCGGATTCCCAGGAAGAATCCGAATCCGGCACGCACCAGATTTCGGACGAGGATTTTTACGTCTCCAAAATTCCGGATGACATTTTTGAAAAGATGCAGGGAAAATCATACAAAGCAGACTGCACAGTGCCACGGGACGAGCTTCGATATGTTCATGTCCTGCATATGGGATTTGACGGACAGACAAAGGAAGGCGAGCTGGTCGTAAACAAAGCCATTGCAGATGATGTGCTTGCCATCTTTGAGGAATTGTATCAGGCGGACTATCCAATTGAAAAAGTGGAATTGGTAGATGCGTACAATGCTGATGATGAGGAATCCATGAGCCATAATAATTCTTCTGCATTTAACTTCCGGTTCATTTCCCATACCACAAAGATCTCAAAACATGGTCTGGGTATGGCTGTGGATATCAATACGCTGTACAATCCGTATGTGAAGACGGTAGACGGAAAATTGTCCATTGAACCAGCCAATGCTACGGCATATGTAGACCGTAGCAAGGATTTCCCATACAAAATTGATCATGATGATTTGTGCTATAAGATTTTTAAAAAGTATGGATTTACCTGGGGTGGCGATTGGACGCATTCTAAGGACTATCAGCATTTTGAGAGAGATTATTGAGAATATTTTTCGAAAATACTCAAGAGATAAGAAGAAAGAGATTTAAAAATTTCGAAAAATTATCCTTGACATATTTGTACATGGGGCTATAATAGCAAAAGTAAAGAAAATATAGTTCACCAAAATTCGTTGATGAGAACAAAATCGTAGCCATGATTATTTGCAGAGAGTCTGTGGCTGGTGCGAACAGACAATAACCGGATACTGATTATCCTCTCTAAGAAGCGGGCTGAAAGCAGTTAGTTGCAAGTAAACTTCGCCGGTCTCCTCCGTTATGGGATAGCATATGTTGGTATGTGAAGTGTCACAGAGATTTTCTGTGGAATTAGGGTGGTATCGCGGATTTTATTCGTCCCTTTCCAGTTTATTCTGGGAAGGGACTTTTTTGTGAACAAAAAGGAGGAAATGTAATGAAAGCATTACAAAAATTCAGCAAATTCTTATCGGATTACACATCTGTGGTGGTAATAGCCATTGCGATTGTAACATTTATCGTTCCGGGCATGATGGGATGGGTAAACCATCAATTGTTTACGGATCCGGTTTCTAACAAGTTTACCTGTCAATCCATCATTATCGGTGTAATTATGTTTAGTATGGGACTGACTTTGACTACAGAAGATTTTAAGATTCTGGCACAGAGACCATTTGATATTTGTGTAGGTGCATTGGCACAGTATCTGATTATGCCGTTTCTGGCGTTTGCATTGACAAAGGCATTGCACCTTCCGGATGGCATTGCCCTTGGATTAATTCTGGTAGGATGTTGCCCGGGTGGTGTGTCATCCAACATCATGTCCTATCTTTGTGGCGGGGATGTGGCTTTTTCTGTAGGAATGACAACAGTATCAACAATTCTTTCTCCGATTATGACACCGCTTATGGTTTCTCTGTTGGCGAGCGGAGCAAATATTTCCATCAAGGCGTTGCCAATGTTGATTTCCATTGTTGAAACCGTGATTCTTCCGGTTGCGCTTGGATTTCTTCTGAATTATTTGCTCGGCAAAAAGAAAACCTTTAGCGAGATACAGAAAGTAATGCCAGGAGTTGCGGTATTAGGACTGGCTTGTGTTGTAGGTGGTGTTGTTTCCTCACAGGGCGATAAATTCTTCCAGTCAGGTGCTGTCATTTTCATTGCGGTATTTCTTCATAATGGGCTGGGTTATCTGCTTGGTTATGGTGCAGGAAAGCTTGTTGGCATGAACACAGCAAAGAAGAGAACAATTGCTATCGAAGTTGGTATGCAGAATGCGGGATTGGCAACAAATCTTGCCACAACAACCGCGCAGTTTTCTGCAACACCGGAATCCGCTATCATCTGTGCTGTTTCCTGTACCTGGCATTCTATTTCAGGAACATTGCTTGCCGGCATGTTTGCCGCTTATGATAAACATAAGAAAAAACAACAGTAAACAAATATAAATATATAGGTTGACATATCGGAAATTAAGATGTAACATAACGGTGTTATTTAACATAACAACGTTATGTTGCATTTTTATTTACAGGGAACTGAATATTTACGGTTTCAGGGAGAACACAATGGCAGAAAAGAAGATACATGACAGCAAGACGAAGACCCACCTTATGAAATGCGCCAAGAAAGAATTTATGGAAAAAGGCTTTCAGGGAGCATCTCTTCGCAGTATCTGCCAGAAAGCGGGTGTTACAACCGGAGCATTGTACTTCTTCTTTCAGGACAAAGATGATTTGTTCTGTGAAGTGGTTGGCGATTTTATGGATCGGCTTAATGCAATTATTCGTGAGCATTTTTCCTTCGAAGTACAGGAAATGAAAAGCGGCAAGGCAACCGAGCATGATGAGCGCAGCGATTTTGAATCGATGGCGCAGATTGTGCATGAGCTGTATACCTATCGGGATGAAGTGCTTCTGGTGTTGATGAAATCTCAGGGATCGAGCATGGAACATATGCCGGATCGTCTGGTGGATCAGATGGATGAGCACAATGCATTTATCTGTGAGGCAATGTGTCAGGCATATGGTGTTCCGATGGTGGAGAAAAGCGTTGTCCATTGGATGTCGCATTCGCAGATTGATATGTTCATATTTATGGTGACACATATTGACAATGAGAAGGAAGCACTTCAGTTTGCAGAAAAGGGAGTAAAATATCTGCTGGCAGGCTGGTATGGTCTGGTAAAATCATAGGTCTTTCGCGAAGAGCGGGAGACCTAAAAAAAGAACTATGGGTTAGAAGAAACTAATAATAGTGTGGCAAGCAAAACTAAAAAGGAAAGGGAGTAACTATGTCAGAAGAAGAAAGAAAGTTTTTGGAGATCGTAGATTTAAAGAAAGGATTTGGAAGCGGCGAGACGCGCCAGGAGGTTCTTCGCGGTATGAATTTCTCTGTCGCAAAAGGTGAGTTCTGTGTGCTTTTAGGACCATCCGGTTCCGGAAAATCCACATTATTGAATATCATTGGAGGTATTGATAATGCGGACAGTGGTTACATCAATATCAATGGAGATAAGCTGGAGGATATGAGTGAGAAAAAGCTCACACAGTACCGCAGAAAGCATCTTGGTTATGTGTTCCAGATGTATAATCTTATTGCAAACCTGAATGTAAAAGAAAATATTGAGGTAGGAGCTTACCTGTCAGACAATGCGTTGGACATTGACGACCTGCTTCATACACTGGGACTTTACGAGCACAGATACAAGCTGCCGAACCAGCTTTCCGGTGGACAGCAGCAGCGTGTCTCTATTGGCCGTGCCATTGTAAAGAATCCGGACATTCTGTTGTGTGATGAGCCGACAGGAGCTTTGGACTACAATACATCGAAGGAAATCTTAAAGCTGATTGAAGATGTAAACAAGAAATACGGCAATACCATTATCATGGTTACACATAATGAGGCAATCAAAAACATGGCAGATCACGTAATCAAGCTCCGTGACGGAGCGGTGCGTCATAACGATATTAATACAAACAAAATCTCTGCAGATGAACTTGAGTGGTAAGGGGGCAGTTATGAATAAGAAAAAAGTGAGAAATCCCCTGATCAAGCGAATACCGAAAGAATTGATCGGAGACTGGAAGAAATATCTTGTTGTATTTTTATTCCTTGTGCTTACGATTGGTTTTGTGTCTGGTATGTATGTCGCAAATGAGAGTATGTTGCAATCGGCAGCGGATGGGGTAAACGAATACAAACAGGAAGATGGACATTTCGAGTTAAAGAAGCAGGCGGATGATGCATTGCTGTCTGCAATTGAAACCGGAGAGAAAGCAGATGTAAAGCAGTATTATCTCGACGAAGCAAAAAAGAAGCTGGATAAAAAGTTTCCAAAGAAGTTTAAAAAGGAATTCGATAAGAAATTTAAGAAGAAATTTGAGAAGTCTTTCCCGACAGAATTTACGAAATCTTTTAAGGAAGAGTTTGATCCGAAATTCAAATCCTCCTTTGATACAGAGTTCAAAAGCAAGTTTGATGCACAGTTTTCTGCGCAGGTAAAACAGACGCTTGTGGCTCAGGGAATGGATGAGCAGACCGTTGCAGCGATGCTGCCGGCCGCTGTGAAACAGGCAAAGGCGGATGGTACATACAAGAGTGCATATGATAAGGCATATAGCAGTGCATATACAGAAGCTTACGACAAAGCATATGCAACTGCCTATGATGAAGCGTATGACAAGGCACACGATGAAGCTTATAAAAAGGCTTACAAGAAAGCCTACAAGAAGGCCTATGACGAAGCCTATGATGAGGCATGGAAGAAAGCTCAGGGTAAAATCGAAGACAAATATGCCGATGCCGAAGAAAAGTATGAATTAAATGATCCGGACTTTAAGGCGACAAAGACAACCGTGTATGAGAATTTCTTCCGGAACGAAGAGGAAGATTACAACAACGATGGCAAAAAGGATGGTACGATCCGTGTTTTCACGAAGACAGAAGATATCAACCTGGCATGCCTGCTAAAAGGAAGTTTTCCACAGGCAAAAGACGAAATCGCCATTGACCGTATGCATGCAGACAATGTAGGGGTCACAGTCGGAGATACAATCACCATCAGCGGAGAAACCTATAAGATTGTTGGTCTTTTGGCATATGTCAATTATTCTACATTACATGAGAAAACCACAGATATGATGTTTGATGCTTTGAAATTTGATGTGGCAATGGTCACATCAGAAGGCTTTGACCGTCTTCATAAGAGTGTGCATTATGCATATGCATGGAAGTATGAAAACGAGCCGGAAGATGATGCACAGGAAAAAACACAGTCTGACGATTTCATGCGTGCCCTGTTGACACAGGTCGTTGTCGCGGACAACGAATTGGAAGACTACACACCAAGATATGGCAATCCGGCGATCAATTTTGCAACCGATGATATGGGATCGGATAAAGCCATGGGTGGTGTACTTCTGGATATTCTGATTGCAATTATCGCTTTTATCTTTGCAGTCACGATCAGCAATACCATTGCAAAAGAAGCTTCTGCTATCGGAACGCTGCGCGCTTCCGGTTATACAAAGGGAGAACTTGTACGGCATTACCTTTCCATGCCGGTGATCGTAACGCTGCTGGCGGCGATTGTCGGAAATATTTTGGGATACACGGTATTCAAAAATGTGGTAGTGTCAATGTATTATAACAGTTACAGTCTGCCGACATATCACACAATCTGGAATCCGGATGCCTTTTTCAAGACGACACTGATTCCGGTGGTTCTGATGCTTGTGGTCAATCTGATTGTCATCGTGCGGATGATGCAGCACACACCGTTGCAGTTCTTACGTCATGATCTGAAAAAGACAAAGAACAAAAAGGCCATGCGTCTGCCAAGATGGAAATTCTTAAGCCGTTTCCGTCTGCGTATCATGTTCCAGAATGTAGCAAATTACCTGATTCTTTTTGTAGGTATTTTCTTTATCATGGTCATGCTTGCGATGGCAGTAGGAATGCCGGATACACTTGACTACTACAAGAATAATATAGATGGAATGATATTCGCAAAGTATCAGTATGTACTGAAGGCTTACGAGGATGAAGACAACAATCTGATCACAACGGACAATAAAGAGGCAGAAAAATTCGACATGACTTCGCTAGAGAAAAAGAGCGACGCGTTGAATGAGGAGATTTCTGTTTATGGAATTGAAAAAGACAGTAAGTATGTAAAGATCAAAAAGCTGAATTCATTGAAAAAGAATGAGGTTTACATCTCGGCATCTTTTGCGGATAAATATGGAATCAGTGTTGGTGATACCGTATCGTTGGATGAGAAATATGAGAACAAGACCTACAAATTTAAAGTTGTGGGACTCTATCATAAATCCCAGAGTCTTGCAGTCTTTATGTCCATCGATAACTATGGAAAGGTGTTTGATCTCAAAGAGAATGAGTTTAGCGGATTTCTTTCGGACAGCGAAATCACGGATATTGATGAGGACAATATTGCAACAACCATCACGATACATGATATTACCAAAATGGCAGATCAGCTCGATCATTCCATGGGTTCGTATATGTCCTATTTCCAGGTTTTATGTATTCTTCTGGCAGCAGTCATGATTTATCTTTTGACAAAGCTGATTATTGAAAAGAATGAGAATGCAATTTCCATGACCAAGATTTTGGGATATGAGAACAAAGAGATTGCCAGTCTGTATCTGCTTTCCACCAGTATCGTGGTAATTATTTCAGATGCGGTCAGCGTGATTTTGGGAACCCTTGTTATGAATGCGGCATGGAGAATTATGCTGTTCTCATACAGCGGATGGTTCGCATTCCATATGAAGCCATTGGGTTATGCAAAGATGTTTGGATTTGTACTGATTGGATATCTGATTGTCATGATTTTTGATTTCCAGAGAATCAAGAGGATTCCGATGGATCAGGCATTGAAAAATGTAGAATAAAAGTAACTATTCCAAGAGGTTCTGAATAGTTACGATAGGAAAAAAAGGAACTGTGTGACAGCGCACAGTTCCTTTTTGGACATTTTAATAAACGGATTTCATCCTTATGCCTGTTCCTTAAGTGATGTTTTTTGTAATATTGCATAAATAATAACGGCATATACACCACCTATGAGTGCGGTAATCAGCTGCGTGACAGAAAACTGTAATTGCAGGGCATGGAGCATCGGCTGCATTTTCACCGGTAACATGTATGGCAAAATAATAAGGGAGATCAAAAGCCCCATGAACAAAGCTTTTAATATGGCTCCGATACCAATTGAGACTGGAAGCCCGGCTGTTTTTCCGAACTTATTTCGAAGCAATGCTACCATAACAACGAGAATGATATTTCCAATTATGATACATGGGAACAGGGCAGGGACCGCTGCCATAATAGGCATTCCGGTAATGAAAAAGGAAGTGATTGGTGTGATAATACTCAGAATGATACCGCAGGCAAGTCCGGCATAAATTGCAGTCAGAATCAGCGCGGCATTGATAACGGGTCCGGTGATATATACACTTAAATTTTTAAAAAACTGGCTTATGATGCAGATGGCAAGCATAATGGCAGTAACGGTAATTTGTTTGGTTTTTAGTTTCATAATTTCATTCCTCCTTAAAGTTTATGTCATAGTAATGATACGCCTGTAAAAAATGAAATGCAATGATTCTTGTTTTTCATGGAGTGCTAAATTATAATGAGATTGGAAAACTTATTCCAGGGTTTTCCGAATGGTTACAGAGATTACAAAATTTATGGATAGTGTCAAGTTTTCTATGAAAACTTGATATTCAATGTCATGGAGAAAAAATATGAAATGCAAAACAAATAGGAAAACGATAACGTTTCTTTTGGCGATGGTTCTTTTTCTGACCGCATCTTGCGGAGATGTAAGTGTACAGGCAGCCACAAAAAAGGCATCTGCAAAAACAACAGAAACATCTTCTTTTTACAAAAATAAGCAAAAAATTTATCTGGATTCCTCATGGAAATATGCTGACCATGCCAAAATCACTTCTGGCTATGCAGTCATGTATACCGCTAAAAAGAACCGGAAAGATATTGTGATTGCGGTGAATGCAGGGCATGGAACAAAGGGTGGTTCTTCAGTAAAGACGCTTTGCCATCCGGATGGGTCTCCGAAATTGACGGGAGGAACGACACAAGCGGGGGCCATTCAGGCAGTGGCGGTATCGGATGGTATGACTTTTCGTGATGGAACCGCGGAACGCGATGTGACACTTCGCATGGCAAAGATCCTCAAAAAGAAACTTCTGGCAGAAGGGTATGATGTGTTAATGGTCCGCGACGGAAAAGATGTTCAGCTGGACAATGTTGCCCGCACAGTCATCTGCAATAATGTGGCGGATTGTCATATCGCGTTGCATTGGGACGGTGACGGACTTCGTTACGATAAAGGCGCTTTTGCAATTTCTGTGCCTGAGGGATTAAAGAAGAAAAAGCCCGTGTCATCTTATTGGGAACAGCATGATGCATTGGGAGCTGCGTTGGTCAAAGGCCTCCGTTCCAACGGAGTGAAAATCAGTGGAACCGGTGCCACGGCGGTTGATTTGACACAAACTTCCTACAGTACGATTCCGTCTGTGGATATGGAACTTGGCAATCAGTGCTCGGACCACAGTGACAGGAAACTGGAAGTGCTTGCGGACGGTCTCGTGCAGGGCATTAACAAATATGTAAAAAAGCATATAAAGATTGCACCTTTGCGTGATTATAAGAAAAATGGTGGATCGAAATAAGAAAGCTGATGTTCAATAAAGGAGATTACAAAATGGAAACCTGGTATTACGAAGTAGTAAGTATTGATGGAGATTATGCAAATTTAAAGCGAACTGACATTGCGAGTGATGATCTCAAACTGGTAGCGCGTGCATTGCTTCCGCCGGAAATTATGGAGGGAAGCCGGTTGAAATATGAGCTGATGCAGTATTTTATGGTCGAATAAGGAGCAGAAATAAAAAATAAATGGTTGGTATGCAGTATTTGGCATGCAATATTCAGTAATTCATGTTTAAGATAGCAGTTTCATTGATGATGAGTATCTATATAGAAAAACTGTCTCAAAATACCCCGATTTTGTTTGGAAATCGGGGTATTTTGGGGCAGTTTTTTTGCATATACCCATAGGTGGGGTATTTTGCAATGATTTTTTGGGATATACCCCCGAACAGGGTATTTTAAGAGGATTTTTCTTCATATACCCCAGCAGGAGTTTTCTACAACCATTTTTTAAATTAAGTTGACGAAAATAGATAGATACGTTATTCTGTATCTACAAAACTCAAACAAATCAAATCCAGTCAAAATATCGGCTGGCCAAATCATTTAAAGCACAAGAAGTTCAGGTGCTTGTAATACCACGAGTTTTTACAATTAAATAGGGGATGGTATTGGGCGATAACTGGCTTGTTTCTGCGGATGAACGATTGCTTAATTGATAGTGTATGTTATAATGTAGGCAAAGGATTTCATAACAATCATCTGTTGCCCGCAGTGCCTTCTCTACTCACAAAAGGAAGAAGGAGAAATGCGATATGGCAAATGCAAAGAAGTATGAAGACTTAACCTTTACAGATGATTTTATGTTTTGTAAAGTGATGACAACAAACCCGGAACTCTGTCATGAGTTGCTGGAACTGATTCTTGGAAAGAAGGTAGGAGCTTTCACAAGGCTGGATCAGCAGAAACCAATAGAAATGACAGCCGATGGGAAGGGAATCCGATTTGATGTGTACAGCGAGGATGATTCCAAGACTGTGTATGACTGTGAGATGCAGACAAGCAGGAAAGATAATCTTCCGAAAAGAACGAGATACTATCAGGGAATGATAGATTTAAATTTGCTCGAAAGAGGCGCAAACTATAAGGAGCTGAAAAAGAGTTATGTAATCTTTATTTGCCCGTTTGATGAATTTAAGAGGGGATTGCATAAGTACACATTTGAGAATCGATGCAAAGAGATGCCAGAACTTGTATTGGGTGATGAATCAACGAAAATATTCTTGTGTGCCGGTGGAAATGCAGATGATGTATCGGATGATATGAAAGATTTTTTGAATTGGCTGACAATGGAGAAAACTGGAAGTAGTCGATTGGTGAATGAACTTGAAAAGGCAGTTCAGAAAGCAAAGAAACATGAGGAATGGAGGTTGGAGTACATGACATTACTTATGAGAGACAATGAAATGAGGGAAGAGGGCCGTAACGCTGAACGTACGGAATCCATCCGAAATATGATAAAGTGCGGAGTTGCAAAAGAAAAAATTCTTGAGCTGTACACAGAAGAAGAGTTTGAAAAAGCGACGAAAGACGCAGGGAATGAAGGCCTCTAAAAATAGAGTAATAGAACAAAATAAACAGACAGAGCACTGGAGAAATCCGGTGCTTTTGAATGGAAAGTATAAGAATAATGGAGGAACAATGGTCAAAAATATTGTAAAAGGAGAACGCATTTTCTCAAAAAAGGCACAATCAGCCACAGAGGCAGATAAGCAGGTCATAACAGACCTTTTGGATACGCTGAAAGCGAACAAAAATGTATGCGTTGGCATGGCGGCAAATATGATAGGAATTAATAAAGCAATTATCGCTGTGTCCGCAGGGCCGTTTCATTTTGCAATGGTCAATCCTGTGATCACGAAGAAGTCAGGGGAGTATCAGACAGAAGAAAGTTGTCTGTCAATCGACGGAGTGAGACCATGCACGCGTTATGAAGAAATCGAAGTGGATTATCTGGATCAGAATTTCAAAAAGCAGCATGGAAAATATACAGGATGGACAGCACAGATTATTCAGCACGAAGTCGATCATTGCAATGGTGTTGTGATTTAAATTATTGTTCTTAAGGAGGTATAACATGAATTTTGGAAAAAAGCAATCATACGAACAACAGGGGAATCAGGTAACATTACATTATGAGAATCAGGATGTAATCTTAACCATTCTAAAGGATGATATCATCCGCGTACTAGTGCCTTGCTGGATGAAAGACTACAAATCTAAGGCAATCGAGGGAGACAAAGCGGTTCCGGTAGATTTTACGGTGGAAGATGCAGGGGATGCGACCGTGATCAAAACGAAGAGCCTGACGTTGTACATTCACGACGGATTTTATATGGAGGCATACGATGCCAACGGCCATTTACTGATGGAGGATTATCGTGGTCAGCGTGTGAAAAAAGCGGCACTGGATCAGAAAGCAGCCAATCTGCTTGAGGCAGAAGGCCATGATGCATCAAAGTTAGCAGGTGGGGATTATGCAGTACAGACATTGAAAGTGCTGGCACCGGAAGACAGCTTTTATGGACTCGGGGACAAAAGCGGATTTATCAACAAGCGCCACTATGAATACGAGAATTGGAACTCCGATCTTCCGCAGGCACACAACGAGGATTTTCATGCACTGTACAAATCCATTCCATTTCTGATTTGTCTGCGTAAGGATTGTGTGTATGGTCTGTTCTTTGACAATACGTTCCACAGCTATCTGAATCTTGGAAAAGAGTCTGAGGAATATTTCTGTTATGGTGCGGATGACGGAAATCTGGATTATTACATTCTTGGCGGAGAGACCATGGCAGAGGTCATCAAAAATTATACATACCTTACCGGAAGAACACCGCTGCCACAGCTTTGGACACTGGGCTATCATCAGTCCCGCTGGGGCTACACATCCGCAAAGGATATCATGGAAATTGCAGAGAAATATCGCAAACTGCAGATTCCGTGTGATGTCATTCATCTGGATATTGACTATATGGACAATTTCAAGGTGTTTACCTGGGATGAAGAATATTATGATAAAAAGGGCGTGCTTTGTGACAAAATGGAACAGCTTGGTTTCAAGCCGGTGACGATTATTGATCCGGGAACGAAAAAAGAGGACGGCTATTTCATGTATGAGGAAGGTGTTGAAAAAGGCTATTTTGCAAAAGACACCGAGGGAAATGTTTATGTGAATGAAGTATGGCCGGGCGAATCGGTATTCCCTGATTTCGGCCGGAAAGAAGTGCGAGACTGGTGGGCAGATCATCACAAGGAACTTCTGGATATGGGCATCCGGGGCATCTGGGATGATATGAACGAGCCGGCAAGTTTCCGGGGAGAACTTCCACAGGACGTACAGTTCCATGATGAAGAACGTCAGACAACACATGCAGAGATCCATAATGTCTATGGCCATAACATGAGCCGTGCAACCTATGCCGGAATTCGCAAACATACCGGAAAACGCCCGTTTGTTATCACACGTGCATGCTATGCCGGAAGCCAGAAATATTCTACGGTCTGGACAGGAGATAATCAGAGTCTCTGGTCACATCTGCAGATGATGGTGCCACAGATCTGTAACCTGGGAATGAGCGGTTTCACATTTTGCGGAGCAGATGTTGGTGGTTTTGGTGCGGACTGTACACCGGAACTGTTGAGCCGATGGGTGGAAGCCGCGTGCTTTTCTCCGCTTTTCCGCAACCATTCATGTCAGGGATCAAAGCGTCAGGAACCATGGCAGTTTGGCGATGAAGTGGTTGCAATAAACCGCAAATATGTAGAACTCCGTTACAAGTTCCTTCCATATATTTATGATCTGTTTTACAAGGGACTTGAGACCGGTTTGCCGGTTATGCGGCCTCTGGTACTGCATTATGCGGATGACCCGGAAGTGCGCAACTTAAATGGTGAATTCCTTGTGGGTGAGCAGATGCTTGTTGCACCGGTATTGGAGCAGGGGGCAACAAAGAAGATGGTTTACTTGCCGGAAGGTGTGTGGTATGATTACTGGACTGGTGAAAAATTAGAGGGTAAGCAGTATCTTCTTCGGGAAGCACAGATTGATGTATGTCCGATTTACATTAAGGAAGGAAGTATTCTTCCGATGTATGATGTATGTCAGTATGTGGGAGAAAAGCCATATACGACACTGCATCTGCTAACAACACCGGGAGCTGCAACTTATGAGCATTTCCAGGATAACGGAACGGATTACGCCTACGAAGAAGGTGCATACAACCTGTATCAGTTCATTATGGATAAAGATGGAAATGTTGTAACAGACATGCTTCATGAGAATTATCCGAAATATGAATCCATATGTGTGGAAACACTTGGAAAATAGGCTGACGCTTGACGTTCAAAGATAGAGGGATAGATAGATGACAAACAATGCAATCGATATACTGATTCCGTCCGGAATGGTGATTATGTTACTCAGCGTGCTGGTTTTATTTATTCTTGTGATTTTGAGAAATGACCGCGTGAAAAAATATCAGGTCATGGCAGTATTATTTGCACTGACCGGATATTCCGGCATGGCACTTGCAGTGATCGGAGTGCTTTATACGCTGGTTTTGTAAAACATTGTTGTAAACAAAAGCTGAATGTGCTAAGATAGGGAAAGTTTCATAGGGAAAAGATAGTTGGTGTCAGCTGAGACACATCTTAAGATGTGTCTCAACTGGTGAAAAGGGAAACAGGTGCAATTCCTGTACGATCTCGTCACTGTGATTAGGGAGTACACTTCCAGGAAGGAGCACATCGCATGAAAAATCTGCTGACGCAGATGCGATGTACGTAGGAGACACATCTGAGGATGTGTTTCAAGAGTCCACTAAACAATGTTTTGTTTGGGAAGGCGGAAGTGATGCGAGGATCTATCAGCCAGGAGACCTGCCAATTATCTGGTACAGCACTCTGAACGGATAGCACAATTTCTTTCAGAGAGCAGATCACGAGTAATTGGTCGTACTGTTTAAGTCAAGGTAATGCAGGCTATTGTTTACCTCTCTTTTGTGATATGATTTAAAGACTGATTGCTCCGTCCGGAAGACCCCGGATGGAGCTTTTCTTTTGCTATCTATAGATACGTTATGACAGGAAAGCGTGTGATTTCTATGGAATATGTAGCATGAGGTTCGATGTATCGGAATTGTAAAGATATTCTGATACGCAGGAAAAGGAGAAATTATGAAGAAAAAGACACTTGCACTGTTTCTGTCATGCGCGCTTGCAGTAAGTATGTTCAGCGGATGCGGAAGCAAAGACACAAAGGAAGTTACAGAGAGCTCACAGGCATCCCAGACAGATGATCAGGCAGCAGCAGATGAAGTTGCAAAACTGATCGATGACATTTATGTACAGGAGAGAACCGATAAGACAGACGAGCAGTGTGCAGCAGCAAAAGCAGCATGGGATAAGCTGACAGATGCACAGAAGCAGCTCGTAGAGGGAGAGAATGCAGATCCTGATTATTTCGGAAGAGATACCGGAGATGCTTCCAAGGATGATCCTCTGAACGCAGATGATATTGGAGAGAACGAAATTCTCGTCGTAAGCTTTGGTACTTCTTTCAACGACAGCCGTGTTGCTGATATTGGTGGTGTTGAGAAGGCAATCCAGGAAGCAAATCCGGATTGGTCTGTAAGACGTGCGTTCACTGCACAGATCATCATCAACCATGTACAGGCAAGAGATAACGAGAAGATCGATAACGTAGATCAGGCATTACAGAGAGCCGTTGACAATGGGGTTAAGAATCTTGTGATCCAGCCAACACATCTGATGCATGGCGCAGAGTATGACGAGCTTGTTGGGGAACTCGAAGCATACAAGGACAAATTTGAAAAAGTTGTCGTTGCTGAGCCTTTATTAGGAGAAGTTGGTGCAGACGCTACAGAGATCAATGCTGACAAGAAAGCTGTAGCAGAAGATATTACCGCAGAGGCTGTAAAGACTGCCGGATATGATTCTTTGGATGCTGCAAAAGAAGATGGTACTGCATTCGTATTTATGGGCCATGGTACATCCCATACAGCAAAAATCAGCTACAGCCAGATGTCTACACAGATGCAGCAGCTTGGATATGACAACGTATTCATCGGAACTGTAGAAGGTGAGCCGGAAGAGACTGCATGTGAGAACGTTATTAATGCAGTAAAAGAAGCTGGTTACAAAAAAGTAATTCTTCGTCCACTTATGGTTGTTGCCGGAGACCACGCAAACAACGATATGGCAGGCGATGATGACGATTCATGGAAGAGTCAGTTTACAGCAAGTGGCAATTTCGACAGTGTCGATACACAGATTGCCGGTCTGGGTGAAATCGAAGCAATCCAGAAGATTTATGTTGAGCACACAAAGAATGCGCTCAAATCTCTGGGCAAGGTTTCCAAATCTGCTTCTGCAAGTGCAAGTGATGCACTTGCAGACGGCACTTATGCCGCAAAGTTCAATACAGACAGTGGAATGTTCCATGTAAATGAGGCAAATGATGGATGTGGAACTCTGACCGTAAAAGATGGAAAAATGACCATTCATATCAGCCTTGTATCCAAGAAGATCATTAATCTCTTTGTTGGAACAGCAGCAGATGCCGCAAAGGACGGCGCAAAATTACTTGAGCCAACAACCGACACTGTAAAATACAGCGACGGAACAACAGAAGAAGTATATGGATTTGATGTTCCGGTTGAAGCCTTGGATCAGGAGTTTGATCTTGCAATTCTTGGAACCAAAGGAACATGGTATGACCATAAAGTCAGTGTATCCGATCCGCAAACAACAAAATAGTCAAAGGAATTTATCAATATTATGAGAAAGAAAATCATAACAATCGCATCTTTATGTATGGCCGGTATGCTTTTATGTGCATGCGGGACAAAGAATAACGAGGTGGAGACACAGAACCAGACGCAGCAACAGACCGAGAGTGAAGCAGCAGCGTTAGCTGACGGCGAATATACTGTAAATGTGACACTCGAAGGTGGAAGCGGCAGAGCAACTGTGGATTCTGAGGCGAAAGTCAAAGTTACGGATGGACAGGCATATGCGACGATTGTCTGGAGCAGTACGCATTATGATTACATGCTGGTAGATGATCAGAAGTATGAGAATGAAAATGAAGGTGGCAATTCTACATTCACATTTCCGATTTCCGGAGTTCCATGCAAGATGGATGTCGTGGGTGATACGACTGCGATGAGTACGCCGCATGAGATTGATTATACATTGACATTTTCTTTCCCGGAGGACGTTAGTTTTAACGATCTCGACTGTACCGGACATATGGAACTTGCCTATGCGGATCAGTTTCAGATAGATACATATGGAAACTATAAGCTTATTACGATCGTGGACAACGGTCGTTTTTTGCTTGTACCGGCAGGTGCCGCAGTGCCGACCGGTCTGCCTTCGGATGTGGTGGTATTGCAGCAGCCACTGACCAATGTATATCTGGTATCGAGTGCGGTCATGGATCTCGTCTGTGAGATCGACGGACTGTCGAATGTGAAATATACAGCACTGAAAGAAAAGGACTGGTATGTACAAAAAGCGGCCGATGCGATGGAGTCCGGAGATCTGATCTATGCAGGAAAATACAGTGCGCCGGATTATGAGCTGCTGCTTGCTGGAGGATGTAAGTTTGCAGTTGAAAATACCATGATCTCCCACAATCCGGAAGTAAAAGAAAAACTGGAAGAACTGGGAATGAAAGTGCTTGTGGAGCGCTCCAGCTACGAGAAGCATCCGTTGGGACGGCTGGAATGGATCAAACTTTTTGGCGTACTGTTCGGAAAGGAACAGCAGGCCAAAGCGTATTTTGATGCACAGGTAGAGCGGGTCAAGCCGATTTTGGAGAAGGAAAACACAGGAAAAACCGTAGCATTTTTTGCAGTATCTTCCGATGGAACGATCACGGTTCGAAAAACAAATGATTATGTGGCATCTATGATTGGTCTTGCCGGCGGAAATTATTCCTTGGGCGGCTATACGGATGGGGAGAAAAATGCACTTTCCACCATGAAAATGCAGATGGAAGATTTTTATGCGGCAGAAAAAGATGCGGATATTCTCATTTACAATGGCACGATCGAGGGTGAACTGAAAACCGTCGATGAACTGATAAAGAAAAACAGTTTGTTTGCTGATTTCAAAGCAGTAAAAAACGGACAGGTCTATACGACCGGCAGCAATTTCTATCAGCAGTCCACAGGAACCTGTGATTTTATCGAAGATTTGAACAAAATACTTACGGGTGATGCGGATACTTCCTACCGTTTCCTGAAAAAGATTGAATAGGTACAAATAATCATTAATAAAAGGAGTGCACTTATGGCACAAAAGAATCGTAAAACAAGATATATAATTGCATTTGCAGCGATGATCGTGCTGCTGGTGGTGCTTTTTTGCTGGAATGTAGGGGCAGGAAGTGTGGAGATGTCGTTGACCGATTTTGTACATCTGATGCAAAAGCGGGATGCCGATGATACCTTGCATCAGATTGTGTGGAAAATACGTCTTCCCCGCATTCTTGCGGCGATTCTTCTCGGCGGAGCGCTGTCCGTTTCCGGATTTTTGCTCCAGAGCTTTTTTCAGAATCCCATTGCGGGACCATATGTGCTTGGAATTTCATCGGGAGCCAAGCTTGTTGTGGCGCTTGTCATGATTTTTTTGCTGGGACGCGGCATCAATATCAGTTCGTTTGGCATGGTGGCGTCGGCTTTTGTGGGATCGCTTCTTGCTATGGGCTTTGTACTTCTCATTTCATTTCGTGTTTCGCGGATGTCTCTGCTTGTAGTGTGCGGTATTATGATTGGATACATTTGTTCCGCAATTACAGATTTTTGCGTGACATTTGCGGATGATTCGAATATTGTGAATCTGCATAACTGGTCTATGGGAAGCTTCTCCGGCATGACATGGGATAATATACGGATGATGGCAGTGCTTGTAGGAATCACGATTGTTATTACGTTTCTTTTGGCAAAGCCAATCGGTGCGTACCAGTTGGGAGAATCCTATGCCCGCAATATGGGAGTCAATGTCAAGGCACTTCGTGTCGCATTGATTCTGTTGTCCAGTTTATTGTCTGCCTGCGTCACGGCATTTGCCGGTCCGATTTCTTTTGTGGGAATTGCAGTTCCGCATCTGGTTCGAATGGCAACAAAGACAGCCAAACCGCTGGTCCTGATTCCTGGCTGTTTTCTTGCCGGTGCAGCAATTACCCTGTTCTGTGACGGAATCGCAAGGACGGTGTTTGCACCGACGGAAATCAGTATCAGTTCTGTGACAGCAGTCTTTTTGGTACCGGTAGTTATCGTGGCGATGCTGCGGAAACAGAATCGATGATGAGGTGATCAGAGAATGGGCGAAAACAGCAATTTCAGAAAAGAAAATGAGGGAGAACTTTCAGCTTTCTCGACGGAGCATCTTACGGTAGGCTATGATAAAATGCCGTTGATCAAAGATGTAAATCTGCAGGTGCGGCCAGGCGAAATCCTTACGCTGATCGGACCGAATGGTTCCGGCAAATCCACTATTTTAAAAACAATTACACGACAGTTGAAGCAGATCGGTGGAACGGTATATCTGGGAAGAGAGACGATGCGTGGTATGGGGGACAATGAAGTTTCCCGGAGATTATCCATGGTCATGACGGAGCGTGTCCGGACGGAACTGATGAGTGGACGGGAAGTTGTAGCATCGGGGCGTTATCCATATACGGGGCGGTTGGGGATTTTATCCCCGGAGGACTGGGAGAAAGTCGATGAGGCGATCGCACTGGTACATGCGAAAGAAGTGCAGGAGCAGGATTTCATGAAAATCAGTGATGGGCAAAGGCAGCGTCTGATGCTTGCACGCGCCATTGCGCAGGACACGAAGATTCTTGTGCTGGACGAGCCGACATCCTATCTGGATATGGGATTTAAGCTGGACATTCTGGCGAATATCCGTCTGCTTGCAAGGGAACGCAATCTTGCAATCGTCATGTCACTTCATGAACTTGATCTTGCGCAGAAGATATCCGATACGATTGCATGCGTAAAAGGGGATCGGATCGATCGCATCGGCACACCGGAAGAAATTTTTGCAGGAGACTATGTGCAGAAGCTGTATGGCGTGGCAAAGGGAAATTTTGATCCGCTTACGGGACAGGTGTTTTTCCCGAAAAATGCACAGGCACCGAAAGTGTTTGTCATTGGAGGAGGCGGTGCGGGGATTCCGGTATATCATCGCCTCCAAAGACAGAATATTCCGTTTGCAGCAGGCATACTTCAGGAAAACGATGTGGAATTTGCAGCCGCAAAGGCGATGGCAGTGCAACTTGTGTTGGAGAGAGCCTTTTACCCGATTGATGAAAAAAAGGTGCAGGAAGCGAAGAAAATCATGGATTCATGTGGTAAATGCATCTGTGCAGTGGAACAGTTTGGCCCGTTAAATGAAGCGAACCGGCAGCTGGCAGAGTATGCAAAAGGGTGCCATTTTTTATGAGTTTGTCGAAAATGAGCGAAATTCGATTCATTTTTTTAAGTATTTAAGTACTTCTGACATTGAACTTGAAGGGAATTAATAGTATAATCTAGTACGATTGAGGAAATAAATGAATGAAATAATTAATAATAAGGAGGAAACTATAATGGTTACCTGGAACAACTTAGATACTCTTGATTCTTTTGATAAGCTTTCAAAAGTAGAGCGTGTAAACCTTGCAGAGGTTATGTCCGGTGAGAACGGAGCAAACCGTGTAAAGAATTACAGCGTTCCGATGGCAGAGGGATTTACCTATAATTATGCCGCAAAAGCTGTAGATGACAATGTACTGGATGCTCTCGTAAAATTGGCAGAAGAAGCACAACTTGCAGAGAAATTTGAGGAACTTTACAATGGTGCAGTGATCAATACCGGTGAGAACCGTCTCGTTCTTCATCAGCTGACTCGTGGACAGTTAGGCAATGCAGTAGTTGCTGATGGTGTGGACAAGCGCAAGTTCTACGTTGAGCAGCAGCAGAGAATCGCTGATTTTGCAAACAAAGTACATGCAGGTGAGATCACAAACGCAGCAGGCGAGAAGTTCACAACAGTTGTTCAGATCGGTATCGGTGGTAGTGACCTTGGCCCTCGTGCTATGTATCTGGCACTTGAAAACTGGGCAAAGAAAAATAATACATTCAAGATGGAAGCAAAATTCATCAGCAACGTAGATCCTGATGATGCAGCGGCAGTACTGAACTCTGTTGATGTAGCACATTCTATCTTCGTACTTGTTTCCAAATCAGGTACAACACTTGAGACTTTAACAAATGAGTCATTCGTAAAAGACGCATTAAAGAAAGCAGGACTGGATGCATCCAAGCATATGATCGCTGTAACAAGTGAGACATCTCCACTGGCAAAGAGTGATGATTATCTTGCAGCATTCTTCATGGATGATTACATCGGTGGCCGCTATTCTTCTACATCCGCAGTTGGTGGAGCAGTGCTTTCTCTGGCATTCGGACCGGACGTATTCGCACAGTTCTTAGAGGGAGCGGCAGCAGAAGATAAGCTTTCTGCAAATAAGGATGTCTTAAAGAACCCTGAGATGCTTGATGCATTGATCGGTGTATATGAGCGCAACGTATTGGGATACCCAAGTACAGCTGTTCTTCCATATTCACAGGCATTGAACCGCTTCCCTGCACACTTGCAGCAGGTAGATATGGAGTCCAATGGTAAATCCGTTAACCGTTTTGGTGAGCCTGTAAATTATCCGACCGGACCAGTAATCTTTGGTGAGCCTGGAACAAACGGACAGCATTCTTTCTATCAGTTGCTTCATCAGGGAACAGATATCGTGCCTCTTCAGTTTGTTGGATTCAAGAACAGCCAGATCGGTACAGATGTTGTGATTCAGGACAGCACAAGCCAGCAGAAGCTCTGCGCAAACGTTGCAGCACAGATCGTTGCCTTTGCATGTGGTAAAGAAGATGAGAACCGTAACAAGAACTTCGAAGGTGGACGTCCATCCAGCATTATTATTGGAGACAGCGTAAATCCGAAGTCTCTGGGTGCATTACTTGCACACTTTGAGAACAAGATTATGTTCCAGGGATTTTTATGGAATGTAAACAGCTTCGATCAGGAAGGTGTTCAGCTTGGTAAAGTACTGGCAAAACGTGTACTTGCACATGAGACAGATGGTGCATTAAAAGAGTTCAGTGATTTATTGAACATCTAGTGACGATTCAGAGTCTTTCAAATAGCAAACCCGCATTTTCAGTCCGTCAGGATTGAGGATGCGGGTTTTTGTGTGTAAATGGCTTGTAAAAATGTTGTGCAAATAGTAGAAAAATAAGGTCATAGTTGAAAATAATTGTAACATTTGATATTATTAAAAAAACATGTTGTAATTAATAGATTAATTACAATAAAGAAATTATGGTGTGTTAAGGAACGGAAAGGAGAACAGACTATGAAAAAATATGTAGTGAAGATGGCAGCATTATTTATAACAACTTTTTTAACTTTTGCATCGCAAACAAATAATATTTGGGCAGGGGAAAGCTATAAAGTAAACAATACAGTAGAAAAAAATTATGAAGTTACATGTGAAAATGATGAAACCATAACGAAGTTGGATTTTAAAACTGAAAAGCAAATTTCAAACAATAAAATAAAGGACTATTTGACAGAAAAGGTCAAAACTCAAAATTCAGAAGTAACAGTGGATGAAGATAGTACCAGTAAAATATATTATGGAACAATGACGGGAAAATTATCGAAGACAAATGATTATTTAATGTATCCTGCAAAGTTGTCTGCGGGTGAATATCTTCAGGCAAAACTTATATTACCAACAGATTCACAAATTGATTATGATTTATTATTGTTTGACTCTTCGTTATCACTTATTAAATCAAGTGATTATGTGACTTGTACGACTAGTGAAATGCCAACTTTGGATGAATCAATTGGCTATATTGCAAATACAGATGAGACAGTATATGTTTGTGTATATTCTGTAGGTGGCGGTAGCAACACAGAATCTTATACGTTGGATTATACTATAACAACTAACTTTTCAGATCCTTCAGAACCAAATGAAAATGCAAAAGAAGCAATAGATTTATCAATGGATGAAATGGGGGCAAATGTTTCTGCAAAATTGAATTCTCCATTGGATAATGATTGGTATCGTTTCACCGTTAAGGATGGAGATTCATTTGATAAAGTAAGATTGAATATTTCATCAAGTTCAACTACAAATGGATGTAAATTTGAAATTTACAAAAATTTAGTATCAAATTATTATGCAATGTTAAGAATTGGATATGGAACAGGAGGAGAGGTTGCATTAGATGCTGGAACATATTATATTAGAGTTGTAAGTACTAATACAGTTGACAATTTTAACGCAGGAGATATACCTACTTATAAATTGTCCGTTTCTCAGACAACAAAGGTAGACAAGGTTACCATTACCAGTTATTCTGCATATCATGGAACTGAAAATGTAGATTATCCACAAGGAAAATTCTATAGGGTAGATCAAAGCCTTACAAATGTGGTAACAGTAAAGGGGAGGGCTTACTATACAGATGAAAATGGTAGAAGCCAACCTGCTGCCAATGCAACAATAATAGGCGAAGTTAAAGATCAACAATGGGAGAATCTAAATAGACCAGATATGTCTACCGTTACAAGTACTGCTATTACAGACAGTAATGGATATTATGAAATGACATTTTATTTGAAGACAGCAGTTGGAGGTTTGAGTCATTTTGTTACGGTTTCAACACATCATTATGATTTGATGAATGTAAATATTAAAGCAAGTTCAAACGATAAGGCTACTGCAAAGTCAAATTTTTATTATTTGAAGTATTGCGATTAATTTAAAGGGGGAAAATTTGCATGAATAACAAAATTAATATTACGACAAATTTTGTAAGTAGTAAATTTGTAGATAATCAGTCAATTTTTCATTGCGCAGATAAAACGAAGATGAAAATTTCTGGAATAGATAATCAGGAACAAAAGGATGCAAAGAGTGCGGATACAGTCTTAAATTTGTCAAAGGAAGGAAAATTGAAATATCAAAATCAGGAGAAAGTTGGTGTTAAAAAAAAGGCAGGAATAACAAGTGCGCGTGAGTTATATGAAAATATGTCAGATGAACTAGTAGACAGTTGGCGTGGATTTCGGGAAGGTGGAGTTATCAACTTTAATGAGATAATACGCTTGGACGAACCTGAAACATATGCGAAACTTCTAGAAGCAGATGCACGAGAAAATGGCGAAACAGAGTCTGAGGGATGGTCTGAAATATATAATGAATGGTATTTTAGACGGTGTTTCGATGAAGATGGCAATTGGAGAAATCCGGTAGCTGGACAATGTGCAGTATTGGATACTTTTGATCAGTTGTATTCGGATGAACAGCATGATACAAAGTTTAATTATTATAGTGAAGATGGTGTTAATAGCAAAACAAATATGTGGGAATTAAACTCTAAGTTTACTGTTCTATTACCGGTAGACATGTTAAATGATCTGGCAACGTTAGGAAATATTCAGGAAATGTCAGAAGAAAAGTATTCAGATATTCATAATAATGTAGAAAAGATAGATGAAGCAGTTAAAAAAATGAAAGAGGCGGAAAGGAACTATGAAGGAAATCTAGAGGAACTTCAGTTTGGTGTTAAATTGTGGAAGAATGGAGATGTAACTTATCATGCAAATTATAAAGGATGTAAGGAGGGAAAAAATGGGATTATAGCAAGTAGTGCTGAAGAGTTATTACAAAAGTTGATGTCTGAATAATGGGGTAAATTAGTAGAAACTTCCCAACTGAAGAGTTATGGGAAGTTTCTTTATTATTAAAAAGTACATGTGGTTGAGCTACCGCTTAGCTAATAAAGGAAAATCAGATGCATAAGTTTTCAAAAATAGGGAAAATGGCATGCTTGTTTTACAAATTCAATTATGGTAAAGTGAAATTAATGTAGATAGCAATGCATATTACGATGCATTACATATTTCAAAGGAGCACAGGTGTTATGGGATTTTTGGATAAATTGGTAAAAAAGGGTGTAGACAGTCTTATCGAAAATGTCACAAGTGGAGAATATCGCGAGAAGCCGGTAGCACAAAAGATGACAAATGAAAAGCCGACGGAGAAGCCGTATGTTTCTCATCCATATGATGAAAAGCCACTCGATGAGAGAATTACCTATGTACTGCAGAACGATTATCCGCAGTATGAGATTGGGCAGAAGATAAGTGCCGGAGCATTTGGAGCACCAGAACAGGCCAGAGATTATGATTTCGTTTTATATGAGAATGGCCAGCCGAAGCTGACAATTATTATGCTGGACGATCGTAACCATTATAAACTTCGTGCAGTGAGACTGGCGCATGAAGCCAGTGAGCAGGCAGGTGTACCTTGTATGAATATTATGACATATCTTCCAAGTACAGTTGCATATATACAGCAGACCGTTGCAGAGAAACTGGCATAGGACGAACAGTTACAGAACATGGAAATTGTGAATAAGAGAAAGAAAAGCAACAATTGTTGCACCCGCTGATGGATGCAGCACATTCTTTTATAGCGTTTTGCGGGTAACCGGAATGTGTACCATCCTGTATGAATAAGCACGGCTTTATTCATTCAAAGTTTTTTCTTTTTCTTTATAAAAGGAGCATTTTGCTCCTTTTTTTAATCGAAATGTTCATAAGCAGGAGAGTATAACATGAATCCGATAATTGATTCGTTAAGAATAGAGGAACAATGGCAAAAGTTCCTGAATTATAAAATAGAGAAAAATCATATCTCCCAATATGAAATTGAGGAGATTCAGGCATATATCAATGGCAAAAGATATCTGGAAATGTATGATCAGATCATGCAGGGGATTTTTCCAAAGGATGTGCCGGAAAAAAAGATCGTAAACAAAGACGGAACGACAAAGAAACGTATTGTATATTCTTTTGAGCATGACAGCAGTATCACCCTGAAATTTATAGCTTATCAATTGTATGCTTTGGATGATTATTTTGCGGATAATTGTTATGCATTTCGCAGAAAGCATGGTGTGGCGCAGGCAATCCGCCGCCTTTTGCAATTGCGTGTACAGGAGAAATATTGCCTGAAAGTGGACATTCACAATTATTTTAATTCCATCTGTCCCAAGCGGTTGTTAGAAAAACTTTCTTTTGTTCCGGATGAAAAACTGCGCGTGGTGTTTGCAAATATTTTGTTGAATGATCAGGTCATGTATAAGGGCGAGAAGATTACAGAAGCGCATGGAGCGATGGCGGGCATTTCGGTGGCACCTTTCTGGGCGAACGTGTATCTGACAGAAGTTGATCAGATGTTTGCAGAAAGGAAAGTGAATTATTTCCGGTATTCGGATGACATATTAATCCTTGCGGACAGTTACGAGGACTTGATGGATTTACAAAAAATATTGTATAAAAAACTGGAGGAGTTGGGATTAGAAATCAATCATGAGAAGGAAGCCGTCTATGCTCCGCACGAAAAACTGGAATTTCTGGGCTTTTCTTTTTCAGATGGCGTGGTGGATTTATCTGCACATACTGTGGAAAAAGCGAAAGCCAGAATCCGCCGAAAGGCAAAGGCCTTAATGCGGTGGCAGAGAAAGAAAGGTTTGACAGCGGACAAAGCCGCAAAAGGATTCATCCGCTCAATGAACCACAAATTCTATGGAACAGGAGCGGATGATGAATTTACATGGAGTCGTTGGTTTTTTCCAAATATTACGACCGACCAGAGTCTGAAGGAAATTGATCATTATATGCAGCAGTACATTCGATATATTATAACCGGCCGGCACTACAAGGGAAATTACCGTATTTCCTATGAAACCCTCAAAGACTGGGGGTATTGCAGTATGGTCAATGCCTATTATAAAAAGGATATGTACTAATAGCGGGTATCTACATAGAATTCAGATCGTTTCAGTTCACGTTTGGTAATGACACGATTCCAGTGAACGGACGAATTGTAGTTTCCTTCCACGACCGTAATCGCGTTGTCAGTTTTCTTTAGTACAATTACGGAATGATAATTTCCAATGCGTACATGATCTCCGACTTTAATTTTGTCAAAGTTCTTATGGGTCTTTATAGGTGCATATTTTCCGAAGACTTTGTCACTGAATTCTCCGACGAGAGCAACACAGCCATAACCATAAAGGTTTGCTGCTTCCCAGTAATAGCAGTTGTTTTCATTGGTCCAGGACATTCCTTCTGGATACTTGGATTTCAGGGAAAGAAGCTTTTTCTTTGCCTGTTTCTGGGAGATTTTCTTGCTGACAAAGACCTCACAGGAAAGACTGCCGTATAAATATTCACCAGTAACCGTAATGATTGCCTTGCCGGGTTTGACAGCAGTAATCTTACCATTTTTATCCACTGTGGCAACCGATTTTTTGGAACTTTTCCACGTTGTCTTGCCGATTGGAACGTTGCACTTGATCTTTTTGCTTTTCCCAGCCCGCAAAAATACACGGGATTCACTGAGAGATGCAAGAACAGTATCGTTATAACCAGAAGTCTCAGGAGCTGCATAGACAGTATGGATATTTGTAGTTGGAATGAGCATTGCCACAATTAAAAGAAGGGCGACAAGCTGCTTTGTCCGGAAAAACTTTTTCATAATATTTTTTGTGCCTTTCTGTAATAGTAAATTGCTACTTTTATCATAAAGTATAAGTGTTTGTCTGGCAATATTCAATGCAAATAATCTTCCTTTTTTAAGAAGAAATTTCCTATAGATTGAGCTTAAAAAAGAATCGGAAAAAGAGTATAATTGTCCAAAAAGAGTAACTATTCAGAACCTCAAATAGAGTTACCAAAACGAAAAGAAAATAATTATAAAAAATAGAATGGAGACGAAGAAATGTCAAAAAATTATATCGCAGAAGGCGCAGTCGTAAAAGGAAAGGTACAGATGGGAGAAGACGTCAGCATCTGGTACAATGCCACCGTTCGCGGAGATTCCGCCGAAATTAAAATCGGGGACCGGACCAACGTACAGGATAATGCCGTCATACATGTAGATACACATTATCCGACAACCATCGGAAACGGAGTGACGATTGGGCATGGAGCCATCGTCCATGGATGTACCGTGGGCGACAATACTTTGATCGGAATGGGAGCCATTGTATTAAACGGAGCCAGCATTGGGGAGAACTGTATCATCGGCGCCGGGGCTCTTGTAACCCAAAATACAAATATTCCTGCTGGAAGCCTTGCTTTTGGCAATCCTGCCAAAGTCATCCGCTCACTCACGCGCGAAGAAATCGAAAGTAATCAGCAAAACGCCCGGCACTACATCAGCGCCGCCGAAACCCAGCTTAAATAAAACGCGAGCAAAGCGAGCGAACCTCTTTCATGAGGAATTGCGCGGTGAATCGTAGAACTATAAGGTGCCATACACAGGAAGCGGGCGGTTTACTTCTTTGGAAGAAAAATTTTGCAACTGCTCCACCGTCCCTCTGACACTTCTATAGGCCGACACCATTCTGCACCATAAGCAGCGTTGGAACACTGGTATCTGCCATCTCCGGGCGCATGCAGATCGTCATAAGACCAAGACATACCATAATCATCAGCAAGGCGTTAATAAGGAAGCCGATTCCAATGCTTTTTACAGCATCTTTTGGTTTTTGGAACGATTTCGCATGCTGGACAAATACGGCAATGTTTGCAAGCTGGAATGCAAGTTTCATATATACTGGGCTCCTCTACTTTAGAAAATTAACGTATTACATTACTGATATTATACAAAAAATCAGGAAAAATCCAATCCCCAAGTGCAATTCCAACCAAAAGATATAGGATTTTGGTTGTAGAAAGGAGGAGAATGATGTATAGTGAACGTAAATTACTCGACAGAATTGTTTGTAAATTATGTGGAACTGAAGAAAGAAAAGCATCATAATGACGGTCTTTCATAACGAATAGTGGCGGCTTCACCACGAGCGTTTTGATGGAAAAGGCTATCCGGACGGACTTGTAGGAGATGATGTTCCCATAAGGCAGGGGGTATAAATGGAAAAATATATGGTAGCACTGGATCAGGGTACAACCAGTTCACGGTGCATTGTTTTTGACAAAAATGGTAAAATTTGCAGTATGGCACAGAAGGAGCTTACACAGATATATCCACAACAGGGGTGGGTGGAACAGAATCCGATGGAAATATGGTCTACACAGTATTCTGTTATGGCGGAAGCTATTGCAACTCTGGGTATTACCGGAGAGCAGATTGCGGGGATTGGAATTACGAATCAACGAGAGACTACTATCGTATGGAATCGGCACACCGGGGAACCGGTTTACAATGCAATTGTCTGGCAGTGCCGGCGTACAGCGGAAATAATTGATCGTTTCAGGCAGGAGATGGACGTGGAAGCAGTACAGGAAAGAACCGGACTGATTGCAGATGCCTATTTCAGCGCCAGTAAAATAGCATGGATTCTGGAGCATGTAGAAGGGGCACGCGCAGCAGCAGAGGCAGGTGATCTGTTGTTTGGCACGGTAGACAGCTGGCTGATCTGGAATCTTACTGGGCACAAAGTACATGTGACGGATTATACGAATGCATCGAGGACGATGCTTTTTGATATTCACAAACTTTGTTGGGATAAAGAACTGTTGGACTGGTTTGGAATACCGGAAAGTATGTTTCCGAAGGTTATGCCGTCAAGTTGCGTTTATGGACACACTGCAGAGATGGTGTTGCCTGGTAATGTGCCGATTGCAGGGGCGGCAGGAGATCAGCAGGCTGCTTTGTTCGGACAATGTTGTTTTGAAGCAGGAGATGTAAAAAACACCTATGGAACCGGTTGCTTTTTATTGATGCATACGGGACAGAAGGCGATTGCCTCTGAGCATGGACTGCTCACAACCATCGCAGCCGGTACAGGAGAAAAACCGGAATATGCATTAGAGGGAAGTGTCTTTATTGCTGGCGCCTCTATTCAGTGGCTGCGGGATGAAATGCGGATGATTCATAATGCTGCAGAATCGCAGGAGTATGCGACGAGAGTGAAAGATACCAACGGCGTATATATTGTACCGGCTTTTACCGGGTTAGGAGCACCGTATTGGAACCCATATGCCCGCGGTATGGTTGTCGGATTGACCAGAGGATGTAAAAAAGAGCATTTTATCCGTGCAACGCTTGAATCGATTGCGTATCAGACACATGATGTTATTCAGGCGATGGAGGAGGATGCAAAGGTTCCGCTGAAAAGTCTGAAAGTTGACGGAGGAGCCAGTGCCAATGACTTTCTTATGCAGACACAGGCAGATTTCAATCAGACAACGGTCTATCGACCGAAGTGTATTGAAACGACAGCATTGGGAGCGGCATATCTGGCGGGACTTGCGGTAGGGATGTGGAAAGACAAAGACGAAATCCGGAAAAACTGGAGTCTTGGTCAGCGTTTTGATCCGGTCATGGAGGAAGACGTTCGTCAAAGGAAACTGTGCGGGTGGAAGAAAGCAATCCGCTGTGCGCAAATCTGGGCAGAAGATGAAGCGTAAAAACGAAATTATTTTGTACCGTGTATTTTATTTGTGATAGAGTAGATGTTATAAAAAATTGTCTCATTCGAAAAAGGATGGGACTTTTTTTATGTATAGCAAATTTTTTGGAATTGTCTGTACAACAAAAGCAAGCGAGTTTGTAAAAATACATATGCTAAAATTAACTGAAAAAACAGGTTGAAATTTTGATAATTTTAGCATGCTGTATGAAGTAGGGAGAACGTAATTTTTAAGAGAAGGTATTTATGGGAGAAAACATTTTTAGTGGCAGAAAATGTTTTGTCTAATAAAAAAGTTGGAGGAGATAATTTATGCAAAAAACTACGAAAAGGGTTTTGGCGTTTATGTTGTCCCTGTTGATGGTAGTATCGATGGTTCTGCCAACCAATGCTATTGCCAAGACAGTTAAGAAAACAGCCAAGGCCGCAACAACCACGACCTATCAGACCAAGATTGAGTTTGAGAAGGCCAACCGTTTTGAACAGAACGGAAGAAACCGTATTGACAAGTTTATGTTTCCGGGTATTCCGGGGACGGATATGTTTATCTGGAAGCCGGATAAGCCGTCCAAAGACAGCTTCTGATTTCTCATTTGAATTTTAATTGATAATGAAAAATAAGGGTTGAAGCACAACGAAATAAAACGAAAAATACGAAACGGTGGTTCTTATTGAGAAACCGCCGTTTTTCTGTTATCAAAGTGGAAAAAAAGGCCGAAATATTATATAATATAGATAATTATATTCACAAGGTAGAAGTACAATGAATACAACAAAAAACTATCAACTTCGACAAGCGGCAGGCGAATATTGGTTAATTCGAATGGACCAGCAACGATTTGTCTATGAGAAGCCGATTATGTTGAATGAAGTGGGAGCCATGATCTGGCAACAGTATATGCAGGGCCAGACAGAAAAAGAGATTGCGGCATCGTTGCAGGAAACATACGGAATTGATGTCACAGAGGCTTACCAGGATGTACAGCAATTTATCGCGCAGCTGAGGAAACAGGGGATTATATGAATATATTGCTTGTCGGTGGCAAAAGCCATTTCTTACAACTTTTAATTGAAAAATTAAATAAAGAAGGACATCGTATTTTTATTTTGACGGACGAACCGAAAAGCGGTCGTCCTACCCGCAAAGTTTTTGAGACCTATCATTTCTCGTATGAGGAGTCTTGTATCCGGGAAGTCGTAGAAAGCATTCAGCCGGATGAAACCATTTTCCTGGGAGCGTTTGATACGAATTACAAATGGGCGGAATTAAAAAGTCATGCCGGCGCATTTTCTGCCGGTCTGATGAACGTGCTTTCGGCTTTTGTCGGCTGTTCAACGGGACGTTTTATTTATTTGTCATCGGAGGAAGTTTTTCAGCAGGAATTTGCTGATGCGATTTCGGAAGATGAGACACCGGCAGCCGTGACGGCAAAAGGACAGGCGCTGGCAGTGGGCGAGGGCATTTGCAAATATTATCGGGACATGGGTAAAGATGTTGTTACTCTGCGTCTGGATCATATGTATGGAATGCCGGAATCAGCACTGGAAGCGAAAAATATGATTGGTCGTATGTGTGTGGAAGCATTGGAAACAAGAGAGATTCTTGTTGGAAAAGGGCAGAGAGCCGCACTTTTGCATGAATCGGATGCGGTGGAGTTCATTTACCGCGTGGTGGCAGCGAAAGAACCAAAGTATGGCCTGTATCACATCTCTTCCGGAGAACCAATCAGTCAGCAGACGATGGCAGAGGCTTTGGTCAAAGGATTTGATGGTGAGATCGCAATCATGGAGAATCCGAAGGAACCGCGACGGGAGCCACTTTTGGCAAATACAAGATATGCTGAGGAATTTGGAATCCGTATTTTCCATACACCGGAAAAGGAGCTTCCGCCGATTGCAAAGCATATAAATCGTAATGCAACAGAATTTGCAAGAATCGAAGTAAAACCCAAGGGCGTTGTTGGAAAAATCCATAGATGGATCAAAGAGTTTCTGCCGGCGGTGTTCCCGTTCCTTGAGAACATGGTCTGCTTTATTCCGTTTTTTATGCTCAATAACCGTGCGGTTGGAAGAGAGTATTTTCAGAATATTGATTTTTATCTGCTCTATGTGCTTTTATTTGCAATCGTATATGGGCAGCAGCAGGCAACGTTTTCATCGCTTCTGGCAGTGGCAGGATATACCTTCCGCCAGATGTATCATCGAAGCGGATTTGATGTCATGCTCGATTACAATACATATATATGGATCGCGCAGCTTCTGATTCTGGGACTGGCGGTTGGTTACATGAGAGACCGGTTGCGTGTGCTGGAGGAAGAAGGCAAAAATGAAGTCAAATTTCTTTCCAAACAGATTGACGATATTGCAGACATTAACGTCAGCAATGTGCGAATCAAGGAAATGCTGTCGACACAGATCGTTAACCAGAATGACAGTTTTGGTAAGCTGTATGAAGTTACTTCGAGTCTTGACAAATACGAGCCGGGCGAAGTCCTTTTCTATGCGGCAGAAGTGCTGGCGCAGTTGATGGGAAGCAAGGATGTGGCAATATATTCAGTAGCCAACCGTTCCTATGCCCGTCTGTTTTCTGCAACTTCGCAGAAAGCCCGCAGCCTTGGCAACTCCATCAATTATGTGGAGATGGAGGAGATGTATGAAGAATTACAGGAACACAAAGTATTTATTAATAAAAACATGGATGAGCGCTATCCGCTGATGGCGGATGCCATTTATTCTGAGGACAATATGCAACTGATCCTTATGGTCTGGGGCATTCCATGGGAACGCATGACTTTGGGACAGGCGAACATGCTTACGGTTATTGGATACCTCATTCAGAATGCCGTGCTTCGTGCGAACCGTTATATGTCTGCACTGGAGGAACAGCGTTATATTGAGGGCACCAATATTCTTGGTCAGGATGCATTCCGTTCGCTGGTAAAAGCCTATATGAATGCAAGAAACAAAGAACTGACAGAGTGTGCTTTGCTTTTGATTCAAACAGGAGATGTATCAAAAGAAGATGCCGGACAGAGATTGAGCAAGATGATCCGTCAAAGCGATTTCCTTGGAGAACTCGAGGACGGCAATCTCTATGCACTTCTTGCAAATACCAATGAAAAATCAGCAGAAATGGTAGAAAACCGATTCCGTGAAGCTGGTTTCGAATGTTCCATACAGGAGGATGACGTGGTATGAGTATAAGCGAACAAGCTTTTATTGTGGTGCTGATCCTTAATGCTTTGCTCGCTGTTGTCTATGGAATCTGGAATTTCATTCAATGCAGGATTCGGGAAAAAAGTGTCAAGGAGTATATGATCCGTATGGTGATTATGTTGATGTGTCCGGTGGTCGGCCCGATGTTTTTTGCGGTGATAAAACTTATTGGAGTATTGTTTTTCCGACAGAATGTGGATTTGGCAGATGTCATCTTTTCGAAGGAACGTGTCACGACATATCTTCATGCGGATGAAGAGCAGGAAAGTAATGTTGTCCCTATTGAAGAGGCATTGGTTATATGCGATAAAGGAAATCTGCGAAATCTTATGATGAATGTGGTTCGAGGGGATGTGGAAGAGTCTCTAGCGTCAATTGCGCTGGCGCTGAACAGTGATGATTCGGAGACTTCCCATTATGCTGCAACGGTTCTTCGTGATGTGTTGAATGATTTTCGTGCGCACACGCAGGAACTGTTTATTGCTATGAACCGGAATGAGAAAGATTCTTGTGAATATGCAAGTCTGTTGATTGAATATATGAATGGCGTGCTCAAACAGGAAGTTTTTCAGGCGGCAGAGCAGTGTTCCTTTGTGGATATGATGGAGAAAGCCTGCGATTATCTGTATGAGCGAGACTGGAGAAGGCTCACACCACAGTATATTGGATGGTTGTGTGATCTGTTTTTAAAAATCCAATCATATGACAAAATGAAATTGTGGAGTGACAGAGGCAGGGACATGTATCCGGATGAACTGATCATCTATGTATGTTATTTGAAATATTATTTTACGGTCGGAAAGAAAAAGCAGTTTTTTGAAGAATTAGACCGATTGAAACAATCGGATATAGTAATTGACAAAGAGACACTGGAACTGATTCGTACATTCAGTTAATTCTTTGTCGGAAAGGAGTGCTATGGTATCGCGCCGTAATTATCTTACCGTCGCCATTATGATGCTGATTCTGTTTTTTATGTTTCAGTTTACCGGTGTAATGAAAAATCAGTTAAATGAATACGGAGTAAACGAGTACGACCAGAGCACGTATACGCATTTGAACGCGGAAAATACATTTTCCGACACAGTTTCAGGAAGTAGTGCATCAGCGGATGTCTTTTATGTCGGTGCGGTTAGTGGAGATGTCGCAAAAGTAGTATCCTCCTGGTGTGAGTATTCAAAGAGAACACTGCAGACATACCAGACATTGTCTGCCTGTGAGACAGTCCCGGAAAATCAGTTGATCATTCTTGATGGACTTACAACAGTCAGAACAGATGCTGACATCCTCATTTTGCAGGAATGGATTGACAAAGGTGTCAATATTATTTTTGCCCGGATGCCGGATGTTTCTGTAATCCAAAAAAGTGCTCAATTAGAGCAGATGCTTGGAATCAACCGCATTGTGAGTACAGATGTCACCTTAAATGGTATGCATTTGTTTTCCGGATTCTTTCTTGGTGGAGAGCGGATTTATGAGGCGCAGAACAAGGAAGACGAAAAGAGGCAGGACTTAGATCATAACATTTCGTGGTATGTGACCGGGGCAGGAACGAAAACGTATCTGGTGGGTACGCTTACTGACGAAGTCTTTGATCAGACAGTGCCTCGAAGTTTGTTAGAAGAGTTTTCGAATATGGAGAAGACTTCTGTAAAAAATAATCTTTTGCCTGCTGTTATATGGCGGTATGGAACGACAAATTCCAAGGTGTTCTGTGTGAATGATGATTTCCTTACGGATGTGTCAGGCATTGGTATTTTGTCGGCAATGACAGCACAGATCAGCGATTATGAAATTTATCCTGTAGTCAATGCACAGAATCTGGTAGCGGCAGATATGCCTGCGTTCAGTTCGGAAAATGAAGAAAAAATGCAGGAACTGTATGCGCAGTCTGCATCAGCTGTATACCGTGAGATTATATGGCCGTCTCTTGTGGCACTGCAGGAGACAACAGGTGCAAAGCTTACCTGTATGGTTTCTCCACAGTTTACGTATGATGAGCAGGAGCCGGATGGCTCAGAAGTAGCATATTATTTGAAGCAGTTAAAAGAGCAGGATGGGGAACTGGGCTGGAGTGCTACGAACCGTTCGAATCTGTCTGTTTCAGAAAAACTTACGCTTGACAAACCATTCTGGAAAGACTATGGAGCTGATTATAAGATTACATCGGCCTACCTGAGGGATGGCAGCCAGAAAGCTGACGCAGTACAGGCTTTGAAAAATGAAGATGTCCGCACAGTTGTGGTGTCAGATGATGATAGTACGAGTCCGATTATTTCCTATGCGGGTGAAAATATTACGCAGCAGAAAGTTACGAGTGAAGGAATCACACATACATTTTCGGACGATTTGAAACTTCGAAGTATGGAGACTGCGCTCGGTTATTCCAATATTACGTTGGACTTACTTTCGGTTACATATCCGGAGACGGAGCAGGATTCCTGGGAAAAAATGCTAAGAAAACTTTCTCCGAATCTGACAACGTTCTGGAAGCCTTTTGAGGCTTTTACACATACAACACTATCGGAAAGTGACCAGAGAATCCGCCGTTTTCTTGCAATTGATTACGAGCAGGAGCGCCAGAATAACAACATTACGGTTAAGGTGGACAACTTTGATCAGCAGGCATGGTTTGTACTGCGTTTGAATGGCGAAACAGTGAAATCCGTAAAGGGTGGAACTTCTACAAAAATTGAGGATGGTGCTTACCTGATTTGTGCAGGAACGGACGAGATCACCATCAAAGTTGGAAGAAAAAGCGGTATGTATTACGGCAGCGGACAGAAAAGTGGTGAACAGAAATGAGAATTTGTATTGTGGCAGAAGGTTGTTATCCATATGTGGTTGGAGGTGTTTCCAGCTGGGTCAACAGTATGATAAAAACATTTCCGGATTATCAGTATACCGTTCTTTCCATTGTCGCAAACCGTTCTTTTCGTGGAAAATTTGTGTATGATCTTCCGGAAAATGTAGTGGAAGTTCATGAATTATATCTGGAAGATTATGATTTCCGTGGAACCAAAAGCAACAAAATGCGCAGAATAAAAATGACAGATACAGAATTTGAGGCGATCAAAAGTCTGTTGATTAACCAGAAAGTGGATTGGGATACACTGTTTCACTTTTTTGGGGAAAATGATTTTTCCCTGAATGATCTGTTGATGGGACCTCAGTTTTTGCAGGCGGTCAAAGACTGTTACCGTATCCGTTATCCGGAAGTTATTTTTTCAGATTTCTTATGGACCATGCGTTCCATGTATCTGCCACTTTTTCTGGCGTTGAAAATGAAACTGCCGAAAGCGGATTTATATCACTGTGTCGCGACAGGATATGCCGGGGTGCTTGGAGCGATGGCAAAGCAGAGATATGGTTGTGGTCTGCTGATCTCGGAACATGGTATTTATACGAGGGAAAGAGAAGAGGAACTTATCCGTGCAAAATGGGTAGAGGGAATCTACAAAAATATATGGATTGAGCAGTTTCGAAAGATGTCTCAGCTGGCATATGATCGTGCCGACAAAGTGACAAGTTTATACGAACATGCCAGAGAATTACAGATCGAGCTGGGCTGTCCGGAGGAGAAAACGCAGGTGACACCAAACGGTGTAGATCCTTCCCGCTTTGAGAACCTTGTGGTACTCCCGGAAATGCAGGATGATAAGGTTCATGTCGGCGCGATTTTGCGAGTGACACCAATCAAAGATGTAAAGACGATGATTCGTGCATTTGCCTATGCCAAAAAGAAAGCACCATCACTCAAACTCTGGATCATGGGACCGACGGATGAGGATGAGGAGTATGCAAAAGAATGTTTTGCCATGGTCGATCTTATGGAAATTGATGACATCGTTTTTACCGGAAGAGTCAATGTGTCGGAATATATGGGCGGTTTGGATATGACGATACTGACAAGTATCAGTGAGGGACAGCCTCTGACCATTCTGGAAAGTTATGCAGCACATAAACCTGTAATCGCAACGGATGTGGGAAACTGCCGGGGACTTATATATGGGGAAGATGACGATTTTGGAGAAGCTGGTATTCTTACCCATATTATGAATGTAGAGGAAATCGCGGATGCAATGATTCAGCTTGCAACGCATCCGAATCGAAGAAAGCGCATGGGAGAAAATGGATATAAACGTCTGATGCGCAAATATAAAGTAGTGGATATGCAAAAGACATATGAGCAGATTTACTGGTCATTTGAAAATATTGAGTGGTAAGGAGCGAAGAAAACGATGGCTGGAATAGGAGTCAGACTAAAAAGAATATATGAAAAACAGACTCTCGTGGCGCATCTGGTCGGATTTGCATACAGTATTATGGTTACCATTGCACCGATGCTGGTGGTCATCGGTACGGTGATGCTGATGAGCATTGTTCTGGGATATGACCAGGTGGGATATGCCAGAAGAGGGCTTTTTGCAGGAACAATACTGTATATTTTCATCTTTTCTCTTTTGACGGCAGCGCCTTTTAATGCGGTGTTGTCCCGTTATATGTCAGATGTGATTTATGAGGAAAAATATGAAAATATATTGCCATGTTATAATATTGGTATGCTGTTGAATCTGATTTTAAGCTGTGCGCTTGGCATTCCGTTTTGTATCTGGGAACGAGTGGTAGGCGGTGTCAATCTGCTGTTCGTATTTACCGGATTTTGTGGATACATATCGCTTGTACTTGTATTTTATTCGATGCTTTATTTGTCAATTTGTAAAGATTATCAGAAGATTTCTTTTTTCTTTATAGACGGGATGATATTCGCATTTTTATTTTCGGTAATTTTGGTAAAACTTCTTCATAGAGAAGTGGTGTACAGTATGGTCCTTTCGCTGTCCTGCGGTTTTTTTGTAACAGCAGTATTAGAAGGTGCGACGATCAAAAGGTATTTCAAGAAGAACAGCAACCGATACAAAGAAGTTCTTGCGTATTTCAAAAAATACTGGCAGCTTGTGGCAATCAATTTCCTGTATACATTGGGATTATATATTCATAACTTTGTTTTCTGGAATACGGATATGAAAATGGTGGTAGCAAAGTCGTTTGTTTATGCACCATCGTATGACATGGCAACCTGTATTGCAATGTTTACCAATATTTCCGCTACGATCATTTTTATCTCCCGTGTGGAGATGCATTTTCATGAGAGGTATCGGGCATACTCGGAGGCAGTCATCGGTGGGCGTTGGGAAGATATCCGTAATGCAAAGGATCGCATGTTCCGGCAGATTTCGTCGGAACTGCTCAACCTGGTACGTATCCAGTTTATTATTTCGGTGGTGATCTACATTCTATGTGTGATTGTACTTCCACGGTTTGGCTTTGCCGGACTGGTTATGCAGATTTATCCGTGCGTTGCAGCAGGATATTTTATCCTTTTTCTGCTATATTCAGAAATTATTTTTCTGTACTATTTTAATGATATGGCAGGGGCAATGCTTTCTTCGCTGGTCTTTTGTGCTGTGGTCTTTGCGGGAAGCATTTTGTCGAGTCATTTATCAACAATTTGGTACGGACTGGGCGTTGTGCTTGGAAGCTTCGCCGGATTTACCGTAGCATATTTTCGTATTCGCTGGCTGGAGAAACATTTGGATGAGCATATTTTCTGTCGCGGAATTCTGTTCCCTGTGAAGAGAGGAAAGATGCCGGATTCCTGCGTATATAAACGTGATGATAAGAAAAATCGCAGACGAAAGGAGAAAACAAAATGATGACAATAATAAGAATTTTGATGGTTGGAACCGGAATTTTGTTTTTGGTTCTTGCGTTCTGGGCATATACCAGACAGAAACTAAATGACAGTATGGCATTGATTTGGGTGTTTGTTTCCATTGCCCTGGTGATTACGGGAGCAGTACCTGCAGTGTCAAAACATTTGAGCGAGAGCCTCTTGATCTTCATGTTTATTATTTGTCTGCTTTTATTGTTTTTGCTGTTTAAAGTAAGCAAGGCGGTGTCAGAGTTGAGTATGAAAAATCAGGAGCTGGCCATGCAGGTATCGCTTTTGAATCAGGAAAATGAAAGAATTTTACACAAGCTGGGGATTTTGACGGATGAGAAAAAAGATTCTGTTCGTGATTAACACACTGAGTCGGGCGGGGGCCGAAATGGCACTGCTGGAATTGTTACGAAAATTGGATAAAGAAGATACTTACGAACTTTCATTGTTTGTTCTGATGGGACAGGGAGAGATGATCGATCAGCTGCCACCGGGCGTGCGGGTGGTGAATGAACGTTATATCAGAACCTCTGTATTAGAAGAGAATGGAAAAAAGCAGATGTATCGAACCATCCGTCATGCGGCAGCCGTGCATGGAAATGCGTTGCGGTTATCTGTATATATGATTCGTGCATTAGGTCATATGATCAAAACAAAACGGATACAGCCAGACAAACTCTTGTGGCGCATGATAGCGGATGGCGCAGAACGACAGAACGAAACCTATGATCTGGCAGTGGCATATCTCGAAGGCGGATCAGCTTACTATGTTGCAGATCATGTAAATGCAAAAAAGAAGGCGGCTTTTATACATATTGATTATACGCAGGCAGGATATACCAGACAGCTGGATTGTGATTGTTATACAAAATTTAATGCGGTATTTCCAATTGGAGAGAACGTCGAAAAGAAATTTCTTGAAGTATATCCGGAGTGCAAACCATATACTCATGTTTTCCATAATGTGATCAATCAGGATATGATTTGTCGAAAAGCGAAAAGTTATGGTGGTTTTTCCGATAATTATGATGGAATCCGGATTCTTACGGTAGGAAGGCTTATTCCACAGAAATCATATCCGACAGCGATTGCAACCATGGAAAAACTAAAAAAAGCAGGACTTAAAGCGAGATGGTATGTTTTAGGAGAAGGACCGGAGCATAGCAACCTCGAAAAACAGATTGCAAAAGCGGGGCTGACAGAGGATTTCCTGTTGTTAGGAGCTGTGGATAATCCGTATCCGTATTTTGCACAGACGGATTTATATGTGCATGCGACCATGTTTGAGGGCAAAAGCATTGCGATACAGGAAGCACAGACATTGGGATGTGCGATTGTGGCATCGGATAGCAACGAGGAACAGATTACAGATGGAGTGGATGGATTTGTCCGTCCATTGAAACCGGGTGCACTGGCAGAAGCTATCCGGCAACTTGCGGAGCATCCTGATTTGCGGAATGCGTTCGGACAAGCAGCGATGCAGCGTACAGTGACTTACGAAGAGGATAAAAAGTTACTGGATAATTTATTAAGATGATAAATGAGGGACGGCTATGGATAAAAAAGGACATAAAGAATTACTGATTATTATGCCAGCCTACAACGAAGAAAAGAATATAGGAAAGGTACTCGAACAGCTGGAGCAGGCGGGAATCTGCAAATATGCAGATGTGCTGGTAATGAATGACGCTTCTTCTGACGCTACAAACTGGCTGGTAAAAGCACGTGGCTATACGTTGGTAACCCATGTTTTTAATCTGGGATATGGAAGTGCATTACAGCTTGGGTATAAATATGCAATCCGGCGCAAGTATCATTATGTCATTCAGATGGATGCCGATGGGCAGCATGATGTTTGCAATATTCCGGTGTTGTATAAAAAACTTAAGAAACAGGATGCAGATGGAAGATGTCCGGATATTGTGTTGGGGTCACGCTTTTTGAAAGAAAGTGAAGCTTATCCGACTTCTCATAAAAAGAAGATTGCTTATCGTCTGTTCCGGTGGATGATTCGTGTCATTACAGGAAAAAAGATTTCTGATCCAACTACGGGATTACAGGGACTGAATCGTAAGGCGGTGCTGTATTATTCCAAATACAAACATTTTGATGATAAGTATCCGGATGCAAATATGATTGTTCAGATGCTGCTTCTGGGATTTAAAATTGAGGAAGTACCGGCGGTTATGCATCCGCGTAACAATGGAGTCAGTATGCATCACGGATTGAAACCGATTATGTACATGTTTCGTATGGTGTTTTCTATTTTGGCGGTTACATTTCGTATAAAGGTTTTGAAAGTAGATGCGGGAGCAGGGATGCAGGATGTTTTTGAAAAAGAGTGAACATAAATACAAGTTGCGACCGGCTTTGAATCGGGAGAACACACAACCGCAGCCATACTACAGTCCGGGGCGTGGCTGGTATCATATATATACATTCTGTCCGGGAAAGAAGGATGTGGAACAGTTAAAATGGCTTCCGTTGGAAGAACAGGAATCACTCGTTTTGTTACGGTTGGACATCGGGCAGTTTCGGGAAAAAGAAATTGACAGGGATACATTGCTTTTTACCGAGATGATATTGAAACGGTTTCAGAATGCGAAAAAAGATATCATACTTCGTATTTGTTATGATACCAATGGAAACGGATTGTCTTCTGAGCCATCCACGCTGATGCGTGTGATGGAACATATGAACCAGTTGGGACCGGTAGTTTCCAATTATGCCAAAAGCATTCTGGTATCGCAGGGAATCTTTATCGGAAGCTGGGGAGAGATGCACTCCTCGAAGTTCATGCATCCGAAACAGATTCAAAAACTTACAGAGACATGGCGGCAGGCAACAAGCGGGATGATCCGTATCGCGTTGCGCAAACCGGCGTTTACACGTATGATGTATGCACCGGAAGAAAAAACGGATGTCTATGGACTTTACAATGACGCAATGCTTGCAGATGATACTGACATGGGGACATTTGGAACTGTATCAAGAGAAGAAAGTGCCTGGATGGATGCGTGGCGTATGGAGGACGAGCTGCAATATATGCATAAGCAGATGACACAGGTACCATTAGGTGGAGAAGTTCTGTTTCCACAAGTGGAGGGAGATACGTCCTCGGAAGTGATAACCTATCTGAAAAAAATGCAGGTTTCCTATCTGAACAGTATTTATGATCCACGATTTCTGGATACGTGGAAAGAAATCAGGATGGAAAACGGAGAAAGCCTGTATGATTATGTGGGAAATCATCTGGGATATCGCCTGGAAGTAAAGCGGATGGCCTGGAAGAAAAAGCAGCTCATACTGGTTGTTGCCAACACCGGTTTTGCACCGCTGTATGACAGTTGCAAAGCAAGGATCATCGCAAAAGGCAGCGATGGCGATGTTGCATATATGGATCTTACAACGGGTTTTGGAAAGATTCTGCCGGATGAACGGCGGGAGATTGTGATTGATTTTTCCTGTCTCGTAAAAGATGTGGCATATGAGCTGTATTTGGAGACAAGACGAAGAAAAGATAATGCAAAACTTTATTTTGTGGGGCAACAAAAAGACAGGGAGTTATATCTTGGCAGGCTGGATGCTGTATAAATGGAAGTTATAGAAAATGGAAAGACAGATGAAACAAAGTAATGAACCAATTGATTTTGTGATTGCATGGGTAGATGGCAACGATCAAAAGTGGAAAAGAGAAAAAGAATGGTATGCACGCAGAGATGGAAAACAGCTTCTATGCGATGACCGGGACGAACGATATCGTGACTGGGACAATTTGCAGTACTGGTTTCGCAGCGTAGAGAAGAATGCGCCATGGGTTCACAAAATTTATTTTGTGACCTGCGGACATTTGCCAAAGTGGCTGGATACGAGTAATCCGAAGCTTGTTATTGTCAATCACAATGAGTATATTCCCGAGCAGTATCTTCCGACTTTTAACTCGCATACCATCGAACTGAATTTTCATAGAATCCCGGGACTGTCTGAACGTTTTGTGTATTTCAATGATGATATATTTTTGCTGAAGCAAGTGTTGCCGCAGGATTTCTTTGTAAATGGAAAGCCAAAAGATATGCTCGCACTACAGCCGGATGTGGCAAACACAGAAAATGATGTGATGCCATATATCTATCTGAATAATGCGATGATGCTTGCAAAGTATTTTCGTAAGAGAGAGAATATAAGGAAACAGCCGCTGAAATATTTTCATGTGGGATATCCGTTTCTGTATTTTTGTTATAATTTTCTGGAACTTGCATTTCCGTTGTTCACTGGATTTTATACCGTACACGGACCATCGCCGTTGTGCAAAAGCACCTACGAAACCATATGGGAGAAAGAACCGGAACTGATGGACAGAACCTGCCAGCATAAATTCCGGAGCCGGGAGGATGTAAACCAGTACGTTCTGCGGGAATGGCAGAAGCTTACGGGCAATTTTGTTCCAAAAAATATCGGAAAGTATCTCAGATATTTCAATGTTGATAATCAGAATGTTAAATTGACAAAATGTATACAAAAGAGGAAATGTAAAGCAGTATGCATCAATGACAGTAATCAAAAGATTGATTTTGACAGAGCCAGGGAGCAGCTGCAGAAGGCATTTGAGAACATATTCCCGGAAAAATCATCATTCGAAAAATAAAGGGATGGAAAGGAGTGTATCATCGTGGGGAAAAAAAGCAGAACAGAATATTCCGCAATAAATACTACGGTTGCACTTATTTCCAGAATCATTGCCATTCTCATGGGGTTTGTTACCCGCGTGGTATTCACACATGTACTTAACGAAAACTATGTTGGAATTAATGGATTATTTACCGACATTTTAAATGTATTATCGCTAACGGAACTCGGAGTGGGAACGGCGATCACCTATGCATTGTATCTGCCGATAGCACAGAAAGACATAAAGAAGCAGCAACAGTTGATGCGGATGTATCAGAATTTTTATCGGGCAACCGCACTGTGTGTTACAGTAGTTGGACTTGCTTTGATCCCGTTTATGGACGTTCTGATGAAGAATCGTCCGGATGTGGATCATTTAATATTGATCTATCTGCTGTATCTTTCAAATTCAGTATTGTCTTATTTGTTAGTATATAAAAGAACGCTGATCGATGCGCATCAAATGAACTATATTGTATTGGTTTACCAGACAATTTTTTTGCTGATACAGGATGTGTGCCAGATCATTGTTCTTTTGGTTACCCGTAACTTCATACTCTTTTTAAGTATCTATATTATCTGCACAGTTTTATCGAATATTGCAATTTCATGGAAAGCGGATAAACTGTTCCCATATCTGAAGGAACCTTGCCATGAAAAAATGGGTAGGAAAGAAAAAAAGAGCATTTATCGCAATATCCGGGCAATGATGATGCACAAGATTGGCAATGTGATTGTGAACAACACAGACAATTTGTTGATATCTTCCTTTGTCGGAGTTGTCAGCGTGGGTATCTACTCGAATTATTATCTTGTCATAGGTTCTGTGCGGCAGGTGTTGGATCAGATTTTTCAGGGCATTACGGCAAGTGTTGGAAATCTGGGAGCAACGGAAGATTCGGATGCTATAAAGAATGTATTTGATATTGCGTTTTTCATCGGGCAGTGGTTATATGGATTTGCAGCAATCTGTTTGTTTGAATTATTAAATCCATTTGTTGAGATTGCATTTGGAAAGAATTATTTGTTTACAAAAGAAATCGTTTTGATTCTTTGTATTAATTTCTTCATTAATGGAACCAGAAAGGCAGCATTGACCTTCCGGGATTCCATGGGATTATTCTGGTTCGATCGGTACAAAGCAATCGTGGAGGCCATTTTAAATCTAGTAATTTCTCTTGTGCTTGTATCGAGATTTGGCACATTTGGCGTTTTTGCAGGTACGTTTTTCAGCACGATGCTGACATCTGTCTGGGTGGAGCCGTATGTATTGTACCGACACCGGTTGAATCGCTCACCATACCGTTTCTATCTGCAATATTTTATTTATGCATTGGGGATTGGTGTTGCGTGGCTGATAACGGATGTTGTATGTGGCATGGTGCAGGGAAATGTAATTGTGCAGCTTGTTGTGCGGCTGGGAATATGTGTGGTTATTCCGAATGTATTGCTTTTGCTGTTTTATTTTCGTAAGCAGGAATTTCAAAAAGTAATTCGAATCGCAAAGAGAATCATAAAAAATAGGAGACCGGTTCATGGAACAACTGTTGAATAGCGAGGAAACAGAATTATGCAAAATATTATCCCTTGCATTGCATGGGAAAAAAAGCTTTGATTCCGACAGAAAAATTGACTGGAATGCATTGATGCAAGTGGCAGAAAAGCACAAAGTGCTGCCTTTTTTATTTGATATTCTGGAGGAGGCAGATCTTCCACAGGCACAGCGGATGATTTTGGAACAAAAGGGGCAACAGACCGTGCAGCAAAGTTACCGGTTACTGTTTCTGAGTAAATCCATTATCGAGGAACTGAAAGAACACGGGATTGATGCAATCCTTTTGAAAGGAAGCGGAGTGGCAGCTTTCTATCCGGTACCGGAATACCGGAAATCGGGTGATGTTGATATTCTTATGAAGAATAAGGAAGAAGCGGAGCGTGCATGTGAAATTCTTGAAAAGCATGGATTTCACAAAAAGGAACATCAGGTAGCCAATCATCATATTGCATGTACCGGTGATGACGGCATTGAAGTGGAACTCCACGTTACCTTGGCAGAAGCGTTTGACAGCGAGAAGACAAATGCTTATTTACAACAATACCAGGCCTCTTTTTTTGAACATCGGAAATTACAGGATGTCATGGGGGTTACATTCAATCTGGCAACAGATGCCTATCAGGCATTTTATTTACTGCTCCATATGTTACAGCATTTTTTGCGTGCCGGATTTGGATTAAAACTTTTATGCGACTGGGTAGTCTTCTGGGAAAAGCCAGTGTGCAAAGAGGAAAAAGACACCTTTATAAAGCTTCTGGAAGGAGGTGGGCTGGTTGGATTTGCTTCCATAATTACGGCTGTGTGTGTAGAATATTTACAACTTGACAGAAAAAAGGTAGCATTTCTTGTAGACAGGGAGTCTTTCGATAAAAAGACAGTGACTTCTTTTATGAAAGAAGTGTTCGAAGCAGAAGAGTTTGGACATTCTGACACAGACCGTATGGTCGTGCTTCGTGGAACAAAACTGACAGATTATATAAGGGAGTTTCATCATCAGATGAAACTGACATATCCGAAAGCCGGTCGGTGTGTAATTTTGTATCCGGTATTATGGGTTATGACATTATGTGGATTTTTATACCGGAATCGAAAAGTCCGGGGGACATCCAGTCGGGCGATTATAAATAAAGCGCATAAACGCAGTAAATTCATGGAACAGATTCACCTGTTTCGATAATGTGCTGGGAGAGGTCCGGAATATTTCATAGTGAAGAAATCAAGGAAAGGAGGAAAACCAAATGAATACAGCATATTGGGCTGGAGAGTTTGTGAAAGTACTATTGGCATATGTTGCTTTGATGTATGCATGGCCATCGGTATTATTTCGCAAACATTTAAAAGGAAAAAGCCGTACATATCGATTCGCTTTTTGTTCTACGGTTTCCATTATGCTCATCAGCACTTGCGTATTGGGATTAGGTGTACTTCATATATTACATAAGTGGCTGGCTTGGTTTTTGTTTTACGGTAGTGTCTTAGCCTCCCTGTTATGGGGAAAGAAGTGGAGTGACACGGGACTTGTCCATCTGCATCAGTTATTAATTGGAACAAGGGGATGGAAATTATATGCTTTACGTGCAACGCAAAAAGCGGGGCATTGCATAAAGAAATTTTTTAAGCAGGCATCCAAAAAGCTGAAAGGACACAAAATAGAATATTTTGTACTTTTGTGTATTCTGGTATTTGGCATGATATATTTTTCATACGGTGCTTTTATGGATTATTCGTATGGATTTGGTGATATGTATACGCATCATGCATGGATATATGGTCTGATAGAAGGAAAAGCATTTTCCGCAGGAATCTATCCGGAGGCAATGCATTGTTTTATCTATGCAATGCATGTAGTGTTCGGTATCCGGGTATACAGTTGTCTGCTTTTTCTGGCGGGAATCCATATTGTTACGTTTTTACTGGCAATCTATTGTCTGTTCAAAGAGTTTATGAAGTCCCGTTATACAATTCTGTTGATTCTTGCTGCATTTCTGACACTTGATCTGGTGTGCGTTGATGAAGTGTTCAGTATGTCAAGACTACAGTGGACGTTACCACAGGAATTTGGTTTATATACACAGTTTTTGTGTGCATTATTTTTGATCCGATATCTGCGTGGGGAGCGTGAACAGAGAAAAGAAAACGGAAAGCACAAGTGGATCGTATGGGATGGAGATCTGTTTTTGTTTATGATGGCATTGGCAACATCATTTGCAATTCATTTTTATGTAACGATTATGGCATTTTTCCTGTGCGCGTCATTTGTAGTGTTTGGAATTCACCGATTATTGAAAAGGGGCAATCTGCGCTCGCTGATTGCTGCGGCTGTCATTGGCGTCATCATTCCGGCGGTGCCGATGGGGGTGGCTTTTGCTACGGGTACACCGTTTCAGGGATCGATTGGCTGGGCATTAAATGTCATAAGCGGTGAGGATACGAAAGAAGGAAGAGCCCAGCAGGCGCAGGAACTGATTAATCAGGAAGAAGAAACCGAGCAAAGCAGTGAGATTTCAGATAATAGCGAATTAAATAATATACAATCCACACAAGTGCCATCGGAAATCAGTAACATGCAGCAGCCGGCTGTAGAACCTTCCATGATGCAGAAAGTGAAAGGATACGGAGAGAAAATCTGGGAAAAAATTGTTCGCTATGCACAGGGGACCTATACATATGGATATGCGACACTGTATGGAGAAGAACGTGCGGCATGGATCATAAAATTTACAGTATTGGCGTTGATTTTTGGCGGAATCAGCTGGATTGTTACACTGATTGCGCGCCGGAAGCTTCCATTTGAAAGTTATTTTGGAATTATATTATCGTCTGTCGTATTTATGATTTTGTATGCAGCACCATTTCTGGGATTGCCCGAAATTATCGCGGGAGCAAGACTCTGTTCGACAGAACAGCTTTTGATCTTAGCAATGATGGCCATACCGGTGGATGCATTGTTTTTCCTGATCGGACAGACGATATTGCGCATTACGCTGCCAATCTTAAGTTTGCTTTGTACAGCAGGAATTTATGTTGCGACCAATTATTTTGGAGTTTATCACGGATATTTGTATTATGAATTGACAAGGTACAATTCCGTAGTAGACGTTACCAATAATATAACAACAAATTTCCCGAACAACAGTTATACAATTATTTCTACAACCGATGAACTGCATCAGGTTGCAGAATATGGACGGCATGAAGAGATGCTGAACTTTTTGCGCAAATTAAACAGCAGTGATTACACGCTGCCGACGCAGTATCTGTTCTTCTATGTGGAAAAGAAACCGATTCAGTATGCACAAAGTCATTTCTTCACCGGACCGAAATGGCTTGCTGCTGAAAAATATTCACAATACTATCAGGAGATTTATACAAGCGAAGGCGATAATATTAAAAAAGCAGGAATCTCCAAGACGCTGGCGAATTCTGCTATGATTATTTTTTCGAAGGAATCACAGTCATATTCGGATTTGACGAGCCGATCGATTCTCGAATCAAAAATGTATTACTGGTGTCGGAATTTTTCAGAAAGTTATCCAAATGATGTGAACGTATATTATGAAGATGATAACTTTATCTGTTATGTGGTTGAGCAAAATCCATATCGATTATATTTCTTAAGAAATGAGGGAGCATATGAAAACTAGATATAAGATATGTGGCTGCGTGATTGCATTAGTTTTGCTGATGACAGGAAGTGCCGGTGGATATTTTCACTTTCACTGGAATGTTTCTGCAACAGCAGAAAAATTTACTGAGTCATCCATTGAATTGCAGAATCCCAACAGAGGTTTTTATTATATTTATGGATTTTGGATTAAGGACGAAAGTGTAGATTATACCACATTGGTAAAACAGAAATTTGCAAATGATACAGATACCACCTTGGCTCTGATCGAGATAAATTTGCAGGAATATCGAAATGGTAAAATTTCGGATGCGGGATTACAAAATATAAAGAAATTATTTGATGCTTTGCGACAGGAGAACAAGACCTATCTGGTGCGTTTCCTGTATGATTGGGATGGTAAAAATCAATTGTATGAGCCGGACAGCATTGATATTATCTTAAATCATATGAAACAGGTAAAATCCGTGTTGCGGGAAAATGCAGATATTATTTTTTCATTACAGGGATTGTTTGTCGGCAATTGGGGCGAAATGAATGGGACGAAGTATGTAGATCAGAAATCACTTCGGACACTTGCAAAACAATATCTGGATGTCAGCGACAAGACAACGTATCTTTCTGTGCGGATGCCTGCACAATGGCGGATAATTACGAAGACAGGAAGTGTGAAGAAATTAAAGAACAGTTCTTCACAATATTATGGAAGATTGGGCTTGTTCAATGATGGAATGCTTGGAAATAAAGGCGATTATGGCACCTATGGCAGTAAAAGCGCATATGATGCAGGAATATACAGCGCATGGTGTCGGAGTGAAGAACTTCAATTTCAGGATGCTCTGTGCAGGACAGTTCCAAACGGAGGAGAGGTCATTGTGGATAATGAATACAATGATTTCGACAACGCACTTACAGATTTAAAGACGATGCATGTGACTTATCTGAATCGGGATTATGATGCGAATGTGTTGAACAAATGGGCAAATACGAAAGTGGCAACCAGAGACTGTTACGATGGTATGGATGGTCTGTCCTATATGGAACGCCATATGGGATATCGGCTGTTGATTAAGAAGGTGAAAATGCAGCAGGATTTCTGGGAGGATACATTAGAGGTATCGGTGACGATGCAGAATGTAGGATTTGCACCGATTTATAAACCGTGTGAGGCAAAGCTCACTTTTTATGGGGAAGATGGACAGAAATATGATGTGAAGCTGAAGCAAACGCTGTCGAAACTGTCTGGTGGAAATGATGCTTCGAAGAAACAGACACTGACGGCAATCATTCCGTTGGACAAAATTGAAGGCGGTAGAAGCACAGCATATTTTTCGTTGACGGATTCGGCATCGAATTTGCCGATTTTGCTGGCGAATGAGCAGACTTATGAAGACAGAGGGTATGAAATCGGTCAGGTAGTTGTGGAAAAATAGAAGGATTTTCTTGAAGTATGTGGATATTTATGCTACTTTAAAAATTAGGAGAATAGTCCTATAAGTGGGTAAAACTTTGATAGTGTCAAGTTTTCTATGAAAACTTGACATGTAGGGGCAATGCATCTTTGATGCATTACAATCATCAGCCCATTTGCTGAAAGCAAATTATGCATGGGCTGATGTTCAATTCGAGAGGAGGAATTATGATGATGAAAGAAACTTCGGAATTGACGCGGTCGAACCGCATGGCGATGCTGGCGCATATCAGTACAGTAGCGGTTATGGTACTTTTTATGATATGGGAAATCGTAAGAGGACAACTGTCTCCGGTGTATATGACAATCGCTACGGTCGTTGGTGTCATACCTTTGATTGGAGAGGTAATCTGTTGGAAAGATAATACGGAACATGCGATGATCAAACATCTGGTTTCTTATGGATTTGCATTGTTTTACACAATATGCCTTTTTACCTCACCAACCAATCTGATTTATGTATTTGCAATTCCGATGGTTTTTGTTGTCACGATTTATAGTGATACACGTTATCTTCTTCTGATTAATACAGGTACCATATTAGAGAGTATCATTGTTGTTGTGCTTGGTGCGACAAAAGGTGGATTTGGGTATCATGGAATCGAAGCAGCAGTTGTACAGATTGTTGTTATGATCATGGTTGGAGCAAATTCCGTTTTGACTACAAAAGTGATTCGCGAAAACACAAGAAAGAGATTTACAGAAGTGG
>ERZ1026854.143-NODE-143-length-53500-cov-6.047245_pt1 | contig 53500 bp, 47 predicted proteins | sample MGYA00380157_ERZ1026854 | MGnify/ENA primary metagenome ERZ1026854 (study PRJEB33269, sample SAMEA4719793) | human gut metagenome | biome: human-associated habitat; feature: organic feature; material: feces | place: Cameroon | collected 2013-10 ... | reverse complement strand
ACCTTAGCGTGAGCTATACAGAAATCAGGCGATCACGCCAGTTTTGAATTTACGTATGACGAATTCGAAGAAAATGTCAACGATATCCTGAGAAGCAATTCCATCGGTTTGGGAATTCTCGAATTGTCTTGTTATATCGAGGGGCCCGATCGGGCCTCCTTGGATGTCAGAACTCGATGAGCCCCGGGTGAACAAGTCGACCGTTTTACTTTTGCTTTAAATACAAAAGTAAACGGCATGGGTAAGCCAGAAGGTAATGGTGGACAAGGCGAGATTCGAACTCGCGACTTCTGCCTTGCGAAGGCAGCGATCTACCGGGCTGATCTACTTGCCCATATGATGAACCGGTAATCCCCTGATTTGCATCAACCATTTAAAGATTCGTACCGGCACGGACCGTTTCCTGCTGGCGAGGTTCGGCTGATCCGAGGAAGTTGGAAAATCATCCATCCAGCATCCTGGTCGGAACCATCCCTCCCGTCATGGCTATAAGCTCCATCCACAATCATTCGAGCATGACGCGGAACCGGGGAAGCAGCAAGGGCCCCAGACCTCTCGAGGTGTGGAGCGCGGACGTCCCCTTCGACTCGAGCAGCGGGTCCAAGGACCGTCCCGTCGTCGTCCTGGGGAGGAGGGGGCCGTCCTACGATGTCATGATGGTAACCACCCATCCCCACGACGGCAGCTATATGCGTCCCCTGGATCCATACGATGCCGGATTGGACTCCAGATCCCACATCCGCACCGACAGGCTGTTCCGTCTCGCCGAATCGAGATTCAACTACTATATCGGCGACCTATCCGAGGACGATGCCGCCGTCCTGGAATCCAAGTACAAACGGATGGCGAAGGAGCGATGGACAGGAACGAGATCGCCATGGAGATCGTATCGTCGGCAGCCAACAGGCTGTGCCTCGACATGCGCTTCCTGACGATGGCCGTGCTGTCCCTGGACAGGATCGTCGTTCCCGGCACCGGACTCCCCTCGTGCGACGGAAGAACCGTCGCTTTCCATGTCGACTCGGTGATATCGGACTACCGCAAGGACCAGAACTGCATCACCAGGCAGCTCGCCCATTGCGTCATGCACTGCATCCTCGGCCACTCCGCCACGGATGCCCGCCCGGAGTTGCTCCTGGCGCAGGACATGGTGGTCGAATACGTCCTGGATTCCTTGGACACGCCGCACGTGTCCGTTCCCGGCAGGGACGACCGCCTGTACGCCTGCGAGAAGTACTTCAAGAAGGCCGGAGCCCCCGCCCCGGACCTGGTGTCGGGGATCCTGAGCGGGCTGTCTGGGTGGCAGAGCAACCACTACGCCAGGATGTTCGAGCAGGACGACAACTCCGCCCATCCCTCCGCGGATTCGGCGGAATGGAGGGAGCTGGCGCAGCAGGCCATGGCCGAGGTCGAGGGATTCGTCAGGAAGACCGACGGCACCACGGACGCCTTCGTATCCATCCTCAGGATAAGGAACAGGAAGCGCCACGACTACCGCGCCTTCCTCCGCAAGTTCATGAGCCGCAGGCCCAACGTCCTGGAGAGCATGGAGGAGTTCGATCCGATCTTCTACACCTACGGGCTCCAGAACTACGGGAACATACCCCTGCTGGATTCCCTGGAGTCGTCGGACACCAACAGGGTGGAGGAGTTCGTCATCGCCATCGACACGTCTGGCTCCACCATGCGCGGACCCGTGGTGGCGTTCCTCGAGGAGGCGTACGCCGTCCTCCGCCAGTCCGGGATCGGACGCGGCGTGAATCTGCACATCGTCCAATGCGACGAGACGGTCAGGACCGACGATGTCGTCAGATCCGAAGGGGATCTCCGCCGTCTCATATCGGATTTCAAACTGGTGGGCGGGAAGGGCACGGACTTCCGCCCCGTCTTCAGATACGTGGACGATCTCATCGACCGCGGCGATTTCAAGGACCTCAAGGGTCTGATGTACTTCACCGATGGGATGGGCACGTATCCTGAGAGACGTCCGCGCTACGATACGGCGTTCGTGTTCTGCGACGATAGGTACCTGGAGCACGACGTGCCGCCCTGGGCGATGAGGCTCGTCGTCAGAACGGGGGATCTGGAAGGATCGAAGAAGGAGGCTTGAGATGAATATTCAGGAGGCCAAGGACTGCGTGAGGGATGCCGTGTCCGCTTATCTGGACACGGACGCCGGAGGGAGCTACATGATCCCCCGTGCGAGACAGAGGCCGCTGGTGGTCATGGGAGCGCCCGGTCTGGGGAAGACCGCGATCATGTCGCAGGTCGCCGCCGAGCTGGACATCGGGTTCATCGAATACGCGATGACCCATCACACCCGCCAATCCGCCATCGGACTGCCGATGATCGAGAACCAGACGTTCGACGGGAACGTGGTTCCGATCACCAGGTACGCCATGAGCGAGATCATCGCCTCCGTCTACGATGCGATAGAGAGACAGGGGAGGAAGCAGGGCATCCTGTTCATCGACGAGGTGAACTGCGTCTCAGAGACCCTGTCGGCGGCGATGCTGGACCTCCTGCAGAACAAGAAGTTCGGCCCCCGCAGGATACCGGACGGGTGGGTGCTCGTGGCTGCCGGCAACCCTCCGGAGTTCAACTCCTCCGCCCGCGAGTTCGACATCGCCACCCTGGACAGGATCAGGCTCATCGAGGTCGAGGCGGACACCGACGTATGGATCAGATACGCCATGAGCTCCGGCGTCCATGATGCCATAACGTACTATCTCCAGGTCAAGCCCCAGAATCTCCTGGTCATAGAGAACACCCCCTCCGGCCCCGAGTTCGCCACCCCCCGTGCATGGGAGGACCTGTCCATGGTGCTCAAGGAGCACGACAGGCTCGGCCTGAACGTGGATGTCAACCTCATTTCGCAGTACATCCGCAGCCCGGACATCGCGGCCGAATTCAAGAGGTACCTGGATTTCCACAGGAAGTACCGCGAGGAGAACGATGTGGATGCCATCCTGGACGGAACGGTGGAGGAGGATTCCAGCCTGGCGGATGCGGGACCGGAGGAGAAGCTCTCCGTAATATCGGTGATGATCGGCTCCCTGAACTCCTCCGCCGAGGAGGGCATGGACATGAGGGACCTCTGCGCCCTGGCGAATGGTTTGAACGAGAACTCCCCGACGTCGTCCGTGACGGATGCGAAGAAGCGCCTCTCCTCGAGACTGGCCTCCAACATCACCAGGGACGAGGCCAGGTCCGCATCCTTCTGCCTCTCCGCCCTCCAGAACCTGGAGACCACCAGCGACGGCATCCGCGCCTTCCGCGAGGAGGTCGGGAGGAGGAGCACCGCGTGCTCCAAGACCTTCGACGCCAGACTTACCAATGCCATGGAGTACATGAAGAGGTCCTTCGGCAAGGGGCAGGAACCCGTCTCGCTCCTCTCCGGGCTTCTGGGATGCTACTGCGTGGTGATGTACTCGGACCCGCAGGGTCCTCTGTACAGGTACAACGACGAGATGCTCTCCGGCGGCCACGACCGCCGCATAGAGGAGGCCCTGGAGGGATTGGAATGACGTCCAAGGTATCATTCGACATCTGCGAGGACGGACTGGTCATAACCAAGCTGGTCACCATCGACAAGACGATCGTCGTACCCGAGGAGGTCCAGGGGATGCCGGTACGCGGCATCGGACCCGCGTTCCTCTCCGACTCCCGCGGAGGGAGCGGCAGGACCCTCGTGATTCCCGCATGCGTGACCAGGATGGACCCCTCCGCGTTGGACGGGACCACCGGGATCGCCTGCATCGAGTACGGAGGCGAATTGGAGACCTTCGAGTCGTTCAAGCTGATGAGCAGCACCGATTGCACCGTGTCATGCACGGATCACGGGAAGGACTTCAGCTTCGAGTTCATGTCCAACCATCCGATGAGCTTCCCTGAATTCGACGACGCGGTCCTGAGCCTGTACATGAGGCTCACCCCCGAGGTCGCCCTGAGCAGACTGATCGATCCCGTGGGCCTCACCGATGAGAACCGCGCCAAGTACGAGCGGTTCATCTCCGACAGGATAATGCCCCGGGCGGAGCAGGCGGTGTCTTCGGGCGACACCAACGGACTGGAGAAGCTGTTCGCCACCGGGATGATCTCCGACGACGATCTGAGGAAGCTGCTGGACAGGTCGCTCAGATCCGGGAGGATCACCGTGACCAGCATGCTGATGTCGGAGATCAGGAAGAGGATGTCTGAGAACTGAGTGTGGTTTATCGGGGCCGGCATGAGGGCCGACCCCTGTGCATCTCACTGGGCGGGCTCCCACTTGCACCTGACGGGGGAGACGATAGCTCCCTCGGCCTTGAGCTCCTTGAAGGCCTTATCGATCTCCTTCCTGTCGATCCCCGTGGCCTTCTCGACCTCGCCTGCGCTCATGGGCTTGCCTGCTTCCTTCATTGCCTTGATGACATCATCCTTGACGGACATACCTATCACCACGGGTCGATGCAGGTACTTGCGGATATAATCTGCCACGGATAACCGCAATATAGTGGACTGTTATCGTCCACCCTATGGACGGACACGGGTTCGTGAAGAGGCTCAGAGGGCACGAGGTGCTCATGGCATCGCTGATCCTCGCGGTATTCTCGATGATCCTCGTCCCGCCCTCGTCCGAGTACATCGATTACATCGACGTCCGGACCCTGTGCATCCTGGCGATCATGATGGCCGTGGTCGCGGGGATGGCCGACACGGGAGCGTTCGAGCAGCTGGCGTCCTCGCTCGTAAAGAGATTCCATGGAATGAGGGGGACCTGCAGCGTGCTCATCGCGCTGCCGTTCTTCCTGTCGATGTTCATCACGAACGATGTCTCGCTCCTGACGTTCGTTCCATTCGCAATAATCGTTCTGGAGAAGACCGGGAACAGGAGGCTGATGATCCCCGTCATCGTCCTTCAGACCCTGGCGGCTAACCTCGGGAGCATCCTGACCCCGTTCGGGAACCCCCACAACATCTACATCACATCGTACTACGAACCGACGGCGATGGAGGTCATGTCCGAGATGGCTCCGCTGGTCCTCGTCGGCTCGGTCGTCCTGGTGCTTCTCGCCCTGAGACTGAAAGGAGAACCGACGGAGAGGTACGACGAGGTCCATGAGAAGACCGACGTCCGTCGGCTGATCCTCATGCTCGTTCTGTTCGCGATCTGCGTCGCGGCTGTGGTGAGGGCGGTGCCCTACCAGTACGCGGCGGTCGTCGTGTTGGCCGCGATCCTGCTGACCCGTCCCCGCATCCTCCTCAAGGTGGATTGGGGCCTCATACTCACTTTCGTGTTCCTGTTCATCTTCACAGGGAACATCGCGAGCCTCGACTCCGTCCAGGATGCGCTAGGAGGCATGATGGATTGGGATACCATGATCTCCACCGTCGCGGTCAGCCAATTCGTGAGCAACGTCCCCGCCGCGGTGCTCCTGTCGGGATTCACGAACGACTGGCAGGGCCTCCTGGCGGGAGCCAACATCGGAGGCTTCGGGACACCGATAGCCTCCATGGCGAGCATCATCTCCCTGGAGATCTACTCCAAGACCGAGGGCTGCGACAGGAAGGGATTCCTGATCTACTTCACAGCCGCGAATCTGCTGATGCTCGCGGTGCTGATCCCCGCCGGGATCCTCCTCGGTCGGTGACGCTTCTTCTTGGCGTCCGGCTTGTAGGCCTTGAGATACTTCAGAACGGCCTGGTCGTCCTCGGAATCCGTCCATTCAGGGGTGTATCCGCCCTTCATGTACTCATTGTACCACTCGACGCACTTCGCCATGTACTCGGACATCTCGAGCCTGTCCTTGACCACCACGAATGTGTTCTCCGGGGTCGGGACCCATTGCTTGGGACGGTCGTAGTCGGGCTCCTCCAGGAATCCGACGACGAATGCGATTCTGTCCAGATTGGAGAGCTGGGCGTAGAGGGAGGCCTGGAGCATGTAGCTCATCGGGACATTGGTGTATCCCCCGTTCTCGTCCAGCCACTTGGTCCTGTCGCTGGCGGTCTTGATCTCCAAGATGGCGCTGCGCTTGCCGTCCACGACGATGTATCCGTCGACCATGCCGCCGAACACCTTGTCGTTGTGGAAATGGTCGTAACCGCACAGCTCCTTCTCCACGGGCTCCTCGACGCCGACCTTGGAACCGTCGGCGAGGCCGAGGGGAGCACGAAGCATCGCATCGCATCCCTTCGCCACGTAATCGCGTATGACCGGCTCGAGGATGTTCCCCGCATCGATGTACTTGTTGGCCTTGTCGCCGGGGTACAGCCCGGCCATCTCGCATGCCACCTTGAACGGGGAGGCGTGCTCGCTCAGCCCCAGTATCGGGGCCACTCTGGTCCCGGTGATCTTCTTCAGCTTGTAGGTGTCGAACACTACGACGCGCTCATCGTCGTCGATATCGACGATCGCGGCTCTCCCATCCATCTTCATGACGACGGGATGGGCATTCTAACATAACTACCCGCGTTCGAGATCGTGTTGGTCCAAACGGTTCCGCGATGATCTGCATCCTGCCAGACATCGATGACGGAGAATCCGGAGGACGACAGCAGGGCGGTCAGCCTCCCGGGCGTCATATCGGTATAGCGACGGCCGTCGCGCTCCCCTTCGTAATCCCCGGTCTTGAAGGAGCAGAAGAAGACCCCTCCGTCCTTCAAAGCCCTGCGGACGAGTCCGATGATCGACGGAAGCTCCGCAGAAGGTACATGGAGTAGCGAAGCACTCGCCCAGATGCCGTCGAACTCGTTCATGTAAGGTATCTCATCGAACCTCATCGGGACGACATCCATCCCGAGCCTGTCCTTCACCACACGACGCATCCCTTCGGATGCATCCACGGGAACGACGTCGAATCCCGCTTCCATGAACGCCTCGGCATCCCTGCAGGAGCCGCAGCCCAGATCGAGTATGCAGACTCCGGATGGGAGGTGCGAGAGGAACCTCCTCCTCGTCTCGGAGAGATCGACGTTGTACGTAGCATCGAAATAGCCCTCGGGATCCCCGTCGTAGAATCCGAGGGTGTCCATGTCACCGCCTCGATGAGAGGATCCTGTCGACCGCGGTCCCGATCCAATCCTTCTCGGACAGGGCGTGCTGGTGCATGTAGGAGCCGATGCAGTTCCCTGCGATCAGTCCGTCCTTCCTGTCGGCGATGCCCTTCCCCCTCTTCACATCGAACCCGTAGCTCGGATCCCCGGCGGGGAAGACGTCCGAATAATGGTACTCGTGACCGCGGACAGTGCCTCCGAACGCGGGATTCCCGGGCATGGCCTCGGCTACGACATAAGTCGGACCGTGGCGCACTCCCGTCATGCGTGCCTCGGCATCGAAGATGCCTGCCATCCCGTGGATGCATCCGTCCTTGTCCTCTATGGAGCGGCACATGCTCATGAGCCCTCCGCATTCGCCGATGACCGTCTTCCCGTCGGAGGCCTCGGAACGGAGGCCCTCCAGGAAGTCGGTGTTCTCGGATATCCTCGAAGCGTATAGCTCGGGATAGCCTCCGCCCAGATAGTACAGGTCGGCGTCCGGAAGGGGATCCCCGTCCGTCGGACGGAACGTCCTGACGTCGAACCCGGATGCCTGCAGGCACTCGATGTTCTCCCTGTAGTAGAAGCAGAACGCATCGTCGATGGGGACGGCGGCCTTCAGACCGCATCTCCTCTCGAAGTACGGCGATTGGTCCGGCAGATCCGAATCGACCGATTCGGCGATATCCATGACGGCATCGATGTCGATGGGCTCCGCCAGCTCCTGGAGCGGCGTTATCTCCCTCTCCGCGAAAGTCTTGAGGGTCTTCAATCCCAGATACCTCTGCTCCAGGGCCTTGCCCGGGCTCTTGGGGATCATCCCCACGACCCTGACCCCGGGGCAATAGGTCTCGAAGGCGGTCTCCAGTTTGCCGGCATGCTGCGGCCCGGAGACGTTGTTCAATATCACGCCGGCGATCCTCACGCCGGGATCGAAGCTCCTGAAACCGTTGACTATCGCGGCTGCGCTGCGCGTCAGCGAACGGGCATCGACCACGAGTATGACGGGAAGACCGAGGAGCTTGGCGATGTACGCCGTGGAACCCATGTCCCCGTCCCCGGAGAACCCCTCGAACAATCCGCGCACGCCTTCCACGACGCAGACGTCCGAACCCTTGGATGCGAATCCCGCCAGGTTGCGGATGGTATCGTCGTCCATCAGGAAGGAGTCCAGATTCCTGGACGGCCTCCCGGTGGCCGCGGAGTGGTACATCGGGTCGATGAAATCCGGTCCGGCCTTGAACGCCTGGACCTCCATCGTCTTCGACAGGCGGGACATCAGCCCCGTGGCGATCGATGTCTTCCCGACGCCGCTGCCGGTCCCCGCGAGGACGAATCCCTTCAAAGCATCTCCCTCAGGGTGTCCGCCGTCTCCAGCGGTATGACGGAATGGGCGCCCATGACCATCGTATGGGACGATATCTCCCCGACGGCCCATTCGCATCCCATGTTCAGGTAATTGGCCAGCTGCCTGGGCTGGTCCGTGATCAGTATATCGTCGGCCTTCATGCCGGGAACGGCATGGCAAATGCCGAGGATGATCGTGAGGTCCGGAGAGAACGCGTCGACGGCGTCCCTCATCTGCTGTCCGACGATCGAGTACTCGTCGAGTCCTCCCACTACCTCGTCGATCGTCACGCCCTTGGAGGCGAGATCGTCTGTTATCTCCCTGCAGTAGTTGCGGATACGCGGAAGGCCCTTGGTCCCGTCGAGGTTGGCGACGAACAGCGTCTCTCCGCCCAGAGCCTTCCTCGCGCGGTCCACCGCCTCGAACATATCCGCGAAGCGGTAGGCCAGCTCCTTCTTGGCGTCCATAACGACGGCCACCCTCCCTCCGTTGGAGAGGACCTCGACGATGCGCTTGCATACGTGCATCTTCGTGGGGCTGACGGCGGGCTTGATGTAATCCTTGGAAGCCATCCCGGAATCCTTCTCCAGGCGTGTGGCGGCCTTCATCAGAGATATCTGGCGAGCGCACTCGTCGGCATCGATGATCCCCGCATCCCTTCCCGCCTCCAGCGCCTTGATGGCGCCGCGGGTGTTGTCCCCCATGCACGCGTGGACATCGACGGGGAACACGTTCGCGTCGATCCCCGCCTTCCTGATGGAGCTGGCCATGTCCTCGCCGATGATCATGCTGGCGCATGTGCCGATGACGGCCACCGTCTCGGGATGGAACCTCTCCTCCACCTGCTTCAGCGTGTTGATAAGCGGTTCGGATGCCCCGAAGATGAGGTCGTTGTCCCTCATGGCGGTGGTCACCACCCTCACGCCCGCATTCTCCAGCGGACGGGAGGCCATGAAGCTGCATCCCGACGGCCCGTGGACCACGATGACATCCACCTCCATGTCGCGGAGCGTATACATCGCGGCGACGATGGGGCTGGGACGGGGATGGATGACTGTCCTCACTGATAGCCCTCCTTCACGAGCTCGATCAGCAACCTCACATCGTCGGGGATCGCGGGGCGCTCCCCGTCGCCCTTAGTGATGACTATCGGAACCCCGTAGGATTCCACAGCTTCTGTGATCGCTCCGACATCCATCTTGTCGCAGACCTTCCTGCTTACGGGATCGAGCAGCACCATGGCGTCGTGGAGGGCATCCATCTCGGAGAGGCACTGCATGGTGCGTTTTACAGACAGGCATGAGATCCCGGGATTCCTCTCCCTCACGATGACGCGGTCGCCGTCGCGGATGATCTCGCCCCTTCCCGGAACGCCCTTGAAGGATTCCAGGGACCTCAGGACGATATCCCTGGGGACGCCCATCTGGTGGCAGACCTCCAGGGCGGCATCCATCGCCTCGAGGTATTCCGTCGATATGTACGAACCGTCGAGGACAGTCCCGGTGACCCCGTCGTAATCGACGGACACCCTCAGACCCTCTCCGAGCCTGGGCTCGGCCAGCCTGGTCACCCTCCTTCCGTAGCCGATGAGCTCGTCGCACCACCCGGACCACAGATCGGCCTCCTCCTCGCGGACGATGTTGATCCCGTCGGAGAAGATGTCCTTCTTGGCATCGGAGGCCTTCATGCTGTTCTTGGCGATGCCGTAGTCCTCGGCGAGATTGGTGATAAGCGAGATGTCCGCCTTCCCGGAGCCTCCCAGGGAGACCTCGCTGATGATGACATCGTAATCCCCTGCGGGGAGCGTCATCAGATACGGCGGCGCGATGCTGACCTTCCTCTCGATGTCGTGGCCGTCGTCGGTCCACGGCCCCTCTCCCCTGGAGGAGTGGAGCAGCACCTTCCTGCCCGAATCATGGAGGATCTTGGCGAGCAGATAGCAGGTGCTGGTCTTGCCCTTGACGCCGGTGACCTCGATCCTGAACCTCCTGTCCTCGATGAAGCGACCCACGGCCTGGCTGAACGATATCGATTCCTCCGCCTCCGCATCCCCCATGAACGAGAGGGGGCAGTGGGCGGGCTTGACCATCAGGTCGTACCTTCCCGCGGGAACGGATTCCGCTATGCGGACATCCATCCCGGCGAGCTCGTTCTTCCTATCCGCAGGACAGTTGTGGTAGACATCAACGCAGGTGACGTCGTCCCCTTCCGCCAGGAACCTCCTGGCGATGATGTCGCCGCCGTGCGTCATGTCGAGGACGAGGACCTTCATCGGAGTCCGAGCCTCCTCAGCTTCTCCACCAGGACGTCGCAGAGCCTGGGGTCCGCCCCTATCGGGATGGCGTACTTGACCTCCGCCTCGCGGCCGTTCCTCTTCACGATGCCGCCGTCGGAGAAGTTCTCGATCCCCAGCTTGGCGGGGACGTCCATTGTGAGATGCTTCCCGAGGGAGATGAACAGGGGGAGCGCGATGATCTCCTCCGCCCCGTCGTCTATCATCTGAGGGATGACGTCCTCGATCTTGGGCTCGTTGAACTCGTTGAACCCGTGGTAGACCTTCCCGTAGCCCCTCTCCTCGAGACGCTTGACGTTGAGCAGGACAACCTCCCTGTTGTAAGGGAGCTGGGAGCCGTGCCCCATGATGATGACGCGGGTATCCTTCCCGGGGGTGCGGAGCTCCTCCACCCTCTCGCATAGGATGTCCGCCAGGAGGGGTTCCTCCCCGAAGGGCTGCTCGATGTGGATCTCCACATCCTTCCCGTCGATGTTGCAGACACCGTCGGTGGTGCCCCTCTCGAATCCGAAATGCTTGCAGGGGAAGTCCCTGACTATGTGCAGACCGGAGGCGACGAAGAACGGGAGGATGACGATCCTGTCGTATCCGTCCTTCACCATCTCCTCGGCGCACTCGCGCAGCGAGGGGATGGATGTCTCGTTGAATCCGACGTAGACGTTGTCGTAGCCCTTGGCCCTGAGCCTGTCGGCCTGCATGTCGAGGACGCCCTTGTTGAAGGACATGGTGGATCCGTGTCCGCCCAGAATGATTCCCGTTTTCATCGTAATCGCTCCAATCTCATACCGCCGGTCACGTCCTCGGAGGACGCCAGCAGCCTCTTCGCAAGATCCCTGTAACGATCGGCCATGTCGGATCCCGGTTCGCCCTGGACGACGGTGACCCCTTTCTCCTCGCATCTCTGCACGGAAGGGTCCCTGGGAAGCCTGACGATGACCTCGGTGCCCATCTCCTCCGCCGCCCTGTCGACGAGGGAATCCTCGTCCTTGACTCCGCGGGAGTTCTGTATGAGCCCTCCGAGCCTGGCGTATCCGTCGTTCCTCATGTCGGACACCGCGCCGGCGATGTTGCTCGCGGCGTAGAGGGACATCATCTCCCCGGATGTCACGACGAAGACGTCGCGGGCGTAGCCGTTCCTGATGGGCATGGCGAACCCTCCGCAGACCACGTCGCCGAGGACGTCGTACAGAATGACGTCCGGCGTGTAGTGCTCCACGGCATCCAGCTCCTCGAGCCTTTCGAAGGCGGCGATGATCCCGCGTCCGGCGCATCCCACGCCGGGACGGGGACCTCCGCATTCGACGCAGAGGACGCCTCCCGCACCCTCGTGGACCAGGTCCGTCAGCTCGGGGTCGGGATTGTCCCTCATGACCTCGAGCACGGTGGGGATCTTCCCGCCCGTCAATGCACGGGTGGAATCCGCCTTGGGGTCGCAGCCGATCTGCATGACGCGCAGCCCTGATTCGGCCAAGGCCGCCGAGACGTTCCCGACCGTTGTGGATTTCCCTATCCCGCCTTTGCCGTAGACTGCTATCCTGCGCATGCCAGGCCAACAGTAGGACGCTATTAATATTTTTAGAAGCGATAGTAACACTCATCGGAACGGGACCCGATGCTGCCACCACCCGATGCAAGCCATCGTATGGTGTCGGTTCTCACCGGTGATCAAGAGGTTGGAACAGCCCGGTACCGGCGACTCCGGACGTCCCTGGCACCTCGCTCCCGATTCCTCTTCAGTGATGATATCTAATATCGGGGCCGAAGCCCCGGTTTTCACTCCGAAGGATCCCCCTTGACGAAGGTCACGGTCAACGACCCGGACATGTCTCCGTAGTAGGCGGTCCACGTCAGATCGTACTCCGTCTGTTTGCCGTATTCCTCCATCGTCCCTCCGCCTGTCGCTGTCCCATCGGGATTGCTCCATGAACCGGCGCACTTGATGGTTCCGGGTTCGGGTGCGAAGACCTTCATGGTCTTGTCGTCGTAGAACACGATCGTATCCCCGTCGAAGTACTCCTTCTCCCCGATGTAGCACTTCAACCCTTCCTGGACGCTCAGGGATAGCGTGACCTTGTAGGCATCCGTGCCGATCTTCTTCTCATCGTCATCGTACATGACGGTGAACGAAACCGCCGCAACGATGATGACTGCTACGACGATCGATACCAAGGCTATGGATTTCCGATCCATGTATCAAATATCGACGTATCGTACAAAAAGGAGATAGAGAAGAGGAGGAGACACGTTCGAATTCCGTATGTTCAACGTGCCCTGAACGGCAAAACCATCGGATACGGATGTTCGGATATCATCGAGGCTCTCGGAGACGGAAACAAATACGGCATCGCCGATTTCCAATCATGACGACCGTCGAATTCACCCTGCCGTCCTCGAGAGGGGATGCCGACCTCCACTGTGTCGGATGGACGGTGGAAGGCCCCAGAGCAACGCTCCAGATCTCCCACGGGATGATCGAGCACATCACGAGATACGCGGACTTCGCCGGATTCCTGAACGAGCACGGCATCTCCGTTTTCGGACACGACCATCTGGGCCACGGCGACACCACCCCCGACGACCTCGGCACCATCGCGGAATCGAATGGAGACGAGAACCTGGTCGAGGACCTGTATCTGGTCACCAGGGAGATCGACAGGAGATGCCCCGGTGTCCCCCACTTCATACTCGGACACAGCATGGGATCGTTCGTGGTCAGAAGGTACCTGACCCGCTACGGCGACATGGTTGACGGCGCGGTGATCGTCGGAACAGGGAATCAATCGGGGATCGCCGTGTCCTTCGGGAAGCTCGTCTCCACCCTGCTGGTGAAGATGAAAGGACCACGCTACATCAGCCCCTTCCTCAACAGGACCGTCCTCGAAGGGAACGACAGGAAGTTCAAGGAGCCGGACCTCCCCAACCGCTGGATCTCCCGGGATCCGGAGGTCGTCAAAGCCTACAACTCGGATCCGTACTGCTCGTTCAAATTCACGGCATCCGGGTACCGCGACCTGTTCACCCTGATCCAGAAGGTCGTCAGGAGACAGGACATAGGGACGATACCCAAGGGTCTGCCGATACTGCTCGTCTCCGGTGCGGACGATCCCGTCGGAGAGATGGGAAAGGGAGTGAGAAGAGCCGAGGAGGGCCTCGAGAAGGCCGGCCTCAATCCCGAGATGAAGCTCTACGAGGGCGGGAGGCACGAGATCCTCAACGAGACCAACAGGCAGGAGGTCTACGTGGACATCCTGTCCTGGCTGGATTCCCATATCTCACAGTGACTTGCGCCACATGGCGGCGAAGCAGTGGCACGGGGCTCCGCAGTACGGGCAGTGATGCCCCTCCGAGGACCCCACCCACTGGTTCCAATAGCCCTCGATGACGAGACCGGTGCGTTCCATACCGGTCTCCCTCAGGGCCTTCCTGATCGGTTCCGCTCCGTCGCGGTGGACCCAGGCCATCGATACGGCGCGATCGCATCCGTCCTTCCCGAACCTCTCCAGGCAGGCCTCGCAGAGCATCCTGCCGATCCCTCTCCCTCCGACCTCGGAGGAGATCGCGACGGAATCGATGAGACCGACCATGCTGCCGGAACGGACCCAGTCCCTCTCGGGCGTGTCCGGGAGAGCCAGCTCCTCCTTCTCGGCATCCGGAGGGAATTCTCTGCATATGGCGAAGCCGCACGGAACACCGTCGGCAACTGATACGAGACAGCACTGCCCCGGATCCTCCATAGCCTCGATGAAATCCTCGTCGGAGATGTAGTCCACCCCCAGCTGACTCATGCCGATGGGCACGAGGTACGGGATATCCTCCTTCACGATGTCCCTGATGATCGCTGATCCAGCGCCTTCCTGCATAGCTCTTCCCTCTCCTCTTCCGTCAGATCGCGGTACCTCCCCGACGGGAGGTCCCCGAGACGGATGTTCATGATCCTGACCCTTCTCAGCCTCTCCACCGTGTACCCGAGCTTCCCGCACATCCTGCGGATCTGCCTGTTCAGCCCTTGGCGGAGGACTATCCTGAACTCGCGGTCCGAGAGCCTCTCGACCTCGCACCTCTTCGTCATGCGACCGAGGATCTCCACGCCCTCGGACATCCTTCTGATGAAGGCATCGGTGATATCGTGATCCACCGTGACTAGGTACTCCTTCTCGTGCTCGCCGCGAGACCTCATGACCGCGTTAGCGAGCTCTCCGTTGTTCGTCAGAAGGAGCAGCCCCTCGGAATCCTTGTCGAGACGTCCGATCGAGTAGATCCTCTCGGGATACCCGATGAAATCGATGACGTTGTCCGGATCGTCCGGACTCGACGTGCATGTTATGCCGCGGGGCTTGTTGAATGCGATGACCACATCCTTCTTCTTCGGCGAGATGACCTTCCCGTCTACGCGGACCTCGTCGCCCTCGGCCACCTTGTCGCCGAGGACGGCCGTGCGTCCGTTGATCGAGACCCTTCCCTCCTCCACCATCCTGTCCGCCGCACGGCGGGAGGCCACTCCGGCCTCGCTGATGTACTTGTTGAGACGAGTCCCGTCCATGACCCACCGTATCCCCTTCCGCTATTTGTTGGGCTCGTAACGGTTGGGATATGTCTGTCCATCGATGGCCGATACACGACTCCTGTATCCCGCAACCTGCGAGCCCGCCTCATCCCGACCCCCGTCCTTCGAACATCCCGAGGAAGTCTGAGCACCGGCTTTATATCCGTATTGAATCGCGCCACCATGGCCTTCCTGCGCTCCTCCAGAGCATTCAAGACGACCGGCCTCGGCATGCATTGGGACACCGAGGACCCGTTCATCTTCGTCTCCCACCATGAGGACGACTATCCCCGCGGCAACCGCCAGCAGGCGCCACCCCTCAACGAGATCAGCGGAAGGAATCTTGGAAGGGACTACCAGCTCAGGCTCGGATACAGGATGTACCACGGGAAGGTCGTTCCCGGATTCCCCATGCACGCCCATTGGGGGTACGAGACGCTCACCGTGCCGGAGAAGGGCTACATCGACCATTTCGACACCGAGAGGATCGAGGGGAGGTTCGGATTCGGGGATGCCCAGTGGGTGTCCGCCTCATCGAAATACGAGCATTGCGAGATGTACCCCCTGGCGAACCAGGAGGACCGCAACCCCAACGACATCACCCAGATCATGATCAACCTCCCCCTGGAGATGAAGAACAAGGGGAACCAGGTATCCACGGTCTGGAAGGAGGACGTGTCCGTGGTCCACGGCGACGGATGGGATGCGGAGGTGTTCTGTGGGGACTTCGGAGGCGCGTCGGCCGAATCCCCCAATGAGGTGTCATATGCCAAGAGGAGCAACGGGGTGAGGGTGATCCGCTTCGCGATATCGCCGGGATCGACGGTCTCGATCGATGCCGCCGCCGAAGGCGCATCCCGGAACCTCTACTTCATATCGGGGAAGGATGCGGAGATCCTAGGCGAGAAGGTCGGATTCTACAACAGGCTGAAGTTCTCCCACATGGGAGGATTCGATATCAGGAACGGCGAGGAGCCGTCCGTGATGTGGCTGCTCGAAGGCAGACCGATCAAGCAGAGGATGTCGTCGTTCGGACCGGTGACCCTCGGAGACCTGAAGGAGGTCAGGAAGGGCATGGACGAGATCCGCAGGAACGAGTTCCTCGAATGGCCATGGGACATCATCGACAAGGCGCAGCCCCTGGGAACGGAGCGGTTCATAAGATACCCGGACGGCACCGAGATCAGGCCGGACGGGAAGAGATACGAGGATAAAGGGATGGAGGGGTAATCCCTCCGGTTTGCGTGTTCAGCCTTTGTAGTAGATCATCGAGTTGCAGATCGTGGCGGCGATGTTGGAGCCGCCCTTCCTGCCCTTGGGCACGATGTAGGGGATGCCGTGGCGATCCAGGGTCTCCATGAGCATCTCCTTCGCCTCGACGACGTTCACGAAGCCCACGGGGGCTCCGATGACCAGTGCGGGCTCGAGCTTGCCTTCGTCGACGAGCTCGCAGAGCCTGATGAGTGCGGTGGGGGCGTTCCCTATGGCGAAGATGACGGGCTTGGTCTCGGCCACAACTGCTCCCCTCTCCATGCAGACGGTGGCACGGGTGCATCCGCGCTTCTTCGCCTCGACGACGACATCGTCGTCGCTCATGTAGCAGTGGACGGAGCCTCCGTAGATGCCCAGCTTCTTCTTGTTGATCCCGGCGGCGGCCATCTTGGTGTCGGTGACAATGTCCGCTCCTCCGCGAACGGCGGCGACGCCTTTCTCTGCGGCACCCTCGGAGAACACCAGGTTGTCGGCGTAGTCGAAATCTGCCGAGGTGTGGATGCACCTCTTGACGATGGAGAACTGGGGCTCCGGCCAGGTACGACCGTTGAGCTCCGATGTGATGATCTCCATGCTGCGCTTCTCGATGTCCTCGGGCTTCACTATCTCTATGCTCATTCAATCACTTCCCTCGATTCTGTATCCTCTCGGTGTGATGATCCGACCTCCGGACGCATACGTCTGCGAGTTTCCGACGATGACGATGCAGAACATGTCCACGTCGGCCGGGTCGAGACCGCCTAATGTGGTGATCTTGCTCGACTGGTCGGGTCTGCCGGCGTTCCTCACGATGCCGACGGGGGTCTCAGGGGACCTGTGCTTCAAAAGAATATCGCGGGCCTGGCCGAGATACTCGGTCCTGGTCTTGCTCTTGGGGTTGTAGATGCAGGTGATGAAATCGCCCTCTGCGGCCTTCTCGACCCTCTTCATGATGAGGTCGAGAGGGGTCATGAGATCGGACAGGCTCACGATCACCAGATCGTGCATCAGGGGGGCTCCGAGGATGGATGCTGCTGAAGAAGCGGCGGTTATCCCGGGAACGGTGTCGATCTCGATGTCCGCTCCCATCTCCTCCGCGAGCTGGTAGATGATCCCCGCCATCCCGTAGATGCCGGAATCCCCGGAGGAGACCATCGCCACATCCTTGCCGGACATGGCGTCCTCGATGGCCATCCTGCACCTCTCGACCTCCTTCATCATCCCTGTGGCCTTGTACTCCTTGTCCGGGAAGATCGGCTTCAGGAGGTTGATGTAGGTGGTGTATCCGGTGACGATGTCCGCATCCTCGATGGTTCTGGCGGCGCGGAAGGTCATATCGTCCTTCCCGCCGGGTCCGAATCCGACGACGTGGAGTCTTCCTTTGGCCATGATATCACTCCTTCCCCTTGCGGAACTCGGTGGTGAACGACTTGTCGTAGAGCTTGGAGAACTCGTAGTCGTCCCCGAGGAAGTCCCCGACCACGGTCAGAGCGGTCTTCTTGATGCCGGCCTCCCTGACCTTCTCCGCGATGTCCTGAAGGGTTCCACGGATGATCTTCTGGTCGGGCCATGATGCCTTGTATACGACGGCGGCAGGCGTGGTGGGCTCGTAGCCTCCCTCCTCCAGCTGCCTGACCATCTCGTCCATGAATCCGATGGACAGGAAGATGATCATGGAGGCGTGGTGCCTCGCCAGGTCCGGGAGCTTCTCCCCGGCCGGCATGGGGGTCCTTCCCTCCATCCTGGTGAAGATGACGGTCTGACTCTTGCCGGGCATGGTGTACTCGGCATTGAGAACGGCCGCGGTGGCGAAGGCGGAGGACACGCCGGGGATGACATCGTACTTGATGCCGAGCTCGTCCAGCCTGTCCATCTGCTCCCTGTGGGCGCCGTAGATGGCGGGATCGCCGGTGTGCACGCGTGCGACGGTCTTCCCTTCGGCCTCGGCCTCCTTCATGACCGCGATGACCTCGTCCAGATCCATCAGGGCGCTGTTGTAGATGGCCGCACCCTCCTTGTGACCCTCCAGGACGGCGGGGTTGACCAGTGAACCGGCGTAGATGATGACGTCGGCCTCGTCTATGAGCCTTCTTCCTTTGACGGTGATGAGCTCGGGGTCTCCGGGACCCGCTCCGATGAAGTGTATCATTCCTTCTTCCCTCCATTCTTCTTGATTATGACCGTTGTGAAATACCCGTACCTGCGGTCGACATCCATGGGGCCGATGTACTCCCCGTCCATGCCGACGTTGCTGACGACGGTGGCTCCCTCGCGGGGGATGCCCAGCTCGTCCATGGTCCGAGCGATCTCGGGCATGGACTTGAACGCCTTCATGACGACGACGTTGTCGAACCTCTCCAGTGCATTGTGTAGCAGCTCGGAGTTCTCCTTGGCCACGGGAACGACGGCGAGTCCCTCGTTGCCGATCATCAGAGGGATGCCTGCGAGGGCGGCCCCGTGGCAGAACGACGGGATCCCGGGGACGACCTCGGTCTCGTATCCGCGGGACGCGATCTCGTTGTCGATGTACATGTAGGTGCTGTAGACGCCCACATCCCCGAGGGTCACCATGGCGATGTCCTCCCCGTTGTCCAGAAGTTTGCACATCTTCTCCATGGCCTCCTCGCGGCACTTCTCCCTGACCTCGTCGTTGGGATCCATATCGAAGAGGAACTCCTCGACGCTCTTCTCGGACATGTCGACGACCTGCTTGGCGATGTCGAATGCCGTGCTCCCCTCGCCCGGCTTGCGGACCGGGAAGGCGATGACGCCGCACTTCTCGAGGATCTCCTTGGCTTTGACTGTGAGGAGCCCGGGGTCTCCCGGCCCCACTCCGATACCGTACAATTTACCAGCCATAACTCTCAACTGCTGATGGTCCCAAATCTCGTAAGTTAATTTAACTCATTGGTTTATCTGTCCAACATCGAGCTGATCGCGATGTGCCCCGGAACCCAGGATGAGATGTACGTCTTCGTCAACAACAAACGCATGAGATGCGGGCACACGACGGGTACCTGCGCCGCCGCCGCATCCAAGGCCGCCGCCATGGCGCTTCTCGGGGAACCCGTGTCTAAGGTTGTCATCGCGACACCCAAGGGCATCACGCTGGACCTTCCCGTGGAGGACCTCCGCATCGAGGATGGCAAGGCATCCTGCGCCGTCAGGAAAGACGGAGGGGACGACATCGACGCCACACATGGAACGAAGGTGTACGCGGAGGTCTCCAGGATACCGCAGGGGATCGAGATAGACGGCGGGATCGGAGTGGGGAGGGTCACCCGCAAGGGGCTAGACCAGCCGCCCGGCAACGCCGCGATAAACCGCGTCCCCCGGTCCATGATCAGAGAGGCCCTGGAGGACGTATCGTCGTCATTGGGATACACCGGCGGGCTGAAGACGGTGATATCCGTTCCGGAAGGCGTCGAGATCGCCAAGAAGACGTTCAACCCCCGTCTGGGGATCGAAGGGGGGATATCCATCCTCGGAACCAGCGGAATCGTCGAACCGATGAGCGAGACCGCGCTCGTCAACACCATCCGCACCGAGATGCACATGCGTGCGGCGAACGGGAACAAGACCCTGCTGGTGGTTCCCGGCAACTACGGGAAGGACTTCTCGGAGGGGATCGACGGCATCGATCCGGATTTCGCGGTCAAATGCAGCAACTTCGTCGGGGAGATGCTGGACTACGCCGTCGAACTCAAGGTCGACATCGTCCTGGTATCCAATCTGGGGAAGATGGTGAAGCTCGCCGGCGGGATAATGAACACCCATTCGAGGAACGCGGACGCAAGGATGGAGATCCTCGCAGCCAACGCCGCTGTGGCGGGAGCCGACATAGGGTGCGTCCGGAGGATAATGGACTGCATCTCCACCGACGACGCCCTCGACGTGATAAACGAGGAGGATCTGATACCGAAGGTGTCGGAGCTGCTCCTCGAGAAGATAGAGTATCATATGAACCACCGCACCGGAGGAGCCATCCGCACGGCGGCGGTCATGTTCTCGTCGGTGTACGGACCGCTGGGGAGGACGTCCCTGGCCGACGAGCTCCTCGACGAGGTCAGGAGGGAATCGGAATGAGGATCAACGCTGTGGCCTTCTCCACGAACGGATGCAGGACCGCCATCAGGCTGAAGGCCGCCTTCCCCGAGGAGGATCTCAGGATCTTCTGCAAGACCAAGTCGGATACGCTCGGCGTGGAGCAGATCGAGGGCTCCACCGGCGAATGGACAGGCAGGTCCTTCGAGGAATGCGATGCGATCGTCTATATCGGGGCCATCGGCATCGCCGTCAGATACATCGCGCCGTACGTCAAGAGCAAGACGAAGGACCCGGCCATAGTCTGCATGGACGAGCATGGGAAGTGGGCGATTGCTCTTCTCTCCGGTCACATCGGAGGATGCAACGAGCTCACGGCGAGGATCGCGGAGCGTCTCGGCTCCGAACCGATCATCACGACCGCCACGGACCTCAACGGCAAGTTCTCGGTGGACACCTTCGCAGCCCGCAACGGGCTCAGGATCTCCAGCATGAGCATCGCGAAGGACTTCTCCGCCAAGGTCCTGGACGGCAGCTTCGTAGGATTCCATTCCGACATCCCCGTGAAGGGGACCTTCCCCGACGGCATCGTGAAGGCCGACAAGGGGGAGTTCGGAGTATGCATATCATCTGATCCGGACAAGAAGCCGTTCGATGTCACGCTCAACCTGGTTCCGATGGACATCACCATCGGGATCGGATGCAAGAGGGATACCGATCCAGCCAAGCTGAGATCGTTCGTCAGAAGGATACTCGAGGAGGACGGGATCGCACCGGAGAGGATATCCGCCATCGCCAGCATCGACCTGAAGAAGGACGAGAAGGCGATACTCGATCTCGCCAGGGCCCTGCGCTCCCCAGTATCCTTCCATTCGGCGGTGGAGCTCAATTCCCTCCAGGGGGAGTTCTCCAGATCCGAATTCGTGAACAGGATAACATCGGTGGACTGCGTATGCGAGAGATCCGCCGTCATCGCCGGCGGGGAGAGATTCATCAGACGCAAGACCGCGGAGGACGGCATGACCATCGCGATCTGCGCCAGGACCGTCGAACCGAGGTTCCTATGACCGGCGTATTCATCTTCTCGGGCACGGCCGACGGCCGCGCATTGGCCGAACTGCTGGCTTCCAGAGGGGCGGACGTCCACGTCCGCGTTGCGACCGAGTATGGAGCAACCGTGATGGAAGGGGACGGCATCGATGTCGGAGTGGGGAGCTGCGGCGGCGCCGAAGGCATCGCCAGAACCATCGAGGAGAACGGATACGGCCTCGTGATCGATGCCACCCACCCTTATGCGAAGAGGATATCCGAGCATATCCGCGAGGGCTGCGCCCTGGCAGGCGTCGAATGCATCAGGATGGTGCGCGACGGCGGAGAGGAGGCGAGGGATGTGATATCCGTCCCCTCCGTTCAAGCGGCCGTCGATTATCTCAAGGACAAGGAGGGCACGATCCTGGCATCCACTGGGACCAACGAACTTGGCCTGTACGCCGGGATCCCCGATTACACGAAGAGGGTCGTCGCCCGCATCCTCTCCACCAGGGAATCGGCGGAGAAGGCGTTCGCCCTCGGATTCGAGGGGAGGAACCTCATAGCCGCCCAGGGTCCGTTCACCGAGGAGGAGAACGTAGCCGCCATCCGGAGAGCCGGAGCATCATGGCTGGTCACCAAGGATTCGGGGACGGTCGGGGGGTTCGAGGAGAAGATCCGCGCCGCGAGGCGCACGGGCGCGAAGGTCGTGCTTGTATCCAAGCCGGAGGAGTCCGGATTCACATTCAAGGAGGTTGTCAAGATGGTCGAGGAGAGACTCGGACTGGAGCATCAGGAATCGGAGGAGCCCGAAGGAAAGAGGAGACTGACCCTCATCGGAATCGGAATGGGGCCGGGGGACCTCACCCAGAGGGCCGCGGCAAGACTGAACGGGGCCGACCTGGTGATCGGAGCCAGACGCATGCTGGAGTCCGTGGACGTCTCCGGCAGGGAGACCCTGACGGAGTACCGCGCAGACGTCATCGCCGAGTACCTCGACGCCCATCCCGAGTACAGGGACGTGGTCTGCCTGATGTCGGGCGACACCGGATTCTACAGCGGAACCAAGCAGATCCTCTTCAGGATCGACCGCTCCAGGTTCGATGTCGACGTGGAATGCGGGATCTCCTCGGTCGTCTATCTGGCGGCCAAGCTGGGGGAGACCTGGCAGGATGTTTACCTGACGAGCGCCCACGGACGCGAAGCGAACCTGGTAGGGCTTTCCAGGATCCATAAGAAGGTGTTCACCCTGCTCTCAGGAGACGAATCGGTCAAGCAGATGTGCTCCCTGTTCGTCGAGTACGGGATGGACATGACCATCGCCATCGGTCAGGACTTCGGCTACCCCACCGAGAAGGTGGTCCGCGGAACGCCCGCGGAGCTCCTCGATATGGAGTTCGGCGACCTCTGCGTCGCGATGATATTCAACGACGAGCCGGACATGACGAATCCTCTGGGCATCCCCGACGAGGAGTTCATCCGCGGCGATGCGCCCATGACCAAATCCGAGGTCAGGACCCTATCCGTAGCGAAGCTCAAGCTGAGCAGCGACTCGATCGTATACGATGTGGGGGCGGGAACAGGATCCGTCTCCATAGAGATGGCCCTCGTCGCAGTGGACGGGTGCGTGTACTCCATCGAGAAGGAGGACGCCGCGGCGGATCTGATAGAACAGAACAAGCTGAGATTCAAGACCCCGAACGTGAACGTGGTCCGCGGATTGGCACCCGAGGCATTGAAGGACCTCCCTCTGCCGACCCATGCGTTCATCGGCGGTTCGTCCGGCAATCTGAAGCAGATCGTCCAGTGCCTTCTCTCGAAGAACCCGGACATCCGCATCGTCATCAACTCCGTCACGATAGAGACGATGAACGAGACCCTGGAGGTCATCAAGGAGCTGAACCTCGTCGAGGAGGAGTTCGCCAACATCACCGTGGCCAAGGCCAGGAGACTCGGAAGGTATCACCTCATGACCGGACAGAACCCGGTGTACATCGCAGTGGTGAAGGGCAGATGAGCCTTCCCAGATTCATGATAGCCGCACCTGCCAGCGGAAGCGGGAAGACCCTTGTCACCTGCGGGCTCCTGCAGGCGCTGGTGGACCGCGGGCTGAAGGTCGCCTCGTTCAAATGCGGGCCCGACTACATAGATCCGATGTTCCATTCCCGCGCCATCGGGACCAGGTCCAAGAACCTGGACGCCTACTTCGTGGAGGAGCCGGTGCTCCGCTACCTGTTCGGAAGGACCGCCGAGACCGTGGACATCTCCGTGGTCGAGGGCGTGATGGGATTCTACGACGGGGTGACGTTCGACGGCACCTTCGCGAGCTCCAACGACGTCTCCAACAAGCTCGGCATCCCCGTAGTCCTCCTGGTGAACGCCAAGGGCGCTTCGCTCTCGACGGTCGCCGTCCTGAAGGGATTCAGGGACTTCGCCGAGAACAACATCCGCGGAGTCATATTCAACCAAATGTCCAAGAAGGTCTTCGATGCCGTCGCTCCCCTCGTGAGGGAGATGGATATCGAACCATTGGGATACGTCCCGAAGGTGTCCGATCTCGTACTTGAGAGCAGGCATCTCGGACTCGTCCTGCCCGGGGAGATCGAATCCCTGAGGGAGAAGCTCCACAAGCTCGGAGCGGTACTCGAGGAATCCGTCGACATCGACAAGTTGATCGGGATCGCGAACAACGCCCCCGAACTCGATTATTCCGCGCCGGAGGTCGGACGTATCGACGGCAGGGTCCGCATAGGATTCGCCGATGACGATGCGTTCTGCTTCACATACGAGGACAACATCGAGATCCTCGAACGCATGGGAGCGGAGATCGTCAGGTTCTCCCCCGTCAGGGATCGGAAGCTCCCCGATGTGGACGGGATAATCCTCTCCGGAGGGTACCCCGAGCTCCACGGCGAGGAGCTGGAGTCCAACACCTCCATGTTAGAGGACATCCGCACCAAGATCGCGGACGGGATGCCGTGCATCGCCGAATGCGGCGGATTCATGTACCTCCACGAGAGGATGGAGGACCGCGACGGGATCGAGAGGAGGATGTGCGGAGCGATCCCCGGAAGGACATGGAACACCGGGAAGCTCTGCAGATTCGGGTACGTATCGCTCCAGCCCGTGGACGACAGGGGGATGATGCGTTCCAGGCCCGTCATCAAGGGCCACGAGTTCCACTATTGGGACAGCGAGTCCGACGGGGATGCCTGGGAGGCGTCCAAGAGAGGGACGACGTACAGGTGCATCAACGACGACGGAACCCTGCTCGCGGGATATCCGCACATGTACTACTACTCGAACCCCGAGGTCCCCCTCGGATTCCTGAGGAGATGCGCCGAATACCGCGACTCGAGGAACCGATCAGACGAAGACGACCTGAACCAGGACCATGTAGAGCACGGTTCCGACACCGATCGAGAGGAAGATGTTCCTCTTCCAGATGTGAAGGGCGATGACCGTGACACACGCGATCAGCTCGGGGAGCCCGTACGGATACGCCAGGACCGAGGTCGACTTCAGACAGTAGACGACCAGCATCCCGATGATCGCCGGAGGCAGGACCTTCCCGGCGTACTCGATCTGAGGAGGGACCTCCTTCCCTTTAGGGAACACCAGGAACGAGGCCGCACGGGTCGCGAAGGTCGCCACGGCGACGACGGCGATCATTATCAGCGAAGAGGCCGCATCAAGCATCGGTCCTGCCCTCCTGCTTCTCGATCCTCGTCCTGAAGACGAATATCGCCCCGATGATCACCAGCATCGCCGGCAGGACGAACGTGTCCGCGCCGAAGACGATGAGGCACACCAGGGTGGAGAGCACTCCGATGAGCTCGGGGAGCCTGTTGTTCCTCCTGTACCAGAGCTCGATGAACATGACCAGGAAGAGGGCGGTCATGGCGAACTCTATGCCTTGGGAGTTGAATCTCACGGTCGCCGCGAGGATGGAGCCCAGCGCTGCGCCCAGGATCCAGTAGAGGTGGTCCAGGAGCGTTATGGAGAAGACGAAATCCTCGTCGCTGACATTCTTCGGAACCTCGGTGGTGCAGACCAGCGAGTACGTCTCGTCGGACATCCCGAAGATGGTGTACCAGCGCTTCCTTCCGAACTTGTTGTACCTCCCGACCAGGGACAGGCCGTAGAACACGTGCCTGATGTTGACCATGATCGTCAGGACCACGGCCTGGACCAGGGAGAATCCGGGAACGAAGAAGTTGACTGCGAGGTACTGTCCGGAGCCGGCGTAGACCACCGTGCTCATGAGGATGGCCCATAGGACGCTGTACCCCATGTCGGCGAACATCACACCGAACGCGGCGCCCATGAAGATATATCCCGTCAGCACCGGGATGGTGTACGGGAATGCCTTCTTCAGCGCTTCTACGGACTGCCCCATCGTATCTGAGCCCGCCGGATGGGGTCCAGATATTTGAAGGGGACAGGATGGGAAGTTGTTTGGAAATCGATTTGGAGAGGCGGTCAGTCCGCCCCTCCGTTTCAGTATCTGTTGTCGAAGAAACGCGAGGTCTTCTTCTCGGATCTGGGCAGGTACGACAGCGGGACTGCCTTCGGCGTCACCGTCACGCCGACCTTGGACTTCAGCTTCGCTACGAGCTCCGCCTCGATCTCCGGATACCTATCCTCCGGCACGCCGGTCTCGAAATACACCGTGATCTCGTCGCGTCCCATCAGATGGTCGATCATGACCTGGTACTCGCTCGTCGCACCGTCGATGGTCGCCAGGACCTCGTCGAACTGCGCCGGGAACATGTTGCATCCCCTGACCTTCACCATGTCGTCGGTCCTGCCGACGATGATGTCGATCCTCGGGAACCTGGACCCGCAGGGGCAATCCCCGGGTATGATCCTGGTCAGATCGTGGGTGCGGTAGCGGATGAGCGGAGCGCCCTCCTTCCTCAGAGTCGTGAGGACCAGCTCCCCTATGGTCCCGTCGGGGACGTTCCTCCCGGTCTTCGGGTCGATGATCTCGAAATAGACGTAATCGTCCCACATGTGGATGCCGTTGCGGTAATCGCAGCTTATCCCGATCCCCGGACCGTAGATCTCGGTCAGACCGTAGATATCGTAGAACTGCACGCCGAGGTACGACGCGATCTCCTCGCGCATCCTCTCCCCCCAGCGCTCGGATCCGATCACTCCCTTGCGCAGCTTCAATCTGTCGCGGATCCCGCGCCTTCTGATCTCCTCGGCGAGGAGGAGCGCGTAGGACGATGTCGCCGTGAGAACGGTGGTCCCCAGGTCCTCCATCATGGTGAGCTGCTTCTCGGTGTTCCCCGGACCCAGCGGGATGGCCATCGCACCCAGCCTCTCGCAGCCCGCCTGGAATCCGACCCCCGCGGTCCACAGCCCGTATCCGGGGGTGATCTGGATGCGGTCCTCCTCGGTGATCCCGGCCATGCGGTAGCATCTCTCCATCATGACGGCCCAGTCCTCCACGTCCTTGGCCGTGTACGGGATGATCACAGGGGTCCCGGTGGTCCCGGAGGAGCTGTGGATCCTCACGATCTCCTTGTCGGGAACCGCCGCCAATCCCAGGGGGTAGGCCTCCCTCAGGTCGCCCTTGTCGGTGAACGGCAGGGCCTCGAAGTCCTCCTGAGTGGAGATCGATGAGAGGTCGATCCCCTCGTACTTCTTGGAATAGAAAGGGCTGCGGTCCTTGATGTCCCTCAGCTGCCTGAATATGATCTCCTTCTGATACTCGTTCATCCTCATCGTAATCACCTATCGAGTTCCTCCAGGAGAGCAGCCGCCTCGGCGCTCCCCCTGGCGGCCGCCTTGCGCAGCCACTTCCGGGCGTTGTTCTCGCTCCTGACCATGCCCTCGCCCGACAGCGACATGCGTCCCAGCTCGTACATGGCGTCCTCTGACCCCATGTCGGCTGCTCTGATCATGATCTTGGATGCCTTGTCCGTCTTCCCTTGGGACATCAGCATCCTTCCCAGGCGTACCCCGGAGCGGGGGTATCCCGCCTCGAACGCTTTCGTGTAGCATCCGCGGGCTCCTTCGGGATCGGGCTCGCATCCGCGGCCCTCCTCCAGTATGACGCCCAGACGATGCAACGCCACCGTGCTCCCTGCCTCCGCGGCGCGGGAGTACCAGTACCTGGCCTTCTCCCAGTCCTGCTCCACCTCGACCGCATCGGAGTACATGAATCCGAGATTGAACATCGCCTGCGGGTACCCTTTCTCCGCGGATCTCTCGTAGAGCTCCATCGCACCGGGGATGTCGCATCTCACGCCCATCCCGTGGGCCTTGATGTAGCCGAGATTGCACATGGCTTCGGGATTCCCCTGATCCGAAGCGAGGCCGAACCATCTGGCGGCCTCCCTGCGGTCCTGGGAGACCCCCTCGCCCTTGAAGAACATATATCCCATCGCGACCTGCGCATCGGGATCCCCGTCCTGCGCCGCCTTCAGAACGGATTCGAAGGACATGTCAGCGCCTCGTGTGCGTCCTGCGGGCGTAGATCTCCGGATGGTCCACGTATTTGGACAGGTAATAATAAGCGGCGAGGAACCCGTTGTAAGCCGCATCCGAATACAGCTTCACGACCTGGGAATCATCCGTGGGGAACCTGTTGGACTCGTACGTGCGTGCGAGATAGAACTGAGCATCCTCGGATCCGGCGTCGGCTGCACGGGAGAGGAGCTTGATCGCTCCGATATCGTCCCTGTCCACGCCGATCCCCTGATGCATCATCATCGCCTGGTTGAACATCGCTTCGGGACTCCCCAGCTCGGCGGCGCGTCCGTAGAGCCTGTAGGCGCTCTTCTCCTCGCCGCGGTCCAGGAGGTCATCGGCCCTGGCCATGGTGATCTCCCTCTCGTCGATCTCCCTCTGGGCCGCGGTACTGGAGATCCTGGATACCCTGTCGTCGAATGGCTCCCTCGGCTCCCCGCCGAGGCTCCTCATGACCGAGTTCCAGCATATGATGCACTGCTCGTGGCCCATGTCCACCCCGTACTTGTACCACCTGGCGGCCTCCACCTCGTTGTGGCAGATCCCGTTGATGCCGTACTCGTAGCTCATGCCGATGTTCATGAACAGCTCGGCGGGACCGGTGAGGGCGGCCGAGGAGAACCACATCTCCGCCTCGGTGTCCGATCTGGGGACGCCCTGCCCGTGGGCGTACATGTAACCGACGATGAATTTCGCAAGGGATACGCCCTGCTCGGCGGATTTCATGTACCATCCGAAGGCGAGGGTGGAATCCTTCCTGACACGGTCCCCGGCGAGATACTCGTCGGCCAGCGCCAGCTGCGCATCCGCGTTGCCCAGCTCGGCCGAGCGGACGAGGTGTTTGAACGAAGCGACCTGGTCGGGTCTCACGAACTGGCCTTCGGCATAGATCTTGGACAGCTCCCAATGCGCCCTGGCGCATCCGAGGTCGGCGGCGCGCTCGTACCAGTTGACCGCTTCCGGGATGTCCATGTCGAGCTCCTTGCCGGTCTGCATGAAGTAAGCCAAAGCAAGGCAGGCATATGGATCGCCGGCGACGGCGTCGTTCTCGAGGGTTCTCTTCATCTGGACTTCTCCGTTCTGATCTTCTCGAGCAGTGCAGCGGCATCCGGGTCGCCCTGACGGGCAGCGAGGCCCAGCAGACGCTTGGCCCTCGGGATGTTACGCTTCACGTACTCGCCTTCGTAGTACATCTTGCCGAGGTAGTATTGGGCTTCGAAGTACCCTCCGTCCGCGGCCTCGTTGAGCATGTCGAGTCCGCCCTGGACGTCCTGGTCCACCCCGGTCCCCGTGATCTTCAGCATCCCGAGGAACGACTTGGCTCCGGGATGCCCCTGGTCTGCGGCCTGGTCGAACCACACCGCGGCCTTCTTCGGGTCCTTCTCGCAGCCCCTGCCCTCGTAGTACATGCATCCGAGGCAGTATTGCGAGTTGACCTCGCTCATCTCCGCCGCGTCTTTGAACCACTTGAACGACGTCTCGTCGTTCCTCTCGTAGTAATACCCGGAGCCGTACATGCATCCCAATGCGTACTGGGCGTACCCGTTGCACTGGTTGGCAGCCACGGTGAACCATCTGGCGGCGGTCTCGTAATCCTGAGGGAGGACCTGGCCCTCGAAGCACATGTTGGCGTAATCGACCATGGCCTGCTGGTATCCGTTCTCGGCGGACTTCTCCAGCCAGTACTTTGCCCTTGACGGGTCCCTGGGGACCCCCTGGCCGTAGGCGAGCATCATACCTATCTGGTACTGGGCCTCCTCGTGGCCCTGCTCGGCGGCCTTCTCGAACATCTGCGCGGCCTTCTGGTCGCTGGTCCATTTGGTCCTGGGAGCGGAATGGATGCAGCCCATGGCGAACTGGGCGTCCTTGTCTCCGGCCGCAGCCGCCTTCTCGTACCATTGGACGGCGGCCTTCAGATCGGGATTGACTTCGGCGAGACCCTCGTCGTAGACCTGTCCGAGACGGTACATGGCGTTGGCGTCGCCCTCGTCCGCGGCGGCCCTGAGCCATTTCAGAGCGGCGACGGGGTCCTTGGAGACCCCCTTCCCCTTAAGGTACATGAATCCGATCGTGCGCTGGGCGACCGGGTCGCCCTCCTCCGCGCACACGGTGTAGAATCTGATGGCCTCCGCATGGCTCTTGCGGACGCATTCGGCTCCGTTGTCGTACAGCTCGAACAACCTGGCGCAGGCGGAGGTGTCCCTCTCCTCCCCTCTGAGCCTCAGCTTCATGATGCGCTCCTGCGTCGCCTCGTCGTTGCGTGAGATCTCGGAGGAGACGATGGAAGCGGATTGATGACCCGATGCCGCGGCCAGGGAGAACATCTCCGCCGCGGTCGAACGGTCCCTGACGTTCCCGCCCTCCCCCAGATACAGGAGGAGCCCGCGGATGTAACGCGCGTCCGCGTCCCCTGAGGCCACAGCCTCCTCCGCCAGTGCCGATGCCTTCGAAAGGTCGAATTCCGGGGATGCGCAGTCCATGAGCCTGCGCGAGGGTTCGTAGCGCCACTCGGGTCCGTTCGTGTCCATGGTCCCCCCTGATGCGCGCGACATTTTAATATTGATGTCGCCCGCGGGCGAGCCAGCGCGGAGTCCGGAAGGTCATTCGGCCGCTTTGCGCACCTCTTCCGATCCGAAGAGGGGGTCGTCGTCGGTCTTCTCCCTGAACACGAGCAGCAGGACCACCGCGAGGATCGAGAATGCCAGCATGAGGCCCCAGACGGTGCTGAAGTTCTCCAGCGTGTACGTCTTGCCGATAATCCATCCCGACACCGTGGTGCCCACGCTGGCACCTAGGAACAGGAAGATGTTCGTAGCCGATACGGCGGTCCCCGCGATAGCGATGGGATACCACTCCTTCACCGACGTGAAGGACAGGGTCATGAACCCGCCGAAGAACCCGAACAGGAAGCTGACGGCGAACCAGAACCAATAGCTGTCGATCTCCCCTGCGAAGAAGAAGATGACAGCCCATACGATGGCGAAAGCCGCCGTTCCGGCGATCATGGCGTTCTTCTTCGATCTTATGATGCCGCGGGTGCTCAGAGCGCCTATAGCTACGGTGGTCAGGATCTTCCCGATCCCCAGAGCGGTGATCATCCAAGCCGCGGACAGGGCGAACCCGTAGACCGAGTTGAAGTACTTGATGGCCCAGGTTCCTTGGAACACCATTATGGCTCCGTAGACGAGGAAGTAGGCGAGCGCGCAGGGCCAGAACCTCCTTCCTCCGGATGCGACTATGCGCAGACCCTTCAGGACGGGGACCTTCCCGGCGGAATCATCGCCTTCGTCGTTGCCGTTGAGGGCCATCTCGGCCTCCTCCATGGAGGGCAGACCCTTCTGGCTCGGATGGTCCCTGATGACCAGCGCGCATGCCAGTGCCAGCACCATCGTTATCACACCGAGGATGAGGAACACGTCCCTCCACCCCACCGCATCGGCGAGTAGACTGAGAGGCCCGCTGGCGGCGATGGCTCCGACGTTGCCTACAGCGATGACGATACCGCTCAGAACCGCATAATCCCTCTTGGGGAACCATACGGATACGAGCTTCATCAGAGGAACGTAGACCACGGCCATTCCCGCGGCGATGAGCATCTTCCCCACGACCATAGCAGCGAAGCTGTCGCCGAACGATGTCAGAAGCGATCCGACGGAAGCCACCAGCAGGAACACGGACGACACGGCCCTCGGACCGAACCTGTCCGTCAGGAGGCCGCAGGGGATCTGCATCGTGGTGTACGTCCAGAAATAGACGCTGCTCAGGACCCCGATGGTCCCTCCGACATCGGCCACGATATCGGATCCCACGACGCTGACCGACATCCTATGGAAGTAGACGAAGAAATATCCGGCCGCCAGAACGGCGAACACGACCCATCTGTACCTTTTCAGGCGCCCGAAGGCGCTTTCACTGCTGTCGGTCACGATACGACCATCGGATGTTTCTATAAAAAGACACCCGGATTTCACGAAACGTAGACATGGTTTAGAACAAGTATGCCATTCCCTGAAGCATGAAGCAGATAGATACCAGCGGACTGTCCTTCATCAGACTGCGCGAGGAGGACATGTACTATGTGGACAAATCCCTCCTCATCAAGGACATAATCGAGTCCAACCGCTGCGGCATCTATCTGTTCACCCGTCCTCGCAGGTTCGGGAAGACCACCAATCTATCCATGCTCGATGCCTTCTTCAACATCAAGTACAAAGGCAATGCCTGGTTCGATGATCTGGCAATATCCCAATTCCCGGAGTTCGAGGGATACCGCAACGCATACCCGGTAATATCCCTGAACATGAAGAACGCCAAAGCCCCGGACTACGAGGGGTTCCTCGATGCCATGAGGACCGTCATCCTGGACGCCTTGAAGAAGCATCTGTATCTTCTGGATTACAACGGCTTGACCCCTGACGAACACATGCTCTTCGATGCCCTCTTCTCCCGTTCCGCGAGCAGCGAACAGCTCAGATCGTCCATTGGACACCTTTCCAACATACTAGAGAGGTATCACGAGAAGAAGGTCATCATTCTCATAGACGAGTACGACCGTGCCGTTTCCGACATGTTTGGAGAAGAATCCCATCGCCCTATCATGGAGTTCCTCGGCGAGTTCATGAACTACTCGCTGAAGAACAACGATAGCATCCAGATGGCTTATGTCACCGGCATCATGCAGATCGCCAAGGAGAGCATATTCTCCGACCTCAACAACATCATCGTCGACAACATCTTCTCCACGATCTCGGACGAGAGATTCGGATTCACCGAAACGGAAGTCAAACAGATTCTGTCGTATTACGGTCATCCGGAAAGATTCGAGGAAGTGAAGCAGTGGTACGACGGATACCGTTTCGGCGATGCCGAGGTGTACAACCCCTTCAGCGTCATGAGCTACATCATGAGAGGTTTCAAACCGTCGTCGTACTGGGTCAACTCGGGAGGAGACGCCGTACTGAGATGGATGCTTGGGCGCATCAACGGAAGCAACTTCTCCAGGATCCTCGGATTGGTGGAAGGCGGTTCCCTGAGGACCGATCTGACATCATCGCTGAGATACGCCTCGATCAACACGAGGGATGTACCCCTGTACAGCCTCATGGTCATGTCGGGGTATCTGAAAGCCGTCCCTGCCGAGAATGGGCAATACGATCTGTCCGTACCCAACAGAGAGGTCGCGATGATGATCGATGAGCTCATGAAGGATATGATTCCCATCGATGAGGACCTGTTCCTGGATTTCAACCGCGCGGTTCTGGATTGCGATGCCGCGAAGATGACGTCGTTCCTCCAAGCTATCCTCATGGAGGGCAGCTACCTCAACCTGAACGCCGAGAACTCGTACTCATTGGTCCTGATGACCCTGATGCATGCCCTGACCAAGAGATACGAGGTGAAGACCGAGTACGAAACGGGAAACGGCAGAGCCGATATCGTCCTCAAACCGAGATACGAAGGAACCGCCTCCATGATCTTCGAACTGAAGAAGGTCGATTCGGAGGATTTGCTGGATCGGGGAGTCGAAGACGCCCTTGACCAGATCCGCGACAAGAGATACCATATGGGGATGCCGGGAAAGGTCGCCCTCATAGGGATGAGCTTCTTCGGAAAGATCCCGAAGGTCGCCGTGGAGATCGTCGATAACGGCCCGGACGGATTCTCATACGCATGATCGAGGGGATGCCTTCGACTTCCGAACCTCTGTGACCCGACATGCTTCAGCCCGACCCGGAAACCGCACCCAGAATCCATTAACTATGTGAAACGCATACCGTCGTCGTCATGAACGCCGTCGACAGACAGATGAACCCACTCGAATGGGCAAAGTTCGTCATCCGCAACAGGGACGAACGCAACTATGTCGATGCGTACTCTGTCTTCATCCGCGAAGCCAGGACCGACAGCGCGGAGGCGGAGTTCTGTCTGGGGCTCATGTACGCCAGAGGTCAGGGGATAGCCAAGGATTACGAGGCGGCCATGTCCTGGTTCGAGAAATCGTACGACCATGGATACAAGTCGTCCGGATACTTCCTCGGGAAGATGTTCCTCACCGGTCTCGGCACCGGGAAGGACCCCGAGAAAGCGGAGAGATACTTCGAGTCTGTGGCGGACAACGACGCCAGGGCGATGTACGAACTCGGGCTGCTCCATTTCAAAGGCGTCGATATGCCCCGCGACCTGGTTAAATCCGCCGAATGGATGAGGAAGGCCGCCGATGCGGGCCATCCCGAGGCGCAGTTCGTCCTCGGACAGTTCTACAAGGCCGGCGCGGGAGTCGATAAGGATATCCAAGCGGCGGTCAGATGGCTCACATCCGCGGCTCTGAACCGCCATAAGGGCGCTCAGATCCTTCTGGGGAACATGTACCGCATCGGAGACGGGGTCGATGCGGACGTCGCCGAATCGGACCGTTGGTACGACATGGCCGACGGGAAGACGTTCAGCTGAACCGAGAATCCCACTCGATCGGCCCCTTCATCGATTCCTAATGATTATCGAAAATTTCGATAATTTTTTGATTTATCGAAAAAGATGATAAATATATAAATGATTTATATCCGAACATGAAGGAGTTCGTCGGCAGAAAACGCGAACTGGAGACTCTGGAGAGATACTATTCGAGCTCCGGCAACAGGTGCTGCGCCATATACGGGAGGAGACGCATCGGAAAGACCGCCCTGGTCTCCCGGTTCGTGGAAGACAAGAAGCACTTCTGGTTCACGGCATCCGATACCGGTCTGTCAGACAACATCTCCAGATTCGGCCATGAGGTCCAGAAGGTCATGTCGGAGGATCTCCCGGAGGACGTCTTCGGCATCTTCTCCGCCCTGGAAAGGATGATCGATTCCGGGCCTCTCGTCATAGTCTTGGACGAATTCCCCGATCTCGTATCCGCATCCCCGATTGTCGCATCGCTCATGCAGGAGTTCATAGACCGCCGCCTCCAGAAGACGGAGTCCTACCTGATCGTCCTAGGGTCCTCGATCTCTGCGATGAAATCGGAGATACTGGATGAAAGGAAACCCCTCTTCGGCAGATTCGGATGCCTCATGGAGCTGAAGCCTCTGCCTTACACCGACTGCAGGAAGCTGGTCCCCGATATGAGCGATGAGGATGCGATGAGCCTGTTCTGCATCTTCGGCGGGATACCGCTCTATTACATCTCGGTGACCGGAAGGACGTTCCATGAATGCCTGGTGCTCGACCTCCTCAATGCTGATTCCCTATTCAGCACGGAGGCCGATGCAGTGATGCTCAGAGAGCTCACTCCCATCTCGCCGTACAAGAGCATCCTCTCGGCCATCTCCCGCGGAGCGACCACCCAGAACGAGATCGTCGGTCGCACCGGGATCCCCCAATCCACCATCTCCGGCTACCTGTCCCGTCTCGAGATCATCGGACTGGTATCCGCGGACAAGCCGGTCTTCGGCGGATCCAGAAGACCGGTCTACCGCATATCCGACCGTCTGTTGGATTGGCACTTCTCCGTCCTCGGAAGATACGGAGCATCTGCACGGACGGAGGACCTGGAGGCTCTGGCCGAGTCCTTGAAGGAGGAGATATCCGCCTTCCTCGGAAGAGGGTTCGAACACGCCTGCAGGGAATACGTCGCCCGCAGATTCACCTGCCTTGAATTGGGGAGTTGGTGGGGCAGGACGGATGGCGAGGACACGGACATCGACGTCGCAGCGATAGCGAGGATCGACGGCTCCAAAACGGCCATCATGGGCGAATGCGAATTCCGCAACAAGGAAACCACCTATGCGACACTCGAATCCCTGAGGAAGCGCGCATCGGCGGTGGGGACGCCTCTGAGCATCCACCTGATGCTGTTCTCGAGATCGGGATTCTCGGAGAGTCTGATGGATGCCGAAGAGGACGGACAAGTGGAGTTGATCGGCCTCGATAGGATGCTCTCGATCGACGAGAGATGAGGAAAGGGTCCCAGGGAGCCGATTCGGAACTACTCCCCGGGGTTGTGTGGAAAGGGACGGCGCAGTCTCTAGCAGCCGCCGCCCCGTTTAGATCGATCTCCGGCGATGCAGCGCCAGAGCAGTACAGACGATTACCGCCGCGAGGACGATGACGGCTGCGACCGCGAGGAAGCCGCCTCCGCTCCCATCGTCGTCCTCGTCTATGACGACGTATCCGTCGTAATCCTTCCAGGATTCCGCATGGGATTCGGTGCAATGCACGACGACATCGTCGTTCAGGAACACGCTGGAGCCGAACACGGGCATATCCCCCTTGAAGCGGATGTCCTCCATCGAGGAGCAGTATGCGAAGGCCCTGTCCCCCACCGAGACCACCTTCGAAGGCACCGTCAGAGAGGAGAGCTCGGAGCATCCTCTGAACGCCTGCACTCCGATCGTCTCCAGATCGGAACCGAGTCTCAGATCCCTCATCGATGAGCAGGAGTAGAACGCGTCCCTCCCGATCGACCTTACCGAGTCGGGCAGGGATGCGGATCCCAGGGACGTGCAGGAGTAGAACACCGACGCGCCTATCTGCTCCACGCCATTACCGATCTCGACGGAGACGGCCGCTCCGCAGTAGGCGAAGGCCCAATCCGCTATGATCTGCAACCCATCGCCGACCGAGATCCTCTCGACGGCGCTGCAGACCTTGAACGCCCCCTCCCCGATGAAGCGGACGGAGTCCGGGATCGAGATCGAAGGCAGGGAGGTGCAGTGACGGAAGGACTCGAATCCCAGGTAGGAGACCTTCGAAGGTATCCTCGCATCGACGAGATCGGAGCATGCGCGGAAGGATTCGTCCATTATCGTCGTCAGGGACGACGGCATCCCGATCGATTCCAATCCTCCGCAGTAGTAGAAGGACCTCTCGCGGAGGACCTCCACCCCATCCGGGATCGTCGCCTTCTTCACATCGGTCCTGGGGACCACCACGGTGCCGTCCTCGGAATCCCTTCCTGCGAAGGCGTAGGGTCCCACGGATGCCACCTTCATCCCCGAGACCTCCGATCCTATGGTGACGGAACCGTCCTTCGACGGTGTCCCGCCGACGACCATCAGCGAATCACCTATCACGACGTATCTGATGATCGAGCCGTCCCCGGAGGTCTCGTCGAACTCCTCCATCGACGGAACGGAGGCATCCCATCCCTCCGTTCCTCTCAACGCCTTGACGGCGACGCCGTCGGGCAGTCCGCCGACTATCTCGGGCCTATCGCACATGAACAGGATCTCCTCGAGGACAGGGCACCCGGAGAATGCCCCTTCTCCGATGGTCTTCACGAACTCCGGGACCACCACGATACGTGCCGAGGGGAGATCGAGGGCACCTGCGCGGATATCCTTGACCTCGTATCCCTCAAGGGACGATGCTATGTGCACGACCTCGGAATCCGATGCAGCGGATTCGATCCAGGCCTTGTACGTGCTGTGATCGCTCCCGTCCGTCCCGTATTGATACGAGACGCCGTCGGGCGATTCGAATGCGGTCGCTCCTTCCGTGTCCGCGGTGCAGAACGGGATCAGACAGACGAGGAGCAGAACCGATACGACCGCCCGGGCATCCATGTTATCACAGCAGGTCCAGACCGATGGCGATGGCCGAGATCACGGCGGTGTCCCTGTCGCTGGCGCCGCTTATCACGAGGACGTCGTCCTCCCCGATACCGGTGCTTCTGACGCCTGCGGCGAAATCGGGATCGCGATAATCCATGTTCCAATTCCTGGGCATGATGACGGAATCGTCCTTCATCATGAACACCGACGCCCCGCTGGCGCCGGCGATTATCCCCCTGTCCCTCTGATACATCCCGTCGGTTATCCTGTCGGCCACCCCGCTGACCAGGATCCCCTGCTGGTACGCACCCAGGACGTAATCGGAGTACGGGGCATCCACCATCCTCATGGAGATGTCCCTCAGGAACGAGCGCCCGTCCTCCGTGAGATACACGCCGGACTGCTTCACCTCGATGAGCCCCCACCTGCGCAGGATCCCGATGATCTGCCTGACGCTCCCCTCTCCTATCCCGAGCATCTCCGCGAGCCTTCCGCGGCTCACGATGCCCTCGCGGGAGAGGATGTGGAGCACATAGTAGATGTGGGCGTCCCCGAACCTGCATGCAGGCCCGGTGCGGGTGGGATCATACAGACGCATCCGCCTCCCTCCTCGAGGTATCCACTCCCAGGTCGCTCAGTGCCACGGAGACGCGCTTCACGTAGTCGAAGGACAGATTGAGCTCCCTTGCGGCTGCGATCTCTCCTGCGCCGCTGGAGATCAGGAACATCGCCCTCGCCTCCACCTCGGTCGCTCCGGTCTCGGCCATCAGGCCCGTGATGCACTTGTATTCGTCGGACTCCCCGCGGAGGATCTCCGCGGCCCTTGAATCGACGATGACCCTCTCCGTCTTCTTCCCGGAGGCGGTCTTCGAATCCGGGGACATGACGGACCCGCACAGCGGGCACTTCCCGTCGCGGCCGGGGAGGAGGTTCCCTACGAATCCGCACTTCTTGCATGTGCAGGCCACCCTCTCGCATCCCCATCCGGTGGAACCGCATTCGGGACAGCGCTCCGGACCCTTCCTGTCCATGGCATAAGCCGCCTTGTTCCCGCAAGAAGGGCATTCGTACCTCCTCATATCGACATTCCAATTGCGGGTATGGCAGGACGGGCACCTCTCCGGCGCCTCGGTCGGGCTCATCCACCTGTGGGAACAGGCCTTGCAGATGTGGCGGTGCAGATCGTACCTGTCCCACACGGTGCTCCTGCATCCCGGGCAGCGCGCGGGACGGGAATCGCCCTTCGTCCACATGTTCCCGCACATGACGCATACGTTCATAGCCGAGGCAGGAGGTGCGCTGGACACCGGAGCAGGGAATCTGGATCCCCGCCCTGCGATCATCGCCAGCGACCGCATCCCCGACTCGTTATCTTCGACTTCCAGCTCCCTCATCATTCTCCCCCTTTTCAGTTGGATGATAATACCAACTGAAAATCGGTTATAAGATTATCTGGAAAAATGCTGTAATTTAGGTAAACGACTACGAGAAGCAGTGGAATAATGTCGTGGAATAGGTAACAACTCTGAAAGAAAATCACCAAATCCCTAGGGAAAAAATAGGAATTGGATCCATGGAGTCGGAGAAGAGGGGTTTTCGGAGAAGATCCCATCCGTCCACGGCAGTGTGATGAGACGAGGGAATCAGTACTGGGAGATCGGATCGTCCGTGAATATCGAATCGTCCACAACGATGCCGTTGTCGGCATAGGCGGCCATGATCCTGTCGAACGCCTTGCGGACGTTCTCTATGCTCATTCCGAACCTCATGGCGATGGCCTCCGGCCCCATGCCGGTGAAATGTATCGCCAGGATCGTCGCATCCGACTCCGACAGGTTGAGCCTCCTGGTGAAGTACGTGATGTTCCCCCGGTAGTCGTCCCTGTGCTCGTACATCTCCGATGCGAGCATCGTCCAGGACTCCTCGTACTTCGGATTGGCCATCATGTACGTCAACTGACCCGCCGTGACATCCATCTCGCGGAGGATGTCGCGGACGTACCGCGTTGCGACGGGCATCGGCCCCTCCCACAGGTAGATGAAGGCGCAATCGTCGGAGAACACGTACCTCAGCGACCTGTCCCCCTGGGACCAGAACTGGGTGACCTCGTCCTTCCCTTCCACCGAACGCCCCTTGCCGCATCTGGGGCAGATCGACCAGATGTCGTCGGCGGTGCTCCACTCGAAACCGCAGAACCCGCATCTGCTGGTGATGCATCCGCGATGGCGGCATGCCGAGCACAGATGCTCGTCCCCGCCGCGGGACATGAAGATGGCCCCGCAGCTCTCGCATTCCCTTATGCGGGGGGCCTCGTTCCATCTCGACGATTTGCACGAAGGGCAGATGCGAACGTCCTCGGAGCTCCTGCCGCTCCTCGGGACCCACCTGTACCCGCATCTGCGGCATTGCAGCCTCAGAGCGGGCTGGTCCCACTTGCTCGATTGGCATTTGGGGCATCTGACTGGATGGTTCGCCCTGTTCCTCCACACGTGACCGCAGCGGTAGCATGCGAACCTATGGAGCTTGGGCTCGTCCCATCTGGTGGAACGGCATACGGGGCACTTCTTCGGAGGCTCGGAGCCGCGCATCACCCACTCGTGATCGCATTGGCTGCACCGGAGGAGCCCGGTCTCGTCCCCCGTCCATCCGCATCCGGGACAGGGCTCGCCGATGGCGGTGCGCTTCCATTGGAAGCCGCATCTCCTGCAGAGCGCATCCCTGCTGACGGGGATGTCGTACCTGGACGAGCCGCAGCGGGGACAGGTCCTGGGGGCCCGATCCTCGTCCCAGGCGTTGCCGCACCTGTAGCAGTAGAGCTTCACAGGTGGTCCTCGATGTAGTTCTTCGGCAGGACGTATATCTCGCCGTCCGCATCCAATCCGACGCGGGAGTCCACCTCGTACACGTCGCGGATGAGCTGCTCGGTGATGACCTCATTCGGATCGCCGATGGTCACGATCCCGCCCTTCTTCATGATGATGCATGTATCGCAGTAGCGGGCCATCAGCGAGATGTCGTGCTCCGCGACGAGCACCGTCATGTCGGAACGCGCCATGCGGCGGAGGTACTCCATGACCTGGAGCTTGTACTTCATGTCGAGATGGGCCGTCGGCTCGTCCACCAGCATCAGCCTCGGCTCCTGGACGTAGGCCTTGGCGATGAGCGCGCGCTGACGCTCCCCCGACGAGCAGAGGGACAGCTGCCTGTTGCGTATGTTGTCGAGACCGAAGGTGCGGAGAGCCTCGCGGGTGATCCTCTCGTCCTCCGGCGTCTCCCACCAGAGACGGTCGACGAAGGGATACCTCCCCAGGACGACCATGTCCATGACGGTCATGTTGAATGTGGATCCCAGCTCCGCAGGCACGGAGGCGACCAGCTTCGCCACCTCCGGCGGCTTCAGATGCAGTACGTCCTTCCCATCCACGGTTATCGATCCGCTGGTGGGCTCGTAGATCCTGCTGATGCACCTCATAAGTGTGGACTTCCCGCAGCCGTTGGGCCCGATGAGTCCGACCAGCTTCCCCTCGCCGATATCGAAGGATACCCCGTCCAACGCACGGAACCCGCCGAACTCTATCGACAGGTCGCGTACCGAGAGGAGGTCATCCATCGTACTCACGCCCCTTGCGCATGAGCATGTATGCGAACACCGGGGTTCCGATCATGGCGGTGATGGCACCGACGGGTAACTCCAGAGGAGACATGACGGTCCTGGCGATGAGATCCGAGAACAGCATGAGCATCGCACCCAATGCGATGGATGCGGGCATTATCAGACGGTGATCGCTTCCCAGAGCCATCCTGCACGCGTGCGGGACGACGAGTCCCACGAATCCTATGATCCCGACGAATGCGACGCACACCGCCGTGAGGACGGATGCGATGATCATCATGGACCTCTTGAACAGCCTGACGTTCAATCCGAGCTGCTTGGCCTGCTCCTCGCCCATGGAGAACAGGTTGAACTCCCTGGCCCAGACCATCGCCACGAGCGCTATGCCCATGGCGGGCAGGAACACGAGGAACGCGTTCTCCCATGTTATCTGCGTGAAGGATCCGTACAGCCACCACATGGAATCGGTAAGATTCCCCTTGTCCAATGTCAGGAAGATGGTCTGAACGGACGAGAAAGCGAATCCGACGATGACTCCCGCCAGGATGTAGTTCGTGGTGGATCCCCCGGACCCCTCGGCGACGGTCATGGTGATCGCGAAGGCGATCAGACCTCCGACGATGGCCGCTATCGGGATGATGTACAGCGAATTCGCATTGATGAACGGGATGGAGACCCCCGCCGCGGAGACCGCGATCGCGAGGCATCCGGCTCCGGACGAGACTCCCGTGATGTACGGGTCCACCAGGGGATTCCTGATGATGGCCTGGAACATGCATCCGGCGATGGCGAGTCCCGCACCGACGGCCACCGCCGCGATGGCGCGTGGCAGCCTGGAGTAGTAGATGTAGTTCTCCACCGGGTCGAGGTTCTCCCCGCCCTTCTGTATCGATGATACCAGCGAGGCCAGCGCCTCGCTGACGGGGATGATGCCTCCCGATGATATCGAGATGGAGACGAGGAACGCCACCAGCGACATCACGATCCCGAAGACCACGATGACCTTGAATCTCCGCTTCTTCCTGGCGATCTCGCTGACGTCGTCGTCGGCAGGCTCCATGCCCTTGCCGAGACCGCGGACGCCCCTGCGGATCCACCCCTCTTTCCTGTCGTCCATGTCAAAACCTCAATAGAACCTGTAGAGCATCGCGAATGCGAGCAGCACCAGGACGATGAGTGCTATCCAGGACCAGTGCCTGAATCCGGGAGAGTCGATCTCGATCTCCCCTCCGTCGCCCCATGCCTTCCCTTCGACCTCGCTGATGCAGTAGATGGCGCCGTAGTCGTTGCCCACGTACACCTTGCCCTCGATGACCGTCGCAGCGACCATCGCGTACGACGTGTCGGAGTACGGCTCGAGCCTGAGCTTCCAGACCTGGTGGCCGTCCTCCGCCGAATAGGCGGCGACCCCGCCGCCGTTCGGATAGTACTTGCCGATGCTGTAGTCGTTGGTGTACAGCAGACCGTCGGCGTATGTCATGGCGGCCTTGATGGTGTGGTTCACTGGATTGACCCATACCACCCTGCCGTCGTAATCGAACTTGTATATCCCCGTGACGGCCTGGATCGTCGAGCCGTCTGCGGAGACGAGCTCCTTCGCGCCCGAATAGGACGGGGAGCCGTAGCAGTAGAATCCGTCCTCAGCGAGGACGGGGGAGCCTACCATGAACACGTGCTTCCAATAGTATTCGGAGCCGTCCGGACCCATCCCCGTGGATGCGTCGATGCATTGGACCGTTCCGTACTCGGGACTCATGGCCCCGTCGGTGCATGTGACGATGAGCCTCCCGTCGGATGTCAGGGAGATCCCGGACGCCGATCCGGGCGTCCCGGGCTCCATCGAATTCGATTGACGGAGGTCAACGACCCTCTTGACCCATACCTCCTCACCGGTGGACGAGTCGAGAGCGTAAACGTATCCCTCGTAGCTCCCGATGAACAGCATCCTCCTGCCGTCCACCTCGCCGACCATGGGGGCGTGGTAGTAGAAGCAACCCCTCGGTCCGACGTAATCGTCCCCTACGACGGCGGAATCCGGAGTGTACTCCCACAGTTGCACGAACTTGGAGGATCTCACCCCTTCCTCGACGGTCGTCTCGATCCCGTATGAGACTATCCTCCCGTCGGCTATGCCGAAATAGATCGCTCCCGAATCGTATACGGGCGTGGTCCCTCCTGTGAAGAAGGTCCTCCCGTCCCATAGGGTATCGCCTTCGTCATCGTACTGGAACCCAGGTTCGAGGACCAGGGTGTCCAGGACATCCCCGGTGTACCTGTCGAACAGATAGACGTCCCAATTGGTGGCGGTGACGACGAGCATATCCCCCACGACGAGGGGCGAGGTGACCTCGTACCCCTGCCCGATCCTGAACACATAGCTCCAGACCTCCTCGCCGGTATGACGGTCGATGCAGTAGACCCACGGCATCGCATTGGTTCCGGACCCCCCGTACACCCCGCCGGTCGTGTGATAGAGGTACTGTCCGGCGGCGATGATCGATGAATCCACGAATCCGGTGGAGTAGGTGCGGTACCACTCTATCGGAGTAACAGGGGAATCGGTGCCGTACGAATCGGATCTCCCGGTGGAACCGGAATCCCCGCGGAACATGGTCCATGCGGTGGGTTCGCCGGGATACTCGACGGATGCGATCGAAGGATCGGGATAGAACGCGACGGCGAAGACGCCGGCGACCTTCTCGGAATACGATTCGGATGATCTCCAAGCCTCCCCGTCCCACAGATACAGCCTCCAGGTGCACTCCTGGGAACCGACCTTGTGGTTCCCCATGCCGTCGACGGATGAGAACCACCCTCCGGAGACCTCGTACCCGATCCCGGATGAATCGAACGAAGCGGATGCGGCCTCCAGATAGGAGCCGTCCCCGGCCTTCAGCCAGGTGGTCTGCCCGTTACCCATATCCAGGAGCATATCGGTGCCGGTATCCCCGTCGGATGCCGGCACGACGATCATCAGCAGAACGACTACAGCCGCTGCGAATAACGCGAAGCGCTTCATCGGAACACCTCCGTCTGATACGACAGATACGCGGCGTAATCATCGCCGAAGTACCTCGGGATGGAATCCAACGGATCCTTGGCGGTGAACGCCTCGGCGTTCAGGCACTTGCATAGAAGCTCGGTCGCCTCCGACAGCCTCGGTCCGGGACGCACGAAGATGTCTGCGGCTTTTCCGGAGAACACGTACACGTCGCCGTTCTCGTAAGCGGGGGTCTGCTTCCACAGGGGGTCCAGGGAATCCAGGATCTCCTGATACCTCTCCTCGGTTGTGACCTCCTTGGTTGACATCACGATGATGACTCTGGGCTGCTTCTTGTAGATCTGCTCCTTGGAGACCATGAACCAGCTGGAGGACTGGGAATCGAACACGTTGCGTCCTCCGGACAGCGCTATGATGTCCGACATGAATGTGTTGGAACCGGACGTCCAGGGCGATGGATCCGCGGACAGGGCGGAGAACACCCTCTTGTTCGTCATCCCGGCGATTCCGGAGACGGCGTCTATGGTATGGCGGATGTTGTTGATCACCGAGTTCGCGTTCTCGGAGAGTCCGAGAGCTGAGGCGGCGATCCACATGTTGTTGTACAGCGTGTTCACGTCGGTGCAGTTGTAGAGGACGACGCAGTTCACCCCGGACTTACGGAGCTTGTCCGCCATGGACAGATGCTCCCCGGCACCGCCGTCGCAGAATACGATGTCGGGCGCCAATCTGACGATGTACTCGTAGTTGGGGTCGGTGTATCCTCCGGTGACGGCGATGGTCCCGTCGCTCCTGCCGTCCACGATCTCCTGGGGATAGTTGCTGTACAGATCCGTTCCGATTATGTATTGGAATCCCCCGACCGCGCAGATCGTCTCGGTCACCGAGGGTGCCAGGGTCACTATCCTCAACGGTTCGCCGGTGGATGCCGACATCCCATCGCGGGCGTAATCGTAGTAGCTGAATCCGGTGCCGTCCGTTCCGGGCATGGCGGTGTCCGCCCCGGTGGAACGGGAGAAGCACAGCAGGCGGTGGTCCGAGGCATCGATCTCCTTCGGTTCCGCAGCCACCCATTTACCGCCGTCACCGGTGACGTACATCCCCCAGGAGATGTTCTCCAGGTTGGACTGCCCGTTTATCGAGCTGATGGAGCCGTCCTCGCGGAACACCACCTTGTATCCGGCGATAGCGCAGGCGGCTCTGAGAGCATCGTAACCGTCCATCCCCTCCTGGAACTTCATCTCGATCCAGGACACGTCCCAGTATCCGAAGTCTATCATCATCCCCTCTACGGGATCGTCCTCGGCGGACGTGGTGCCTATGAGGCCCACGCCCGCTATCATGACGATGATGACGGCCGCGGATATGATCAGCTTCGAACGGACGGCGTCCATGTTATCACAGTCCGGAGGGGATCTCCGAGGGGGTCGGGAGATCGATGTACGAGTCCTCCATCTCGCTGGTCTTCAGAACTAGTCCGAAGTACCTGTACTTGGAGATGTCGTACATCCCGAATGCCCACTGGTTGAAGTCCCAGTAGTCGGTGTTGTCGTCGGTCTTGGCCGCAGGGTTGTAGCTGTACTGGTTCCAGAACGTCCAGACGCCGTACTCCCCGCCGGAGCTCTTCTTCGTGTCGGACCATCCCATGAAGGATAGGAACCATCCGTACATGTCCGGCTTGGTGCCGTACTTGTAGAATCCCTCCTTCCCGTCGATGACGTACTCGATGTACTTCCCTTCGTCGGTGGAACCGCCTCTCTTCTCGACCTGCGAATCGGAATAGAAGGCTTTGATCATCGCATCCGCGAGGGCCTCGTTGTTGGTGCTCCCCTCGCCGGCGATCCAGAATCCCGCCTTCTTGTCATCCTCGGACAATCCCAGGTTCTTCAGCCATTCCGTGGACTCGAACTCCTCCTGGATCCTCACGAAGTAGTAGACCTTGTACTTGACCTCGATATCCGGGGCCTGGTACGTCGTGTTCCCCATCTCGTCCTTGACGGTCTTGGAGAAGCGGAGGGCCAGCGTCATCCCCTCGTGGCATTCAGCCTTGGTGTCGGAGATGGTTATCCAGTTCTCGGGAGACGACCATCTGAAGATCACCCATCTGTTCCCGGAGCCGGCGCCCTTGCCGTCGACGGTCGAGACCTGTCCGTTGGCGGCGAAGACCACGTCGTGGTCGTTTATCGCTCCGAGGACGGCGGTCTTGATGGTGGTTCCGGTCCCGGTGTACTTCGTGGTGTTCCCGGCGCCGTCGTCCAACCATACGTAGATGGAGTAGGGCTTGGCGATGGTGAACATGTACACCTCGCCATCGATGGTCAGCCTCACGGCGTGCCTCCCGTCGTTGTACTTGGAAAGCACATCGGACGGGACCGCGACGGTCCTCGAGCCTCCCGCCATGGTGTAATCGGAATCCGAAAGGATCCCGTCGGTCCCGGCCTTCCAACTGTCGGCATAGGTGGTCTTGGCACCATCGCTGAATACCGAGGTGTCGCAGACCGCCAGGGAGACGGTCTTCCCGGATACATCGGTCTTGAGAGCGATGGTGAAATCCTGACCCGAATCGACCCTGCAAAGTGCTCTGGAAGCCACGTCCGTGGCTGCGGACTTCGTTCCGTCGTCTATCTTGATCTCGGAGACGGGAGGGATGATCTTCTCCGCCGTCTCATCATCATCGTTATCCCCGAAGGGATCCGCAACGACCACGACCACGGCGACCGCCACGATGGCGATCGCCACTGCCGCGATCAGAATCTTCTTATCGACCATCATAACACCTGATGCTTGGACAGTTCGGTTCCCGGCTTGACCGCCAAGGACATCTCCGAACCGTTGGTCGCCTTGTTCCCGGTGAGGTCCACGGTCAGGGTCCCGTCGACGACCTTCCCGGTGACGGACAGGACCTTGCCTCCGTCCTCGACGAGATAGTAGTAGATGGTCAGCTCCTTGCCGTTGAACGACTTGCCGACCGGGAGGGAGACGGTGAGGACGTTCTTGTTGTCGACACCGTCGCCGTGGACCTTCAGTGTGTAGATCTCGCAGTTGCTGCCCGCCTTGCTCTTGAGCATGTTGATGCTCGTGCTCGATATGCCGGTGGGCATCTTCGCGAACGTCATGACCGTGTTCTCGGGGATCTTCCCCGTGACGGAGACGCCGTTGGCCTCGACGGTGTTCGAGGTGTTCTCGGACCAGACCGCCTTCAGCTTGATGCTGTGATCGTACGGGTACACGTCCCCGGAGACGAACTTCTTGTCGTCCAGATACCAGCCTACGAACCTGTATCCGGACTTCTTCACGACCGGCAGGTCGCCGATGGGACGGCCCTGGGTCACGGATATGGAGGACGCAGAGGTACCTCCGTCGGAATCGAACGATATGCTGCTGTCCTTCAGCCACTGCGCCTTGAGAGCGATGTCTCCGGGAACAACGGATTCCTGCGGGACGTAGCGCTTCCCGTCGCAGTACCATCCGTCGAAGGAGTATCCGGACCTGATCGGCACGGGAACGTATCCCATGGGAACCCCGGGGGACACCCATATGCTCTGAACGGCCGATCCCCCGTCGGAATCGAAGGAGACCTTGTACTGGGAGATCGCGATGGCCGTCAACGTGATATCCTCGAGAACGCGGTCCTTGCTGAGATCCCATATCGCATTCCCATAGGTCCATCCCGTGACAGCCTTCCCATCGGGAATGTCCATGGGAGGAACGATGACAGTGGAACCGATCAGGATGCGGACGTCCGTGAGCTTCCCATCCACGGAGAAGGTCACCGTGCGGTACAGGTCCTGGAGGGTCTGATAGTTGCTGACCCTGGCCTTCTCCGAATCGGTCAACGCGGAGTATCTGAACTCGGCGCGCTGGACGTCGGCGGGATTCACCTTCCCGTCCTTGGAATCCGATACGATCCTGCTGATCGCGTTCTTCAGCTCGTCGACCCCGTAATCGCGGGAGGTGTTCCCGTAGCAGAACAGGGTGGAATCGTTCCTGATGAGCAGATATCCGTCGGGGGATATGGTGAAGCTCTGATAGGCGAACTGCTCCACCGAGGGCCTGAAGGTGAATACGACATCCGCCTTCTTCTGGCCGACGGTGTCCTTGAGGCAGAAGATGTCGGCGTATCCCTTGGTGCTGTCGGCGGCCTCACCCACGTGGACGTGACCGTACTCTATCAGATAGATATAGACGGCATCGCCGTTGGATGACTGGGAATACGCGGTGGTGATCGAGGCGGTTCCCTTGGTCTTGAGATTGGACACGGAGTACGCGAGGGTCATCGAGCCGTCGGAGGCGATGTCGATCACGTTGAACGGCTCGTCCGTCCCCATGGTCCCTCCGCCTCCGCCGATATAGAGACGATTATTCCAGATGATCGGGATGGACTGCGTCCCTCCGTTCTTGACGGGGGACATCCATTCCTTCCCGGAGGACCTGTCGATCTTCCCGTCGGGTGCGACGATGAACGATCTTATCGTCAACGTCTTCCCGGTGCTCGCATCGGGGTCGGCGTTCGCCCTGTCGGTGACCCTGTTCAGTGCGATGTAGACCCTTCCGTCATAGGATGCGGGGGCGGAGACGCAGTACTCGCGGTCGAAATCCATCCTGTCCACGATGGCTCCGGTGTCGATATCGACGGAGTACGCTATCGCGCCCTTGAGGTCGTAGCCCTTCTCCACGATGACGCAGTGGCTTCCGAAGAAGGCGGGGATCATGTTGTACCATCCCTTCCCGTCGACGACCCACCTGGGACCGACGACCTCGTCGGACCTCGTGGTATCGGTATCCTCGCCGTCGAAGCATGCGAAGCTTCCATAGTATGTTCCGAAGAACACCTTCCCGTCGTGGTAGACCACGGCGCCCTGCACGTCCCCTCCGCGGACCGGTTCGGACACGAACAGCTGCTTCAGGGTTTCCGCATCATAAGCCTTCAGAACGGTGTTGCCGCCGACCAGGGTGGGAACGAAGATCTTCCCGTCGCCGTAGGCGATAGCCATGTTGTACACCGAACCGGATTCGATGTAGACCGATGCCTTCTCCGAACCGGAGGAGGTCGTCACGCAATGCAGTCTGGAATCCTTGGCGTTGTAGTAGTAGGTGTATTCGCCGATGGAGACCGCCGATCCGGGGGTCTTCCAGTTGGTGGAGCTGGGATCGACCTCGGCCTCGACCTTCCAGAGCTCCTTCATACCGTTCCTCGTTATGGGCGTCAGCGCATCCGAGACGCCGGGAGAGTACACGTTCCCGGTCCAGTACGACCAGTTGGAGCTCTTGGCGGGAACATACGTCTTCCTGGAGTCGATCTCGTCGTCCACACTGGAGCCGTCGTGCTTCTCTCCGACCAGACGGACGCCTTCATCGGACGCCTTCAGTATGAAGACTGAGACCTTCCCATCGACGTATGTGACCTCGATGGACGTCTCCCCCTTCGGTATGCCTTCGATGACGACCTTCTGGGAATCCCCGGTGCCTTCTATCGTAACCTTCAACCCTTCGGGACCTTTCACCGATCCGATCTCCGCGCCGAACTTCGACACATCGAGAGTGGCATCGTATCCTACGGCCGCGTCCTCCCCACCGGGGATCGGCGTCGAGGGTTCGTCCCCTCCGCCCATCAACGCGACCGCGCCTATCCCTGCGACCGCGATTACGGCCACCAGGACTATGGCTATGATCTTGGTGCTCATTCACAATCCTCCTTTACCTGCTTCGACATCCCTGCAGACCTGCGACTGCAGTCGATTGGGTTTCCACCCCGATGTAGCCGATTTATACGGAACCGCCAAACCTCACCACGAATACATCCAATAGTCTGGAAAAATGGCGTATCCTGGGTAATCGATATTTGAAAACCGCACACAACGGTTAAATAGTGCTTCCAAGCGGCAGATGCAGTCGGAATCCATGAAATCGAGGTCATAGGCAGGGCTCGATAACATCGGTCAGGGACCTGACCACGCGTATGACCTCGAACAGGGCGATGCCCGATTCCGATGCGATGAACATGCATCCGTATCCGGACTCGTACATCTCGACGATCCATCCGTTGCGTGCGGTCTCGGAATCCGCATCGGCATCCTCGGCAGGGACGGCGTCCCAACCCTTCGACTTGCATGACGGACAGGCCGCAGGGGATCCCCATCCGGAACGAGGTGTCCATTCATGCCCGCATATCCCGCATCTGCATGATTGCCGGGGCTCCCTCCACCGATTCGATCCGCAGTTCGGGCATCTGGCCGGATCCTCGGTGCGGCTCCTCCACACGTATCCGCAACGGATGCATCCGCAACGGAATCCGGTTCCGGCGGAGGTCTCCTCGCCTTCCATGCAGAAGGATTCGCCGCAACGGGGGCATAAGCCTTGACCGGAGGTCTGCCATCTCGGAGACGCACCCCTCACAACCGTAGTGCATCCCCTCCGTTCCGCGCGATCATCCCTTCAGTCATGGTGCATCCCTCATATTGGATGTATAACCCATGACGTGTGACGTTTAACTAGCTTATGTGAACAATCGTGGATACATCTGCCATCAGTAGTATTGGAAAGGGTCGTCCGTGAAGACGCTGTCGTCGACGACTATCCCGCTGTCCTCGTACGCCTTCATGATGCGGTCGAAGGCGATACGGATGTCCTTGAGGGGGCGCTTGAGGTGCAGGGAGATCGCTTCCAGCCCCATCCCGGTGAAATGCAACGAGAGGATGATCGCGTCATCGTCGTCCAGACCGAGGCGCTTCATGAAGTAGTCCACCTTGTCCAGGTAGTCGAAGCGGTGCTCGGACATCCTCCTGGAAACCGAGCGGAGGACCGGCGTGAGGGAGCCGTCGTTCATCCCGGAGACGAACTTCTGCTTGGTCATGCCCAGTCCGTCGATCAATTGGTGGAAGTAGGTGGCTGCGACAGGCCGGCTGTTCTCCCACAGATAGACGAATGCGAAGTCGTCCATGAAGGCGTACTGCAACCTCAACACCCCGTCGGACCACAGGTCGATGTACCTGTCCTGAGGGGAGTCCTTCATGCGTCCGCAGCGGGGGCAGGACCCGGAGCCGTCCGACGTGCCCCATTCCATCCCGCAGAACCCGCAGGTATGCCTCTCCAGATCGGGATACCCTTTGCATAGGGGGCACCCACGGTCCCCTCCGCGGACGACATAGCTCAGACCGCAATCTGCACACTTCTCGATGACCGGGGGCTCCATCCAATGTGCGGAGCGGCATTTGGGGCATCTCCCCACATCCTCGGTGGTCCTCCCGCCCTTCAGCGCCCAGGAGTGCCCGCAGACCCTGCATTGGACGCGGATGATCGGACGGTCCCACAAGGTGCTCCTGCAGGTGGGACAGCGGGCGGGGCGCTTCCCCCCGCCTACCCAGACCCTGCCACAGGCGTGGCAGGTGTAGCGGACAGGACGGGGGGAGTCCCACATTGTGCTCTTGCACAGGGGACAGCGCAGGGGCCTGCCGTCGGTGCGGGGACGCCATTCGTGGTCGCAGCGGTTGCAGTGGAGGACCGAGGGATCGGGAGCCTCGAGGATGGTGTGTCCGCAGGAGGGGCAGGGATCGGAAAGGGAGCCGAGCCTCCATGTGGAGCCGCAGAATCTGCATACGGTGTCGCTGCGGACGGGATCGTTCCATCTGGACGAGCCACAGCGGGGGCAGGTCCTGGGGAGCTGCGAGCTGCGGATGCGCCAGTAGTAGCCGCACCTGTAGCAGTAGAGGCGATCGCCGGCGGGATCGCTCATGGGCGGCTCCGATGACCTGGAGTAGACGTGCGGCGGACATTCGATGCCGTTGTCCATCGTGCCGGTAGTCTTAAACATAGGCTTCGGAACCTCGGAAACGGGTGCACCGGGTGTTCCACGCAAGAGCCCCTGGGCATAACATCGCCGTAAATCGGTGGGATCCGCGACGTCTTCGGACGTCCTTTATAAATGTCCTCAACCGATACGGGCGGCATGGATCTCATCTCCGAAGAAGAGGCCACCCTGAGATCTGGCCTCACGGACCCGATCGTCTTCCTCACGCTGAACGCACTGAGGGACGGGGAACCGCATAGCAGGAAGCTGCTGGCGGAGGATGTGGGATGCACGGAGAGGATCGCGAGACGCTCGATCGACAACATGAAGGACATGGGCTTCCTGGAGGTCGGTGCATCAGGCGTGAGGATCACCGGATACGGGATGGACCTCCTGGAGAGCCTGGGGATCGAGCTGGTGGATTTCGACTGGAGCCAATACGATCTGGGCAGGGCGACTCAGAGCGTGGTGCTGAGACGCGCCGCGCATCTGATCGGCGACGGCGGCGAACAGAGGAGCGTCGCATCGGAGCACGGATGCGGGACATGCTCGATCTGGACGATGAACCGCAACAGGCTGGTCATGCTGCCATGCTGGAACACCGATGCGAACGACCCGGTCCTCGCGGGGAGGATACGCGTGAGGATCGGTCTATCGAACGATGACGTCCTCATCGTGACCGGCGGGGATGATGGCTATTCCGTACGCGAAGGTGCGATCGCGACCGCTCTGAGCGCGTTGTGAACGGTGGAAAGGGATCGGAGACGAGGACAGGGCTCCCCTGTGACGTCCCGGACGATATCGATCACTTCCAGGAGGGCGATCCCGGTCCCGGATGCAATGGATAGGCATCCCTCGCCCGAGACGTGCCTCTTCATGATCCATCTTCTGCGGACGACCTCGGCATCCTCGGCCTCCTGAATCCTGCTGGGGCCGTCGGCATCCCAATCCTCGGCCCTGCAGGAGGGGCACTTGCCGGGACGCTGACCGCGCGAGCGGGGGTACCACTCGTAACCGCACCTCCTGCATCCGCAGGCGCCCTCGTGATCGCGCCACTTGTAGGTGCCGCATCTCGGACATCTGGAGGGATCCTCGACGCGGCTCCTCCAGTTGTGACCGCAGTGCACGCAGGTGCAGTTGTATCCGAGGCTCGCCGGTGGAACGGGTTCGTCATCGGGGTCGAAGCATCCGCCGCAGAACGGGCATCTGCACCGAATGGACGCCTTCCCGGCCTGCAACGCAGGTGTCGCTCTCGTGGCGACGATCGCATCTCCCTTTCCCGATGATGTCTTGTCCGCCATGTTGCCGCCCGCCACAGATGGATGTATATTCCATGAGCCGTGCGGTTTAACTAGCTTATGTGAACAATGATGGATACATCTGACCGATCGAACGGACCAGAATCCGTATCGGATGAAGGCGATGAAGCCGTCGTTTCCGATCCGCCAGACGTTTCCGAAAACATGCGGAACGAGGAGGATAGGAAGGGGATGTCGAGAGAATGGGGCCGAAGCCCCGGTTTGTCGGAAGGATCAGGCCTTCCTTCTGTGGATCGC